>Ga0207712_10002022_pt1 | contig 13312 bp, 10 predicted proteins | sample KBSS44metaG_FD_184402 | JGI IMG/M metagenome (GOLD analysis project Ga0207712, IMG submission 184402) | Switchgrass rhizosphere microbial communities from Kellogg Biological Station, Michigan, USA - KBS S4-4 metaG (SPAdes) (version 2) | ecosystem: Host-associated > Plants > Roots > Rhizosphere... | reverse complement strand
TAATAAGCCCGAATGAAGCAAGGAATTTACCAATCGCTGCAGCTTAGAAAAAAGGAAGGAAAAAAATCTTTTGCCGTTCTTATTGATCCGGACAAAGTGAATACTTCCATGCTTGATGAATTGATCGATCTGTCACTTGCTGCCAAAGTAGATTATTTTCTTGTTGGTGGCAGCCTGGTTATCAGCAATCATCTTGATGATGTTGTTCAATACATTAAAGCCAACTGCAAAATACCGGTTATACTTTTTCCAGGCAGCCCCAACCAGGTAAGCAAGTTTGCAGACGCCTTACTTTATCTCTCATTAATATCAGGAAGAAATGCCGAGTTATTGATCGGGCAACATGTGGTATCTGCTCCGTTTGTAAAAATGAGTGGCCTCGAAATTATGCCAACGGGCTATATGGTTGTTGATGGCGGTGCCCCAACAACTGTTTCATATATCAGCAATGCCTCTCCAATTCCTTCGGACAAAAATGAAATTGCCATGTGTACCGCAATGGCTGGTGAAATGCTCGGTATGAAACTCATTTATATGGATAGCGGTAGTGGCGCCAAAAGAGCTATTACCGAAAGCATGATCGAATCCGTTGCAAAAAATATTGAAGTGCCATTGATAGTTGGTGGTGGAATTACAAGTCCTGAAAAAGCTTATCTCAATTGCAAAGCCGGCGCCGATCTAATTGTAGTTGGTAATGCAATTGAAAAAGATGCTTCGTTGATTAAAGAGATGGCTGCTGCAATACATTCTGTGCCTGTTAAAATATAAATTTTTCCATTCCGACTGTTTACATCATTTGTTTTCTACAAAACAATAACTATAACTGAACCCCGTTTTGAGGTTGTCTGCCTTAAGTTCTATTAGATCATATCCTGTATAAACGACCTCTATCCGGAAAGCCAAAAACTTCAGTTATGAATAAAATAACTTTCCTACTTATTGCCGGCCTTATATTTAATTTTTCTGCCTTGTCTCAAAAAAAATTATCTGTATCTGCTTTTATTGGTTTGGGGACATCTTCGTTTAGAGGACCGGGAGCGGTAAACAGTTCGATATACTATCGATCTGATATTGTTCCATCAAACCCTCCCAATTGGGATCCGGGAATTATGACCAATCCCTATGGCAAAAAACCTTTTGCCAATTTTGTTGCAGGGTTGCACGCAGATGTGCAGTTTTCATCAAAATGGATATTACAATTAAACTCTCAGTATGAATATACAGGTGCTAGGTTGACGATCGATAGTGTTATTACACCAACGACATCGATCAATACAAATGGCGTATACACCCGATATTATGACTTGGTTTCAATTAATCCCGGACTTGGAAGCGTCCTCTTTCAAAATTCCTCTTCGAAACTTATTCTTCATGGCGGATTGGACTATGTCTTCAATATCTCCATGGGTTTTCGCAATGAATACCAAAATGAGCGGAATGGAAAGAATTACAGCATTGGCGGATCAGGGGATAATCCGGAGATAAATGATTTCCGGCTGACTGGCGGTGCTACTTTTATGTTCAAAAAAGTTGGCATTGACCTAACTTACAAACATGGCTTGGCAAATTTTAACAAAAATGGAACTGCAGAAGTCTATTCCAGATTATTTCATGTTCGATTCTTGTATAGTTTGATCCGAAGATCGCTCTAAACTGTAACAACAACTTTCAAATACTTTAAATTGATTAGGATAAAAGCAATCTCTTTTTTTCAGTTAATCGTAGCTGTTTTTTTGGTTGGATATTATTCTATTAAAACCTTTTGATCTTTTTTTATCTAATTGTAAAACATCCATCAATGATTAAAGAAATGTCGGCACTTAAATCTTAAACTCTTATCTCAATTCCTCAACCTTCACCCTGCTCGGCGTATCCTTACCGGCAACAATACTTCTCGAAGCCAATGCAATTGATTTAATGATCATCGCCATGTTTTCCATGTCGAGTGTTTCAATATGATCACTCACTTTATGATAGTTTGGTTCACTATCCATCTTTGAAGTAGAAATTGTATGCGCAGGAACTCCTAATCTTGCCAGCGTTGCATTATCTGAGCGATAGAAAAGATTTTGCGTAGTATACGGGTCAGGATAAAAAGTAAAACCGGTTCCTTCTAAATTCTTTTGCATGATGGCGCCCATATCAGTTTTTTCGTAACCTGTGATATACGCTGAATTCCTTCCCCATTTACTTTCTGTTCCGATCATCTCAATATTGAACATCGCAACAACCTTTGGAGGATCAAACTGTCTTGAAAAGTATTGCGAACCAAAGCCACCAACTTCTTCTGCAGTAAAACCTGCAAACACAATTGTTCTTTCATTATTGCCAAGAGCTTTAAAATATTTTGCAAGCATGATCACAGCAGTTGTTCCAGCTGCATCATCGTTAGCGCCATTGTAAATTGAATCTTCTTCAACGGGCTTACCAACACCTAAATGATCATAATGCCCGGAGAAGATCACGTATTCATCTCTTTTTGACTTGCCGGGTAAAATGCCTACCACGTTTGCCAGCTTTTGTTCCGTTATATCATGATGGGATTCAACAGTAAATGTTTTTGGATCTGTTGTCGTTAATGCAAACACAACACTATTATCCATTTTAAACATTGCCCTTTTCAAGCCTGTGAGTCGACTGAAATTTTTTGAATAGCTCGTATCAACAAGTACAAAATAGTTTTTACCGGAACGAACATACTTCATTACTTCACTTTGGAAATTTTTTCCCGCTTCTATTTTTACCTTTTCGTAACCAGATTTCTCATTTATATTAAACACTGGTTGACAAGTAATAACTACCACGTTTTTAAAATCAATCTGATCATTATCAAAAGTGGCAGAACCACTCACAAACTTTGGACTAACCATGGCGAAGTCTTGTCTGTAACCGTTTGCACCATTGAAGGTTTGCAAACCGGCTTTCTTAAATTCATCAGCAATAAAATCTGCAGCTTTATCTATTTCAGGGCTAAATGTTTTACGACCCCGCATATCATCTGATGAAAGAACTCTTTCAATTCTTTCCTCTTCTTTAGCATTAATTATCTCATCTGTTTTCTGTGCAGAAACAAAAAAGGTTGTTGCAATGAACAACCCTGTCATTAAAATGTATTTCATCTTTTGATTTAAAATTTTAAATTGGAAATTATAGGCTCATCATCTCTTTAAACTTCACAGTCTGCCTGCGGCTCACTTCAATTTTTTCACCGCCTTTTAATTCAAGCAATAAGCCGCCATTAAAATAAGGCTCAATTTTGTCGATCATACGAAGGTTCACAATATGTTTCCTGTTTGCTCGGAAAAATGTTTTTTGATCAAGTCTTTCTTCCAATGCATTCAGTGATTTAAGTATAAGTGGTTTATTGCCGCCAAAAAAAACTTTGGCATAGTTGCCCACGCTTTCAAACAATCTTATATCGGACAATTTTACAAACCAGCACCGTTCGCCATCTTTTACAAATACCTGGTCGGCTTCCGTTAATATTGATTGGTTGAAATTTTCAGGAAGAATATGATTTTCTTTTGTTTCCGCAATATGGAGTTTTTGCATTGCATCAGCAAGACGCTTAGGCTCTATCGGTTTCAATAAATAATCCAGTGCATTTACTTCAAAGGCCTTTAATGCATATTCATCATAAGCAGTTGTGAAGATCACATGCGGCGCTCTTTCTAATTCGGCCAGCATATCAAAACCAGTTTTACCCGGCATTTGAATATCTAAAAAAACAAGATCAGGTTGCAGGGTATCGATCTTAGTGATCCCTTCATCAGCATTGGCAGCTTCATCCACCACTTCCACTTCAGGAAAATCCTGTAAAAGTTTTCTTAATTCAGTTCTGGCGAGTCTTTCGTCGTCTATAATTATTGCTCTCATGTAGGATGATTTAAATAGTCATTTGTACCGGAAGCATTACTCTTGCTTCCACAATTTCAGTAGTTAATTGCTTTAGGCTGAATCTTGCTTTTTCACCGTATAGAAGACTTAATCTGTTCAAGGTACTTGGCAAACCAAAACCATCTCCTTTAGCCGTTCCATTCACCAACTTACCGGTGTTTTGAACAGCGAGTTCATGGTAACTATCTTTAAAATCAGAAACGATCCTGATCTTTCCGCCGGTAATTTGTTTGCTGATACCATGTTTAATAGCATTTTCAACCAGAGTTTGCAACATCATTGGAGGCACAGGCTGATCCAATGTATCTTCATCGATCTCATACTCTACACGAAGACGATCTTCGAATCGCATATTTTCCAAAGCCAGGTAATCCTTTACAATATTCAATTCTTTTTCCAATGAAACAGATTCAAGTTTATCTGTTTGCATACTACTGCGCAAAATATTACTTAGCTCGGTGATCGCATTTCTCGCCCTGTTTGGATCTTCATCGATCAATGCACGAATACCATTCAATGAATTAAAAATAAAATGAGGATTGATATGTGCTTTGATCGTTTTTAATTCAAGTTCTTTTACTAATGCTTCCAGTTTCAATGTATCCAATTGCTGCTTTTGGCTCTTGGTTATAAAATGATACATGAAATAAATAAGATTCCAGATAAAATAGAGTATGAACATAGGAACGGTCTCATACATTACTAAAAGAAAAAAATTATTCTGAACACCTTTTTCGTTTTTTGATAACAGGTCAAATTGTGTTAATAATAAAGTTTCCACAACTGAAGCGCCGAAAGCAAATACAAATGTGATCAGAATGAAAATGATAAGCTGATATTCAAGTCTTTTTTGTAACAGGTCAAACCCGATAATAATATAACGCATCAGGTGAGTAAACAGGAAACCAATGGAAGTAAAAATGAGCAACCTGAAATAAAATTTCTGTTGCTCTTCTGATGACCCCATTTTATCAAAAGAGTATGCAAAAAAGATATTAATAAGGGCAAATAAACCCCAACCACACAGCTGTGAGAGCCAATACCTCCTATTTCTTGACATAGCGGCCATAAATATAAGTTCAAAATTAAAAGTTTCACCCGCCTTACGCATCCTCTTTTGATTAGTGGTAAATAACACAGCTAAATGGAAAGATGCACAGGGGTAAAACAATTTTATGACAGTTTTGTTAAAATACAGAATAAAGTTTTAAAACAATTAATTTTGTCATCGTAAAAACAACACATGCAGATCACAGCAGGACCGCTTTTGCAAACCATTAATTCCCCGGAAGATCTTAAAAAACTATCCCGTGAAAAACTTCACCAGGTTTGCGATGAGCTTCGTCAATATATTATCGATGTTGTTAGTGTTCATGGTGGACATTTTGGTGCCAGCCTCGGTGTTGTTGAGCTAACTGTAGCACTCCATTATATATATAATACGCCTTACGATCAGCTTGTGTGGGACGTTGGTCATCAAGCTTATGGACATAAAATTCTTACTGGCCGTCGTGATAATTTTCCAACGAACAGAAAATATAATGGCTTAAGCGGCTTCCCCAAAAGAAGCGAAAGCGAGTACGATACATTTGGTGTTGGCCATTCTTCTACCTCTATATCTGCTGCATTAGGAATGGCAATGGCCGCAAAATATAAAGGAGAAAAAGACAGGAAAGCTGTCGCAATTATCGGAGATGGCGCCATGACCGCTGGTCTTGCATTTGAAGGGTTGAATCATGCAGGTGTCGCCGATGCTGATTTATTGATCGTGCTCAATGACAATTGTATGAGCATCGACCCAAACGTGGGGGCACTCAAAGAATATTTGACTGATATCACTACTTCTCCAACTTACAATAAACTGCGTGATGAGGTTTGGCACATACTCGGCAAACTACCAGTTGGGAAAAAGTTTTCAAGAGATATGGCTTCAAAACTTGAAGCTGGGATGAAAGGAATGGTGAGCAAAAGCAGTAATCTTTTTGAAGCATTGAATCTTCGCTACTTCGGGCCAATTGATGGACATAATATAACAAAGCTGGTAGACACATTAAAAGATCTCAAAAATATTCCCGGTCCAAAACTATTGCACATAGTTACCGTAAAAGGAAAAGGGTATGATTTGGCTGAGAAAGACCAAACCAAGTGGCATGCCCCTGGTTTGTTTGATAAAGTAACTGGTGAAATACATAAAAAGAAATTCGATCTGCCGCAACCACCAAAATACCAGGATGTATTTGGATACACGATCATTGAGCTGGCAGAAAAGAATGAAAAGATCTTTGGTATCACTCCTGCGATGCCTTCCGGCTCTTCCTTAAAATATATGATGGAAAAAATGCCGCATCGTGCATTTGATGTTGGCATTGCTGAACAACATGCAGTTACTCTTAGTGCAGGCATGGCAACACAAGGCATGAAAGTCTTCTGCAATATTTATTCTTCTTTCATGCAGAGAGCTTATGACCAGGTAGTGCATGATACGGCAATTCAAAAATTGCCAGTGATATTTTGCTTAGACAGAGCAGGGTTAGTTGGCGATGACGGTCCGACACATCATGGTTGTTATGATATTGCTTATATGCGTTGCATTCCAAATATGATCGTCAGTGCACCGATGAATGAAAGTGAATTGAGAAACCTGATGTACACTGCACAATTGGAATCAACAAAAAATCCATTTGTGATCCGTTATCCAAGAGGTGAAGGTGTAATGCCTGAATGGAAAACAGAAATGAAAGAAATCAAGATCGGTACCGGTAGAAAATTAAAAGATGGAAACGACATCGCAATTCTTTCACTGGGCCATCCCGGAAATTTTGCTGCCGCAGCAATAAGAGATCTGAAAAATGATGGTTTGAATCCTGCGCATTATGATATGCGTTTTGCAAAACCATTGGATGAAGTAATGCTGCATGAAGTTTTTGGCAAATTCGAAAAAATAATTACTGTTGAAGATGGAACTGTAGTTGGTGGATTTGGTTCAGCAGTTCTTGAATTTATGAATGGACATAATTACAAAGCAGAAATTAAAATGCTTGGCATTCCTGACCGTCTTGTAGAACATGGCACTCCTAAGGAACTTCATCATGAATGCGGTTATGATGCACCAGCTATTAAAGATGCTGTACTTGAAATGATGAAAGGGAAAGTATCAGTAAATCAATTGCTGGGATGAGTTTTTTATAAATCTATTTTCATCGCTTTGATCACTGCCTCGCTTGCCGACATAACTCCTAATTTTTTGTAAATATGTTTTACGTGGGTTCGTACCGTTTCATAAGAACTGTTGGTGACTTTAGCTATCTGTTTTAAATGTTGCGCCTCTTTCATAAAACGCAAAATTTCTTTTTCTTTTACTGTTAAGCCATAATCAGTTTCATCCCCTCCTCCTTTCCCTTGTTCTTTGATTTGTTGGATCAGTTTTTTTATCAGCAAATTTTTTCCATCTGTTTTATGATGAAGTAATTGATTTGTCTTTTCTATTATTTCTTCTGGACCATTACCGGGATCAACTATATCATCAGCCCCGGTATAAAGCGCTTCAATTGTTTTATCAAATTCCGGGTTGTTTGCAATTAATAATACAGGAAAAGAGAAACCGATGGAGTTTTCTAAAATTTTTTCAAAAAACTCTGGCTCCGTTAAAACAAGCCCAGCTTGCTCAACAACTGTTTTCAATTGTAGCGGATCCTGCAGGCAAACAGCTTTCAAGTCTGTTCCCAATTGCAGCGTCCATGCCAGTGTTTCGGACAGCGAAGTATTCCGGTGAAATATGTAAATAATTTTTTCCATTCAGAAATAGCCGGTGAGCTTTGCTTCATCAATAACATCTTCAAGACTATTGCCCAGTTCAATTTTATTATCACTAACCCATGCTTTAGCTACTGTTCTCAATTTTTCTGTCAACGAACCGGGTAGTCTTTTCAATCTTGGATGCAATAGTTTAAATGCAAGTTGACCAGCTTCATTAAATTCTTTTTTTTGTAATAAACAATTCATCAAGGGAAACGCATAACTACTGGTTAATGCGATTGCCGACCAGTCATCAGCTGCTTTTCTAGCATAATCTTCCGCATAAAGCCAATTGTTTCGCTTTGCATTAACCCATGCCAGGTTAGCATACGAATAAGGGACATAAGAAAAATTGGATGTTTGTTTTGCTTTCTCCAGCGTCAGCAATGCCCAGTGTTCTGTCATCGGAATATTGTTCTGCATCCGGTAACTCACTGTAGTATAATTGTAGGCCATCAGCAGTGCATGAAAATTCTTTCCATCCAGCAATTCAATGCCTTTTGTAAAATGTTCTCTCGCCAACGTGAATTCTTCATTGAATAAATAAAAAAACCCACCAAGGCAATGGCTGTAAGCATAGTGGAATTTATCTTTCAACTGGCTGGTGAGCTGAAGTTGCAATTCAAGATGAGTAAATGCTTCTTCCGGAAATTGATACCAGCGGTATTTGGCATATATCGACAAACTGATCGCATGCAGAAGATTGCTGCGTAATTCTATATCAGTTATATCGGGCAAAACTGATTTTATTTCTTTCACAATTGCTTCCAGCTTTTCAAACTTTAACTGGAAATAACAAGATTGAGCCATACAGTGCAGAATTCGCACATATTCTTCCTTCCCTTCCTTGTCTATTATTGGTAATTGGAGAACCAAAGCAGCTGCGCATTCAGCAGCCTCAGCTGTACCAATATAATTCCGCTGACCAAGGCAGGAAAAAGCGATCTTTCGCCAACCCCTAGCCTGTGTTAAAATATTATCTGTAGAGGCTATTATTTTCCGGAAATATTGTCTTGATTCATGATGCATTCCCACCTTGTCTAACAGATCAGCAAAGGGTTCGATGGCAATAAACCCTTTTTCATCCCCTTCTGATAAAATCTTTTGCTGCGATTGGATTAAGAGCTCCTGGTCTTCGGGTGATAAATGCTTTATATCAGGTAATTCCATACATTGAAGTAAGGTATTTCTATTGATTTTTACAACCCTACCTCAATTGAGGTATTGGTTATGCCTTGTTATTAGTACTATTTTTATATTGCAGGTCTTCGTAAGAGTTTACAGGCAGGATTTGAACTAGATGTTTCATTAGCTAATAATCAGTCGATACTCGTCCATACATTGCAATTACTCACGGGGACTTGTATTTGGTAATTCTAAATTTAAACACGCAAAAACAAATGTCTATGATACTCGTAGCAGGTTCAACCGGATTGCTCGGCAGTGAGATCTGCCGTCAGCTTACAGCTCAACAAAAAAAAGTAAGAGCATTAGTAAGAAAAACTTCAGCGCCAGAAAAGATTGATGCATTAAAACAAATGGGATGCTCATTAGCTGAAGGCGATTTTAAAGATAAATCTTCATTGCTGAATGCCTGTAAAGGTTGTGATATCGTCATCTCCACTGTCTCTTCCACCTTATCAAGACAAGAAGGAGATAACATACAAACAGTGGATCATGATGGCAATCTTAACTTGATAGCAGCTGCAAAAGAAGTTGGGGTAAAACAGTTTATTTTTATTTCTTTCCGCCATCAACATGCGATGGATAACCCGCTTACAGAAGCCAAGCGATCCGCTGAACAGACAATTAAAAGCTGCGGTATGAAATATACTATTCTCCAGGCATCCATATTTATGGAGGTTTGGTTAAGTCCTGCATTAGGATTTAACTATAACGAACATACTGCGCAAATTCCCGGTGATGGAACTAATCCCATAAGTTACGTTTCTTATAAAGATGTTGCCGCATTTGCTGCTGCAAGTGTTGACAATCCGGTTGCTGAAAACGAGGTGTTGGAAATCGGCGGAGCCGAACCCCTTGTTCCGGCACAAGTAATAAAAGAATTTGAAAACATCAGTGGTCTTCCGTTTACTGTGAATTATATCCCTGTTGTTGCGTTGGAGCAACAAATGAAAGAAGCAACTGATCCATTACAAAAAGTTTTTGCAGGTCTCATGATCTTTTATGCAAATGGAGATGCGATCGATATGGAACCAACATTGAAAAAAATCCCCGTGAAGCTTCATTCGATACAGGATTATGCAAATGCAGTTTTGAAAAAAGAAGCAGAGATCGCCTAATAGAAGTTATTGATCAATACCAATATTTCCTTCTTACTAAAAGCAATCAAAAAGTTTGCAGCTACAACTGCAAACTTTTTGATTCGGGAGATAATTAAAATATATAACAAACATTGATAGCGGATAGGATTTATAAATGCAAAACAAAATTGCTTTACGATTGATTGGCTTTGTTCACTTTTTAAGCTATATTGATAAGACTTCTATGAGCAACCCTATTTCCACCTTATTCCAATTGAGACTTCCTGTTATTTCTGTTTAGTAGCGACTAAATATCTAAATCGAGTATTATGCAACCAATACCTGTTGCTGGTTCTGCGTGGACATTTACCCAAAAGATTTTGTTCCGTTTTTTCTTTGTCTATTTCGTATTGTATTGCTTTCCCTTTCCTGTCGTTTCATTTCAGTTTACGCAACCAATAACTTATCCATACATGACATCCATGGAATGGCTTGCTCCAAAAGTTGGTATGCTGTTCTTTAATTGGGAAATAGAGAATTCCAGGTTTGCATTTAGACTAGCAGATTCGGCTTTTGGGGTTGTCTGTCTTTTTATCAACCTAGTTGTCGCCTTGCTCATAACACTGTTTTGGAGTATTGTAGATAGACGCCGGGTTAATTATGAAAAGCTAAATGTCTGGTTCCTCCTTTACATACGTTATTACCTCGCTTTTACATTGCTTTCTTATGGGATGAACAAAGTATTCCCGCTCCAGGGAGGTTTCATTACAGCATCTGTGCTGGAAAAGCCTTTTGGAATGATGGATCCTACTGAATTACAGTGGAAATTTCTTGCTTATTCAAATGCTTATAAAATATTTACCGGACTTGGAGAGGTGATTGGAGCATTATTGATACTATGGCGCCGTACCGCAACACTCGGCGCTATGCTACTGGTGGCTGTATTAAGTGTAGTGGTGATGTTGAATTTCTGTTTCGGTATCGGAGTGAAAATTTCTTCGCTGCATTATCTCTTTATTGCCTTTATTATTATGTGGAATGACAGACAGAGATTGTTAAACCTGTTTCTGCTGAATAGATCAGTTGCTCCTGTAAATTATACGCCCTTGGTACGTTCTTTTTTCTGGAGCAGGTTGTTTTCTGTGTTCCTCATATTCCTGGTGCTTTGTAGGTTGTATCAATTGACGGACCAGAATAATACTAATTGGAAACGGGTGTCCAATTTTTCACAAAAGCCACTGTACGGAACATACACTACTGAATATTTTATTCGCGGCATTGATATAATGCCTCCATTACAAACGGATAGTCTTCGCTGGAAAAAAATCACAATTGAAACCATTTGGGATGTGCCCCGGGTTTATATCCATCTTTCCACTGACTCAATTATCAGCAGCCAGGCTAAAATAGACACAGTCCAAAGAACTATTCATTTTGAAATAAAGAAAGATCCTTTAACGATGACCTGGTCACTCCCCAATTCGACTCATTTATTCTTGGCGGGCAAATGGAAAGATGATTCCATTAAAGTAATGATGAAAAAATATGATCTCAATAATTATCCGTTGTATCGGGAAAAGTTTAAATGGATTTTTGATTAGAGCCTATTAAAAATGGTTGCCGATGAAGAAGAAAGAAGTAAACTCATTAATTGAAGCAACTATATAAACTGTCTTATAAGAACTATGGTTGAATAGCCTTCCCTGAATAACAGTTTTTCATCAGAAGTTAATTCTAAGTAAATTTAAGTATGCAACGAGCCGCCCTCATTCTTGCATGCATTGTATTTTGTGTTAGCTGCTTTTCACAACAATATCCTTTTGTTCATTATACACCTAGGGAAGGTCTTGTCAATAACAAGGTAAAGTTCATGTTCCAGGACAGTAAAGGGAAATTATACATTGCCACTTTCGGTGGGTTAAGCATTTATGATGGCAGTCGATTTACCAATTTTGATATTAATAATGGCTTAGGTAATAATCTTGTCAATGATATCGTAGAAATGGGCGACGACTCCATATGGATCTTGGTAAATTCCAGTCAAATAAATTATGTTGTAAATGGCCGACTCAAAACTTTTACTCCGGCCGATAATTTTACTCCTGTCATCAATAAACTAATTAAATGCAGTGATGGATATTATTATGCTGCTACTGATGAAGGTTTATTCAAGTTGCAAGATCGAAGATTTATAAAAATAGATCTTTCGGGGTTGCCCGAGGGAAATGAGGCAATATCGCTGAATAAAGCAATCGAATTCGATAAAAAATTATTTCTTGTTTCAGATCCCGGTTACAAATACAATGTTGGTAATCTCCTGGTGTATGATCTTATTAAAAAGAAATTGATCGCTTATAAATTAGGAGTCAATGCTATTTTATTTTTCAGTCCGGCAAAAGATCAATTATGGATCTCATCTTTTTCAAATTTTTATAGCTTTAATGGATTTGATGGAACAAATATTTTATTAAAACCTTTTCCCTATTCCGATCACCATTTTCCGGAAGGCACTATACCTCATTCTATTTGTAAGGATCGCCAAAATAATTTATGGATAACAACTTTAAAAGGAGTTTATAAGATCGGGCCTGATGGTGATACAACACTCTTTACAAAGGAAAATGGATTAACTATAGATTTTCAAACATCTATTTTACAGGATCATGAAAACAATATGTGGTTTACAAATGAATATACAGGTCTTTGCAAACTCTCCAATCAACAATTGGTTTACTATCCCGAATATAAACCCGGGCTTACTGTAACAGATATTTCAGTAACGCCATCCACTGATTCTGTGTGGTTGTATGATGGGGATCATGGGCAAGCATGGCTTGCTCTTCCACACCAAAAACCGAAAAAATTTTTATTTGAAAAACCATTGGGTTCGGGAAGATTTCTTTTTGCGAAAAAAGGATTTGTCACAACATTAAATAATATTTATTCATTCGAAAAAAAAACAGCAGGTCAATATATATCACTTAAACCTTACTATACTGACCATGATACCGCATCAGGATTCATCGATGCATTGTTGGATAATAATGGAAACCTCGTAACAGCTTCAACAAGAATTACCGCTTTTGCTAATGACCAGCCTCTGAAAGCATCATTTGATTATATGACTGATCAGTTTACGATCGATAGCAAGAATCGTATTTGGGTAGCGCCAAGAAGTAATAAATTATTTTGTTTTGAGATTCCTGGTCATAGCAGCGATGGCAAACTTACACTGTTGAAAAAATTTGAAGCGATAACGACGAATAGTCCACGGTCTATTACTGCGGATAATGATGGAAATGTCTGGATCGGTACAAGAGGACAGGGACTTTTTTATTTTATATTGGATGGTTTAA
>Ga0207712_10002018_pt1 | contig 13320 bp, 13 predicted proteins | sample KBSS44metaG_FD_184402 | JGI IMG/M metagenome (GOLD analysis project Ga0207712, IMG submission 184402) | Switchgrass rhizosphere microbial communities from Kellogg Biological Station, Michigan, USA - KBS S4-4 metaG (SPAdes) (version 2) | ecosystem: Host-associated > Plants > Roots > Rhizosphere... | reverse complement strand
GAAGCCCGGCGCCAGCTTGCGGACCTCGGCCAAAGACATCCTATTATAGGTCTTGGTGGCGTCGCGGCTGTCGGCCCTGGTCCAGTGGACCTTCGCGATCCTGGTTTCGAAATCGACGATTGCCTTGGCGCGCGCCGCCGCGCTCTTTTCGCCCGCGAGCGTCAGCATGTTGGTCAAATGGTCGAGATATTTCGCCCGGGTCTCGGCAATCTTCGGGTCGGCCGACAAATAATAGTCGCGGTCCGGCATTCCGAGGCCGCCCTGGAGGACGTTCAGAGTATATTGATCCGACGCCTTGCGATCCTGGCCGACGAACATGTTGAACGGAACGTTGATCCCGAGCCCATCCGCATCGCCATAGAGCGCGGGCAGACCCTTCTTCGATTTTATTGCGCGAACCTGGCTCAGCCAGGGATCGAAGGGCGCAAGGCCCTTCGACTCGATCGCCGACTGATCCATGAAGCTGGCGTAGGCACTGCCGATCCTGCTGTTCGGGTCCTTGGACTCCTCCTGGATGACGTCGCGGGTGCGCTCGCGCGACAAATCGTCGAGGATGTTGAACGAGCCGTAGCTCGACTTGTCCGCCGGGATGGGCGTGTTCTTCGCCCAGGTTCCGTTCGCAAATTGGTAGAAGTTGTCGCCCGGAGCAACGCTCGGGTCCATTCCCGTCGCATCGAAGCCATAGGTCCCATATTGCGGCTTGGGAGCGGGCGGCACAGGCGGTGCCGCAGGAACAGCCTCGGCGGCCGGCGCGACGGCCGGCGGCCCAACCGTCTCATGAGCGGCACAGCCCGCCAAGATGGTGGTTGCGGTCAGTAACGCGAAAATCCGAGCCATTATGCCCCTCCCAATGCGGTCGTGATTTGTGACGGAACGGTGTCGCGAGCGCAACGCCGGGTTGCCAGACTCAATCGACGACTGCTGCCCGCGCTGCTGCGAACGTCAGGCCTGCGACGCCTTGCGGGCGTGCCGGCGCTGCCTCCACTTGCTTGCGAGCCACGCCCGCCACAGCACCGCGGACGCCAGATAGCCGATCACGGCAACCGCCGCGGCCACCGTCAGGGTGCCGATCGCAATGGGTCCCGAGGCGTGATGGATCCAGAACATGATTTGCCCGAGTTCGCCCGACACCCGCTCGGCGGCCTGCGGATTGACCACGCTGGAATCATGCCGAAGCTCCCACGAGCCGACCAGGTAGCAAGCATAATAAACGGGGGCGTAGGTCAGCGGATTAACGAGCAGTGTGAGCGCGGCCGCGATTGCGACGTTGGCGCGCATCGGGATCGCCAGGACCGCCGCGATGGCCGTATGCATGACCGGAATCAGAACGCCGATGCCAAGGCCGAGCGCGACCGCCCGCGGCACCGATCGGCGAGTCATCCTCCACAGCGCCGGATCGCTCAAATGACGCGCGAACGGCCGCAGCAACCGATTCTCATGAATCGTGTCGCGCGTGGGGATATGTTTTCTGATCCACCTCATTCGGATCGCCCGCGCCGCCTCAGGCACTGCGCCGAAGGAGCCGCTGCTGCTCCCGCTTCCAGTCGCGTTCTTTCACCGTTTCGCGTTTGTCGTGCACCTTCTTGCCTCGTCCCAGAGCGAGCTCGATCTTAGCTCGACCCCTGCCGTTAAAATAAATTGAAAGCGGCACAAGTGTCAGACCCTGCCGGGCCACCGCTCCCTGCAATTTCGATATCTCGCGGCCCTTGAGCAACAGTTTGCGCGGCCGCCTAGGCTCGTGGTTCATTCGGTTGCCGTGGCTGTATTCCGGAATGTGGCTGTTGATCAGCCAAACCTCCTCGCCTTCGACGGTCGCATAGCTTTCGGCGATCGAGCCTTCGCCCTGGCGGAGGGCCTTCACCTCGGTACCCACGAGGGCGATCCCCGCCTCGAATCTTTCCTCGACAAAATAATCGAAGCGCGCGCGCCGGTTTTCGGCGACGACCTTCTTCTTGTCGAACGGCGGCGGAAGCGGCTGGGTCATTGGTCTTAGATAAGGCCTGCGTGCGCCAGCGCCGCATCGACGGCGCGCTTCGACTCATCCGAGGCTTCGACGAGAGGCAGGCGGAGCTCGCCCGGAAAGTTGTTACGGAGCCGCGTCAAAGCATATTTCGTGGGACCAGGCGACGCGTCCGTGAACAAGGCCGAGTGAAGCGGGTAGAGCCTGTCCTGGAGCTTCAGGGCGTCATCCCACCGGCCCTCGCGCGTCGCCTTCTGAAGATCCGAGCAGAGCTTCGGCGCCACATTGGCGGTAACCGAAATGCACCCGACCCCGCCCATCGCATTGAAGCCCAGCGCCATGTCGTCATTGCCGCTCAGCTGGCAAAAATCCTCGCCGCAGGCGATGCGCTGGGCGCTGACCCGGGCCAGATTACCCGTCGCGTCCTTCACCGCGACGATCTTTGGAAGCTTCGCGATCGATCCAAGAGTCTCGACCGAGATGTCGGCGACGGTACGCGACGGGACATTGTAGACGACGATCGGGATCGGAGAGGCGTCCGCGATCGCGGTGAAGTGGGCGGCAAGCCCGGCCTGGCTCGGCTTGTTGTAATAAGGGACCACGACCAGCGCAGCGTCGGCGCCCAGGTCCGCGGCTGCCCGGCAGCGCTCGATCGAGTGCGCGGTCGAGTAAGTCCCGCAACCGGCGATGACCGGCACTCGGCCGGCGGCGACCTGCACGCAGGCGGCGATGACGGCGCGATGTTCCTCAGCGCTTAGAGTCGCGACCTCGCCGGTCGTCCCGCATGGGACGAGCGCATCGCTGCCCTCATCGATCTGCCAGGCGACGAAATCACGGAATACCGCTTCATCGACTCGTCCCGCCGCAAAAGGGGTCACGAGGGCGGGTATCGAACCGAAAAACATGGTTAAGTCCTTTGGGCGGCGCAAATATTCAATGACCCGGGCGGTCGTGCGTTAAGCGCCAGATAAGGAGGGGGAGCGTAGGATGTCCAGCATGTGGCGCATTGGCTGGTCCCTTCCCTTCCTGCTCGCGGCAGCAACCGCGTCCGCGCAATATCCCGCGCCGGCCAATTACGCGCCGGCTCCGGCCTATTCGGGCTATTCCGCTTCTTTTGCGATCGGCGACTGGCGCCGGCTGCGCCAGAGCAACGGGTACAGCTTCGCCGATTACGCCCGCTTCCTCATCGCGAACCCCGGCTGGCCCGAGGAAGACAAGCTCCGCCGCTGGGCCGAAAGGGCGATGCGCCCGGGCGAGAATGGGACGACCGTACTTGCCTTCTTTGCGAGTGATCCCCCGACGACCGGCAACGGCTTCGCCCGCCTCGCCGACGCCTATGCGGCGAGCGGCAAGGTTGGTGAGGCGCTCGCTGCGGCGCGAAGCGCGTGGAGCGAAGCAGATCTCGGCAGCGAAGACGAGAATGCGATTCTCAGCCGCTACGGAGCGAGCTTTACGAGCGACGACTACGACCGGCGCGCCGACTCACTGCTCTTTGCGAAAAAGCCCGACGACGCGGTTCGCTTCTATTCCTACACCACGCCCGCCCGTCGTGCCGCCTTCGCCGCGCGCATCGCGATGCAGCGGGACGCCTCGGATGCCGAAAGCCTCTACCAGGCGGTCATCGGACAGGTGACCAGCGATGCCGGCCTGATGATGGATCGCGCACGCTATCTCCGCGCCCGCAATTATGACCAGGCGGCGCGCGACCTCACGGCGAGGCAACACAATTTCACCTATCAGCCGGCCGATCCCGAGCGCTTCTTCGACATGCTCCTGACGCTCGCGAACGACGCTGCCCAGGACCGGCAGTGGCAGACGGCCTACAACATCGCGATGCACCTCAGCGACGCCTTGCCGCCGGGTACGGACATCAGCCAGCAGCCGATCGGGATCCGCGACAATTATACGAGCCTGACGTGGCTCGCCGGTTCGATCGCCCTCGACCGCTTGAATCGTCCCTCGAGCGCGGTCTCGATGTACGACGCCTACGCGCGCGGCGGTCACTCGCTGCAGGTGCAGACCAAGGGGTATTATTGGGCCGGCCGAGCCGCCCTTGCCGCCGGACAGCTGCAGCAGGCGAACGCCTATTTCGAGCGCTCGGCGGCCTACCCGGAGCTATTCTACGGCCAGCTTGCGCTCGAACGCCTCGGCCGGTCCGTCTCCGCGCCGCAGGTCTCGACCGCGCAAAGTGCGGCGACCCCCGCTCAGCGTGCGGCCTTCGCCAACAACCGGATCGTCCAGGCGATCCGGATCCTCCAGCAGAGCGGCAGCGTGGCGGAGCGCACCCAGTTCGTCCGGGCGCTCGCCGAATCGCTCGACAACAACACGGACCGCGGCCTTGCTGTTGAACTCGGCCAGCAGCTCGGCCGCCAGGACCTGCCGGTGTGGGTCGCCCGCATGGCACGCGTCAAAGGCACGATGTTCTACGTCCGCCAGGCCTATCCCACACTGCCTTCTTCGGTCTCGCCGAACATCTGGTCGCTCGCCCACGGAATCACCCGGCAGGAAAGCTCGTTCGATCCCTATGCGATCAGCCATGCCGGTGCGCGCGGCATGATGCAGCTGATGACCGGGACTGCGCGCGAACAGGCCGACAAGATGGGCGTCGGCTATGACGGCTACCGCCTGATCACCGACCCCAATTACAACGTCATGATCGGCTCGGCCTATTTCCAGCGCATGCTCAACAATTGGGGCGGCAGCGTTCCTCTGGCCGTCGCCGCCTACAATGCGGGCAGTGGAAACGTGAGTAAATGGATCGCGCGCTACGGCGACCCGCGGAGCCAGGTCGACATGCTCAAGTGGATCGAGGCGATCCCTTATGTCGAAACCAAGGCCTATGTGCAGCGGGTGATCGAAAACAGCGTCGTCTACGACTCGATGCGGGGCAGCCCAGGTTCACAGCAGGCCTCGCTCCATGTCTCACGCTACCTTGGGAAGACCGGCCCGGCCTGATAGTCGAGGGCAATGTCCGACCAGCCGCGTTTCATCAGTCCCGAAGGATTCGCGCGTGTGCGCGCCGAATATGATGAATTGTTCGGCGTCGAGCGGCCGAAGATGGTCGAAGTCGTGTCCTGGGCGGCGTCGCTCGGCGACCGGTCGGAGAACGCCGACTATCTCTATGGCAAGAAGCGGCTTCGTGAGATCGATCACCGGCTCGCCCACCTCGCGCGGATCATGAAGGCAGCGAAGGTCGTCGACCCGGCAAAACAGGAGGACCGCGGCCAGGTGCGGTTCGGGGCAACGGTCGAGCTCGCGGACGCGGATGACAACCGTCGGACCGTAACCATCATGGGCGACGATGAGACCGATGCGTCGGCCGGCCGGATCGGCTGGAGCGCCCCGCTGGCGCGCGCGCTGATCGGGGCGAAAGTCGGTGACGAACGCGTGGTCCGATTGCCGGCCGGCGAGAAAGGATATGAGATCCTGACGATCAGCTATCCGGACTAGGCGCGGGTCTTTTCCGGGGTTTTTGGCTGGCGGAAGCTGACGACCGTGTCGCCCATCGCGGGCGGCTCTGCCGGCATCGCCTTTTCCATCGCATCGGCGATGGCCGTGAGCGCCGCGATGCACGAGGCAGTGGCATCGTTGGCGTCGATGGCGGTCCACGGCGCCCAACGGGTGTTGGTGTGGGCAAAGAGATCTTGCAAAACATCGTTGGCGCGATCGCGGTTCGCCGGCCCGACGATCGGCTGGATTTCGCCCAGGTGACGGAGCCAGGGGTCCGCCTGGCGCTTCCGCAGGTTGGCCGCCTGCCTTTCCGCAGTCACGTGGAAAAACAGCTTTGCGAACATCGTGCCATGGTCGCGCTGCTGGGCCTCAAACTCATTGATTTCGTCGATCCCACGCGCCCAGCGCTCGTCGTCGAAATTGCCAAGCATGCGCTGCTCGACGATCAGCCGGTACCAGCTGCGGTAGAAGATCGTGGTTTCGCTCGCGCCCGGAAGGCGGCTCCAGAACCTCGCCAGCCAGTGCCGCCCGTCGTCGTCCTCGTCGCAGCCGGCCACCTTGACGACGCTGACGTAGGTCGGGTCGAGCGATCCAACCAGCTTCTTCAGTACGGCCCTTTTTCCCGCGCCCATCCAGCCTTCGAACAGGATGATGGCGCGCTTGCGATGCGCAATCTGTGAAAGCTGGAGGCGCGCCAAACGGTCCTGCAGCGCGGCGAGGGCAGAATCGGCGTCCCCGCCGAACGGCTCTCCTCGTTCAAATTCTGTTAAATCGATCGGCACCCGCGTGAACCTACCGGCTCAATCCAGGCCCGACAATCGATTAGCAACCGGCGTTACGATTTCGGGACAGCTGTGTCCTCGGCGACCACCTTGATGCTCAGTTCCTTGAGCTGCTTGGCCGTGACGGTCGCCGGAGCGTTCATCATCAGGTCCTCAGCCTTCTGGTTCATCGGGAAGAGGATCACTTCACGAATGTTGGGCTCATCGGCGAGCAGCATGACGATGCGGTCGATGCCGGGGGCCGAGCCGCCATGCGGCGGCGCACCATATTTGAAGGCGTTGATCATGCCCGAGAAATTGGTGTCGACTTCGTCGCGCGTGTAGCCGGCGATCTCGAACGCTTTGTACATGATGTCCGGGCGGTGGTTGCGGATCGCGCCGGAGGAGAGCTCCACACCGTTGCAGACGATGTCATACTGCCAGGCGAGGATCTCGAGCGGGTCCTTCGTTTCCAATGCCTCCATCTCGCCTTGCGGCATCGAGAAGGGATTGTGGCTGAAGTCGACCTTCTGCTGATCTTCGTTGAACTCGAACATCGGGAAATCGACGATCCAGCAGAAGCGGAACGCGTCCTTTTCAAGGAGGTCGAGCTGCTCGGCGACTCGGGTGCGCGCGAGTCCGGCAAGCCTCGCCGCCTCCTCTTCCTTCCCGGCAGCAAAGAAGATGCCGTCGTCTGGGCCCAGGCCAAGCTCATCGGCCATCCGGTTCATACGGTCGTCGCCATGGTTTTTGGCGATGGGCCCGCCCCATTCGCCGGACTTGCGGGTAGCATAACCGAGGCCCGCGAAGCCCTCGCTCCGGGCCCATTCGTTCATGTCGTCGAAGAACTTCCGACTCTTCTCCGCCGTTCCGGGAGCCGGGATTGCGCGAACCACGCCTCCTTTTTCAACGATTCCCGCAAAGAGACCGAAGCCTGAGCCTTTGAAGGCCCCGCCGACGTCGCCGATCAGCAGCGGGTTGCGCAGGTCCGGCTTGTCCGTGCCGTATTTCAGAAGCGCTTCCTTGTACGGAATCCGCGGATATTCGCCCGCCGGAGTCACGGTCTTCCCGTTGGCAAACTCCTCGAACACGCCGGACAGGACCGGCTCGATGGCCGCGAACACATCGTCCTGGGTGACGAAGCTCATTTCGAAATCGAGCTGATAGAATTCTCCGGGCGAACGGTCGGCCCGGGCGTCCTCGTCGCGGAAGCAAGGCGCGATCTGGAAATAGCGGTCGAAACCGGCGACCATGATCAGCTGCTTGAACATCTGCGGCGCCTGGGGAAGCGCGTAGAATTTGCCCGGGTGGACCCGGCTCGGGACGAGATAGTCGCGAGCGCCTTCCGGCGAGCTGGCGGTCAGGATCGGGGTCTGGAATTCGGTGAAGCCCTGCTCGACCATTCGGCGCCGGATCGCCGTGATCACCGCCGAGCGCAGGATGATATTGGCGTGGACCTGCTCGCGACGGAGGTCGAGATAGCGGTATTTGAGCCGGATCTCCTCAGGATAATCCTGCTCGCCGAATACCGGCATCGGCAGCTCCGCCGCGGCCGATTGAACGGTTACACTCTCCGCGCGAACCTCGATCTCGCCGGTCGCGAGGTTCGGATTTACCGTTTCCGATGAGCGGGCAACGACTTCGCCCTCGACAGTGACCACAGATTCCACGCGAATCCGGTCGAGCGTCTTGAACGCGGCCGAATCGGTGTCGGTGACAAGCTGGGTAATTCCGTAGTGGTCGCGCAGGTCCACGAAGAGCAGATGGCCGTGGTCACGCTTGCGGTGGACCCAGCCGGACAGCCGGACAGTCTTGCCGACATCGGCAGCGCGCAGCTCGGCGCAGGTGTGGGTGCGATAGGCGTGCATGATGAATTCGGTTCTGCTCAGCGAAAAATTGTGGAGAAAATCGCGCGCCGCGCTTCACTGGGACGAACCTTTTTGTCAACCCGCGAGGGCACAGCTAAAGCGCCCGAGACTCATGCGTATCCATCCTCTGATTACCAAGACCGGCGACCTCAAAGCCCTGGTCGATCGCCTGTGCAAGCAGCCCTTTGTCGCGGTGGACACCGAGTTCATGCGCGAAAATACCTATTGGCCCGATCTATGCCTGATCCAGGTTGCGTCGACCGAGGAGGCCGCAGCGATCGACCCCAAGGCCGAGGGCATCGATCTGAAGCCGCTGCTCGACCTCTTCGTTGCGAACGAGGCGATCCTGAAGGTCTTTCACGCCGGCGGTCAGGACCTTGAAATCATTCACAACCTCACCGGCAAAGTCCCGCACCCATTATTCGATACGCAGATCGCCGCGATGGCCCTCGGCCATGGCGAGCAGATCGGTTATTCGAACCTGATCGAAAGCCTGCTCGGGCACAGCCTCGACAAAGGCGCGCGCTTCACCGACTGGGGCCGGAGGCCGCTCGACAAGCGCCAGATCGATTATGCGATCGCCGATGTCACCCATCTCGCGACGATTTTCCCGCGCATGGTCGAGAAGCTGAAAAAGACCGGCCGCGGTGCCTGGCTCGACGACGAGATGGATCGACTCGCTGATACGTCGAGCTTCGCGTTCGAGCCCGCTGATGCCTGGAAGCGGCTCAAGCTTCCAAGCCGCAACCCGGCGGTGCTCGGCAGGCTTCGGGCGCTCGCGGCCTGGCGCGAAACCGAGGCCCGATCGAAGAACCTCCCACGCGGCCGAATCGTCAAGGACGATACTCTTACCGAGATCGTCCTCCATCCGCCCAAGAACCAGGACGACCTCGGACGAATTCGGGGTCTGTCCGCCGGGTGGCGCAACAACGACATCGGCGGACGGTTGATCGCCGCCCTCAAGACAGCCAAGCCGCTCGAGCATGATGAGATGCCCGATCGGGATCCCAGGCGCCCTGGGCTGACCAAGGACGGGGTGCTGGTGAGCGACCTGCTCAAGCTTCTGCTCAAAATCCGCTCGAAGGAGGCCGGGGTCGCCGCCCGCCTGATTGCCCGCTCGGACGACCTCGAGGCGCTCGCGGCGGGCGTTCGCAATGACCTCAACATCCTCTCCGGCTGGCGGTACGAGGAATTCGGCAAGGATGCCGTTGATCTCGTCGAAGGGCGACTCGCCTTTGCGATCGTGAACGGCAAGCTGAAGATGAGCCGAGTCGCGACGGAGGAGACGGTCGATGCGTAGCTTTGCCCTGCTGGTTCCGGCCCTGCTCATTGCGTGCTCGACCGCTCCCGCCGAGCCGGTCGTCCATGGCGAGACTCCGGGCCACACCTGCAACGCCGCCGGAACCGACAGCTTCCTCGGCCAGGCCGGAACCAGCGAGTCCGGCGCAGCAATCAAGCGCGCGACCCGCGCCGCCGTGCTTCGCTGGGCGCCGCCCGGCTATATGCTGACAATGGATTTCCGCGCCGACCGGGTGACGGTCAAGCTCGATGAACGCTACAAGATCACCGGTATCCACTGCGGCTAGGGCGCAGACCAGAGGGGGTTGAATCGATGCGTAAGATATTGCTTTTCGTGCCCTTGTTCCTGCTGGCGCCCACCGCTGGCGCGCAGCAGCGGGTTCAAATTGATTCCGTCTGGTCCGGGACGAAGTGCACGCAGTCGGTCGGGCTCGACAGCTTCAAGGGCGAGACGGCGAGCGTCGATCTCGCAGCTCGAATCATGATGGCCTCGCGCGCCCACAATCTCCGGTGGGTGCCGTACGGTTCCGAAGTGAAGCTGAACCGCGGCGCGAACAGGGTTACGGTTCAGCTGGACCAGCAGAACAAGGTCGTCTCGGCAGCCTGCGGCTAAGCCGCCTCGCCGATCATCTTCGAATCGATTAGCGCCCGACGGATCGTCGGTAGCGTCAACCGCGCCCGTTCGCCGATCGCGAATCGGTCGATGGCTTCGACCGCGCGCTCCGCCGTCCAGTAATCGCGATGCAGGCGCTCAGCCATGAAGCGCAGGGCGTCGGCCGGAATGTGCAATCCTCGATCTGCGAAAAGCAGTTGAATCAGTGCTCCGAACAGCTGGTCGTCGGGATGATGGATCCGGGTCACCGGAGTGACCGCAAGCCGTGTCTTGAGGTCGGGCAGCCTCGGGGTCCAGGCCGGCGGGACCTCGTCTGCGATCATGACCAGCGGGCGCCCGGTGTCCTGCGCCTGGTTCCAGGCGTGAAACAGCTCCACTTCGTCGCGCCGCTCGGCTTCGTCGAACAAGCGCCCGCCGACCCGCTCCACGAAGCTGCGCCCCAGAAGCGTTCGGCCCGATCGCCGCGGCCCGGTCAGGATCGTCGCCTTGACGGGCCACAGGCTCCACTTGCGGAAATGTTCGAATGCATCGCGGTTGGCGTCGGTGACAATGAAACGCACATCGCCTTCGGTCTGTGGCCAGTCGAGCGGAAGCGCGATCTGGTCGGGACCCTGCTTCATCACTGGGCGCCCTGGCCTCGCGGCGGAGGCTGCTGAGCGGGGGTCGACGCCGGTTGGGTTGGCTTCGGCGGCGTCGGAGGCGGTGGTGGCGGGAGCGGCGGCGGCTTCCCGCTCGCCGAGCGCATCTTGAGCACGTTTCCGCCCGACGTCTCGACGATCCAGCCGCGGCCACCGATCTTCGCGGCGAGTTCGCCGAGGGTGCCGTGATAGGCGACAAGTACATAACTGACCCCCGTCGGATTGATCAGTTGCGGGCTCGCCGAATCGATTCCGCCCATCGTCCGTAGGTGCGCCATCGCGAAATTGTAGATGTTGACGTCGCCGTTCGCGTTGATCTGGATCTGGACCGCGCTCGCCGTGTTCGTCGGCTTGACGGGCTCTTCGACCGGGGCCGGAAGCGGCGGCGGCGGAAGATTGAGCGACGGATCACGCTCGAGCCGGCCGGCCGCAAGCACAGTCGAGAATAGTTCGTCCATCCGCCGGACGCCCTCGGCCATCAGCGCTGGGATCCCGTTCCCGTTTTGAGTTGTCAGAGTGAAGCCGCCGACAATCTCATTGTCCGGACCGTGACGCGCGACGAACGTCGCCCGCGCCGGCCCGCCGGGATACAGCCGCTGGAGCTGAACCTCCGCGACGAGGATGTCTGCAGCCCCGTACAGGTCGATGATGTTTCGCCACCAACCGCGTCCCGGGCGCTCCGTCTGGGCCGCATTGACCAGCATCGGGTCGACCCCGAGGCCGCTCACGCGGACATAATCGATCGGGCTTTGGGACGTCCGGAACTGGGCCCAGGCGCGTTGCCAGGCATTCCTCAGCTCGACGCTGGTCTCAGCCCCGCCCGTGACCGTGATCGGGATCAGCAGCATTGGGACCGACCGCTGGACCTCGCCGCCCTCTACTCCCAGGAACGGCGCGGCGCGAGCTCGATCGAATAGGACCCCGAGGTCGGCGATATAGCGGTTGGGACCGATCTCCTCGCGCTCGACGTTGATCGAGCTGACGATGTCGTCGAGCGTCGCATCCGGCAGGTTCGGCGCCTCGCTGATCGGCGCATCGTGCATCTTCGCCCACAAGGCGCGGAAGCCCTGGCGCTGCGCGATCCGCCAGCCGGCATAGCGCGCGCTCATTGCGTCATTGGCGCCGACATCGACGTGGATCCCGCCAATCTCGAGCGTGCCGGAGCTGTCGAGCGGAAGGATCCCGCGTTCGCCGGTTTCGAGCTGCGCGTAGAGCGCGCTGGAAACTGCGGCGACGGCGACGAGAAGGGCAATCGGGATGGCGTAACGGCGGGCCAGCATGCGCGGCGTCTTTTGGCGACAACGGCGTGGAAATCCAAGCGGCTTGTCTCTACTGCCCCGCGCAAATGAGCCAGAAGCCCCTGACTTATGCTGACTCCGGTGTGTCAATCGACGCCGGAAATGCGCTGGTGAAAGCCATTGGGCCACTTGCCCGGTCGACGGCGCGACCAGGCGCCGAGGCCGAACTCGGCGGATTCGGCGGAATCTTCGATTTGAAGGCAGCGGGCTATCGCGATCCGCTGCTCGTCGCCGCGAACGACGGAGTCGGCACGAAGCTCAAGCTGGCGATCGAGACCGGCCGGCACGAAGGCGTCGGCATCGACCTGGTCGCCATGTGCGCCAACGATTTGATCGTCCAGGGCGCCGAGCCTTTGTTTTTCCTGGATTATTACGCGACCGGGAAGCTCGACAACGAGGTCGCCTCCGCGGTGGTCCAGTCCATCGCCGAGGGATGCAGGCAGGCAGGCTGCGCGCTGATCGGCGGCGAAACGGCCGAAATGCCCGGGATGTATGCGGCGGGCGACTACGACCTCGCCGGATTTTGCGTCGGTGCGGTCGAGCGCGAAAAGGTGCTGACCGGCGCTGAAATTGCGCCCGGCGATGTGATCCTCGGCCTCGCAAGCTCGGGGGTGCACAGCAACGGATTCTCGCTGGTCCGCCGGATCATCGCCGACAACGGCTGGGATCTGGATCAATCATTGCCTTCGGCCGAGGGCCGGACGCTCGGCGAGGTGTTGCTCGAACCCACCCGGATTTACGTCCGCTCGCTTCTTCCGCTCGTCCAGGAAGGACGAATCAAGGGGCTTGCCCACATCACGGGCGGTGGACTTCTCGAGAATATTCCGCGGGTTCTGCCTCATGGTTCTCATGCGGTCGTCGACATGGACTTGTGGGACCTTCCCGCCATCTTCGCCGAACTCCAGGCGGGCGGGCGACTAGCGCCTGAGGAGATGGCGCGCACGTTCAACTGCGGGATCGGAATGGCCCTGATCGTGGGCGAAGCGGAGGCCGATGGGGTCGCGGCTGCGCTCGAAGGGGCTGGGGAAACCGTCTTTCGTATCGGCCGGGTCGAAGCCGGGCAGCGCGGCTGCACGGTCACGGGCAAAGGCTGGTCCGCCTCTCACCATGCGTGATTCGAAACGCGTTGCGGTCCTGATCTCGGGCCGGGGAAGCAACATGCAGGCCCTGGTCGAACAGGCGAAGGGCTATGAAATGGTCCTGGTGGTGTCCAACAAGCCGCACGCCCCCGGCCTCGACTGGGCGCGGGCGCGCGGACTTCCGAGCTGGGCATGGGACAGCAAGGGCGTCGACAAGGAGGAATTCGACCGGGCCATGAGCGCCGCTCTCGACGAACATGACGTCGGGACGATTGCGCTCGCCGGCTTCATGCGCATCCTCTCGCCCTGGTTCATCGAAAAATGGCGCGGGCGCGTGGTCAACATCCACCCCTC
>Ga0207712_10002017_pt1 | contig 13320 bp, 10 predicted proteins | sample KBSS44metaG_FD_184402 | JGI IMG/M metagenome (GOLD analysis project Ga0207712, IMG submission 184402) | Switchgrass rhizosphere microbial communities from Kellogg Biological Station, Michigan, USA - KBS S4-4 metaG (SPAdes) (version 2) | ecosystem: Host-associated > Plants > Roots > Rhizosphere... | reverse complement strand
CCGATGGCGTGGCGTTGACGCTCGATCTCGATTGCGAGCTGCCACCGTCGATGCTCGATGTCGAACAAATCAAACGCGTGTTTGTTAACCTGATCGATAACGCGGTGCATGCGCTCGTTTCCGCGAGCGGTGAAAAGCAGATCACAATCGCGACGAGCCACGATGCGGAGAGGAGTCTGCTGCGCGCGGAGGTTGCAGACACAGGACACGGAATCGAGCCGGGCGATTTCCGCCGTCTGTTCGAGCCTTATTTTTCGCGACGTGACAGCGGCACCGGTCTCGGCCTCGCGATCGTGCAACGAATCATAATGGAGCACGGTGGCCACATCCGCGCCGAGCGCAACCATCCACGCGGCGCGAGATTTGTGATTGAATTACCAGTGTAGACAGGATTAACAAGATCTATTCAGGATTTACATGTGAATCCTGAAAATCTTGTAAATCCTGTAAACAACCACCGATCGGAATCAATGGACTCTATTCTCATCGTTGACGACGAGCGCGGCATTCGCGAAACGCTGCGCGCCGTGATGGAGGACGAGGGCTTCGTCGCCGACGCCGTCGCCACGGGTGAAGAGTGTCTGAAAGCGCTTGGTCGCCGCGCGTACGGCTGCATTCTGCTCGACGTCTGGCTTCCCGGTATCGATGGTCTCGAGACTCTGAAACAACTCCGCGAAGCCGGCTCCGACGCAGCCGTCGTGATCATCTCCGGTCACGGCAACATCGAAACCGCCGTACGCGCCACGAAGCTCGGCGCTTTCGACTTCATCGAGAAGCCACTATCGATCGAGAAGACCGTCCTCACCGTCCGTAACGCGCTGCGACAACAAAAACTCGAGCTGATCAATGCAGACATGGCCGCCGCACTCGCGAAGGAGTACACGATGGTCGGCGGGTCAGTCGCGATGCGCGCGTTGCGAAAGCAGATCTCCGTCGTCGCGCCCACTGACGGTCGGGTCCTGATCTACGGTGAATCGGGAACCGGAAAAGAGCTCGTCGCACACGCGATCCATGCTGAATCGCGTCGCGCTGCCGCGCCGTTCATTGAAGTCAACTCCGCAGCGATTCCGGAAGAGCTGATCGAGTCGGAGCTGTTCGGACATGTGAAGGGTGCGTTTACCGGCGCCACGGCCGCGAAAAAAGGTAAGTTTGAACTCGCTGACGGCGCGACGATCTTTCTCGACGAAGTTGGCGACATGAGTCCGAAGGTCCAGGCGAAAGTCCTGCGCGTGTTGGAAGAGCAGCGCTTCGAGCCAGTTGGAAGTGGAACGTCGATCACAGTTGACGTGCGATTGATCGCCGCGACAAACAAACGACTCGATGTCGAGATCGAGCAGGGAAACTTTCGCGCAGATCTTTTCTATCGCTTGAATGTGATCCCGTTTGAGCTGCCGCCATTGCGCGACCGGCTTGAAGACGTGCCGCTGCTGGTCGATTACTTCAATCAACACTTCTCGAAGGCTTACGGCAAGAGACCGAAACAGTTTCTGACGGAGGCCGTCGAGGCGATGCAGGCGTATTTATGGCCCGGCAATGTTCGCGAGCTGCGCAACACGATCGAGCGGGTCGTGATCATGCATCCGGGCACGAAAGTCTCCGCCAACGATTTACCGCCGCAGGGCAAGGAAGAGCCACCCGCCGCGTCGTTCCGTTTCCCGTCCTTTAAAGAAGCGACTGAGGCCTACCATCGTGAATTCATCCAGCGCAAGCTTGAAGAAGCTGACGGCAACGTCTCACGCGCGGCGGAGTTGATGGGCGTCGATCGCAGCCACCTCTATCGCCGCATGCGCGCCCTCGGCATCCAAAACCGATCTTAGCCGCAAGAAAGCACAAAAGGCACAAAACCATCCTTTGTGCTTTTTGTGCCTTTTTGTGGCTAAAACTCTTTGATGGCTTTGCAGATTAACTTTGCTGATACTCGGACTGCGATTGTGAAAGCGAAAAATGGTCCGAAGTCCTGGGTCGCGGGCATGCTCGTGATGAAGAGTCTTTTGATTGAAGTTTGAAAGTGCTCGTCCAGAACGGGAAAGCCGTTTCTGGTTTCGACTTGATCCAGAATGTTGCCCGCAGCGAGGATCGGCAGGCGCTTGATGTCGACTTTGTAACCCGTTGCGAGAATGATCCGATCGCACGTAATCATCTCACCGTTGCTGATTTCCACCTTTAATTCGCCGTTCTTTTCTGCACAGTTGACGACTTCCGTTCGCGGCAGCACATGCACGCGCTCATTGTTCAGCCGCGCTTCCAACCATGGCTCGACTTTCAATCTTCCCTCAGCCCAGAGTTTGTGATTAATGTCGTCTTTCTCAGCTTGAGATAAACGGCGAAACCAGCCTGGGTTGTCGCCGATAGCTTCCACGAGCGGGTTTACCCAGGACCAGTCGGCGGCTTTGTACGCAGGGCTGTCGTGACGATGTGAGATATAGACTGCGCTCGCGCCCGCCTCGATCAGCAATGCGGCCCACTCGAATGCGCTTTGACGTCCGCCAATTATCAGGTAGCGCTTGCCACGAGCTGAAGAGAAGTCGACGAAGTCACATGTGTGCGCATATCGACCTTCCGGCAGGCGAGACCTCAATTCCGTGGGAATGTTTGTGAAATGTCTGAAGCCAGGCGCGATGACAACATTACGCGCCTTGATCGCGGCGCCATCGCTCGTAGTGACGATGAAGTGTCCATCCAAAACATCGAGCCGCTGAATATGCCACGGCATCGCCGTGATCTGCTTCTGTTTCTGAAACCACTCTGCATAAGAAAGATAAAACTCGAGAGAGAGTGGTTCGACGTTCCTGACAGTCTGTCCTCTTTCCCCAAGAAACTTTTCGATGGTGTGGACATTAGCCGGGTCGAGATGCCAATCACAGGCGGAGCGCAGGTACATCCCGGCAGGCATGCTCTTTTGCCAGAACTCCATCGGCTTGCCGGCGATAATGTGCTCGATGCCCAGTTGCAAAGCCTGTGCGGCAACCGCCAACCCAAACGGCCCCGCACCGATAATCAGCAGATCTATTTCATGCTCAGACATCCTCTTAGTCATCCCCATCCTCTAATTCTGTCAACGATTTAACTGATTGACAACGGGTACTAAATGCCTTATCAGTTACGATTGAGGTAGTGATGGATTTTACGACTAAAGAATTACTTAAGCGTTATGCGAAGCTGGCGATTGGACAGCCGTTTTCACCAGTATTGCTGAACATTTTGGTGACGTCGGTCTGCGATATGCGCTGCACGCATTGCTTCTTTACGGACGAGCTCGACGACCGGCCGCGCAAGAAGCTCCAGATGAAGACTCACGAGATCGAGCGGATCTCGCAGACATTGGGTGGCAATCTCGGTGTGCTGATTCTTGCGGGCGGCGAGCCGTTCACGCGCAAGGATCTTCCCGAAATCGCACGCGCTTTCTACACCAACAACAAGCTCGAATCGATTTACATCATGTCAAACGGGCAGATTCAAAAACGAATCTTCCCCGACGTCACGCGCGTCCTGCAGGAGTGCCCGAATCTGAACGTTACGATCGCGCTCGGCATCGATGGACCGAAGTCTGAGCACGAAAAGATTCGCCAGAAGCCCGGCTCGTGGGACATCGCGATCGACACCGCACGCCAGCTACAGTCAATCAAGAAGGAGTTTCCACGTCTCGACGTGCAAACGTGTACCTGCTTCATGAACTCGAACCAGGACACGATCTTCGAGTGGTACGACTTCCTCAAATACGATCTCAAGCCTGACAAGGTAAACTTCAACTACATCCGCCCACCTTCAGCCGATCCGAAGGAGCTCGACATCGACCACACCCGCTACGCAAAGCTGGCGCAGATGATCGACGACGATTCGCGTCACGCCGCGATCAAGAACAACTACAGTGGCGACGCCGGTTTCTTCAAAGCCGCGATCGATATCTACATGCACGGGCTCATCGCCAAGACGCAGGAGACTCAGACTGCGCAGATGACGTGTTATGCAGGCACGGCCGGCGGCGTGATCTACGACGAAGGTACAGTCTCGTCGTGCGAGAACCTCGCTCCCGTCGGTAACCTGCGCGACTTTGACTGGAATTTTCAGAAGCTCTGGCTGTCGCCCGCCATGCAGGCGCGCCGCAAGAAAGCGCACGATGGTTGCTTCTGCACGCACGAGTCCAACAGTTATTACCCGTCGCTGCCGTTCAATCCCGGGCACTTGATCCAGATCAAGAAACTGGAGCGCGAGATGAAGAAGGCGCGCAAGGCAGTGGAGAAAGCAGAACACGCGGGAATGCCGGTAGCCGACCTAAACTAAAATGCCCCAGCAGCAACGTATCCCGAAGATCCTGATCATCTCGTCTGACACCGGTGGCGGACATCGCTCTGCTGCGGCTGCGATCGTCGCTGGTGTGCAGAAGTTTTTTGAAGGTGAGTCGTATGCGATCCGGGTTGTGCGCGCTGTCGAGGAATCGCATCATCTAAGCGCGAAGCTCGTGCGTTTGTACAACTGGATACTGCGCAATCGCCAGCACTGGATGAAGTATTTCTACTGGTGCATGAATTGGATTCGTCCCGAGACGAGCGAGTTTTTTCATAAACGCTGCGTCGGTTACGTTGTCGAGTTGTTTGAGCGCTGGTGCCCGCACATCGTCGTCAGTGTGCATCCACTGTCGCAGCACATCTTCGCGCGCGTGTTGAAGGAGTTGAATCTCGCCGGACGCATTCCGCTCGTTTCCGTCGTCACCGATCCGTGTTACGGCTTTTGGAAAGGCTGGGCCTGTGACGATGTAACGCTTTACCTCGTTGCCAGTGAAGATGCGCGTCGACAGCTAATCGACTACGGCGTCGCACCGGAGCGGATCAAGATTTCGGGACTGCCGGTGCATCCGAAGTTTGCGTATCCCGGTGAAGAAGCGGCCCAGGCTGCACGCCGCGCACTCGGGCTCGATCCGGAAAAGTTTACGGTCTTTGTGAACGCGGGTTGGATCGGCGGCGGCAACATTCCGCAGATTTTCCGCGAGCTCGTGCGGGGCGAGCTTGACGTGCAGGCGATCTTCCTTGCCGGTAAGAATGAAGACTTGCGGATGGCCGCGGAGTCGATCGCGCTCGACGCGCCGTTTCCAATCAAGGTGATCGGCTACTCAGACGAGATCGAGAAGCTCATGAGCGCCGCGAATGTGATGATCTCGAAACTCGGTGGCCTAACGACATTCGAAGCGCTCGCTTGTCGCGTGCCGATCATCGCAGACGTCATCACGGAACCGATGCCGCAGGAAGCAGGCACTGCGAACCTCATCGAGGAGCGTGGCGCGGGCGTGATGCTCAAACGCTCGATCGACGTCGTGCCCGTCGTGCGGCGAATGATGGAAGACGAAGTGCATTACTCGCGCATGCGCGCCGCCACAGTTAGCCTTGCAATCCCGAACTCAACGCGCCACATCGTCGAAGAGATCGCCGCCCTCATTCCGAAGTCCGAAACTCCCGTCCTCAGCGAAGTCGCATCTGCTTAACGGTAAAGCTTCACGCAAAGACGCAAAGATCGCAAAGACGCAAAGGCGCGCACGAAGCATTGACCCGCCTTTGCGTCTTTGCGATCTTTGCGTCTTTGCGTGAAAAGAACTCTTGACAAGCACTCCTCAATAAACTAAGAACCTCTTGTCTCAGTCACATCGAAAAAATTGATTCTCACGGGAGGACCATCATGCCAACTCGTAAGACCTCTGGAAAGAAATCAGGCGCGAAGAAATCCAGCAAGAAATCCTTGAAAGCCGCAAGCGGAGCCGTTCCACCTTACGGCGATCCGATTCGACAAGCGATTGCACGCGGTGACCAGCAAGAGATGAAGAACGTTGCGGCCTCAGCGCGCAAGTGGATGTCAGACGTGCAATCAGCACTCGATAAGCTCGATAGCGCACTCAGTAAATCCAGTAAGAAGAAATAGCCCCCCGCATTGCTCGGAAGTTCCTGGGAGCGATTTCAATGGCTGGCCCAACGCGTTATCTTTCTTCGCGCGACCGCGCCGCGTTTACACCCGTGCACGCGGTCTGGGAGATCACCCTCGCCTGTGATCTGAAGTGTCACCATTGTGGCTCGCGTGCAGGAAAGCGCCGTCCGGACGAATTAACCACCGAAGAATGCCTGGACCTCGTGCGCCAACTCGCTCGCATGGGCACGCGCGAGGTCACGCTCATCGGCGGGGAAGCCTATCTTCGTCGCGACTGGCTCGAGATCATCCGGGAAATTCGCGAACAGGGAATGGACTGCACGATGCAGTCCGGCGGGCTCAATCTCACTGACGAGCGGATCAAAGCCGCCGCTGACGCAGGTCTGCAAGCACTCGGCATCTCGATCGACGGCCTGCGAGACGTCCACGATCGACTAAGAGGCGTCAAAGGCTCGTTTGACGCCGCTTTCAAGGCGCTTCTTGCGATCAAGCGGCTCGGCCTCAGCTCCACCGTCAATACGCAGATCACTTCGCTTGTCCTCCCGCAATTGCGCGAGCTGATGAATCTCTTCATCGAGGCGGGTGCGAAAAGCTGGCAGGTACAACTCACGGTCGCGATGGGCAGGGCCGCGGATAATCCGGAGCTGCTCTTACAGCCACACGAGTTGCTGGAGCTGATGCCTTTGCTGGCTGAGTTGTATCAGGAAGGCGCTGACCGGGGATTTCTGCTTCAGCCCGGCAACAACATCGGTTACTACGGGCCTTACGAATCTGTTTGGCGCGGCAACGGCGACGATCGAGTCTACTGGACCAGTTGTAACGCCGGGCAGAACACGCTCGGCATCGAAGCTGACGGCACGATCAAAGGTTGTCCTTCGCTCTCGACATCGAAATATGCTGGCGGGAACATTCGCGATCTCAGTTTCGAAGACATCTGGTGGACAACAGACGAGCTGAATATCAACCGCGGCCGAACGAGCGAAGAGTTGTGGGGCTTCTGTGGCAGTTGTTACTACGCTGACGTGTGCAAAGCCGGCTGTACCTGGACCACGAGTGTTCTCTTCGGACGAGCCGGAAATAATCCTTACTGCCACCATCGCGCGCTCGAGTTGTCGAAGCAGGGGCTTCGCGAAAGGATCGCGCAGGTGGAGCGAGCGCCTGGAACCCCTTTCGATCACGGCCGCTTTGAGTTGATACTCGAAAACGCAGATGGATCCGCGCGCGCTAAGCTTCCGCTCGCGAACAATCTCGTCCAGATAAGTTCTCCACGCCGCAAAACAAAACGCACTTCAGCGCGAAAAGAACTGGTCCTTTGCCGCGGCTGCCACCGTCACGTGATCCGCGGAACGAGGATCTGTCCGTTCTGCGGTGGAAACATTCGCGCGCTCGCGAACCGCTACGCCAGAAACCTGCGTGAAGCCAAAAAAGCTTACCAGCGCCTCATGGAACTCCTCCCGGCTCATATCGAGACTTATCAGTGAACGATCAGCCGTGGATTCTGGGGATCAGCGCGTCGCACAACGGCTCGGCATGTCTGCTGCGCGGCGATGAGATTGTCGTCGCGATCCAGGAGGAACGGCTTTCACATTTCAAGCGTCACCGGATTTACGGACAAGGCCCTTCGAAATCCATTGCTTACTGCCTGAACTACGCCGGCATCCAGCCGTCTGATCTCAGTCTCGTGGTCCTGTGCATCCAGGGGCGTGCGACAGACAAGGTTCACGACATAACACTCGATCCGTTTTTGAACGTCGTCACGCACGGTGTTCCGACGATCACGATTCCGCATCACTACGGCCACGCCGTGAGCGTCTTTGCAGCTTCGGGCTTCGCCGAATCGGCAGTGCTCATTGTTGATGGCGCCGGCTCGCCCGTAAGTGACTTCACCTCCGACGAGCTAAAGGTGCTCAACGGAAATTCCCAGGATAGTTGGGAAACGATCTCGCTTTATCACGCCTCGGGAACGAATCTTGTTCCGATGGAGAAGCACGCCGTCGATCGTGGGGCGTGGCTGCTGAGCCGCGACGGGGCGATGGCGACATTCGGCAGTCTGGGCGGTATTTTCTCGGCAGCCGCCGAGCAGATCTTTGGCGAAGTCGCGGAAGCCGGAAAGGTCATGGGCCTCGCGCCGTATGGAACGCCAGTATTTCCCACCAGCGAGTTTTTCGACATCACGAATGGGCGTTTTCACTTCAAAGACACGGTGCCGCTGCGGTTTCGTCACGCCGAACGGTGGCCTAACCGTAAGGATGAATACGAAAACCTCGCGGCGTCAGTCCAGTCGGCGCTCGAAGACGCGCTGCTTTATCTCATGAAACATCTGCGCGAGCTGTGCACTAGCGATAATCTCTGTTACGCCGGCGGCGTCGCGTTGAATAGCGTCGCTAACGAGCGAATCATCCGCGAGTCGGGCTTCAAGAATATCTACATCATGGCCGCGGCCGAAGACAGTGGCACTGCGATCGGCGCGGCTTATCACGGTCTCTGGCGGCTCACGCAACACAACTCACGACGACCGATATTGCACGACGCACCGGGACGCATTTACACAGCAGGAGACGTGTCCGCCGCGATAAATTCGAATGAGAACGTTCATGTTGTTAACTCAACGGACGCGATCTCCGACGCAGTCGAGTTGTTATGCGACGGCAAGATCATCGGCTGGTTCGACGGCGGATCCGAGCTCGGACCGCGTGCGCTCGGACAACGCAGCATCCTCTGCGATCCACGCCTGCCAGAAGCGAAAGACACGCTCAACCGGCGCGTGAAGATGCGCGAGCCGTTTCGTCCGTTTGCGCCGGCTGTGTTGCTTGAAGAGGCGTCAAACTGGTTTGAGTTTGACGGCACGCCGCGCGAAAGCCCGTTCATGTTGCGCGTGGTCGACGTGAAGCCTGAAAAGAGAGACGCGGTGCCTGCGATCGTTCATGTCGACGGGACGGGTCGATTGCAAACGTTGACGCGCGAGAACAATGGCCGATTTTACGATCTAGTGCGAAAGTTTCACGAGAAGACGGGCGTGCCGGTCCTGCTCAACACGTCGTTCAATCGCATGGGCCAGCCGATCATCGAAACGCCTGCTGACGCGATCGCGTGTTTGCTCAACACGGGTCTTGATTGTTGCGTTTTCGAGGATAGAATGGTTTTCAAAAAGTGAGACTGCGATGTCCCAACCCGCTCCCGCAACTCATTTCAATCTGTTTTTGCTACGGAATTTTCTGGACGCGGAGACGTGCGCGCAGTTAAGGGCGGAACTGATTGAAGCGCCGACGACACAGGCGCCGGTTTATATTCAAGGCGCCGAAGGACTGGTCCACGAAGACGTTCGCAAGACCACGAGCCTTCATCCAGCGAAAGAGACTTTCTCAGAAATTCACGCTCGATTATTGGAACAGCACTCAGCACTCGAACAGCACTTCGGCGAGACTCTGCACGATTGCGAGCCGCCGCAGTTTCTGCGTTACAAAGAGGGCGACTTCTTTGTGCGTCACCAGGACGGCAACACGCGGCAGCTTGACTTCGATCATCTGCGCGTCAGGCGCATCTCGATCGTAGTGTTCCTGAACGATCACTTAGCGGAACCGCGCGAGGGATGTTTTAGTGGCGGTGTTTTGAATTTTTACGATCCAGCCGATCAGACCATGACTTTCGGTCTCGAAGGCGAAACTGGTCTACTGGTCGCGTTCACAGCCGAGACGTTTCACGAAGTTTTGCCAGTAACCAGTGGCGAGCGCTTCACGATCATCAGTTGGTTCAGGTAAGGCCAATCTGACTATTTTCTGTTGACAGGACCACCGATTAGCATTACGCTGCGCGCGTTCCCTCGTAACTGAAACCATTTTCCCTGTTGCAACGGACTCGCCCGTTGTGGCTCTCACTTGAAATCATGCGCGCTTCCGTGCCTCAACATATCAACTTATGCAGCAATCAAGGCATAACTTTTTGGGAGAATATCCATGGCAGACAAATCTAAGACTGGCAAACCTATCAGCCAACCAGAAGTTCGACCACTACCCGAAGTCGCACCGGAGATAAGACCAATTCCGGAAATCGCTCCGGAGATTAGGCCGATTCCAGAAATCGCGCCCGAGATCAAACCCGAGATTCAACCGGAGATAGCGCCGGAGATACAGCCGGAAGTCGCGCCTGAAATAAAGGCCGAGGTTCGTCCGATTCCCGAGATCGCGCCTGATCCGTACGGGAAGCCGATTCCGGAAGTCGCACCTTCGAAGACGCGGCCGATTCCGGAAATCGCACCGGAGATACGCCCGGAAATCGCTCCTGAAAAAGCACCGCGACCGATACCTGAGATCGCGCCTGATAAAGCGCCGCGGCCCATACCTGAGATCGCGCCTGAGAAGAAATCGACAGGGGGCGGGACAGTACCTGAAGTGGCCCCGGATAGTCCAAAGAAGAAGTATTAAAGAATAGCCATCCACAGATTTCGCAGATTAGTCGGTGTAATCTGTGGATGGCTCTCGACGAGATCCAGGGAATGAAACCGGTAGCACTAATCAGCATGCCGACACTCTCGGCGCGCTTTCCATCGTTTCAGCTTGCGTTACTGAAGCCGACACTCGAAAAGGCAGGGATTCCGGTCCAAACCTTTTCGCTTTTCATGTACTTCGGAACGTTCGTCGGCTGGCGTATCAACGAAACGCTGGCCGACGTCTATCCGAGCATGGTGGGCGAGTGGCTCTGGACCAAGTCTGCCTTCGGTGACTTCGCAAACAACGACGAATATTTCGAGATCTACCGCCGAAATCTTGAAGGCATCTGCTACAGGGCGGGCTGCTCGCTCGACGACTTGCGAGATCTACGTGACAACGCAGCGCCTGCCTTCATCGACTGGTGTATCAAGAGCGTCGATTGGAGCCGCTTCGGAGTCATCGGCTTTTCCGTGGTCTTTCAACAGACACTGGCGAGCATCGCCCTTGCTGCTGCGCTGAAGAAACATTACCCGCACATTCCGATCATGATGGGCGGGGCCACGTTTGAAGACGACATCGCCGAAGAGATCATGAAAGGCTGCCCGCAAGTGGATTACATTCACTGCGGCGACGCCGACGAGACATTTCCCAAAGCCATCCGCCGCATCTACAGCGGCGAATCGATGAAGGGAATGCCGGGGATCATGTGGCGTGATAATGGTCGGGTAGCTTACAACGGTCGCGCGCCGAATCTCTCCGACATGAACAAGACTCCGACACCTGATTTCGACGAGTATTTCTACGCGCGTAAGCAGGGCGGCTACGAATATCACGACGACGCACACGGCGTACTGTTGCCGATCGAAACTGCGCGTGGCTGCTGGTGGGGCGTGAAGAACCACTGCACGTTCTGCGGTTTGAATCGTGCGGGTATGGAATTCAGGTCGAAGCGCGTCGAGAACGTGATCGAGCAGCTCGACGAGCTTTCGCGACGCTACGGCATTCTCGATTTCAACGCCATCGACAACATCATCGAGCCTGAATACATCGACAGGTTGTTTGGCCAGCTCAGCGAAGCCAACACGGACATTCGTCTGCACTACGAAGTGCGGCCAAGCCTTTCGCGCGTGCAGCTCAAACACATGCGCCAGGGTGGGCTGTTTTCGATTCAGCCCGGTGTCGAAAGTTTCTCGACGCACATTCTCAAGCTGATGAAGAAGCACACGACGGGCGTGCGCAATCTCGAGTTGATCAAGTGGTCCACGTATTACGGCATCAACAATCTCTACAACATCCTGCTGCGATTTCCGGGTGAGACTGCCGAGGATTATCGTGCGCAGTGTGATGTGATCTCGAAGATTCCTCATTTCCAGGCGCCTTGGGCGATTGCGAAGGCGCGCGCGGATCGTGGCTCGCCGATGTACACCAATCCTGAGTCGCAGTCGATCAGCAGCCTCGTGCCGTCGGCTTGTTATGACTATCTATATCCGAAGGATCGTTTTGATCTAAATCGTGTCTCTTATTATTTCGAGCACGAGATGGGTAACACTCTCGAGGATCGCGAGTATGCTGAGATTTTTGAGGCGGTCGACGTTTGGCAGAGTCGTTGGAAACAGCGTCCGCGACCATACCTGCGTTACAAGAAGGCCTGGGCGACGATCCTGATCGAGGATGGGCGCAACTGCTCACCGCGCGCGATTACGTATTCGGATGATTACGCGACGCTTTACGAGTACTGTGCAGACGCGCGCAGTCGTAAAGACATTGCGGCGCGGTTCGAGGATGCGCCATGGGTCGAGTCTGCGCTCGAAGAGTTTGTTGAAAAAGATCTCATGATCCATCTCGACAATCGATATCTCAGCCTGGCAATCCCCGAAAATCCGTTCATTTAATCCGTGTAATCTGTGGTTATGCTTCGCGAAGCCCATTCGACAACGATTGCGTCGCTGCCGGAGAATTTTCAGGCGGCGCGCGCGGAGTTGCTCGAGTTGCTCCAGCGCAGCGGGATTCTCTATCGCAGCGAAACGCAGCCCGTCCTTTCCCGCGACGGCGCCTCAGCGCGCTGGATGCTCGACTCGCTCGCTGTCACGCTTTCGCCACGCGGCGCCGAGCTCGCCGGCCGCTGTGTTCTCGAACTACTCAAGCGCTTCGACGGTCGTCAGATCGCCACGTATGGTCTAACGGGTGTTCCAATCCTCCAGTCGTGCATACTTCAGGACAATCGTTACCGCGGTCTACTCGTTCGCAAAGAGCGCAAACAGCACGGCTCGTTGAAACTGATCGAAGGCGTGACCGATCCGAGCGAGCCAGTGATTCTGATCGACGATTCGGTGAGCTCGGGGATGTCAGTGACCGAGGGGACGCAGCGACTCGAAGAAGCAGGGCTGCGCGTCGAAGGCGCGATTTGCCTCGTGCGTTTCGGCTGGCAAAACGGCTACGCGATCATGCAGGAGCGTGGCTATCACATGGAGTCTGTCTACGACATCTGGACCGACTTCATCGCGCACATGGACGACGAAGAACAACCGCTCGCGAACCCGTCGAAGTGGTTTCCAAAGTTCGAGTGGTCCGAAGAAAAAGCGCCCGAGCAACTGCATCCTGCGGAGCTCGCGCGGTTAGTGATTTCTGAATACTTGTCGTCACAAAAACTTTTGCGTCCACCTGAGTTTTTAGACAAGAAATATGACTCATCAGGGGGTGCGTGGGTGAGCATTCGATCGCGGGCGAGTGTTTATCGACGACACGCGCGTGGCGGTTTCTGGCATTTTCCCGGCGAGACTTCACGCTCGGCGGCGGAAGATGTCGTGATGGCTTCGTTGAGCACTGCGGCTGGTCTGCCGGCGGGCGAAGAAGGATTGAACATCGTCAACGAGAGCGCGTTTGCGGTGACGTTTTTCAGTGCGCTCGAGCTGTGCACTCCGGGTCAGCTCGATAACGATCGCTACGGGATCGTCGTGCGGAGTCTGGAGCGACGCGAACGAGT
>Ga0207712_10002011_pt1 | contig 13346 bp, 18 predicted proteins | sample KBSS44metaG_FD_184402 | JGI IMG/M metagenome (GOLD analysis project Ga0207712, IMG submission 184402) | Switchgrass rhizosphere microbial communities from Kellogg Biological Station, Michigan, USA - KBS S4-4 metaG (SPAdes) (version 2) | ecosystem: Host-associated > Plants > Roots > Rhizosphere... | reverse complement strand
GATCTGGGGTGTCGTGGGTGAGTATCGTGCAGCCGTCCGCCGCAATCTCAAGCTGCCGGCTACTATTGCCGGCTTTGAAGTCAACCCGCTCCTCTTTACGCAAGCGACGCCCAAGAGTCGTTACACGCAGTTGCCCAAATTCCCGAGCATCGACCAGGACATTTGCCTAAAAGTGCCAGCTAATACCGCCTACGACGACGTCCTGGAGTTCACTCGAAACTATTTGCAAACGGAAGGGATCGACAAAACGTACTTCACAACCGAGCCTGTTGACATATATCAACGCCCCGACGATCTTGATCACAAGCAGATTACCCTTCGTTTGTCGTTTGCTCATTACGAGCGCACGCTCACCGATGTGGAGATCAACAAACTGCTCGACAAATTGGCGCAAGCTGCAGCTACCGACCTTCAGGCCGAGCGCGTATAGATAACCCCATACTGCGGCAGTAGACCGCAACCGCTTTCGACGCTATACTACAATCGATGCGAGAACTGTGGCGAATCATTCGGTTTACGAGTAGTCTGTGGCGATATTACCTCGTTATTTCGTTGTTTACGATATTCTTGGCGGGAATGACGCAGCTTCAACCGCTGTTCACTAAGGGTGCGATCGACCAGATCACGAAGTTGCTGGCCGGTGGTCATGTCGACGTGCCGCTGGTGGCGATTTTTGCGATTGCTATCTTTGTAACAGATGTCGGCCAGACGCTGCTCAGTAATATCAGCGGTTATTTTGGCGACATTATGTCCGTCAAGCTGCAGCAGCTGCTGTCGCAGCGCTACTACGAGCGAGTGCTCAGTTTGCCCCAGCGCTATTTTGATACCGAGCTTTCGGGCAAAATCATTAACCGCATGAGCCGCGGCATTTCCCAGATCGGTCAGTTTATGCAGACCATGAGCAACAACTTTTTGCAGTTTTTGTTCAGTACGGTGTTTTCGCTGGTTATTGTAGCTTTTTATAGTTGGCCGGTGGCGCTGATGTTGCTGACGCTGTATCCGATTTTTATTTGGCTCACGACGCGGACAAGTTTCAAGTGGCAAAAGTACCAGAAGACCATTAACGAAGAGGGCGACATCGCCAGCGGTCGTTTTGCGGAGGCAGTGGGCCAGGTGCGCGTGGTCAAAAGTTTTTTGCAAGAGGCGCGTGAGCTGCGTTTTTGGGCCCATCGCTACGACAACATCGTGGCAACCACGCGGCCGCAGAGCAGGCTCTGGCATCGTCAAGATGTGTTGCGCCGACTGGTCCTCAATGGTATTTTTCTGGCGGTGTTTGTGTTTATTTTTGTACAAACGGCGCACGGCGCGTACACCATCGGCACTATGGTGCTGTTGATTCAGTACGCGATGCTGATCCGCATCCCGATTTTTACGATCAGCTTTTTGGTTGACCAAACGCAGCGCGCCGTCTCGAATACCCGCGACTATTTTGAGGTGATCGATGAGATCCCCGAGATTTTCGACCATCAAGGTGCCATCAAACTGCATGTCAAGCGAGGCGAAATCGTTTTCGACAACGTCGTATTCGCCTACGATCAAGATAAGCCAGTATTGCGTGGCCTGAGCTTTGTGGCAAAGCCAGACACTAAAGTCGCGCTGGTCGGCGAGAGCGGCGAGGGCAAGACAACGATCACCAACTTGCTGCTGCGCCTGTACGAAGTCGGCGACGGCCAGATCTGCATCGACGGCCAAAACGTGAATGCAGTGACGCAGGCCTCGCTACGTGCTTCGATCGGTATTGTGTTCCAGGAACCAGCACTCTTTAGCGGGACGATTCACGACAATATTGCTTACGGACGGCCCAAAGCGCCGCGCGAGGCTGTTATTGCCGCTGCCAAAGCGGCCAACGCACACGAGTTCATCGAAAAATTCGAGCACGACTACGACGCCGAAATCGGTGAGCGCGGCCTCAAATTGAGCGGCGGACAAAAACAGCGGATTGCCATTGCGCGGGCGCTCCTCAAAGACGCACCAATCCTCATTCTAGACGAAGCCACCAGCAGCCTCGATAGCAAAAGCGAGCAAATGGTCCAGCAAGCGCTGGAGCGTCTGATGAAGGGCCGCACCACGCTCATCATCGCCCACCGGCTGAGCACCATTCAAAACGTTGATCAGATTGTCACGCTCAAGGATGGCGTCGTCAACGAAGCTGGTTCGCCGGCGCAGCTGGCTCACTCCAAAGGTATTTACGCCCAGTTGCTTGAGCTGCAACAGCGCCACACCGAATCAGGCAAGAAACAGCTCAAGCAGTACGACATCGCGGCCGAACAGTAAGGCAAGGTCCAAATTACCACATCTTTTGCTAGGCACGTTTCGGTGGGATGTATATAATAAAGCAAACAAGGGAGGGGAATGGAGGATATATGGCGACACGACGGCGCGACCGAGTTTTTGCCCTGGTGCTAGCAGGTCTATTTTTTGTATTTTCGTTTTCACTGAGTTTTTTGGTGATTTGGCAGCTCTATAAAGATCATAAGGAGTCCAAGACAGTGAATAATCCCTCAAATACGAATGCTGCGCAGAGTACTGCGGGCCAAAAGACCGGCGGCCAGAAGTTACAAGGCACGAAGCTCGGCAACTTTACGCCGGTGGCCGATGTGCCGAGCCTGCAGACCATCGATCTTGTTGCCGGCGATGGTGCCGAGGTTAAGCCGGGCGACACGGTCACCGTCGACTACACTGGTGCCGTCGCAGCAACCGGCACGATTTTTCAGAGTTCACTCGATACCGGACAGCCGGCCAATTTTAGCCTGAACGGCGTGATCACCGGCTGGACGAATGGTATCCCAGGTATGAAGGTTGGTGGTACGCGCCGTCTGCTCATCCCCGCTGACCAAGCATACGGCGACCACCCGCGCGAAGGCTCCGGTATCCCCCCCAACGCAGCACTGGTGTTTGATGTAACTCTCAAATCGATCAATTAACGTAAAAAACACAATATATAGCGCATTGCATTTACCATAAGCGCTATATACAATAGATACGAACCGAAAAATCAAAAGCAAGACAGCCAAGAGGAGACAACGGCCATGGTCAAAAACATCACTATCTTTACGACGAACACCTGCGCGTACTGTGCCATGGTCAAAAAGTGGTTAGACGCCAAGGGCTTCGGCTACGAGGTGGTCAATCTTGACCAAAATCCCGAGCGCCAGGCCGAGGCTCTGGCTTTGAGCGGTGCGCTGACCGTGCCCGTGACCGTTGTAACCAAGCACGACGAGACCAAAGAAGTCGTTGTCGGCTACAACCTCGCCAAACTTGCTCCTGCACTGGCGTGAAACACCTCCGTATTGCAACTTGGAATATCGCCGGAGGGCGCAAAGCGCGCTCGGCGCAGCGGTTCGATTATCGCGAGAGAGACCTCAGCTATTTTGCTGAGCAGCTACGAGCCATTGACGTTAATGTCGTATGCCTGCAAGAAGTCGAATATGCCAAAGGGGAGGATTTTGCTGCACAGCTGGCTGGCGAAGTAGGTTTGCCGTATATTTTTCAGACACCAATGCACCCCTCACACATTGATGCGAAATACGAGATAGCACAGGTTATGCTGAGTAGACAATCGTTTTCAGCTCAGCGGGCTGTCGCGCAGCCATATCCAACTTTTCCGCTGCATTTGCCAAGTGGCGCGCCGGCGCAACGATTTGTGAAACATTTGCAAATTGCCGAGATCGGCGGTGTCCAGATTGGTAACGTGCAGACGCAACCACTCGAGTTTCTAGGCACGCCATACGAGAGCGAACGTGGCCGCCGTTACGCCGCGGAGGTCAGCGAAATGTTTGTTCGCGAATTACGTCGGCCGGTACTACTGGTCGGTGATTTTTGTGCTGACTTCCGTACACGACACGTTGCGGATATATTTGGTTCGGCGTGTGGTGCACTGGCTCTCAGCGATGCACTGCCGCTAGGGCATACCAAGCCTCATGCCGCAGGGCGTCCTGACGCTATTTTCGCCAGTCCGGAGTTTGCGGTGGTGGATAGCGCTATTGTACCAACTGAAACTGATCATTTTTTATGTTGGGCCGAACTAGCGTATGCTGATGTAAAAGAGGGAGCATAATTATGGCAGACAAGGAATCCAAAAAGCGAGTGCACGACGTAGTCATGATTGGCGCGGGGCCGGCGGCCTTGAGCGCAGCACTCTACACGACGCGCGAAGACATAGAAACGGTGTTGTTTGAGCGCGGCGTAGTAGGCGGTTTGGCGGCAATTACTGACTGGATCGATAACTATCCGGGCTTTCCCGAGGGTATCGCCGGGTTGGAGCTGGCCGATAAATTCCGTGAGCAAGCCGAACGCTTTGGTGCGCAGATTGAACTCGGAGAAGTCACCCGCATTCAGGCCGAAGTCAAAGGCATTACCGACGACGGCACCTACAAACACCTCGATACAACCGAAGGCGAAGTGCTTGCCAGGACCGTCCTGATTGCCACTGGCAGCGACTACAAGAAAGTCGGCGTCCCTGGCGAAAAAGAATACTACGCCCACGGCGTGCACTACTGCGCTACCTGCGACGGCGCCTTCTACCGTGATAAGCGATTAGTGGTGGTCGGCGGCGGTAACTCCGCGGTGCAAGAAGCGATGTTCCTGACTAAGTTCGCCTCGCACATCGACTTGCTGGTGCGTTCTGGCGCGATGCGCGCCTCCGAGATCCTGCAGCAAGAGCTGACCGAAAAACATGCCGACAAAATTACCATCCACTTCAATACCACCACCGACGAAATTGTCGGCGAGGACGGCAAAGTCACTAAGGTGATCGGTACCGACAAAACAATCGGCAAAAAAGTCGAGTTCTCGACTGACGGCGTGTTTGTGTTCGTTGGCCTCAAGCCGAATACTGAATTCCTGCAGGGTACGGCTATCGAGCTGGACAGCGTCGGGCTCATCAAGTCCAACGAGCGTCTAGAGACGTCGGTACCAGGCATATTCGTGGCAGGAGATGTGCGTTCCGGAGCAACGATGCAAATCGCCAGCGCCGCCGGCGAAGGCGCCGCCGCCGCCCTGTATATCCGTGAGTATCTGAACGAACACGCTCGGAAGCACGGCAAATAGAGCATAGCACGCCAGGCGGTGGTACAATAAAACGGTAAAAACCGTAAGCGGAGTTATGCACTATGAAAAAAACAGCCCTGGCCATCGTGATCGCCATCGTGGCCGTCGGCGCTATCGCCCTCGGGATCTCGATGACGCATAACAAAAAAAGCACGCAGACGAGTAGCTCGTCGGGCTCAAGCAATGCAGCGAATATGAGCAACATGAATAACACTGGCTCCGATACGTCTGCCGCCGTGGCAACCGACAAAGTGAGCATCGAGAACTTTGCATTCTCGCCAGCCAAAATCACCGTCAAAAAGGGCACAACTGTCACCTGGACGAATAACGACAGCACCGCTCACACTGTCACCGGTGACGACAACAGTGCTATCGATAGCGGCACGCTCAACAAGGGCGACACGTACACCTTTAAGTTTGACGCAGCCGGCACCTTTGCCTACCACTGTGCGTTCCACTCCAGTATGACGGCCAGTGTGACCGTGACCGAATAGCATCATAAGAAAGGGTATACCATGGCAGCAATAGAATTATCTCCATACCTGAATTTTGAAGGCAACTGCCGTGAGGCAATGGAATTTTACAAGACCGTGTTTGGCGGGAAACTCGAAATAAGCACCTTTGCGGAATTCGGCGGCGCCCCAGAAGGTTATGCCGACAAAGTGATGCACGCAACGCTCACCGGTGACGACGTCAGCTTTATGGCGAGCGACGGCATGCCTGGACGCCCGGTCGTGTTTGGCGATAGCGTCAATATATCGTTGGCCGGCAAGGATGCAGCCAAGCTCACCAAGTTTTTTGAAGCCTTGAGTGCCGGCGGCATGGTTACGGTGCCCCTAGCCAAGCAAGTATGGGGTGATGTGTTTGGTATGTGTACTGATCAATTCGGCATCCATTGGCTGGTTAACATCGGTATGGACAGCTCCAAGGCCTGATGTAAAATGTAGTAAATTATGTATTTGCACTTGTCGCCAAACGGTGAGATTATACTCCTATAAGTAAGGAGATTCCCATGGTAGAAGTAGGATCATATAGAAGCGCTGGCGCGACGAGAGAACCAAAAAGAGCAGGGCTCTTCAGCGACGATACGCTAAAAGCTCAAGCAGAATCAGACGGAGCCTTTACGATTGTCATTCAGGGCGCTGGAGAAAAAGCACTAGATATTGCTAGGCAAATTAGTACTTGTTATGATGCCGCGACGGCTGCAGGGCGCATCATAGTTGGTAACTTGGCTGTGCAGAACGCAAACGGTGGGACCTCTTATCATGATTTAGGGTCGGGCGGCAATCCATCTTCGACCATATTCCTTACCTCGATGCCGGCTTATCCCTCAGAGCGTGGGATGGGTGATTTTGAAACAGCCACTCCTCTTCCGGTCGTCACTCAGGACTAAAAGCGTTGATACCCAGGAAAGTAATCCCCCACAAGGCGTCGTTTATCGACGCCTTGTGCTTTGAGGCCGGCAGTGAAAGCTTCAACCATGCCTTCCGGGCCGGATATGTAGTACAAGGATCGGCCGTCATCGCCGCCAAGCAGCGACAGAATGCGTGGCGCGTCAAGCGAACCAGTTTCGCCCTGGTAGCCAGCAGGCGCTGTTTTAACCACCGGGATCAGTGTGACGCCGTATTCCTTAAAGAGCGGCTCGAACGCTAGCTCGTCAAGCGTGGCGACGGCGTAAATCAGCCGGATCGTGCGTTTTTGGTGCGTATCATGCAGATATTTGATCATGCTGTGCATCGGCGTCACGCCAATCCCGCCAGCAATAAACACCAATGGAATACTGGGATCTTTGGGGAGCACAAAGTCGCCCATCGGCTCGGCTAAGTGCAGCGGGGCACCGGGTTTGAGGCTAGCTAGCGTCTGTTTGAATGTACTGCCATGTTCGGCAGCAAATTTGGTGGTGATACTTACCATGCCGTCAGTTGGCGAGCTGGACAGCGTAAACCAGCGGCGAATGCCGCGCTCATCAGCATTGTCGTGGTTGAGATACATTTCGGTAAATTGTCCAGCAGTATAGTGGACCGTTTTCTCTGGCTTAAACCAAAAAGTGCGGATGTTGGTGGCCGTTGGTTCGCTATGATCAAAAATCACGTTCATGCTACCATCATAGTATGGATTGGAAATATTTGATAACTGCAACTCGGGCCCGTGTCTATTTGCTGTGGGCAATTATCGTGCCCGCCGGATTTATAGCGACTCATTTTTACCAGCATCACTTGATTAATGCGCTTTGGACGTTAATTTCGCTGACTGGCCTTTATTTCATGTTTCGAGTGATGCCCATGCGAGTTAAGCAAATGCAACATATTTTTCTGGCGTGGTGCGTTCCGATTGCGCTTGGCCTGGCTGTGTCGGGCGGCGTGTTTTATGTACACAACGATTTTACGGCCAACCTACTGGGTCATCTTGGAGCGTTTTGGCTCGGCGTGATGGCGCTCGGCTATTTTTTGAACGGGTTGGTTGATCCGCCATCTGGCTGGTATTGGTTTAATGTGGCGAGTAATTCGATCGGTTGCTATTTGTGTTTCACGCTGACACCATTTGAGATTGGTCAGTATTGGATCGCGGCGGTTATTAGCGGCTGGTCAATGGTTAATCTGTGGTTGTTCCGGTCTGACGCCTAAAACGATCCGGATAATCGGTAATAACACCGTACAGTCCATCTTTTTCCCAGCGGGCAGCTTTGGCAGGATTGTTGAGTGTATAGGCTGACAGCTGGTAGCCGCTCTTGGCCATTTGGCGAATAAAAAACCACCACAAAAAGCGTCGATTCATCGCCAAGCGTTTTGTGTTGAGCTGGCGCGCGCGGTAACTAGCCCGGACGCCGGACCAATGCTCCAGCACAATGGTCTCCAGCTCGGGAACGGCGGTGTGCAGCCCACGGAGTGTCTTCTGACTGAATGATGCCCACAAGAGGTCTGTGGCGCGTGTGCCCTTACTAAACGTTTTTGTAACAACCGCAACGATTGGCTGGATATCGACATGCGGCTTGACTTCAATCATCAGGGGCACGCGGTGCTCGACAAAGGTAATGGCTTGTTCTAGGGTCGCCAGATCCGGGCGAAGAGCGCGTAACTCCGCCAGCGTACAAAAGGCAATGGCTTTGCCGCCAATCCGCTTGCCGAGGGCATTCTGTAAGCATTTGTTATGGTGCAAAACCGGCACGCCATCACGAGTGACGCGTACGTCAATTTCCAACATATCAACACCCGCGTCCAGCCCCGCTTGCAGGGCGGCAATAGTGTTTTCCGGAGCTAAACCCCTGGCTCCCCGGTGGCCGATGAGTATTGCCATGGTTACTTCTCAGTGTACAATAGGAACGAACGATATAACAGCGAGCACGGCAGGAGAGCATCATGGCTGATTTTAACCAAGTATTAACCCCGGGCGACTGGCAAAACGCCATCGTCAACACCGTAGTCGAGATCCCGATGGGCTCAAACATGAAGGTTGAGTGGGATCGCAAACGCGCTTGCTTTATGCTCGACCGCGTTGAACCGCAAATTTTTGCCAAGCCCGTCAACTACGGATTTATCCCCCAGACGCTCGACGAAGACGGCGACGAGCTCGACACTTTGATCGTCTGTGGCGCAATTCCGACCGGCGTCTGGCTAGAGGCCAAAATTATTGGCGTTCTCAATTTTGAAGACGATGGCGAGGCCGATCACAAAATCGTGGTAGTGCCAGCCGACGATCGCAATACCGGCGACAGCATCAAGACCCTTGATGACCTCGGCGAACGCTGGAAGCAACAGATCGAACACCACTTTAGCCACTACAAAGACCTCAAAAAGCCAGGCACTACTAAAGTACTGGGCTGGGGCGATATCGAGGCCGCCAAGCAGATCATTGAAGCGTCAATCGCGCGCTACAAGAGCCAATAATATGGTCGATACTTTTCTGGTCGCCAAAGTACTGATCATCAACGAACGGGGTGAAGTGTTGGTCATCCGGCGTAGCCAGACCGACGATCGCCGGCCTGGCCAATGGGACCTGCCTGGTGGTTGGGTAGAAGCCGGCGAAGACGTCTTGGCAGCTGCGAAGCGTGAAGTTCAGGAAGAAGTTGGCTTAATGATTAAAGATCCGAAAATCGTGTTTGCATTTAGTGAGATGACGACCGGCCATGGTAGCGGCACCTGGGTGTTCTCCATAGCTCATGTGACCGGCCAGCCGGCAGTCAAACTGAGCTACGAGCACGACGCCTCGGCCTGGAAAAAACCAGCTGATTTGCTCGGCGAGATTACTTACGATCGCCAACGCCGATTGTTTCACTACGTGATCGACAACAACTTGCTATAGAAGAGAAGTCTTTATTGCCCGAGCTCAGTTAGACCTTCGGCGTAATAATCTCTTGAGCGGGCAGCACTGCGGGCTTTCCAACCGCAGTAACGAGCGAAGCCTTTGTTGATCCAGCCAAAAAAAGTGTTCAGGATGCCGCCGCGTTCTTGACATCTCTGTGCTCGAGTACGCCAGATAGTCTGTCGGGCGCCCAAGCGCTCGGCACGACTGGCCTCATATTTGTAGCTTCTGGCAAATGATCGTCCGACTGTCCGTAACAGGGAATCATTGCCGGACTCTCGTTCTTGATCGAGTTTTTGTCGCTGTCTCGCCACTCGGTCTTCCAGATGTGTGATCGCCTTTTCAAACGGGCGAGATGGTCTTGTGTAAGCGGCTTCCACTTGCTGTGCTGCTTCCGCGTGCCTAGCCAGCCTCAGTGTATCTTGGCCGAGTCGGCGAGCGGCGCTTGTTTCTGGGTGAAATATTGGAATCGCGGGCCAGCCTGTCTCGGCCGGGGCGGTAGCCGGTGCCAGGGGCGTCTCGCCGGCCAACAACAGATACTCGGGCACGGGCGGCAGTGCTTCCGCGTTTGACCCCAAAGCATGCGGGTCTTGCTGTTGTGTAGCTGCTAGGGCTTCAGTATGTACCATATGTTTCCTTGATTAGACTGCTGAGAATAAAGCGTGTAACTGTTGGCGGGCCAGTACAGGATCGCGCGGCATCATGGCAACCAGCTCTGTCAGGAGTGGCCCCACATTTTTTCTGATGGCTCTCAAATCGCCATTTCCCGTAAGTTTCCCAGCTTTAGCTAGCTTGGTAGTACCCATGCTGTCCAGAAAATCCGCATCACGTTGGTCTGGAGGCAGCGCCGCATCGACGGCTTCCATTATGGCTGGCCCGGCCGTCTCTAAGTATTTTGCAATGCGCTCATAAGGCGGTAACGAAAGGGTTGCCCCAGACCTGCTGGCATATGTGTTTAAAAATTCTCTGAGCATTGGCAAGGGGGCTGCGCCGGCCACGATTTCGTTCGCCGCACTGTAGATGCTCTGAGCCAGGACTTCTGGTGAAGTGCGCCCCCCAGCGCTATTAGCACGAGCAACATTGCGAATACGCTCTGCTACGGCTCCTAGTTCAGCGCCGAGCTGCGGCCCAACATCGAAGCGCTCAGCAGCTCGTAGGTAAGGATCGGCAACGGCAAGGGAAGCTTGTACATTGGGCGAACGCATGGCCTGACGAATAATCTCCGGCGCCTCTGCAGCACTCGCACCTGCTGCTGCACCAAGAGCTGCGCTGACTGGTCCTAGAATGTTCAGCGGCAATTCTGAGCCTTGTAGTTGGGCTTGCAAGGTGGTGGCACGGTCAATATGCGGCTGTATGTCTGCTGGGCTGACCGGTTCCCCGTGCGCGATAGCCCATAATACCGGAACGGCTAAGGCGGCATCACGAACAACTTGCGCAGGACTAACACCTTTGGGAATTTCGACGTCAAAAAAGGTAACCGCCAGATGGCCGGCGTGCTCCGCAGCTTGAGCCATGGCTTCGACATTCATGGTAAAAACTTCGAACGGCGGTTGCTGTAAATTAGGGATACGTGGGGTGTGCACGGACATACTGATGACTCCTGCTGGTTGCCCAGCGATTACTATTGCTATTTATAAACGTGTGCGGTATACTTTTGCTACTGCTACAATAAATGTAGCGCTACAGATATAGTACTACAAAAGTTGTAGCGGTCAAGGACTTTTTTATGAATGCCACACACAATGCAGCCGAAGACAAAGACAATATGAGCCACGGACTCAAGGTTTTTGGTGATGCCTACACGCTGGCAATCGTGCATGTTTTGGCCAGTGCTACACAGCGCTTTAACGAATTGCAACGCAGTTTAGGCAATATTAGTCCCACCACGCTCACCGATCGCCTCAAAAAGTTGGAAAACTTTGGTTTAGTCGCTCAAGAAAAGCAAACCATCGATCAGCTATCTGTTATTTACGCCCTGACCGAAAAGGGTAAAAAGATGCTGCCGGTACTCGGCGCCATCGAAGCATTTTCCAAGAAATTTTTATAGCTTTTGTTGCATAAATTGCTCGACGATCATTAGTTGCGTTCGCTGTTTCGAGATCGTACAATATAACCAAAAGCAGTAACGAGCAAGATGGAGGCCACATGGCAAAGACGCGGGTAGCAATTAACGGATTCGGACGCATCGGCCGTAACGCTTTTAAGATTGCATTTGACCGTGACGACGTCGAGATTGTGGCCATTAACGATCTGACTGATACAAAAACGCTGGCTCATTTACTCAAGCACGACACCAATTACGGGACTTACGCGCATGCCGTTGCTTATGATGACGAGCACATTATCGTTGGCGGCACAAAAGTCAAAGTGTTTGCCCAGCGCGATCCGGCGCAGCTGCCCTGGAAGGACCTAAGCGTTGACGTGGTGATCGAATCAACCGGATTTTTTGTTGACCCCGCCAAAGCCAAAGCGCATATTCAGGCGGGAGCCAAAAAAGTGGTTATTAGTGCGCCGGCCAAAGGCGACGGCGCCGAGACCGTTGTGTTGGGCGTTAATGAAGACAAGTTGGAGGGTGCGGGCGAAATCATCAGCAATGCCAGCTGTACGACCAACTGCATCACGCCGGTCGCGGCAATCATCGAGAGTAATTTTGGCATCGAAAAAGCCATGATGACCACCGTTCACAGCTACACAGCTAGCCAGGTGCTACAGGATGGCCCGGCTAAGGATTTGCGCGAGGCTCGCTCGGCGGCCGAAAACATCGTGCCAACGACCACCGGTGCCAGTATCGCCGCGGCCAAAGCCTTGCCGGCACTCCAGCATCGGTTTGGCGGTTTGAGCGTGCGCGTCCCGACTCCGGTGGTGTCATTGAGTGACTTTGTGATCATCACCAAGCGTAAAGTTACCGTCGAGGAAGTAAACGAAGTCTTCAAACAAGCGGCGCAAAACCCATATTATCAGGGAATTCTCGATGTAACCGAAGAAGAACTAGTCAGCAGTGATTTTATCGGCAACAGCCATTCGGCCATCGTGGATCTTAGTTTGACCGCGGTCATCGACGGCAACATGCTCAAGGTTGTAGCATGGTACGACAATGAATGGGGCTACAGTAACCGTTTAGTCGAAGAAGTGGCTGATCTCGGCCGCTTACTGCACAAGGCGTAGTCATGAAGATATATCTGGGCGCCGATCACAACGGCTTCGACATGAAGCAAGCGCTGCTCGAAGAGCTAACGCGCGCCGGCTACGCCGTGGTGGATGAAGGCGACCGCCTGCGCAAGCCCGAGGACGATTTTCCGCAGTTTGCGGCCCGAACTATTGCTGCCATGAAAGCCAGCGACGATCCCAACCCGCTCGGCATTTTGATTTGCGGCAGCGGCCAGGGTATGTGCATCGCCGCCAATCGGTACAAGGGTATCCGCGCCAGTCTGGTCTGGAGCGTACAAGAAGCTCGCGCCGCCCGCAACGACGACGACAGCAATGTGTTGTGTTTGCCTGCGCGGTATATGGACGTACGGCAAGCAGTTCAGCTTGCCGAAATTTGGCTCGCAACACCCTTTGCCGGTGCCACGCGGTTTAAACGCCGCATCAAGGAATTAGACGAACTCGGCTCGATTTGAGGCGCGAGCTACAAGCCCTTCCAGATGACCATCGTCTCATCTGGAGGCGGTAGCTTGAGGATCTTTTTAGCTTGTTTTGCCGGCGCTTGCTTACTCATACCTATAGTATAAACAAGAGTGTTAGAAAGCCCAAGCCTGTTAAGCATATCGAGTAGAGACAAATGCGCGTCCGAAATCGATTGAGCCTCGTATTGTGGACGATGGCCGCTTGCGTATTGGCGAGCAGTTTAAGGAGCAGTTGCTCACGTGGCATATTGATGTATTGTGCGAGCCTCACTTCACTGACGCCGATCGATTTATACCGCCGCGGCCAGACTGATATGACATTGAGCACTAGCGACACCGTAAACGGACCGTACAGCGCGAGGTACTCCCAGA
>Ga0207712_10002008_pt1 | contig 13361 bp, 12 predicted proteins | sample KBSS44metaG_FD_184402 | JGI IMG/M metagenome (GOLD analysis project Ga0207712, IMG submission 184402) | Switchgrass rhizosphere microbial communities from Kellogg Biological Station, Michigan, USA - KBS S4-4 metaG (SPAdes) (version 2) | ecosystem: Host-associated > Plants > Roots > Rhizosphere... | reverse complement strand
CAGCTCGGTGCCCTCATCGGCACGACGGCGCCAGGCACGAACGTCGTCGAGTTCCCGGCCGGCACCGCGCTGCGACTTCGCGCGGGGACGGTGCTGACGTTCCAGCTGCACTACACCACGCACGGCCACGAGATGAAGGACCGGACGTCGGTCGGCTTCAAGTTCGCGAAGGAGGTGCCGAGCGAGGAGATCCATGCCGCGGCATTCGTCAACGGCTCGTTCACCATTCCCGCAGGCGGCCGAGATGTTTCCGTCCCATCCGAGATCGGGGTGTCGCAGCCGGTGAAGGTGTGGGGACTCTTCCCGCACACGCATCTGCGCGGCACGCGCTGGCAGTACAAGCTCGAGCGGCCCGACGGCACGTCCGACGTCGTGCTCGACGTTCCGCGCTACGACTTCAACTGGCAGACCTACTACCTGTTCGCGACGCCGCTCGAGATCCCGGCCGGGGGCAAGATCACGGCGATGGCCTGGTACGACAACTCCGCGTCGAACAAGGACAATCCGGATCCGTCGATCGACGTGAAGTGGGGAGACCAGACATGGGAAGAAATGCAATACACAGGGTTTTTGTATAGTGTGCCGAGTCGTCGGCTCAAGCCGAAAAGCTGAAGGGCGCAGGGCCTAAACGGCGCACGGCCAGACGGCGCGAATGCCAGACGGCGCGAATGCCAGACGGCGCGAATGCCAGACGGCGCGAATGCCAGACGGCGCCAGATGCCGAAGGGCGCCAAATGCCGAAGGGCGCAGAATGCCTAACGGCGCATAAACGTAGGACCTGACGAGCACACACACACCGAACCGCCGATCGCGTAGTCGTCGCCGTTTACGCGCCGTTAGGAAGTATGCGACGTTTGGCATTTGGCGCCGTCTGGCATTCGCGCCGTACGGCATCTGGCGCCGTCTGGCATTCGCGCCGTCTGGCATTCGCGCCGTCTGGCATTCGCGCCGTCTGGCATTTCGCGCCGTCTGGCATCTAGCGCTGTTCGGCATTTCGCGCCGTCTGGCCGTGCGCCGTTTCGTAGTCTCTCTGGAGCTTGCTCTCTCCACGCCGGAACCAGGAACGATCCATGTCACGCACCATCATCGCCGCCGCGCTGGTCGTTGCGACCATCGCTTGCGCTGACCGGAGCGCCGTCACGTCACCGAACGCTCGTGTCTCCCGCGCCGGCAGCGCTGCCGTCGCAACGTGCACGGCCGAGCAGGGACAGCAGCTCATCGACGCGGGTCAGTACAAGCAGGCGATCCGCGAGTTCACGTGCGTCATCGGCGCAGATCCAACCGCCGTCGCCGGCTACCGCGGCCGCATCGAGGCCGAGCTCATGCTCGGACGGTTCTCGGATGCGGTTCGTGACTACGTGCGCGTGAATGCGTTCGTGGTGCCGGTGCACCCCGATGCGCAACAGGTGATCGTCGCCGGCTACGATGCGCGGCTCGCGGTTTCGCCCGACGCGATCCCGGCGCTCACGGGCAAGAGCTTCGCGTACTGGTGGTTCTTCGACTACCCGGCGGCGATCCACGTGCTCGACCACCTGATCGACGTGCGACCGAACGACGTGTACGGAAACCTCTTCCGTGGCTCGAGCCGAGTCCTGCACGGTGCGAGTCGTGCAGCGGGGGCGGCGGACCTCGAGCGCGCGATCGCGCTCGCCCCGTCGAGCCCCGACGCCCGGTACATCGTCGCCGACGCGTACACCTACGGCTACATCCCGGACGCGCAGCGTGCCTTCGACGAGGCGACGTTCGCGCTCAATGGTGGGCTCGACACGCCGCGCGTCCATGCGATCCTCGCCGGCTCGTACCTCGCCTTCGGGGACATGGCGGCCGCGGCGCTCGAGATCAAGCGCCACCTCGACCTCGTGACCACGGAGCTCGTGGTCGCTTCCCCGCTCGCCGCCGGCAGCTCGGCGAGCTTCGCGCTCGTGCCCGGCCGCACGATCGAGATTCCCATCGCGGTTGCCGCCGGCGAGACGATCTCGCTCCAGACGAGCAGCAAGGACTTCTGGGATACGATCCTCGTCCTGCTCGCGCCTAACGGGACACCCGTGGTTGGCAGCGACGACTTCAAGGGCTACATGGCGGGGCTCGACTGGGTGGCGCCCGCAGGCGGGACCTATCGGCTCCGCGTCACGTCGTTCGAGGCGGTCGATACCGGCACGCTGTTGGTGGCGCGCAAATGACGTCGTGCCCGAGGGTCTGACTGCCCTCGGCGCTCCTTTGACCGAGCTCGTGCCTAACGGCTCGGCCCGGAACGACTCACCGGCGCAGCTCGCCTAACGTCCAACGCGGTGAGCGCACGCCGTGAGCGCACCCGCCCCCCTCCATATTACGTACGCGAGCGCGGAAACCGGCCAACCAGATCGGTGGCCGGTTTCCGTATACCCGCGGTCGGCAACTGATACAGAAGTGTGAACGACGCGATGACCCGAAAGGGTAGCGTCCCGCCGTTTGTACATCGTGACGCTGCAACGACGGGAGCGCATCGCTCCACACACACCATTGCTGGAGAGGGAATACCATGCGGGGTACCATGAAACACCTCCTGCTGATCGCGGCGGCCCTGGCGGCTGCCGCGTGTCAGGACGATCGCAAGGAAATTATTGCGCCGGGGAACGGCGACGTGGGGACGGTCGATCCGGCCGCTCCGGTCGTGCACATCACGTCCCCGGTCAATGACGACGTAATAGCCGGTGGTGAAGGCAGCCTGAACGCAGGTTCGCCGGCCGGTGGATCGGGGTTCACCATCGTCATCGAAACCGTGACCAGGGACGCGGCGGACGTTCCCGCCAACGAGAGCATCAACATCCGGAACACGGCACTGCTAGGGCAGGCAAATCCAAACTTCCCGGGCCTCAGCGTGCTGATCGACGCAGACATGATCGCGCCCGACGGCACGATCATCGCCAAGAACACCAACCTGGCGAACCTCTTCAACACGCTCGGCACCGACGACTCGCCGGGCGCCGGCGTGACGACCTGGGTCGGGTGGCACGTGCTCGAGTCGTTTGGCGACGACGTGAAGAGCTTCACGATCACGGCGAGCGTGCGCGACGCGGCAGGCCGCATCGGCACCGACGTGGTGAAAGTGAAGGTGGACAAGCACGGCACGAGCGGACAGGCGCTTACGCCCGCGCCGACCGCGGTGACCGGAGATGGGTTGGACGACTACGACGGACCCGAAGTGACGCTCGTCGGCCCGCGTGACCCGTCGAGCCTGGCGTTAGGGACGGACGCCGCGCCGGCATTCGTCTTCTTCCAGGTGGACGCCTTCGACCGCACCGGCGCCGGCATCGGCGTCAACGAGAACGGTGACGGGATCACCCAACCGGTGGGACTCATTCGTGATGGGAGCCAGTTCGGGACCGCCGCCGGCCGCAACCGGAACCTCCCCGGTCTCGAGTTCACCTTCGACGTGGACTTTCGGCGCGGGAACGGGGCCATCGTCCCGGCCGGCACAAATCTGGCCCCAGCCTTCGACATTGCCGGCAGCACGCTGGATCACCGTGGAAACGGCGGCGTCACCACGACGGCGAGCTGGGTCACGGGCGGCTCGTTCCGCGTGCCAGCGGGCAAGACATCGATCACCGTCACGGCGCGCGTGACCGACAACGCGGGCAAGACGGGCAGCGTGTCTCGCACGTTTGCGATCAGCCCGGTAGGCGATGGACAGCTGTTGACGCCGCAGCCGTGACAACCGGCTTCCGGTAAGCGGTTCGAGCGGCGCGGGCCGTCCTCGCGACCAGCCAGTCGCGAGGACGGCTCGAGCATCGTGTTGCCATCGGAGCGACCCGACCGTGAGCGATAGATTTCATGGATGGCCGACCATGGAACGGACTTCGACGCGCCAGCCCGCCGAGCTGTCGTCGGGCGCCTAACGCGCGCTGCGCTCATCCTCTCGGGTGCCGGGGTCGCATGCGCGCACCCACGTCAATCTGGCCAGCCGGTCGAGGCAGGTCAGCTCCCCGCGAGCTGGTACGCCGGCGGCGCGAACTGCGCCGGCACTCCCCCGCTCCGCGTGCACGCCTACAACGCCGACCTGTACATCCTGCGTCAGGCGGCGTGCACGAGCTACGAGAAGCCATTCCTCTACCTCCTCTTCGGACGCGACAGAGCGCTGTTGCTCGATAGCGGCGCCGGAGGGATCGACGTCGCGACGGTCGTCGACACGCTCGCGCGAGCCTGGCTGGCCCGCAACGGTCACGCGTCGCTGGATCTTGTAGTGGCGCACAGTCATGCCCACAGCGATCACGTCGCCGGCGACAGCCAGTTCGTCGGTCGAGCGCGCACTACGGTGGTGGGACGCGATACCGCATCCGTGCGGGCGTTCTTCGGCGTCAGGCAGTGGCCGACCGACCTCGGCGCGATCGACCTCGGCGCTCGCGTGGTGGACGTCATTCCCATCCCCGGCCACCAACCGGCGAGCATAGCGCTCTACGATCGCCGCACCGGTATCCTGCTCACCGGCGATACGTTCTACCCTGGCCGGCTGTACGTGCGCGACACCACCGCGTTCGCGGAAAGCATCAACCGCCTGGCCGCCTTCGTGAGCAGCCACCAGGTCACGCACATGCTTGGCGCGCACATTGAGAACTCGCGCACGCCTTACAAGGACTACGTAGTCGGCACGGTCGACCAGCCGGACGAGCACGCGCTCGACCTCGGGCGCGCGCAGCTGTTCGAGCTCGACTCGGTCGTGCGCTCGATGCGGGGCCGCATGACCCGGACGGTGCTTCGGGACCTGACGGTGTGGCCGGTCGAGCGATAGGCTCAGGAGGCACGCGACACGACAAACCCATCGACTCCATGATCTCCATCGCCCTCCGCCGCCTCGTCCGCTTCTCGCTCCTCCTGCCAGCCATCGTCGAGCCGAGCGTCGTCGGCGCGCAGGTGAAGTCCGACCCGCGGATCGATCGCTTCAAGACCGAGATCGCGCGCGCGATCGACGCCAGGGCGAAGCTCGCCCAGCAGATGGTCGACCAGGTGTACTCGTTCGGCGAGCTCGGGATGCAGGAGATCGAGACGTCGAAATACCTCACCGGTATCCTCGAGCAGAACGGGTTCAAGGTCGAGCGCGGCGTCGCCGGGATCCCCACTGCGTGGACCGCGCGCTGGGGCAGCGGTGCGCCGGTCATCGCACTCGGCTCCGACATCGACGGCATTCCGCAGGCGAGTCAGAAACCGGGGACGGCCGCGCGCCAGCGACTGATCAATGGTGCGCCGGCGCACGGCGAAGGGCACAACAGCGGGGTGCCGCTCAACATCCTCGCCGCGCTCGCGGTCAAGGACATCATGACGCGGGAGAAGATTCCCGGCACGATCATGTTGTGGCCCGGCGTCGCCGAGGAGCAGTTGGCAAGCAAGGCGTATCTCGTGCGCGCGGGCGTGTTCAGGGACGTGGACGCGAATCTGTTCGCGCACGTGAGCGACGAGTTCGGCATCTCGTGGGGCGATGAGCCCGCGCTCACGCTCATATCAGCGATGTTCAAATTCACGGGACAGAGCGCCCACGCCGCCGGCGCGCCGTGGCGCGGGAAGAGCGCGCTCGACGCCGTCCTGAACATGGCGAACGCGTGGGAGTATCACCGCGAGCACATGGAGCTCTCGCAGCGGTCGCACTACGTCATCACGGATGGCGGCGATCAGCCTAACGTCGTGCCCAGCACCGGCGCGATCTGGTTCTTCTTTCGCGAGCGCAACCCCGAGCTCGTGACGAAGATGTTCGAGGACGCGAAGCAGATCGCACGGGCGTCGGCCGCCGCGACCTTCACCACGCTCGACACGGTTCAGGTGATCGGCTCGGCCTGGCGGCCACACTTCAACAAGCCGATCGCCGAGGCGATGCACGCGAACGCCGTGCGCGTGGGCATGCCGGCGTGGGATGCGAAGGACCAGACGATGGCGAAGGCAGTGCAGCGCCTGATGAGCAGGCCGGACAGCGGTCTTCACACGACGGTCCCACCGCTGCGCTCACCGGAGGAGGCGGCGAAGGCGAGCACCGGCACCGGCAGCGACGACATCGGCGACGTGACGTGGAATCTGCCGTCGGTCACGCTCTACTATCCGGCCAACATACCGGGAACGCCGGGACACAACTGGGCGGACGCGATCGCCATGGCGACGCCGATCGCGCACAAGGGCGTCGTGGCGGGCGCGAAGGTGCAGGCGATGACGCTGCTCGACCTCATCCTTCAGCCAAAGCTGGTGAGCGACGCGAAGCGTTACTTCACCGACGTGCAGACGAAGACGGTGAAGTACCATCCACTCATGGCGCCGAGCGATCAGCCGGCGACGTGGTTGAATGCGGAGAAGATGGCGCGGTACCGCGATGAGATGCGGAAGCTCTACTACGATCCGTCGAAGTACGAGACGTATCTCCAGCAGCTCGGCGTGACGTATCCTGCCGTTCCTCCAGTGCCGTAATCGCATCGGCCACGTCCCGACTCCCAGGCGCACAGTGCCACGCGATCCGGTCAGCGCACGACCATCTCACCCAGCGTCCAGGTCGATGTCCGCCACACGGCTCCACGCACCTCGGACGTCGAGCTTGTCGATCCACCGCTCGAGCGAGGCTGTGTCGATCGCGTTCCCCTGAATGCGCCGCATGCGGGCAATGTCCTCCAGGTGGCGCGTAGAGCCCGCCTGTGCGAAGTAGGACAACTTTCGGACAATGACGTACTCCACCGGCGCGACGGGGATTTGCAGATCCTCCACCTCGAGCCAATTCAAGTGGTCGAAGGCCCACGCATGGAGTTCGTCGTCGCCAGCTGTATAGCAGTCGGCGACCAGCCCAGTGTCGATGTGCACGACGTTGAAGTGGCCATCAGCGGAGCGTGCGCTCTCGGCGATGATCGTATCCTCGGGCGGCGCGTAGTACTCGTCGGGAGGCCACAGGGAGAGGAAGCGTCGGGCGTCGGCTGGGCTGATCGCCAGCACGAGATCGATGTCGCGTGTGAAGCGCGGCTCCCCATAAATGATCGTCGCCACGCCTCCCGTCACGAAGTAACGGATCGAGGACGCGTTCAGCGGCTGGACGAAGCACCCGAGCAGGCTAGGCTCGGTCACCTGACATGATACGACGGGTTTCCTGGCGAACCTGCTCACGATTCCAGTCGGGGTGGCGCCTCACGATGGCCGCCTCGGTGAGCGCCCGCGCATCGCGCCACAGCGCCTCGGCGACCCTCAACTTCTCGGCGGGGGTCATGGCACGCAGTCGCGCGAGGTCGCGGTCTCTTACGGTCGTCATGTGGGAAATGTCCTACGCGGTGACGTAAGCGGCAACAGGGCTTGCTATTCCAAACCGTGGCCCGAAGATCTGGCGGCAGGCACTCAACTATAGTCCTTCACTCGAGTACACCATGCCGCGAGTACGCCCGTTTCTCGTCCTCCTCGCCCTCGCGAGCGCTCGGCTCCAGGCGCAGAGCCTGACGATCACGAACGCCACGGTCGTCGACGTCTCCAACGGGACGCTGCACCGTGGCACGACCGTCGTCATCGACGGGAACCGCATCGCGAGCGTTGGACCGTCCGCGACGGCGACTCAGCCACGCGGGCGGGTGGTGGACGCGAAGGGCATGTACGTCATTCCCGGCCTGTGGGATATGCACACGCATGCCTACTTCGGCTGGCCCCAGGAGTTCGGCGACACGTACGTGCTGCCGCTCTTCATCGCCAACGGGGTCACCGGCATTCGCGACATGGGAAGCGACCTCGCCGCCGTGCTGCACGCACGCGCCGCGGTGGCCCAGCACCGGCTCACCGGTCCGCGCATGGTCGTCTCCGGCCCCATGCTCGACGGCCCGAAGGTCAGCTTCGCGGCATCGCTCGCGATCGCGACGCCTGACGCCGGGCGCAAGGCCGTCGACACGCTCACGAAGAGCGGCGTCGACTTCATCAAGATCCAGTCCGGCGTACCGCGCGACGCCTACTTCGCGATCGCGGATGAGGCGAAGAAGTTGGGTATCCCGTTCGACGGCCACGTGCCTGACGCGATTCGCGCGTCCGAGGCGGTAACGGCCGGCCAGCGAACGTTCGAGCATCTCATCGGCATCTTCGAGGCGAGCACGCCAGACGAAGACTCGTTCATCACGCGCCGGTATGGCGCGGGGAGCGATTCGTCCGCGAACAAGTTTCTCGCCGCGTTTCTCGACCGCTACGACCCGGCGCGAGAGGCGAGCGTGATCCAGCTGCTGGCACAGCAATCCGTGTGGCAGTGCCCTACCCTGTTCTGGGAACGCGGCCAGTGGCTCGTCGACGTGATCGACTTCACCAAGGACCCCGACATCGCGTATACCCCGCGCAGCTGGGTCGCGAAGAAGTTTCCGTCCATGCGGAAGGCGATTCTCGAGAGCATGGGGACTGACCCGCTCGACGTCCGTCGACGATTCGTCGAACACGAACTGGACATTGTGCGAAAGCTGCACGCAGCGGGCGTTCCCTTTCTCGCCGGTACGGATACGCCGGCCGGCGTCGACGTGACACCGGGGATCAGCCTGCACCTCGAGCTGCAGCGGTTCGTCGCGGCGGGGTTCACTCCGCTCGAGGCGCTGCAGACGGCGACGATCAATCCCGCCCGCTTTCTCGCGAAGACATCGGACTTCGGCAGCGTCAGAGCAGGACGTGTCGCGGACCTCGTGATCCTCCGCGCGAATCCACTCGAGGACATCGTGAACACGCGAACTATCGCCGGCGTGGTCGCCGATGGCCGGTACTGGTCGGAGGCGGAGATCGAGGCGCTTCGCGCGCGGCTCGAGCGAGGCGCGGCCACGCGTTGAGCACCGCGCGACCATAGATTGTGGGATGCCTGCTCATCGACAATCCTGCCGAGTCCGCGTCGCGCGACCGCGTCTCGAGTTTCGCTCGCGCCTGGTGCGCGCCGTCGTCCTTCTTTCGTGCGTCGCGGTCCCGGGATCGGCGCGCGCGCAGACGTTCCAGCTCTCGTATCCTGCCGGCGCGAACGCCGGACCGATCACCGGTCGTGCCTACCTCTTCGTCGCGCGCACCGACAAGGAGGAGCCTCGGCTACAATCCGGCGCGGACCGCGAGAGCGAGCCGTTTTTCGGCGTCGACGTCGAGGCGCTCGCGCCCGGCAAGAGCGTGACGATCGACCCCACGATTCCTGGCTTCCCTCTCGCATCGCTCAGGCAGCTCCCTGCCGGCGACTACTTCGTGCAGGGACTGATCCTCCCATACACGAGGTTTGCGCGCAGCGACGGGCACACGATCTGGGCGCACATGGACGCCGGCGAGGGTCAGCGCTTCAATCGATCGCCGGGCTCGCTCATGAGCGAAGTGCGAAAGGTGCACATCGACCCGGCGCGGAAGACGACGGTGTCGCTCTCGCTCGCGAAGACCATTCCGCCAGTCCCGACGCAACAGGAGACGGAATGGGTGAAGCGCGTGCGAATCACGTCGAAGCTTGCGAGCGCGTTCTGGAACCACCCGATGCCGTTAGGCGCCGTCGTGCTCCTGCCGAAGGGCTACGCGGAGAACTCGGCCAAGCGCTACCCTGTCGTCTACACCGTTGGTCACTTCAGCGAACGTGCGCCGTTCGGCTTCACGGTCGAGGGGTGCGACAGGGTAGAGACCGCCGAGGCGAAGGCGGCGCGCCTCGCACGCTCGGCGCGTGAGCCGGGATGCGAGCTCCAACAGGCGTGGACGAGCGGGAAGGTGCCGGAGATGATCGCGGTCTTCATCCAGCACACGACGCCGTATTATGACGACAGCTACGTCCTCAACTCGGCCAACAACGGTCCCTACGGCGACGCGATCACGAAGGAGCTCATTCCCGAGATCGACAGGAGATTCCGCACGATCGCGTCGCCGTACGCGCGCGTGCTGACGGGCGGCTCGACGGGGGGATGGGACGTGCTGGCGCTTCAGATCCACTACCCGAACGTCTTCGGCGGGGCGTGGTCGCTGTATCCGGACCAGCTCGACTTCCGCAACTATCAGTACGGGGACATCTACTCGGACACGAATGCGTTCGTGAAGAGCGATGGCTCGTGGCTGCCGCGCGAGATCCCGTCCAGCCGCACGCCTGACGGCCTAACGACTCTCACCGTGCGCGAGGAGAATCAGGCGGAGCTCGTGATCGCGTCGAAGGGGCGATCGGGCGGGCAGTGGGATGGCTGGCAGGCGGCGTGGGCGCCGGTCGGCGCGGACGGATATCCGAAGCCGCTGTGGGACAAGCGGACCGGGAAGATCGATCGCACAGTCGCCGAGGCGATGCGGGCGAAGGGGTATGACCTGCGGGACTACGTGGAGCGGAGCTGGAAGACGCTAGGCCCACAGCTCGTGGGGAAGCTGCACGTCGCGGTCGGGGACATGGACAACTATTTCCTCAACCTCGGCGTGTATCGCATGGAGACCTTCCTCGAGAGCACGAAGGAGCCTGGTCGCGGCCCGTATTACGCCGGGACGATCGAATATGGGCGGCCGCTCAAGCCACACGGGTGGCAGCCGTGGACGAACCAGGAGCTACTCAGGATCATGATGGCGCAGGTGGAGCGGAACGCGACGCGGCAGTGAGGGTGAAGGCGAGCGCCTAACGTCGCCTTCACATCGGGGCCGTGTTCTCCGGCGTCAACGTTTCGCCAGCCAGCCGATCAGATCCGACACGTACCCTGGCGCCGTGGCAGGCCATCCGCTCGGCCCCGGCGGCAGGCGGAACGTGTGATCGGCACCGGGATAGATACGAACGGTCACGTCCTTGTTCCCTGCACGACGTAGCGCAGCCGCAATGCGCTTGGCGCTTTCCTCCGCGGGCACACGCTGATCGTTGGCGCCGTAGACGAGGAGCACCGGGACTTTGACTCGGGACCACCACGCCAACGGGTCGTATTGCCCGAACAGCACCGAGAACGTCCAGTAAGAGTTATCCGGAGGCGGAGGAGCAAAGAACCACGGCCGGTCGCGGAGCGCCGTAACGAGCGAGTCGAGCCGTGCCCTCGGCTTGCGGTGATAGGCGACGGCGACGAGCTCACCGGCGTACGCCCTGGCGCCCGCGGAATCATCGGCGGTTCTGGCCTCCGGGTACACGGAGTTGAGGATGCTGAAGATCTCCGTCGAATCGGTCGGCACTCCCGCGGCGGCCGAGCCGATGATGAATGCCACGTTAGGCGCCCGCGCCGCGACGAGCGGGGCAAGCGTGCCGCCCTGACTGTGGCCGTGAATACCGACGCGCGACGCGTCGACTCGTGGCTCCTGACGCACGTAAGCAACCGCGGCTGCGCCGTCGGCAGCCAGGTCTTCGAGCGTGGCCTGTCGCCAGTCGCCTGACGAGCCGCCGACGCCACGCTTGTCGAAGATCAGCGCGGCGACGCCACGATTGGCGAGCTGGGTCGCGAGAAACCGAGACGCCCATCGCCCCTCCGCGCCGGAGCCGTGCAGGAAGACGACGGCGGGAACACGGTTCGTCGCGTTCGGAAGGAGGAGGGTGCCCGCCAGCTTCGTCGCGCCGCTCGTGAACGTGACCTCGCGCTCCTCGAACGTCGGAGGTGACGCTGGAACGCGAGCGTAGGCGAATCGCCCATTGCCCGTGCTCTCCTGCAGCGTACCCGTCAGCGCATCTCCTTTCAGGAGACCGGTGAACACGGCGGTCGTCCGGTCTCCTCGGAGCGTCATGGATACATCGCAACAGCCGCTGACGCGCAGTTCGCTGAACGGGATTCCGCTCACACGCAAACGATCCGAGGAGAATGTGGCCGAGTAGCCGCCGGTGCTCGGGTCGCGGCGGACCTCGAGCGTGACGGACATGGAGTCGTCCGCTCGCGACCAGTAGCCCTGCCAACGACCATCGAGCGTCGCCTGGCCAGGCAGTGGAGTGGTGACAGTGACCAGCACGACTGCCGTAGTTGCGAGCCGCATACGATCTCCTCCGGTTCATCGCAGCAGCCGGCGACGGTACTCCATCGCGCGCGTTTCCAGCGAATCCACCTGCAGCGCCGTCGCGAAGGCGCTCGCCGACTGCTCGTATTGGCGCGCGAGCGCGAGCGCCTGCGCATATCGCGAGTGTGCGCGGGCAATGTCAGGATACAGCTCGGTCACGACGCGGACCAGTGCGAGTGCTTCCGTCACGCGTCCCGCTTCCAGGGTCGTCCGGCGCGAGCGGGTCCATGTAGTACCAGCTATCGCCGAGGCGTTCGGCGTGTCGAGCCCGCCATTCGCCTAACGTGTAGAAAGGCAGCTTGCGATTCCGTGTGCGCGCGTTAGATCAACGTCACACCTCCTAGGGAGAGCCTGATGGGAGATCCGGCTGAGGCCGCGGCCGTTCTGCTCAAGCTCTACGAGTTGCGCACGGAACCCGCGCTGCGGCAGGCGCGCGCGTGGTTCGCGTTCGAGTTTCATCCTTCGAGCGCCCGCGACGTGTTGAGCACGTGGCTCGGCCCGGGACACGAGAGCGCGCCGTACCGCATGGTGACGACGTACTGGGACATGGCCGCGTCGCTGGTGAATCAGGGTGCGATTCCGGCCGAGATGTTCAACGAGGCGAACACTGAGCATGTCGCGCTCTTTGCGAAGCTCCGGCCGTTCCTCGCCGAAGTGCGGTCGGCAACGGGATATCCGGACTACCTCGCCAACATCGAGCGCGTCGTCGGAATGCTGCCACAACCGGAGGAACGCGTTGCGCTCTTCGAGCGATACATGGCACGCCAGCGCGCACTGGCGGCGGAGGGGAGGCAACGGCCGACATATCCGACGGCGTCATCGGCGGACTCGGGATCGCGACCCGTTGCCTGACGTCGCGCACGATCGCTCGCGACAAGGAAACAACCGAATTTCGCCGCCACCCCGGCCCGTTATTTTGGGCCTGGGCGCGCTGCACGTTGCCGGCGGTCAAGTGTACGACGTGGTGTTCGAGCGGCGATAGCGAGGTGTGATGCGAGTCCGGACCTTTCACATGAGCGTGAGCGTCGCTGCGCTGGCGGGGATGCTGGGGTGCAGCGACGCGTTGGGCACGATATGCACGGACGAGGCACGACCAGGGATCCTCGTGACGGTACGCGACTCCGTCACGCGCGCTCCGGTGTCCGGAGCACGTGTGGTGGCGCGCATGGGTACGACGATCGACACATCATCCGGGTTGCCTGACGGCACGTACCCCTTGGCATACGAGAAGCCGGGCACCTACGAGGTGACGGTCGAGCAGACGGGTTATCGCCTGTGGACGCGCCGGAACCTTCAGGTGACGCGCGACGAGTGCCATGTACAAACGGTATCGCTCACGGCGCTCGTCGAGCCCTCCGGGACGTGAGGCGTGACGCCAGCCGTTTTGGAGTCAGCGTGTGACCGACTGTCGCACCTTCGGCGCCGGCACTTCCGCGGGCACGCCGAAAATGAGTATGGCACGATCCGGTTCCGTT
>Ga0207712_10002003_pt1 | contig 13381 bp, 14 predicted proteins | sample KBSS44metaG_FD_184402 | JGI IMG/M metagenome (GOLD analysis project Ga0207712, IMG submission 184402) | Switchgrass rhizosphere microbial communities from Kellogg Biological Station, Michigan, USA - KBS S4-4 metaG (SPAdes) (version 2) | ecosystem: Host-associated > Plants > Roots > Rhizosphere... | reverse complement strand
TGCTTGTCGGCCGGTTTGATCAGCCAGTTGCCGCTCATCATCTGTACATTGGTGCCGCTGTTTTCATATACCCCGTAACCCCATACCGAGATCCTGAACCGCAGCGTCCCATCATTAGGCAATGCAAGCCAGAACGCGGATGGCGTCGCCACATCAGCGACCGTCGGCGGTTGTTTCAGATCCTTGCCGTTCATATCAACTACATTACTCTCGATCGATTTGATCGGATCGAAAAAGAATTCCATCTGATTACCGACATCCCAGACGTTCTCCAATTCCATGTAAACCGCGATCATTCGGGTCCCTTGAAATGGCTTGTCCTCCTTCGCGATCAGTCGCCCACGCAAACCGTTTACGGCTTCGGACCAGGCTCCGGTTTCTTCAGGGACGGCATAAGAAGTGATCGAACCAAGTAAAATAAGAAATAGTAAATACGTAAATTTCGTCATGTTCTTGGAACGATTTGTCCTTACTATTTCTTGCATTTTAAACCGCGATGTCTGTACACTAATCCTGTACATATATATGCCGATCGAGACAACCTACAGCAATGCCAGAAACAACTTAGCATCTTTGCTTTCCCAAGTCACAGATGACCGCGAAATCGTAGTCATTAACCGTCGCGGTCAAGAAGATGTCGCGATGGTCAGCGTGTCCGAATTGTCGAGCATTCTCGAAACCGCTCACCTGCTTCGCTCACCAAAAAATGCTACGCGTTTGATGAAAGCATTAACCCGGGCGTTGGGCGCCTCGGAAAAACCAAGCTCTATCGAAAATTTGCGAAAGGAGTTTGGGGTTGAAAAGCGAAAGGAAAAATAAAGAGCGTGAAGCTGTATTCCACCCTGAATTTCGAGAAGATCTCCGGTTCTGGGCAGAGACAAATCGGAAAACCCTTCTTCGCGCCTTCGATCTTATCGAAGCGATCATTCGCGATCCTTTCGCCGGTATCGGGAAACCAGAACCGCTAAAGTACCTAGCCTCCGGCGCCTGGTCTCGACGGCTAACCCAGGAGCATCGGATCGTTTATTTGGTAAGCGGAGGAAAGATCGATTTTCTGCAGGCCCGGTATCACTACTAACGGATTCGACTTACGTTGCGCGTTAAAATGGGACCGATTTTAGCTTGAACGGGTCTTGATTCAAATATTTTCTTTGATGCGGGTTCTCATTCCGAAGCCTTTCCTCGTCACCAGTACCAAATGATTTGATCATCAATCCAAAATTACCAGCCTTATCTGCAGCAATGCCCCACACATTCAATGGTTTTGAGATATCTATCTTGAATGGGCCGGTGTAAAGATATTGAGTCTGATTTCCGTCACCAAGCTGGTACTGAATGTATTTGACACCGGTTCCGACATCGCTCGCGGTAATCGTCACGGTAGCCGAAGTTCCCGAAACCTCGGCGGCGATCGCAACTAACGGCCGTTTGTCGTCAGTCGCGTCTATTCCCTTCACGATGAATTGGGGAGAGATCTCGGTTTCAAACCTTCCGTCACCATCCTTATCCAATTTCAGATTGCTCACACCCTTGGGTGTAAATCGAAGCCATGCCATGACGCCCGACGGGATACGCAAATCTGGATAATCCACATATCGGATCATGAGATTAGTATAGGGCCCCTGACCTGCACCGGCTCCACGAGTGATATGAATGTTCGAAGTGGGATCGGAGGTCGTACGAAATTTGACGTCAATCGTCGAATCGCCAATAAATATCAGAGTTTTTGGATAAAGAACGGAATCGGGACTGGGAATGGCGAATGGTTCCGAGCCGACTTCGTAGTCAACGACCCCTGGCACGTCAATTGTCTCCAGGCAGCATCCGATCCGGCGATTCGAATGTCCCTTCAAATCGGTAATGTAAAATCTCTCTACACCCATTACCTGCAAATGATAGATATCAGGTTCTTGCGCTCTGGCAGCGAGGACGCCTATCCCAACGAAACAGAGAAGCGGCGCCGCTGATACGAAAACACTCAGACGAAGGAGGTTCTTAATTGTCATATTCGGAGGAGTGGGGCGAGCACGGTCCTCAATACAAATAAATTGGTATTTAACCGAGAATTTCAGATTAGGACCGATCTATCGCCCCTTATGACCGTGCCAATTTTGGGTGCAGCATTAATGGACGTTGTTACTATACCCGTGTCTCGCTCGGAACATATTAGGATCATCCCGATTCCCATGTTAAATGTCCGGAACATTTCTTTTTCCGAAACATGTCTTCCTTCGCGATCAGTCGCCCACGCAAACCGTTTACGGCTTCGGACCAGGCTCCGGTTTCTTCAGGGACGGCATAAGAAGTGATCGAACCAAGTAAAACCAGAAATAGTAAATACACAATTTTCTTCATGTTCAAGGTACGAGTTGCCTTACTATTTCTTGCATTCATAAGCCAGCTTTAGTTTAAGAACTGACCAACATGATGTCATCATAACTACGATTTCGGCGGGACATGATCAAGATACACATTACCTAAAACTTAATTGTCCGTTACTATCTCTGACGGTATCAAATCGGCAGAAATAACCACTGGCAGATGTCTAATCCGAAGGTTGCGTCTCTCAAAGAGATCAAAGCCATAAGACCTTACGGTTAACGTGTACACGCCGCGAGGCACATTGATCTGGAAACCTCCTTCGGCATCACTCTTTCCGCTGAACCGACGATTGCCTGACCTAAGAAATATTCGGGCGCCAGGCACAACCGCGCCATTTTGCGAAGCACTGATGACGGTAACCGTTAGTACCGTTCGAGACTCAGTTTGTTTTTGTGCGAATAAGGCAATGCTAAAGACCGTCAGAACGATAAAAATCTGTACGGAAAAAAGCAAATACTTATTTGATTGAAACACTTTTTTCACCTTCGACGACGCGACCGATCTCAAAACATCCATCTAGATGACTCATCAAGGTCTTTTTGTTTTCAGATGAGATAACAGCAATCATCCCGATTCCCATATTAAATGTCCGAAACATTTCTTTTTCCGATACATTTCCGAGGCTCTGCATAACACCAAACACCGGCAACTCCGGCCATGTGCCTTTCTTTATCTCCACGGAAACGCCATCCGGTAAGATGCGGGGAATATTCTCAAGGAAGCCTCCGCCGGTAATATGTGCGAGGCCTTTGATGATGCCTTTGTCGAGCAAACCTTCAAGCGGGCGTAGAAAGCTTTGGTGAGTTTTCAGCAAAGCCTCGCCAACCGTTTTACCGAGTTCGTCGAGGTATGTATCGGGATTGTGGCCTGCGACTTCGAAGAAAAGCTTTCGTGCAAGCGAATAACCATTGGTCTGCAGGCCGTTTGACGGAATTCCGAGAACCACATCGCCGGGCACGATTGATTTTCCGTCGATCACATTCTTTTTGTCGACAACCCCAACAATAAACCCCGCCAGATCGTATTCCCCCGGCGGATAAAAGTCCGGCATCTCTGCCGTCTCGCCGCCAAGAAGTACGCAGCCGTTTTCCTTACACGCTCTGGCCATCCCTTCAACAACGGACGCTGTTACGTCAGGCTCGAGCTTTCCCGTCGCAAAGTAATCAAGAAAAAACAGCGGTCGTGCACCCTGGACCAGGATGTCGTTGACGCAATGATTCACCAGATCGGCACCGACCGTATTGTGAATTCCGGTTTCGAATGCAAGCTTGAGCTTTGTCCCGACACCATCCGCCGAAGCGACAAGTATCGGATCCGCCATCCCGGGAAACGCTCCCGAAAACATCCCGCCAAAACTCCCGATCTCTGTCAGCGTCCGGTTATTAAAAGTGCTCCGAGCAAACTCCCGAATCTTTGCCACCGCGAGGTTCGCATTGTCGATCGAAACACCTGCATCGGCATATGAAATGGATCGGTCCATAAAGCTTAGTGATTTCTTGTGATTTGAAATTCCTTTTTTAATATTCGATCGAATTCGTCGCCCGATCCAATAGCCGACTCGGTCCGTTTTCCGTTGACCGTTTGGATAAACGCCTTATCAGTCAGCGTCCTTCGGCCGGTTTCGGTCATTAAGGAACATATTTTTCCTTTTGTGAAATGTGAGTCTGGCGAATACTGTTGAAAGTCGCACATTTCGGCGAATTCAGAAAGCGACCGGGCCTTGTCTCCAAACAAACATTCGGGCACCCACGCATCAACGTTTTTCTTTGCAACCTTAAACGATCCATCATCAGCCTTGGTAATCATAAAGGTGCCTTCCCGGTCGATTTGCTCTATATCCGTCTCAAACAAAAGCGGTTCAGCGATGAAATCACCGAAACCGACGTCTGTCAGATATTCCTTGCCGTCAACCGAGACAATGATCACCATATGATCGAATTCGGGGCCAAACTCGCGCGAGTCGACATTGAAAACGCGCGCCGAGACAAGCCGCGTCTGAAAGCCGATATCGCAAAGCAACTCATTAAACATTCCATTCAGCTCATAACAAAAACCGCCGCGTTTTCCCTCCACGATCTTTTGGTAAAACTTGTCAGTGTCCAAAACGATCGGCCGCTTCCAATGAATATCCAGATTTTCAAACGGAACATTCAACAGATGCTGCCGCTGCAAAAGGCGAAGGGTCTTGTCGTCTGCGGCCCCGCTAACCGCATCAATACCGATGCGCGCTAAATATTCTGCCCGGCTCATTTTCTTACGACTTTCCATTCAAGGCCCTTAACGCTCGCGCACGTGGGGCCACCATCTCCGCCAGTGCCGTTAAAGGAAACGCCCATGATCATGCCAGGAGCTGAGATCGCCGCTTCGATCTGTTTCTTCGTAATATCCATCAACGAGATCTTCGCACGACGGTCCCAACAGGTATCTTTTTGTCCTGCGCGCTGACCCGAATTTACGTAAACAAATCTCTCATCTTTCGGTCCTTGGGCATATTTTCCAAGAAAGTTCGGAGTGGCAGCCGATAGGTCGACCGTGATAGGAAATTCGAAAACCAGCACATCACGAGATTCGCGCACTGGCGGAAGCAACTCGTCCTTTCCACGCTGAACTTGCATCGAAACGCCGGGAACCGGGTTCATGACGCGGATCCGCAGCGGTATTTCGTTTTTGCCTGTTTGGGTCTTCATTCTCTATTCCAGGAAAGTAGATTATATTCGCTAGTGTATTTCTTTTCCGAACTTTTCAAAAACTTCGTTGACTATTCGTGTGCTAGCCGTTTAGCATTTTCATAGAGTAAAAATATGAGTTTCACATTAATAGATCTCGGCTCTGAGAACTTCGAGTTTCAGGCGAACGTATGGAATTGGAAGGCTTTGCTGGAAGTAGTGAGGAGCTTCGACATTGTCGATGACGGGAAACTTCGGCAAATGGGATACAACGCGATGGGCGCTAAAGTTGATTTCGAGGACGCGCATGCCATCGGGACAAGGATCCGGGACGAGCTTTTGCCGAAGCTTGAGCCAAACAAGCGCATCTATTCCGATCTGTCGATCACCGACGTGCCTGATGACATGACCATTTATAAAGACGATGATGAGCAATGGAAGAATTACAGCGTCAATCACGATTGGCTTAAGGAGTTCTCCGAGTTTTGTCTGAGGTCGAAGGGTTTTCAGATTTTTTAGGCCGCCGATAGATTTTGCTAATGGAAACATTGCAGGACCTCATCCATTCGATCGAACCCTATTTCAAGATCATTTGGGTTCAGATCGCTCTGCTTGTTACCTTTGCGACGGCGCATGGTTACGCAGGAGCATGGTTGGCGGTGCGAATGCTGTTTCGCCCGCGACAACCCTTTAAACTCCTTGGTCTAACAGTTTTTCCGCAGGGAATGATCCCGCGACACCGCGAACGCCTCGCCAATGCCATCGGTAAGGCCGTTGGCGAAGAACTAGTGTCGCAGGAGACAATAATGGAAGAGCTCCTGGGTAAGGAATTCCTCCGAAAAAAAATTCGCGGCGTAATAGATTCCTACACTAAGGACGTCCTTGGACAAAATTACCCGTCGTTGATCGAAACGCTTCCAACAAATCTTCGTGGGCCGATTCTGGACGCTATCACATCACTTCAATTTACGGTGGCCGAACATATCGAGAATGTTTTAAAGAACAAAGAGACGCAGGCGACCATCAGCGGCTTTGTCGAACGCCGCGTTGACGAAGTGCTTTCGCGGCGCGTGTCTTCAGTTGTTGATGACGAAACTTTCGAAAAGATAGTCGGATTTGTTGAGGACCGGATTCGGTCGGCAGTCGAATCGCCAGAACTCGAAAAAAACATACGTGATTTTGTTGGCCGTCGGGTCGACGACCTTGTGGGAACCGAAACCCCGCTTGGTTCGCTGTTCACGGCCGACGCCGTGGCTCTTCTAAAAGAAAAAGCCGGCGAACAGATAGCGCCCGTCGCTCATCACCTAACCGAGATTGCTGCAGCTGAGCGTACGCGTAACCAGATCGGAGCGTTAATAAAACGTGAGGTACACAACTATTATGAAAACCTTCCTTTCTTCAAAAAGATCTTTGTTTCTCGTGACACACTTCTTGACGAGGTAGACGATCTCGTTAATGAGAGCCTTCCGAAGCGTATCGAAGAAACGCTAAAAGGCGATTTCTTTGCCGCGGAAGCCGGAACATTTATTAATGCAACTATCGACAACGCTCTCGCTCGTCCCCTTCCAGAAGTCATCGGCACTATCAACGTCGAGCAGCTTGAACGTCTGAAGACTCAGATCACATCCGCTATCCTTAAGCTCCTTCGCGGTAAGGAAATGCTCCAGTCACTTTCCGCGTATCTTACGGACACACTCCAAAAAATTCGCCCGCACAGCATCGATTCGATAATGCGTGCGGTGCACCCGGAAGCCGAGGCTAAACTGAAAGCCATGCTTTCAAAGGGGTTGCTAGACATAATCTCGGGTGAAGATACTTCCCGATTGGTCAATGACATGCTCTCCCGCCAGATCGAACAACTGCTCGCCGCCCCGATCGGCCGTCTGTCCGATAAGATCGGCGAGGATAAGGTGCGTTCTGCGAGTGATTCGTTCGCTGAGACGATCATCTCTGCCATCCGTGAAAAACTTCCCGATGCGATCCGCGAATTCGATGTCGGCGGCGTGGTTCGCGAAAAGATCAAGAGCTACCCGGCCGAGAAACTCGAAGCTCTCGTTATGTCGGTCGCTAAAGAACACCTTCGTACGATCGAGCTTTTCGGGGCTCTATTTGGCTTCATTATCGGCTGTTTGCAAGCTATTCAGTTCTATATTTACGCTCGATAATTTTTTTTCGAACTATTTTTGCCAAAAAAGCGTTTTCCATCTTCAGCTAACATCCTTTGGAGGGAAATAATGAAAAAAGCAGGAATTATCATATTTATAGCGGCATTGGTGGCGGGCGTCGTTCTGGCCAACGTGTCCTCATTCGGTCGGCTTGGTACAAAGTTTTTCAATGTTTCGATGAATTTCGGTGGAGTTTCCGGTTCGGGTAATGTTGTAAAGGAAACACGCGATATTTCGGATTTTAAGTCCCTCGACGTTGGCGGAGTTTTCCGGGTGGAAGTAATCGCACAGAAGGATTACAAGGTGGAGATCGAGTCTGATGACAATCTTCTACCACTGATCAGGACTGAAGTACGCGGCAGCACCCTGCATATCGAGGCCGATAAGCACCTCAAATCTAACTCGCCTATCGTAATCCGCATTTCCGCTCCGGACATCGAAAATGTTGAAGCTTCGGGAGCCTCAAACATTTCTCTCGGCAATGTGAAAAATGAGCGGCTCGGAGTTGATTCGAGTGGAGCATCGAAGATCTCGGTCCAGGGCGAAACCTCTGAACTGATCGTCGACGTCAGCGGAGCGAGCCGTATCGACGCCGATACCCTGAATGCAAAAACCGCTAAGGTCGGCGCGAGCGGAGCGAGCAACGTTACGGTTAACGTCGCGAACGAACTCAACGTCGACGCCTCTGGTGCCAGCAAGATCGTCTATTCTGGTGCTGTAAAAAATGTCGTGAAGAAAACGTCAGGGGCCAGCAGCGTAACTCAAAAATAAAAAGGCAATCAATCATTAGGTTGTTGATCGACAAAAACCAATGCGGCGGCAGGACAATCAAGTCTCTGCCGCCTTTGAAATTAATCGCCGTAATTCAACTGGTACTATATGAAGCCGACCGCATGAATTTCGATTGAGTCATTATCCTTATTTATCGGGTGTGTGCCTGTCTCTTTTTCCCCTGGCCCCTGCCAGCGGTCGCAAATAAAATCTTTCGATCAGACCGCCACATTCGCTGACATGGTCCGTCCGTCCGAAGAACGATCGATCACGACCAGAGAGTTGTCGCGAATTCATTTTGGATAAAAATTTTTTGTATTTTTTTCATTATTTTTGATTAAAATCGGCAAACAAAAGCATCAAAAACTTAACCTTAAAATGTACAAAAATGAACCCAACCTCTTGTTAAAAAAGGTGTTAATTTCATGTTAATAGCATTCAAAAAATGCTGTGGATTTTAGTTTGCATTCCCCGATTTTTCGTGTTAGCCTTTACCCGCTTTCAAATCAACTGCCCTTGTAAAGTGTTGATAACAAATAGCTTGAAGTATCACTTTAAGTGTTGGTCGTGTTTCCACAGCGCTGTGGAAAAGTTTGTGGAAAACCCGCCCAACCCTACTTGTGCTCTTGCTGTGAAGTAGTGAAAATCAAACGACTTGTCCCACACACTTGATCCTCACTGATCAATGCTTGAATGCGGGTTTTTTGAGCAAAGATTATTGACTATTTTGACACCGACTGTCGGAGCTCACCGAATGAATGCAATTTTGCAAAAAAGTAATGTTTGGGACAGCGCGCTTGAGCGCATAGAAAAACGTCTGAACAGGCAGATCTTCGATTCCTGGTTTTTGCCGATCCAACTCGAGAGTGTCGACGAGCAAACCAGAACTATAACCCTTCGTGCGGGAAAGGTGACCAAAGACTGGGTCTGCCTTTATTATTCCGGTCTGATCGAACAAATTCTCACCGAATTGAATTTCGACAATTACACGGTTGCCTGGAAGATCGAGGAATCGACTGATTCAGATTTTGCACGCGAGAGTGAATCTGAAGGTTTTCCAGATGTGCAAAACGAGTTGGCAACGCCGGCTGCCACGCAGGGAATGAAAACGACTTCAACACATTTTGTCGATATCGAGCCAGTTGAGAACTCGCTCAACCCTAAGTACACTTTTGAGAAATTCGTCGTCGGTCTATCAAATCAGTTTGCACACGCCGCCGCTAAAGGAGCGGCTGAGATGCCTGGCAAGACTTATAACCCGCTCTTCCTCTACGGCGGAGTAGGCCTAGGTAAGACGCACTTGATGCACGCGATCGGTCATTCGATCAAGGAACGCAATCGACACCTTCGCGTTGCCTACATTACAAGTGAGAAATTCATGAACGAACTTATCAATGCGATCCGCTATGATAAGACCCCTGCGTTTCGCGACAAGTACCGTTCGATCGATGTGCTCCTGATGGACGACGTCCAGTTCATGGCCGGCAAGGAACGTACACAAGAAGAATTCTTTCATACGTTCAACACGCTCCATAACGACCAGAAACAGATAGTGATCTCCAGCGATTGCCCGCCGCGTGAGATCCCTACACTCGAGGAGCGGCTTCATTCCCGCTTTGAGTGGGGGCTGATCGCCGACATTGAGCCACCCGATCTTGAAACCAAGGTTGCTATTCTGAAACGCAAAGCCGACATGGACGGTATCTTCCTCGCCGACGACATCGCTATCTTTATCGCGTCAAAGATCAAGAGCAACGTCCGCGAGCTCGAAGGCTCTCTTGTCCGCCTGGTGGCGATATCGTCACTTCGGGGCGTGCCGATCTCGAAGATGCTAGCCCAAGACGCGATGAAGAACATAATCGATAGCGAGCGGCCGGAAGGGCTTACGATGGACCGCATCGCACGAATGGTCGCCTCCCACTACAAGATGACTATCGAGGAGCTTAAATCCAAGAACAACTCGCGAGCTATCACGGTACCGCGTCAGGTAGCGATGTATCTGTGCAAACGGCTCACTTCCTCCAGTTATCCCGAGATCGGTCGCGAGTTCGGCGGCAAGCATCACACGACTGTAATGCACTCCTTCGACAAGATCGATCGGCTTACACGTGAAGATAGGAATTTCCACAAGACCGTCAGCGAGCTAATCGATAGTCTTTGCAGCTAGTTAAACGCTATTTAAGGTGTGTGAAGATAGCGAAGTTTTTCACAAGGTAAGCCGTCGGTGATAAAGATTAAGTCCTTTAATTACAGTGTTTGAAAATAAGATTTCCACTTTTCCACGGGCCGATCTGCTTTCTGCATGTGAATCGCGGTGGATAAAGAGCTCCCAGTTACGTTTTCCGAAATGCAAGGCTAATTTCCACAAGTTTTCCACAGGTACCTGTGGATGTAAAACGTCAATAATTATGGGCGATTCTGCCTCTTTTACACATTTCCGCAGCCCCTATTACTACTACTAGATATAAATAAGATTTTATATCTTATTAGTTTTAGAAACGAGAAAGATCTAAGAATACTCTCCGCTAGATTTCATGAAAACAAATACGGATCTCCCGGACAATGTCCACACGAAATTCTTCGTACAAATCATATCGAGCCAGAGCCATTTCTTAAATACAGCAAAGATTTGGATTTGTATATGAAAAAGGTGAGACACAATCAGAACCTCGATGAAGGCAAAAACTTGTGTAATTGAGCTCTGAAAAAAGCATTCTATAGCGGGAAAAAAAAGGTCAGTTCCGCTATAATCGACGGAAAAGAAAAAAATCAAAACGTTCGCATCAATTAACTCGGATCCGCAGCAAAATTATTTCAGGAGTTTAACAAAATGGAATTCACCATCAAGCAGAGCGTTCTCAAAGAAGAGTTGGGCTTTATCCAAGGTGTCGTAGAGCGAAAGACCACGATTCCGGTTCTCTCGAACCTCCTGATCGAATCGATCGGCGAAAAGGAGATCCGCATTGTCGGGACCGATCTTGATGTTACGATTCGCTGCGACGCCGAGGCGGAGATCAAGACACCGGGAGCGATATGTATACAGGCCCGCAAACTCTTCGACATCGTACGCGCTCTGCCTGCCGGTGCTGATGCCCATTTCAAAAAAGAGGAGAATGAATGGGTTGTGATGAAATGCGGCAACGCCCGCTTCCGCTTGGCGGGTGTGAACCGCGAACAATTCCCTGAGATTCCCCAGTTCAAATCAACGCCGCTTCGGTTGCCAGCCGAGACCTTTGCCTATTTTATTCAGAACACAGCATTCGCGATCACCAATGAACAGTCGCGTTTTACGCTCTCAGGTGCCAAGTTCATCGTTGCCGATGGCAGGGCCCGCATGGTAACAACTGACGGCCATCGTCTTGCCTTTATCGAGAAAGCGGCTGACACTGACGGCTCAATGGATACGTTAGTCCCTAAAAAAGCATTGCTCGAACTCGTAAAACTGGCGCGTGTAGGTGAGGAGGAAATAGCGTTCGGCGAGGATCCGAACCACATCTTTTTCGAAACTGAGGGTCGTCTCCTGATTACACGCAAGCTATCAGGAAATTTCCCAAATTACGAAATGGTAATGCCAAAGGATAGCGACCACCTCGCCACCTTCGACCTTGACGATATGCGTTCAGCCGTCCGTCGCGTCTCTTTGATGGCTGACGAACGTAACAGATCTATTCGTCTCACGATCCGTGATGGGGAGGTCGAGGTAACGGCTCAATCCTCAGAAGAGGGAGAGGGCCGCGAGGTCGTCCCGGCTGATTATAAAGGTGAAGAAATGACGCTAGGCTTTAATTGGCAATACCTTCAGGAATTCCTCAACAACGTCGGAGCAAGTGAGATCGTGGCAGCCGATTCGGTACCGTCTATGGAAGCGGGAGGAGAAGGGGATGCGGGAAAGGCTACCAAAGAGACCGACGGTGATAAGGTCCGCGTTCGTGAAACCGCGGCCCCAATCCGTATAGCATTCGAATTCAAAGATCCAAACGCTCAAACGCAAATGTCTATCTCCGGCGACACCTTATACGACTATAAATATATCGTGATGCCGCTCCGGATCTGATGTTCGCAGGTTAACCGAGCGTTTACAAAGCCCGGGCTTCACCAAACAAAATCGTTGACTTTTCCCCTTCGGGCGTATGCTGAAACACGTACGTAAAGCAATAGAAACGGAGGAGAAGTGAATGAGCACCTTAAATATAACTACGCGCCAGTCCGGCCCTGTAATCATCCTCGATCTTGAAGGCCAGATTCGTTTGGGAGAAACCAATGCCAACCTACATAAAGCCGTTCGCGAGCAGGTCGATGGCGGCGAAAAGAACGTCCTGTTAAATCTGGCGAGGGTAACAGGTATCGATTCGAGTGGTCTAGGCTCGCTTGTAGCGGCCCACGCCACTCTTGAAAAGAATGGCGGCGAGATGAAACTTCTCAATTTAAATGACCGCGTCACTGAGTTGATGATGATCACAAAACTCCTCACTGTCTTTGACGTATTCGATAATGAAGCCGAAGCGGTCGCCAGCTTCCCGACGGGTGGGGCCTCCGCGGGAGCGTGAAGTCTTACGCGACATCCGAAACACCTTTTTTGTTGCTGACGGACGGGTGTATGCTTTGGCCATATGGACAAGTTGGACTATTCTGACCTTGACTCCGACATTATCGACATTACCCCAAAGCGAAAGAGTAAGGGCGGCAGCATAAAATGGTTCGTCCTTGCGGCATTACTCCTCGTTATCTTGTTCGTGAGCGGTGTTGGTGTTTATACTGAAGCCCTTTGGTTTGATTCCCTTGGATTCGGTTCCCGCTACTGGTACACATTCTCGCTTGGTTGGATCCTTTTTGCTGTCTTCGGGATCTTGACCTGTGCAATCGTGCGCGGGGGTATTTTTCTACTTGAGCACCTTTATGGCCCGGAGATACATCAGCCTCGCCGAATCCTACTAAACAAGCAACCGATCGATGTTAATTTTGCTCGTTTTCTGCGGCCGGTTAGCTGGGTTCTTGCCATTGTGTTTGGTGTCGGCTACGGTCTGAGCCTTAGTAGCGACTGGAATGCGTGGGTTCTCTACCTGCACCAACCTGCGACCGCAGCGACCGACCCGATCTTCAAAAATTCCATAGGGTTTTATCTTTTTACCCTGCCTATATACAACGACATTGCGTCGTGGCTTACAACTCTTGCCATAATCCTACTTGTTGCGGCTTTTGCGTATGCCGTCTTGTCTGCTGTGCCAAATCAGGACGCGGCAATGGTTGCAGGGAAGGATACCGTCTTTACCGGTTTTAGCGAACGAGGCTACCGAGCCCTTTCGATCGTTCTTGGAGCATTGCTGGTCATCGCCGCCTGGCGGATAATGCTATCCCGATACGAGTATTTGTGGACCGATCATTCCTCGTTCAGTGGCG
>Ga0207712_10001999_pt1 | contig 13386 bp, 9 predicted proteins | sample KBSS44metaG_FD_184402 | JGI IMG/M metagenome (GOLD analysis project Ga0207712, IMG submission 184402) | Switchgrass rhizosphere microbial communities from Kellogg Biological Station, Michigan, USA - KBS S4-4 metaG (SPAdes) (version 2) | ecosystem: Host-associated > Plants > Roots > Rhizosphere >... | reverse complement strand
GGACTGGTGAAAAGAAAACGGACGAACAGATCAACACACTTCTTCACAACTATAATATCAAATTCAACGAAGAGCTTGGTCGTTATAAGAGAGAGAAGTTTAATATCTCGATCGGTGATGAATTACCAGCAGGTGTATTGAAACTTGCAAAAGTTTATCTCGCTGTAAAACGTAAGTTGAAAGTGGGAGATAAAATGGCTGGTCGTCACGGTAACAAAGGTATTGTTGCGAAGATCGTTCGTGCTGAAGACATGCCTTTCCTTGAAGATGGAACACCGGTTGATATTGTATTGAATCCATTGGGTGTACCAAGCCGTATGAACCTTGGGCAGATCTACGAGACTGTTCTTGGTTGGACAGGCGAAAAACTCGGAATTAAATTTGCAACGCCAATCTTTGACGGAGCAACTACTGATGAGATCGGTTCATATTGTGAGCAAGCCGGTATTCCGATGTTTGGTCATACTTACCTGTATGATGGTGAGACGGGAGATCGTTTCCACCAGAAAGCAACGGTTGGTATTATCTATGTGATCAAACTTCACCACATGGTTGACGATAAGATGCATGCCCGTTCGATCGGACCATACAGTCTTATTACACAGCAGCCGCTTGGTGGTAAAGCACAGTTTGGTGGTCAGCGTTTTGGTGAGATGGAAGTATGGGCACTTGAAGCTTATGGTGCATCAAACATCTTACAGGAATTGCTCACATTGAAATCTGATGATATCATTGGTCGTGCTAAAACATACGAATCAATTGTAAAAGGTGATAATGTTCCAAAAGCTGGTGTGCCTGAATCATTCAATGTATTGGTCCATGAATTGAGAGGATTGGGACTTGACCTGAAGTTTGAATAAGGTTGAGTAGCGAACAGAACGCACAAGAGTGCGACGCAACGGAAGATGAACAGAGTTGATGTCGCAGAGTAACAAAAATCATTAACAAGTAACAAGAAATTAGAATATGTCAATGAAAAGAGATAATCGTCCGAGACCGACTTTCTCAAAAATTACGATCGGGCTTGCTTCGCCTGATAATATTCTTGAAAAAAGTTTTGGTGAGGTGTTAAAGCCTGAAACCATTAACTATCGTACATACAAGCCTGAACGTGATGGTTTGTTCTGCGAGAGAATATTTGGACCTGTAAAGGATTACGAATGTGCTTGCGGCAAATACAAACGTATTCGCTATAAAGGCATCGTTTGTGATCGTTGCGGTGTTGAAGTAACCGAGAAAAAAGTTCGTCGTGAACGTATGGGTCACATCAAACTGGTGGTGCCTGTTGTTCATATTTGGTATTTTAAATCTTTACCAAATAAGATAGGTTACCTGCTTGGTGTAAGCTCCAAGAAATTGGAGAGCATCGTTTACTACGAAAGATTCGTGGTGATACAGGCGGGCATCCGTGCTGAAAAAGGTCTTAATTACGGTGACCTGATCACTGAAGAAGAATACCTGGATATTCTAGAGGCATTGCCAAAAGAAAACCAGTATCTGGCAGATGATGATCCGAATAAATTTATTGCGAAGATGGGTGCTGAAGCAGTTCACGATATGTTACAACGTATCGACCTGGATCAGTTATCATTTGATCTTCGTAATGCAGCAGCAACTGAAACTTCACAACAACGTAAAGCGGATGCATTAAAACGCTTGAGCGTTGTAGAAGCTTTCCGTGATGCTAATACAAGAATTGTAAATCGTCCTGAGTGGATGGTGATGCAGTACATTCCGGTTATTCCACCGGAACTTCGTCCGCTTGTGCCATTGGATGGTGGTCGTTTTGCATCTTCAGATCTTAATGACTTATATCGCCGTGTTATTATTCGTAATAACCGTTTGAAAAGATTATTAGAGATAAAAGCTCCTGAAGTAATCCTTCGTAATGAAAAAAGGATGTTGCAGGAAGCAATCGATTCTTTATTTGATAACTCAAGAAAATCAAATGCAGTGAAGGCTGAAGGTGGCCGTGCATTGAAATCATTGAGTGATGTGTTGAAAGGTAAGCAAGGACGTTTCCGTCAGAACTTGTTAGGTAAACGTGTTGACTATTCAGGTCGTTCTGTAATTGTTGTTGGCCCTGAATTGAAATTACATGAGTGTGGTTTACCAAAAGATATGGCAGCTGAATTGTTCAAGCCATTTATCATTCGCAAGCTGATCGAAAGAGGAATTGTGAAGACAGTAAAGAGTGCAAGAAAATTAGTTGACAAAAAAGAAGCAGTTGTTTGGGATATCCTTGAAAATATTTTGAGAGGTCACCCGGTGATGTTGAATCGTGCCCCAACGCTTCACAGATTATCAATACAAGCTTTCCAACCGAAATTGATCGAAGGAAAGGCGATACAACTTCACCCATTAGTGTGTACAGCGTTCAACGCTGACTTTGATGGTGACCAGATGGCCGTTCACGTTCCTCTTAGTCATGCTGCAGTTTTGGAAGCTCAATTATTGATGCTTGCATCACATAATATCCTGAACCCGCAGAATGGTACTCCAATCACACTTCCTTCACAGGACATGGTGTTAGGTCTGTACTATCTTACTAAAGGGAAAAAAACCATGGCAAATGAAAAAGTTCGTGGTGAAGGCATGAAGTTTTACAATTCGAGTGAGGTAGTGATCGCTTATAACGAGAAGATCGTTGACATGCATGCATGGGTCAAAGTAAAAGTTCCGGTAAGAGAAAATGGTGAGATCGTAACTAAAATGGTGGAAACTACTGTTGGTCGTGTAATATTTAACCAGCATGTACCGGTTGAAGTTGGTTATGTAAATGCATTGTTGACAAAAAAGAATCTTCGTGAGATCATTGGTGATATTTTGAAGATCACGAATATTCCAAAGACAGTTAAATTCCTTGATGACATTAAACAACTTGGATTCCGTACAGCATTCCAGGGTGGATTGTCATTCAATATTCTTGACCTTGTAATTCCGGATTCAAAAGAAGAATTGCTTGATCAGGCAAAAGGTGAAGTAGATGAAGTGTGGGATAGCTACAACATGGGTCTTATCACAAACAATGAACGTTATAACCAGATCGTTGACATTTGGAGCCGTGTTGATACCCGTATTACTGAAACACTGATCCGTGAAATGAGTGCCGATAAGCAGGGCTTCAACTCTGTTTATATGATGCTTGATTCAGGTGCTCGTGGTAGTAAGCAACAGGTAAAACAGCTTGCGGGTATGAGAGGTTTGATGGCTAAGCCAAGAAAATCAGGCTCAACAGGAAGTGAGATCATTGAGAATCCAATTCTTTCCAACTTCAAAGGTGGATTGAACGTATTGGATTACTTTATCTCTACACACGGTGCCCGTAAAGGTCTTGCCGATACGGCGTTAAAAACAGCTGATGCTGGTTACCTGACACGTCGTTTGGTTGACGTTGCGCAGGATGTTGTTATTACAGAAGAAGATTGCGGTACACTTCGTGGTATTGCTATCAGCGCATTAAAAGATAATGAAGATGTTATTGAACCATTGAGTGATCGTATTGAAGGACGTACATCATTGCATGATGTTTATGATCCTCAAAATGATGAACTTATTATTCATGCAGGTGAAGAAGTAACATCAGAAATAGCAAAACGCATTGAGGAAAGCGGTATTGAATCAGTTGAGATTCGGTCAGTACTTACTTGCGAAAGCAGACGCGGATGTTGCGTTAAATGTTATTGTAAGAATCTTGCTACAGGTAATCTTGCACAGAAAGGTGATGCGGTTGGTATCATTGCTGCGCAATCAATTGGTGAGCCGGGTACACAGCTTACACTTCGTACATTCCACGTGGGTGGTGTTGCAGGTTCTGCAGCTGTTGAATCTACATTACTTGCGAAATTCGAAGGCGTTGTTCAGTTTGACGGTTTGAGAACTGTTATGATCGAGAACAACGAAGGAGGCAAGAACCAGGTAGTAATCGGTCGTACAGGTGAGTTGAGAATTATGGATGTAAAGAATGATCGTTTATTAATTACGAATAACATTCCTTACGGTGCAACATTGAATGTAAAAGATGGTCAGAAAGTAACCAAAGGAGATATAATCTGTACATGGGATCCGTTCAATAATGTTATCATGGCAGAGATCAACGGTACTATCAAATTCGATAATGTTATCGAAGGCGTTACTTACCGTGAAGAGTCTGATGAACAAACTGGTCACCGCGAGAAAGTGGTAATTGAAACAAGAGATAAAACAAAGATCCCTCAGTTAGTTGTTGAAGGAAAAGAACACAAATCATACAACTTACCTACAGGTAGCCATATCGTGATCGAAGAAGGTGATGAGGTAAAAGCCGGACAGGTAATTGTAAAAATTCCAAGGATCCTTGGTAAGCTTCGTGATATCACAGGTGGTCTTCCAAGAGTTACAGAATTGTTTGAAGCTAGAAATCCTGGTAACCCTGCTATCGTTTCTGAAATTGATGGTGTGGTTTCTATGGGAGCTATCAAACGTGGTAACCGTGAGATCATCATTGAAGCAAAAGATGGTGTACAAAAAAAATATCTTGTACCATTGACAAGACAGATCCTTGCGCAGGATGGTGACTTCGTAAAAGCTGGTTCATCATTATCAGATGGTCAAACATCGCCACAGGATATTCTTTCAATTCAAGGACCATTTGCAGTACAACAGTATGTTGTGAATGAGATCCAGGAAGTTTATCGTTTACAAGGTGTAAGGATAAATGACAAGCATATTGAAGTTATCGTTCGCCAGATGATGCGTAAAGTGAGCATCGTTGATCCGGGTGATACTAAATTCCTTGAAGAAGATCTCGTAGACAAATTTGAATTCCTCGAAGAGAATGATTGGGTATTTGATAAAAAGATCGTGACTGAAATAGGTGAGTCAGCTAAGCTTCGTGCAGGTCAGATCGTAAGTTTAAGAGAAGTAAGAGAAGAAAATTCAATTCTTCGCAGAAATGATAAAAAGCTTGTTGAATTCCGTGATGCAAGTCCTGCTACATCGGCTCCAACATTGCTTGGTATCACTAAAGCCTCTCTTGGAGTACAAAGCTGGATATCTGCGGCATCCTTCCAGGAAACAACTAAAGTTCTTTCTTCAGCGGCTATCCATGGTAAAACTGATGATATGCTCGGATTGAAAGAGAACGTTATCACTGGTCACCCGATACCTGCTGGTACTGGTTTGCGTGAATTTGAGAACATGATCGTTGGTAGCAAAGAAGAATATGAATTGCTGCAAACAACCAGGGAAGCGATGACTTTTGATGAAGAAGAATAAATAACTCAGTTCAATGAAAATAATCGAGGAGTAGGAGTAATCTTGCTCCTTTTTTTATTAAAACTGGCAAGCTTTTAACGCTGAATTTTTAACTCAGAATTCTGAACACATATCCTGTTAACTGTTTCCTAAAGTGACCTGAATGAGTATATTTGCCCTGAAGGCTTTAATTAACTTGCCAAAAAACTTGCATGAATAAAGGTTTACTAGCTCTCAACATTGTCTTATTGATTGGTGTAGCAATTTTGTTTTTTCTTTTTTTTACCAGGAAGGATAAAGTGACTTCTGTTATAACCACCCGAACTGGTATTGATACTGTAGCTCAATGGGAACATACACCAGTTGCTTATTTTGATATGGATTCTATAGAAGCTAATTTCATTTTATGGAAAAAAGTGCAGGCGGAAGTGGTGAAAAGAGAAGCTGGTATTAACGATACCATCAACCAGATGAAAATGAGCTTTCAATCTTATTACCAAAAATTACAGGCGCAGAGCGCCAACTTATCTCCAAGACAAAAAGACTCACTCGGTAATCAATTAGCGCAAATGGATTCCGAGATAAAGAACAGGACAGCTGAACTTAATCAAACCTACCAGACTTTTTTTATGAATAAACAGCAGGAAATCGTTACCCTGATAAAAAATTATTGCAAAGAATTCAATAAGGACAGAAGATTTTCTTACATAATTGCCCGTGAACCGGGATTGTTTTATTACACCGATACAGCTTACAATGTTACTTCTGATTTATTGAAAGGGCTGAACGCATTTTATAGTAAAAAGAAATAAGCGAGGTTGAATGATTACCTAATTAATGAGCTCCTTTCCCTTACGAAAGGAGTTTTTCTTTCTATAAGCTGAAATACTTATCTTGAAAACCAAACCAACGCTATGACAGAACAACAACCCGCCTTCAAAAAATCATTCGGTCTTTTAGATGCAACTATGATCGTTGCAGGTTCAATGATCGGTTCCGGTATTTTTATTGTAAGTGCTGATATCACCCGTAATGTTGGATCGGCAGGCTGGCTGGTCGTTGTATGGCTTCTCACAGGCTTTATGACTATCACCGCTGCGGTAAGTTATGGTGAGCTCAGCGGTATGTTCCCGAAAGCAGGAGGCCAGTATGTTTATTTAAAAGAGGCATATAATCCTTTAGCCGGATTTTTATATGGATGGAGTTTTTTTGCAGTAATACAAACTGCCACCATTGCGGCGGTTGGAGTTGCCTTTTCAAAATTTCTTGCATACATGGTTCCCCAAGTAAGCGAAGACCTTGTTGCATTTACGATTGGTGGTCTTAAAATTTCGCCAGCACAATTAGTGTCAATTGGATTGATCATCTTTCTCACTTTTATAAATACATTGGGAGTAAAAGGAGGTAAGCTTATTCAAACAACGTTTACGGTAACCAAACTGCTCAGTTTATTCGGGCTTATCATTTTTGGTTTGATCATGATGAAAGGAGATGTATGGGATGCTAACTGGGCAGATGCCTGGCAAATAAGAAATCTTTCTGTAAGTACGGATGGGCATGCAACTTTTACGCCATTGATCGGAACTGCTATTCTTGGTGCTATTGCTGCAGCTATGGTTGGTTCCATTTTCAGTAGTGACGCATGGAATAACGTAACTTTTATTGCAGGTGAAATAAAAAACCCAAAACGAAATATTGGCCTGGCTCTTTTCTTCGGCACGTTGATCGTTACTATAATTTATGTAACAACAAATATTATGTACACGGCGGTATTGCCTTTAAATGAAATTGCATCAGCAGAAAAAGACAGGGTAGCGGTGGAGGCATCAAAAGTTATTTTCGGTCCATTTGGAACTGTAGTGATCGCTTTAATGATCATGATCTCAACATTTGGATGTAATAACGGATTGATATTGGCAGGAGCAAGGGTTTATTATACTATGGCCAAAGATGGATTGTTCTTTAAGCCTGCAAGTAGTCTTAACAAATTTGCAGTGCCGCAATGGGCCTTATGGTTCCAATGTATAATTGCCTGCGCATGGAGTGTAAGTGGAAAGTATGGTCAATTACTGGATATGATCTCTTTTGTGGTAGTGATCTTTTATGTAATGACTATCCTGGGGATTTTTATTCTTAGAAAAAAAAGACCGGATGCAGAAAGACCATACAAGTCATTTGGATACCCGGTATTGCCGGCGCTTTATATTATTATGGGAATTTCTTTTTGCGCTTTATTAATAGTTTATAAACCTCAGTTCACTTGGCCGGGATTAATAATTGCATTGGCTGGAATTCCGCTTTATTATATTGCAGTGGCAACAAGAAAGAAAGAGGTAACGATTTAATTATTATTTAGAAATAGCCCTGATGATCGCAGTAGTTGAAAATCCATCAAGGATGGGATTGATCACTACTTTTCCGCCATTGGCAATCACTTCTTTTGCGCCGGCGATTTCATCAATTGTATAATCGCCGCCTTTTACTAAAACACCGGGTAAAATAGAAGTAATAAGTTTGAGCGGAGTATCTTCTTCAAAGATCACAACTGCATCAACCATAGATAAAGCGGCAAGTAGTAATGCCCGTGAATCCTGGTCATTGATCGGGCGGCTATCTCCTTTCAGTCTTCTTACAGAACCATCTGAGTTTAATCCAATAACTAAAACATCTCCTTCTTTAGCAGCTTGTGTAAGTGAAAAAATATGCCCTTTGTGCAGAAGGTCAAAAACGCCATTGGTAAAAACAATTTTCTTTCCTTCTTTTTTCCATTGGTTTGTTTTTTCAATGATACCGGTTAGTGAATAGATCTTTTCTGAAATTGATGCAGGGGCCATAATACCTTTATGCTTTTATAACAAATGTATAAATAATTATTTGCCGTCTTCGAGGGAAGAATAATGTTAGTTTAACCCGTAATTTTATGTACTAGGAAATAAAAGCAGGATATTTAATAAATAACTTAAGGAAATGACAGAGTGTGAAGAATTATTTAATGATTTTAATTCATTGAAAATTGGAGTGATCGGCGATGTGATGCTCGATACATATATATGGGGGAAGGTGGATAGGATCTCGCCGGAGGCTCCTGTGCCGATCGTTTCATTGCATCATAAAGAACAGCGCATAGGAGGTGCAGGGAATGTTGCGATTAACTGTAGCAGCCTGGGGGCTAAAGTTTTTATGCTCAGTGTTACTGGTGATGATGATGAAGCTTCCCAGTTAGAACAGTTATTGAAGGAAAGCCTGATCGATACAACTGGATTGATAAAAAGCATTAAGCGGAAAACTACAAATAAAACAAGGATCATCAGCCGTAATCAGCAAATGCTGAGATTTGATGCCGAGATAACTGATGATCTCAACAAGGAAGAGGAATCAGCGTTATTGAAACAGATCTCCAATTTCATTGAACATGAAGATCCTAATATTTTGATATTCGAAGATTATAATAAAGGAGTGTTGACAGAAAAAGTAATTGAAGAGGCTATTGCTTTATGCAGAGCTTCGGGTGTTATAACCGCCGTTGATCCAAAAAGAAAGAACTTTTTCAATTATAAGAATGTTGATATTTTCAAACCGAACATGAAAGAGGTGCAGGAAGGTTTGAACCTGATGTTTGAAACCAGCGATATTTACCAGCTTAGAAATATACACGAGCAACTTCAAAAACAATTGCAGCATAAAGTTTCATTGATCACTTTATCTGAAAAAGGGATCTTTTACCAGCAATTACAAAATGCTGCGATCATTCCAAGTCATCTGCGAAATGTAGCAGATGTATCAGGCGCCGGCGATACTGTGATAGCTGTTGCCGCAATGGTATATGCTGCAACTAAAAATGCACACCTGATGGCAGAGATCGCCAATATTGCCGGTGGTTTGGTTTGTGAAGAAGTGGGAACTGCTACAGTTGACAGGGAAAAACTTTTAAGAGAATGTGAATTACTTCTCTCCTGATTCTTTCAATTCGCCTTTTGCAGCTTTCCTGAGTAATAAATCAAAGTCAATAAAAACTTCGAAGAAAATTTTTATTAATGCAAATACCAGGATGAATATTTTTCCAGCACCAAAAGAAAGAAGAATGCTGCCAAGAATTACTGTTACCTGTTGTACAAAAATTCTTCCATAAGGCTGAAACATCAGGTATCCAAGTGACGAAGTTTTATAATCTCCACTTAAAATGAAATCTGAAATAAACCTGAAACCATAACTCACAATAAAAACGCCGAGCATGATATAGGCGTTGTTGGTTAAAAGCGATGGCCATTTAGAAAAGAAATTGGTGATGGTGATGCCATGCTGATCGCCAATACCTGAAACTGAAAAGAATAATCCCATTTGAATAGCGACAAAAAAACCATAATGGATCAAAAAGAAGAACATGAAAAACCAGAATGGCTGCTTTATGGTATTACCCCCGGTGGTTTGCCAATCGTCCTGCTTTTTTATGAGCCCGCTGATCAGCATTTTTAAAAGAGTAAAAATGCCAATGATAATAGTCTCGAGGCAGTAAACAAGGAAAACTTCCTGGGCACTCCAGTTGAAAAACCAAACCCCAACTACAGGTAACAGATTAGCTATAACCAGCGACCAATCGCTTTGTGTGAGTTTCTTTTTAGTGATGTCTTTCCAGGTGGTGGCCATATCAAAAGGTAAAATAACTAATTTCGACCCTATGTCAAAATTTACAATAGCAATTCATGGTGGAGCAGGAACGATCTCAAAAAAAAGCATGACCCCGGAAAAGGAAGCTGCTTACTTCAAAGCATTAAATGATGCTCTTGATGCTGGATACAGAATACTCGAGAAAAAAGAGAATGCATTAGATGCTGTTAAAGCGGCTGTGATAGAATTAGAGAATAATATTTTATTCAATGCTGGCAAAGGATCTGTGTTTACAAATACTGGGACGCATGAAATGGATGCTTCAATAATGGAAGGAAAGGATCTTTCTGCCGGAGCCGTTGCAGCTGTAAAAAATATCCGTAATCCAATTGAGCTTGCGTACTCAGTTATGAAAAAAAGCGAACATGTTTTTTTAATTGGAAGCGGTGCAGAAGAATTTGCTAAACAAAATGGAATAGCATTTGAACCGGATGAATATTTCTATTCTGAATTCAGGTATAAACAATTGCTTAAAACAAAACAAAGTAATGAGACAGCCCTCGACCATAGTGTAGATCCGGACGATAAGAAATTTGGAACAGTAGGAGCTGTTGCTTGTGATGCACATGGGAATTTGGCTGCCGCAACAAGTACAGGAGGAATGACGAATAAACAATTTGGACGTGTTGGTGATAGTCCTATCATTGGTATTGGTACCTATGCAAACAATAAGACCTGTGCCATCAGTTGTACCGGGCATGGTGAACCATTTATAAAAGCAGTGGCTGCCTATGATGTAAGTTGTTTGATGGAGTATAAAGGATTTTCACTTGAGAAAGCAATGAATAAAGTGGTGATGAAAAAATTAGTAAAGATCGATGGAGAGGGAGGAATGATCGGCGTTGATGCGAAAGGAAATGCTTCACTGATTTTTAATTCTGAGGGAATGTATCGCGGAATGAGACGTAGTGATGGACTAAATGAAATTGGGATTTATAAGTAATATTCAATTTCAGAATGAGAATACAATAAGATATTCATTGAATTTACACTTCATAAATATTACCTGCGGCCTTTTCACTTATTTTTTTGGGCATCAACCATACAAGAAATTTCCCGACTTTGTTTATCATGCCAATGGTTGATTCGGTCTTACGGCTGAACATTGCATTCAATGAAGCTTCAGCAACCTTATCTGCACTCATAGTAAATGTTTGCGCCATCTTAATAGCTTTCGGGCTTACTTTTGCTGCTTCAGCAAAATTGGTATCGGTAGAGCCCGGGTAAACAACGGTGACGGAAACATTTGTTTTTCTCAATTCGTATTGCAAGCCTCGGCTGAAGCTTTGTAAAAAAGCCTTTGAGGCTGCATAAATATTTAACCCGGGCACTGCCTGGAAGGAGGCTTGACTTGCAATGTTTAGAATATATGCCTCTGGCTGATCGAGCAACATAGGTAGAAAATAATAGCAAAGTTCTACCGGTACATTCATGTTCACTTTCATTACGTCGAGATGCAATAGCAATGAGTGATTCTGAAATTGCCCGCTTAGCCCATAACCGGCATTATTGATTAGCATATTGATGGAATACCCTTTTTCAATACACCATTCATATATCTTACTGGCAGCATCGTCCATTGAAAGATCAATTGCAAGATAATCTGCTTTAATGCCATATGTTTCCTGTAACGTTATGGCAGTTTCTTTTAAAAGATCTTCAGATCTTGCTACAAGTAAAAGATCAGTTTTTATTTTAGCAAGATGTTCGGCAATGGCTCTGCCAATCCCTTTACTTGCACCGGTGATCAAAGCTGTAGGCATAGGTATTTTTTTAGAATGTTAAATGTTAACGATGAGCTGACTTTGTGAACAAATGATAAAAAGGTGTGCTGCTTTTCTCATTTTTAGGTTTGTATTTACCCGTTATTATCGGGATATACATAACCCGGCGTCGACTGGCTTCGCCTGTTAGGGCCGATCGCTGCACCCTGTGCCATACACGACCATCGTGAACAGTCAGATCTCCCGAAAATATATCAAAACCAACTTCGCGGTCATCCACATTGTTGTCGATAAAATATTTTTTCCCAAAAAGCATCTTGAAAACACTTTGGTTTTGTGTACCGGGCAACACCCTTAAACCTCCATTAGCAAACAGGCATGTGTCCAAATGGATACCTACATTCAACATCGGCATTATTCGTTGCCCATGGAAAAGATCTCTTGGGCTATCTGTATGCCAGCCCATTTGGCAAAACGAACTACCGGGAATATTGACGTAGTTATTAATTACCAATCCATCCTTTTCATTTTCGCCTACACGACCTTCATAAGGACTTAATAATTCAGTAAGAATTTTAATTCTCTTATCCTCTAAAATCTCATGCAATACATTGCTGTATTGGGACATGAAACAAAAACGCTGAATGGTAGCATTATCGTCCTCATCTTTACCATATTTGAGAGGGATGCCATTCACCTTATCCTTTTTTTCAGCGATCCATTGTTCCTCCACTCTTCTTATTTCATTGATACAGGAGCTAACCTTTTCCTTGGAAAGAAAGTTTCTGAAGACAATGACACCATTTTTTTTAAAGTAAGTAATTTGTTCTTTGGCAAGCGAATTGTTCAGGTAATAATCAGAATTCCATTTTTGCATTTTATTGATATTATTGAGAAATGAGTGTAATATCAATAAACCGTCAGGACACAATTGTTAAATGGCCCTGCTTTTCATTTGATTAACTTGCTTTAAAGTCTTGTTAATATGAATAGGAAGGCAATAACTACTGAGTGATTAAGATCAGGGAAAATAGAAATTTGATCGTATCTATTCAATACAGCGGTAATAAATAAATGTGCTTTTATACCTTAGTAATGCCACCTCACAAAAGCTTCCATAGCGGCGTAGTGAGTAAGGCCAAGATCAGCGTAAAGATTTGCAGTGGCTTCATTCCTTGCTTCGGCACGTTGCCAGAACTCTCTTGAATCACTACCCTGGAATGGCACCATATCTTTTTGTGATTGATGTATGAAAATGCCAAAACGTTTTTTCATTACCTGGTCAGGGCTCATTGGGATCGCCATTTCAATTTCTTCGATGTTCCATTCCTGCCATGCGCCTTTGTATAACCAGAGCCAGCAATCATTGAGCCATCCATCACCGGCAGCTTTTATTCTTTTGAGTGATTCCAGTACTACATTGAAACAAACGATATGCGTACCATGCGGGTCAGCAAAATCACCAGCGCAATAAACTTGCTGAGGTTTTATTTCTCTCAACAATTCCATTGTGATCTTTATATCCTTTTCACTCATCGGCTTTTTTTCAATGGAACCGGTTTCATAAAAAGGAAGGTTTTGAAAATGTATACTTTCATCTTTAATACCAACATAGCGACAAGTTGCTTTTGCTTCGCATCTTCTTATCAAACCTTTGATGGCACGAATAGCAGGTGTATCAGTTTGATTCGCTTTTTTGCGTGCAATAAATCTTCTTGCATCTTCTAATATCTTTCCTGATGTCTTTGTATCAATACCGGCG
>Ga0207712_10001997_pt1 | contig 13393 bp, 15 predicted proteins | sample KBSS44metaG_FD_184402 | JGI IMG/M metagenome (GOLD analysis project Ga0207712, IMG submission 184402) | Switchgrass rhizosphere microbial communities from Kellogg Biological Station, Michigan, USA - KBS S4-4 metaG (SPAdes) (version 2) | ecosystem: Host-associated > Plants > Roots > Rhizosphere... | reverse complement strand
CGGACCAGCTGTCGCCCGTGCAGGTGCGAGCGCTCTCCGTCGGGACGAAGATCAAGTAGCCGTAGCCGGCCGGCGAGGAGGATGATCCCGCGATGGCTTCCGAGTGGGACTGCGTGGTTGTCGGTGGCGGCGCCGCCGGGCTGAGCGCGGCGCTCGTCCTCGGGCGGGCGCGGCAGCGGACGCTGCTGCTCGACGGCGGTCGCCAGAGCAATCTGGCCGCCGAGGGGATCGGCGGGCTGCTCGGCAGCGACCACCGCCCGCCCGCCGAGTTCTACGCCGCCGGGCGCGCCGAGCTCGATGCCTACCCGAGCGTCGAGATCCGCGAGGTCGAAGCGCTCGACGGCTCTGCCGAGGGGCCGGGTTTCGCGCTCGAGCTGGGGGACGGCAGCGAGGAGCGCGCCCGCACCGCGTTGCTGGCGACCGGGATGGACTACCGCTACCCCGACCTGCTCGGGGCGCGCGAGCGCTGGGGGCACTCCGTCTTCCACTGCCCCTTCTGCCACGGCTGGGAGGTCCGCGACCAGCCGCTGGCGGTGCTCGGCGACGACGACGCGGCGGTCCACCGGGCGCTGCTGCTGCGCAACTGGGGCGAGAGCGTGGCCCTGCTCAGCAACGGTGCCGCCGAGCTGCCCGGCGACGCCCGCGATCGTCTCGCCCGGGCCGGTGTCGAGGTCGACGAGCGGCCGCTCGTCGAGCTGCGTGGTGAGGGCAGGGAGCTCTCGGCAATCGGCTTCGCCGACGGCTCTGAGCGCGCCTGCCGGGGCCTGCTGGTGCCGATCACGCTCGAGCGCCGCTCGCCCTTGCCGGAACGGCTTGGCGCCCGGCGCGCCGAGCCGACGCTGATCAGCGGCGAAGGGGTCGAGGTCGATGCGACGCAGAACGCCGGGGTCCCCGGGCTCTTCGCGGCCGGGGACCTGGTCCCCAAGGCTCCTTCGGTGGCGGCGGCGGTCGCCTCCGGTTCGCTCGCCGCCGCCGCCATCGTCCACGCCCTCTCGGAATAGAGGGACTGGACTCGTTCGCAGGTGCTAGGACTCGGTCGGCGTTTCGAAGTGGAGGATCGCCATCATCGTGCTGACTGAGTCGCCCTTTTCCTTGTTGAGGCGGTCGGCGGCTTGGGCCTGGATCTCGTTGGCGCGCTCGAGCACCTCGGCGAGGAGGGCGCTGAGGTCGTTGAAGCCCTGGTCGTCGAGGACGAGAGGCGTGCGGGTGATGTGCGAATTCGTGCGGTTCTCGATCGTCCCGCTGACCAGAGCGCGGGTGGCATCAGCGCCGATCGACTCGAGGATCACGCCGCTGATCCCCTTGCGGGTCGAGGCCGGGATCTTCTCCCAGTCCTCGTCGCTGAGGAAGGCGCGCTCGGTGGCGCGGTAGAAGTGCTCGACGGCGCCGCGGCGCGGCTCGGTTTTGACCAGTTCGATGCAGTCGTATTCGAGCAGTGTTTTGACGTGGTAGCTGACGTTGCCGAGCGGCTCGCCGAGCTCACGGGAGAGCTGGTTGGGGCTCGAGATGCCGCGGTGGAGCGAGGTCAGGATCTGCATCCGCAGCGGATGCGCGAGCGCCTTCGCAAGTTGTTGGGTGATTCCCTCAGGTGAGGTGCGAGTCTGAGGCACGGGGGGATTCTCCGATCTCGTTTTTTTCCGGTGTAGGGTCCGGCTGGATTCCCGGGTTCGTCGATCAAGTATTCCAGAACGTTCCGCTGTTCCTCCATGCAAAGCCAAATTTGGTGATTTAGGAACGGAACGAATCCCAAAGTAAAGAGGTCTTATCCAAGCGCACCTGCGCGCTCCGTAGCGCCTGGCCGAGACCGCATCGGGGTGCCAGGTGCGCATTTTGCGTTTTCTCGGCCGCTAGCCGGGGGAGAACAGCGGCGAGCCTGCCCTTGAGGGGGCATGCTCGCCGCGGCCCCCGAGATGGACTGAAGTGTTTGCGCCGGCCCTCGACCAGGTCGTCGGCGGCTGGCCGTGCGTGCTGGCAATCGCCGCGATCGGCGTCGCCGGGGTGCGGGAGGCGCGTCGCCGGGCGGCGGTCAAGGAGGCGCTGCACGAGGTGCGGCGACCGCTGCAGGTCCTCGCCCTGACCGCGCCGGTCGCCGGTACGCCCGCGGGCGACTTCGAGGGACCCGTGCGGATGGCCGCCGCCGCGCTGGAGCGGCTCGAACGGGAGATCAACGGCGACGCCGTGCCCAGCGCGGTGCGGGCCACCGTAGCTGCGGCGCCCCTGGTCGAGGCGGCAGTAGGGCGCTGGCGGGCGCGGGCGGCGCTGGCCGGACGCGCTCTCGAACTGCGCTGCCGCTGTGGCACGGCGGCGGTCAGCGGCAGTCCGGCCGAGCTCGCCCAGGCCCTGGACAATCTCATCGCCAACGCGATCGAACACGGCGGCAGCCGGATCGCGGTAACGGCAAGTGCCCGTGGAGGCGTCCTTCGGATCGTCGTCAGCGACAGTGGCCGCGGCGGCCAGCGGCCCGGTGGGCGGCTTGCGCGTAACGGCCTGGCGCGGCGGATCGGCGGCGGCGGGAGCCGCGGCCACGGGCTGCGGATCGTGCGGCGGATCGCCGCCGAGCACGGCGGCAGCTTCGCGCTGCAGTCCGGCGCCGCCGTCACGGAGGCGGTGCTCGAGTTGCCGCTCGAGCTGGCGGGAGCATCGTGAGCGCGCAAATCGACGCGGTGATCTCCGGTTACTCGAGTCCGCGTCGCTTTGTGCGCGAAACCGGTGGTGTTCGATGAGCCGGCGTGGCCGGGCGGTCGCTTTCGGCGTCGCGGCACTTGGCGCGGCGGCGCTCTCGGCTGCGCTCGCCGACGGCTACGGCGACCGGGTGGCGAGCGGCTACGGCGAGCTGCGCCCGGTGGTGGTCGCCGGGACGGCGCTGGCGGCGGGCGAGCGGATCGACCCCGAGCGGGTCGACGAGCTCGAGGTGCGGCGGGTGCCGGCGCGCTTCGTGCCGCCGGGCGCGCTCTCGACTCCGCCGCAGGCGCTGGGGCTGGTCGCACGCGCGCCGGTACCGGCCGGCTCCTACCTTCTCGCTTCGCAGCTGCGCCCGCCGGGCACCGGACGCAAGCCGGGGCTGATGCTCGACCGCGGCCGCCGCCCGGTCCAGATCGCGGTGTCGGGTGCCGGCGCCCTGCTGGCTGCCGGCACGCCGCCACGCGGGACCGCGGTCGACGTCGTCGTCACCGTCGAATCGAAGGGCGCCGGCGCGGGGCGTACCTACGTCGCCGCACCGGCGGTGCCGCTGCTGGCGCTTAGCGCCGGCGCCGAAGCCGAGGTCGCGGGCGAAGCCGAGGCGACGCTGGGCCTGACCCGTGCCCAGGCGCTCGAGCTGATCCACGCCGAGAGCTTCGCCCGCCAGGTGACGATCCTGCTAAGAGGATGAGCACCGCCGCCAGGGAGCGCAACGTCGCCGCGCTGGCGGCCGCCCTGCGCGGCCGGCTGGTCGAGCGCCGCCGCGAAGAGGCGGCGGCGGGACGCGGTGCTGGCGAGCTCGCCGACGCGGTCCGCGAGCTGGTCACCTCGGAGGCGGGGGTGCTCGGCGAGGAAGATCGTGAGGAGCTGGCGGCGCGGATCGTCCGCGACAGCGTCGGCCTCGGGCCGCTCGAGGAGCTGCTCGCCGACCCCGAGGTCGAGGAGGTGATGGTCAACGGTCCGGACCGCGTATATGTAGAGCGCGGCGGGGTCGTCGAAGCGACCGCGGTGCGGTTCGGCGACGAGGAGGAGCTGCGCAACGCGATCGAGCGGATCCTGGCGCCGCTCGGGCGCCGGGTCGACGAGCTCAGCCCGATGGTCGACGCGCGGCTCGGCGACGGCTCGCGGGTCAACGTGGTGATCCCGCCGCTGGCGATCGACGGCCCGGCGGTCTCGATCCGCCGCTTCGGGGTGCGCCGCCCCGGGCCCGACGAGCTGGTCGAGCTCGGCACGCTCAGCCCGGCCCAGCGCCACCTGCTCGAGCAAGCGGTGGGCGAGCGCCGCAGCGTCCTGGTCAGTGGCGGCACCGGCTCGGGGAAGACGACGCTGCTGAACGCGCTCTCGAGCTTCGTCGCCCCCCGCGAGCGGGTGGTGACGATCGAGGACGCTGCCGAGCTGCGGCTGCAGCAGCCCCATGTGGTGCGCCTGGAGAGCCGGCCGGCGGGGGTCGAGGGCCGCGGCGAGGTGACGATCCGTGACCTGCTGCGCAATGCCCTGCGGATGCGCCCCGACCGGATCGTGATCGGCGAGGTGCGCGGTCCCGAGGCGCTCGACCTGCTGACCGCGCTCAACACCGGCCATGACGGCGCCCTCTCGACCGTCCACGCCAACTCGCCCGCCGATGCCTTGGCTCGGCTCGAGACGCTGGCGCTGATGGCCGCCGTCGGTCTGCCGCACGCGGCGATCGCCGAGCAGGTGCGACGCGGGATCGACCTGGTGGTGCAGATGGAGCGGCGGCCCGATGGCGCTCGAGTCGTCAGCGCCGTCGAGGAGGTCGCGGCGCTGGCCGGGCCCGGTGAGAGGGGACGAACGGCGTGATCGGGGGCGGCCCGCTACCGACCGCCGTCGGCGCCCTCGCCGGCGGGCTGCTGGCACTGGCCGCGCGCGAGGCTTTGCTCGCCAGTCCGGCGGCGGCGAGCTGGGTGCGGCAGGCGGTCGAGCCGCTGCTGCGGGCCGGCCGCGAGGGCTACGCGCCGTCGAGCAGCGAGCGGCGGCGCTTGGCGGCGCTGGCGGTCCTGGTCGCAGTGGGCGCCGGCTGGTTGCTCGCCGGGCCACGGGTGGCGCTGCCGCTGGCGGTCGCCGCTCCCGCCGCCGCCGGCTGGGCGATCTCGAGCCGGCGCCGCCGCTACCGCGAGGCGGTCGAGCGCTCGCTGCCCGAAGTGGCGACCGCGATTGCCGACTCGCTCAGCGCCGGGCGCAGCCTCCGCGCTTCGCTGCCGGCAGCGGCTGCCTACCTCGATGGCCCGCCGGCCGCCGAGCTGGGACAGCTGGGCGCCGAGCTCGACCTCGGCGCCCCGACCGCCGAGGCGATCGCCGCCTGGCGGCGACGGATGCGCTCCGCGCGGGTCGACGCCTTTGCCGCCGCCCTGCTCAGCCAGCGACTCGCCGGCGGCGACCTTGCCGGCCTGCTGCGGCGCTTCGCCAGCGGCGCCGCCGAGCGCGACCGGGTCGCCGAAGACGCCCGCTCGGCGACCGCCCAGGCCCGTTTCACCGGCCTGCTCGTCGTTGCAATGCCGACCGGCGGCGCTCTGTTCGCCGAGCTGCTCGCGCCGGGCTTCCTCGCCAAGCTGCTCGCCTCGAGCGCCTCGGCGGCGCTGCTGGCGGTCGCGGCGGTCCTGCAGCTGGTCGGGTTCCCGGCGATCACAACTACGACAACACCGGCATCCGGCTCTACAAAGCGAAAGAGGCCCCCGATCGGGGGCCTCTCGCGTCTCTCAGATGGGGGCAGATCAGGCACGACCCGTCCGGGTTCCGGCACAGAATCAGCCTCTGTGCCCTTTCGATCGACTCGTCGATCTACGGCGCGAGGGTCACCTTGACCTTGGTGTTAGCCGGGACGGTCGTTCCCGGTTTCGGGACCTGTTTGAGGACCTCACCGGCTTTCGCGGTGGCGCCTTTCGTCTTGGTCAGATTGCCGACCCGGCAGCCTGCAGCCCTGATGCGTTTCTTTGCTGCATTCAGCGTCTTGCCCTTGAGTTTGGGGACTTTGCAGGTGGGAGCGGGAGGGGAGATCACGCTTGGAGTGGGCGCGAGTATCGGTGCCGGAGCCAGGTAGTTGAAGTTTTGCGGCGCTGTCGCGGTGCCGGCGATCGTCGTCACGCTGACCGAGACTGGACCCGCTTGTGCGCTCGGGGAACTGGCGACGATCGATTTGTCGGATTTGACTATGAAGCTGGTGGCGGGGGTTCCACCGAAATCCACAGAGGTCACCGATTCGAAGCTGTCGCCGGTGATCGTCACCGGGGTTCCGCCCGCGATCGGCCCCGAAGTCGGGCTTATCGCCTGGACTTCCGGCGCGGCCTGCACCGTGGCGTTGAGGCCCAGCTCAGTAGTGGCGTTGCCGGCGGTCGTCGCCGCCGCCGAGCCTTCCAGCGGCGGCGGGAACAAGGTTTCGATCGCAGCCCCCGTCGCGGCCTGCTGTATCCCAACACTGTCCAGTTCTTTCGAGGTTTCCACCCCGATCAGGTCGCCGGCCTGGATCGGCAAGGCGGTGGGATAGCTCTGCGCCGCTTCGCCAACGGGGGTTTGCGGGCCACTTGTCCCAGCACCGACCAGCCCCAGTGCCGTCGGCCTCAGGATGCGCAGCCGGTACGGGCCTCCTTCGTATCGGCCTTTGGTCGTCCATTTGACGACCAAGCCGCTGACCGGCGAGGACACGTTGGCTCCGGGCTCCGAAAGCGCCGTACTGGCGACGACGACGGCCCCTCCTTTGCGCACAATGCCGACGTTGAAGGTGTAGCCGAGCGGACTTCCGACGAGCACCATTCGGGCACTCGCCACGCTCGGGATGGCCGGCGCGATGCTGAGCGCCAGAAGGAGGCAGCTAGCAATGGCGATCGCGCGACGCATCTCTCCCCCATGACACCTACGAACCCCGCTGAGGCTACCCCCTTGCGGTGGCATTTGCGAGTCCCGGCGAGTTCAGCCGCGTGGCGGCCGTCGTCGGACCCCTCATGCGGAATCTGCCACGGCTCCAGAATCCCAGCGCGGTGGTTCTCGGCCTCCTGCTCGGCTCTTGAGCGTCTTCCCTCGTCCGCGCCGGCCCAGCCGCAGGTCAGACACCAGGCGCAGAAGCTCGTTTCGCTCTCGCCGCGGCGTTCGACGATCTCAACGATGCAACTCTCAGGTACGAACGTATGTTCGCATCTGAGTCAAGCCTGCGAAGGCGGTCGGAGCCCGGATAGCGGCCCTGGGCGTGCCAAAGGGCAGGAGAGGGCGCCATCGCCCTGTGTGACTCATCGGTCCATCGCGCGAGAAAGTTGACGAGTACACGGCGGCCCATAAGGACCTGACTGTGGGCGCCCTCAGAACAGCCTGATCAGGACGTTGAGCAAAACGGTGAGAACTATCGAGACAAGGATCGACCAGATTAGGCGGCCGGGAACGAACTGCACCTGAGCACGCTGGCCAGACCGCTTCCTGATCAAGAGCATCTGGAGATCCGCTTCGCATCAGATCTAACGACCCAGCCCGAGTCCCTCTTCGAGATCTCGGGCTGGGGGGATGACGGGGGCACTGAAGTACTCGGACCGCTACCGATCAGACTTGATGGCCGTTCCGACTGCTCTCGTCGCGATCCTCGGTGTACGGCTCACGCGAGCCGGACTTGGCCAGACCCCGGCTGATGAAATAGGCGCCAGCGACGATGGCTACGTAGAGCCACGCCTGCTTCGCAACGAACGAGTCGGTTCCTGGGGCGGTGTCGCCGCCGCTGATCGACTGGGCGCTGACCAGAATCGCGACGATCACCGCCACCATCGCCCAGAACTCGGTGGTCTTGAACGCCTGCTTGGTCTCCGTCGTAAGGCGCCGAACTCGGCCTTCGTTACGGGTTGGCTCGGTGCGACTCGCACTCGGCCTAGTGGCAGTTGCCATTTCTTCTTTCCTAACACTTGGGTCCGAACCTGGACCGTGCAAGACACCGAAGGGTCCCTCGCCCATTTGCTTCCAGGTCGGGCGGCGGAATGCTCGTGGCGCATTGACAGCCACATCCGCTCTTCGGCTTGCTACCCGACGGGGAGGAAATCTATGCAACGCTAAAGGCTCCACGAGCGAAGCGTTCACGACCCTCGAGCCGCCCTCACGACAGGTGTTCGAGTACTAGTCCGACCCATGAGGGGGACTAAGGCCGGAGTCCGTGGCTTCGAGATTGCGCCCTCGGCCCCTAGAGACTCCGACCTCGCGGTGAGGCGGGAGGCACCCACCTCGCGGGCGAGCCTATCCCCTGGCCGGTAGGAGGTCGGTATCGGTGCTCCCAGCCAGCAATACGCACTTCTGTCTGAGAATCACTCCAGGTACTTGAAGAAAATGGCCAGATGTTCGGGGGATCTCTAGTTATTAGAGGTACTTCTTGGCATAGGCTGCCGCTAGGTCTGAGATTGCGGCGGGGGTCGCGGCGGCTCGCCTCACGGGCTGTCCTCGCAGGCAATCCCGTCGTGATCTGCGTCGAGGCCACTCGGGTCCAGCCGTGGGTTGTGCTTCTTGAACCACTTCTGAGCTGCCCTCTGCGTCGGAAAGTCCGAGCTGTCCTTGTCTCCGCTGGCGCCGGCAATCGGTGCCGTTGCGAGAGCGATCGATGCGATGGCCGCGAAAAGGGCAGCCGCCTTGCGCAGCTTCATGAGACCTCGCAGCTACTCAGGCCGAGAAAACAACGGGGGAACTGATGGCCAAGCTCAGCAAGACGCTGCCGCCAGCGCAGGTCCCATCTATCCACGCCGCATGAATCGAAGCCCCGTCGTCCTCTCCACGGGGCGGCGGGGCTTCAGCCTCGCTGCGCCCGGAACAGCAGGGCGCCAGCGAGGACCAAGGCGCCGACGATAAGCACCGCCAGGGCGATGGGAACAGACGTAAGAAGGGCAACGATGATCGCAACGGCCACCAGGAACGCTAAGGCTTCCCTGGCACCCACCGGGGGTCGGCGATCTCGAGGGTTGGTGTCCCGCCCGTCATCGGCCACGGCTCGATGGTCGGCATCGACGACAGCGGCCTTGAGGATCGGAAAGGCTCCGTCAGCCGCGTCGAGCGCGGGGAGGCTCACGTCGCTGCAGCCGCTCCCGCGAGAGCGCCAAGCCGCCAGCGAGAAGAAGGCCGCAAGCAAGGACGATCGCGGCGATGAGGAGAGACTGGGTCACCGCGAACAGGATCACCGCGACAAGCCCAGAGATGACCAGAAGGTCTCGGCTGCTCGTGTTGGTGCTCTCCATCGCTTGCGGCCTCCAGCCAGGGAGTTTTACCTATTTATGAAGGGATTTTCACCGATGCAGGCGGTGTGCTCCGCCAAACGTCCAATTAAAGGAAGGAAAGGCGATGCCTAGAAGACCAACCGGCTCAGTGATCGAGCCCAGAGAAGGACGTGCATGGCGATCCGCTTCCGCGCCTATGGGAAGCGCCGATACGTGGCTCTTGGGACCTCGGAGGAGTGCTGGGACCGGCCAAAAGCTGAGGCCGAGCTGCGGCACGTCCTTGCCGACGTCGAGCGCGGGATCTGGCAGCCGCCGGCGTCGCCGACCGTGCCGAAGGTCAGGGAGGTGCCGAGCTTCCACGTCCTCGCCTCGGAGTGGCTCCGCGGTCGGGAACCGGAGTTGCGCCCGCGGACGATCGAGGACTACCGCTGGCTCCTCAGCTATCACCTGCTGCCGTTCTTCAGGACCTCCGCCTCGACCAGATCGACGTCGCCGCGGTCGACCGCTACAAGCCCCTCAAGGTCCGCGAGGGCGTCATCAACGCCTCGCAGATCAACAAGTCGCTCAACCGGCTGACGATGATCTTGGATGTCGCTGTCGACTACGGCTACATCTCCTCGAATCCGGCAACTTCGAAGGGTGGCAGGAGGCGAGTGAAGGCACCGCCGCCGGCACCTATCTGGGTCGAGCCGGAGCAGCTCCTGACTCTTCTCGATTCGGCGCCGAAGGGTCACCGCGTGATCCTGGCCGTCCTCGCCGGCGCCGGGCTGCGGGTGGGGGAGGCGTGCGGGCTCGACTGGCGCGACCTCGATCTCTCGACTGGGACGCTGACCGTCCGGGCATCGAAGACGAATACCGGCCTCAGGGAAGTCGATTTACCTCAATCGGTGCTCAACGAGCTGTGGACGCTGGCGGCGACGTCGACGAAGACCGAGCCCAACGATCCGGTCTTCGTCGGCACCCAGAAGCGCCGGCAAACTCGCGGGAACGTCGCGCGACGGCTGAAGTCGGCGATCTCCACCGCGAACCCGAAGCTGGAAAGAAGAGGTATCGCGCCTCTCAGCGAGCGGGTCTCCCCCCACAGCCTGCGCCGCACCTACGCCAGCCTCCGCTACGCCTGCGGCGACGACCCGATCTACGTCGCCGAGCAGGGTGGTTGGTCCGATCCCAGCTTCCCGATGAAGGTGTACGCCAAGGCCGTCAGGCGGCGCGACGAGCTCTCCGGCGTCCACCTCGAGCAGTTCGACGCCGCCCTTGAATGGGCAGCAATGGGCAGCAAGGTCGAGGTCGGCTACGCGTTGCAGGCCTTCGGAGACGCCGCAACCCGACCTGCAGAGCCAATCCTGACGCCCCACACAACAGAAAACGCCCCGCCGGGGAGGCGGGGCGCTTCTGGGGTTACTACAGGGAGGAGAGATATTTATCTCTATATATGTGGATCCGTGGGAGGTAGGTGAGCCCAGTTGAGTCGTGGGCGCCTGGTGTGGGAAGCACCGGGGGCCATATGTACGACGCAGGACTCAGCCAAGAAGATTTAGTTATTGCCTTTCATCGGTTTCCCTTATCGAATCCTTGACCAGCGTACGAACATACGTGCGATTTGTGTGTGAGAGCGATCACAGAGCCCCCCGAGGCGGGGGATAGGGCGCGAGACGGGGAGATTGGGAGCGCGGTACCCGTCTGCCTGGAAGCCAAGCGCGAGGGGACCCTTGATTTGTCAAGAAAATGTTGCATGGCCGTCATGAAGATCGAATAAACGGCCAAATAGGGGGTCCCTCGGTAGCTTTCGGCCGGTGAAGAAGGCGCGGATCGACGCGGTTCTTGCCGAGCGGGGCCTGTTTCCGTCGCGGACCGCGGCGGCGGGGGCGGTGCGGGCCGGCGAAGTCAGGGTCGGCGCCGACGGCCCGGTCGCCCTGCGGCCGAGCCAGCTGGTCGATCCCGAGGTCGAGCTGTTGGTCGACGCGGGCCGCCGCTACGTCTCGCGCGGCGGCACCAAGCTGGAGAACGCGCTGGAGGCGCTGGCGATCGACGTCAGCGGCCGCGACTGCCTCGACGTCGGCGCCTCGACCGGCGGCTTCACCGACTGCCTGCTGCAGCGCGGTGCCGCCCGGGTCGCCGCCCTTGACGTCGCCTACGGCCAGATCGACCTGAAGTTGCGCGAGGACCCGCGGGTCAGCGTGATCGAGCGTCTCAACGCGCGCGAGCTGCGCCCCGCCGACCTGCCCTTCGCGCCCTCGCTGGCGACAGTCGACGTCTCCTTCATCTCGCTGACCAAGGTTCTGCCGGCCGTTGCCGACTGCCTGGCGCTCGGCGGCGAGGTGCTGGCGATGGTCAAGCCGCAGTTCGAGCTCGGCCGCGAGCGGGTCGGCCGCGGTGTCGTCCACGACGACGCCGACCGCCACGAGGCGATCCTCGCGGTCGCCACCGCTGTCGCCGAGCTTGGCCTGCCGGTGCGCGGCTTCGCGCCCTCCGGCCTCCCCGGCCCGAAGGGCAACCGTGAGACTTTCGTCTGGGCCGGCGGGGAAGGTGGGTCGTTGGCCGATCTCGAAACCGCACTATTAGAGGCCGAACAGTGAAGACCGCCGCGCTGATCACTCACATGCATCCGCCGCTGACGCGGGAGGCGGTCGAATCCGCCGCCCGGGTCGCCGCCGAGGCCGGCTGGCGTTTGATCGCCGACTCCGAGGAGCTGGAGAAACACTCCGAGGTCGCCGGGATCGAGCCGCCCGGCGAGGACGACGCACCCGACCTCTGCCTGGTGCTCGGCGGCGACGGCACGATCCTCCACGCACTGCGCCGCTTCGCCACCACCCAGGTCCCCGTCTTCGGCGTCAACTTCGGCACCGTCGGCTTCCTCGCCGCGGTCGAGCGCGACAGCACCGAGGAGGGGTTGCGCCGCGCCTTTGCCGGTGGGATCGAGACGCTGACGCTGCCGGGGCTCGAGGTCACGGTCGGCGGCCGGGGTGCGGTCGGCCTCAACGACGTCACCCTCGCCCGCCGCCCCAACCAGCGGGTCGCCGAGCTCAGCTACCGGATCGCCGGCGAGGAGGTCGGCCACGTGCGCTGCGACGGCCTCGTCGCCGCCACCCCGGTCGGCTCAACCGGCTACAACCTTGCCAACCAGGGTCCGATCCTCGCCTGGGGGGTCGAGGGCTACGTGGTCAGCTACATCGCCCCGCACTCGCTCACCGCGCGGGCCCTCGTCGTCGCTCCAGGTGACGTCCTCCACGTCCTCAACGCCGCCGGGCGCGAGGCGGTCGAAGTGGCGATCGATGGCGAAGGGATCGCCGAGCTGCCGGCAGGCGAGGGGCTCGAGGTGCGCTTCGTTCACGACGTCGGCCTGCTCGCCCAGTTGCCGGGAACCAGCTTCTACGGACGGATCCGCGAGAAGTTCGGGCACCTGGCCGTCTGACGGCCTGGCCGGCCGGTCAACCTAGCTAGAGTCGCGCGGATGGAGCGCAAATGGTGGACGCTTGTCCTCGTTTCGGTCGCGACTTTCATGCTGTTGCTCGACGTCACCGTCGTCAACGTCGCGCTCCCCGACATCCAGCGCGAATTGCACGCCAGCCTCTCCAGCCTGCAGTGGGTGGTCGACGCCTACGCGCTGACCCTCGCCGCCTTCCTGCTGACGATGGGTTCGCTCGGTGACCGCCTCGGCCGACGCCGCATCTTCACGATCGGTTTCGGGATCTTCACCGTCGCCTCGTTCCTCTGCGGGCTCGCCGACGACCCGACCCTGCTGAACCTGGCACGCGGTCTGCAGGGGATCGGCGCGGCCGGGATGTTCGCCACCTCGCTGGCCCTGATCGGCCAGGAGTTCCAGGGCAAAGACCGAGCGACCGCGTTCGGAATCTGGGGGGCGACGATCGGCGGCGCGGTCGCGGTCGGGCCGCTGATCGGCGGCGTCATCACCGAAGGCCTTGGCTGGGAGTGGATCTTCTTCGTCAACGTGCCGATTGGGCTGGTCGCGATGGCACTGACCGAGCGCAAGATCGTCAACGTTTTCGCCAAAGACCCCGAGCCGGTCGACGTGCCCGGCCTCGTCACCTTCTCCTCGGCGCTTTTCCTGCTGATCTTCGGACTGATCCGCGGCAACCCGGAGGGGTGGGGGAGCACCGTGATCCTCGCCTGCCTGATCGGCGCCGTCGTTCTCTTCCTGCTCTTCCTCGCGATCGAGCGGCGCACCCGCTTCCCGATGCTCGACCTGACGCTCTTCCGCAAACCGGCGTTCAATGGCGTATCCGCCGTCGCCTTCGCCCTCTCGGCGGGAATGTTCGCCCTTTTTCTCTACATCACGATCTACATGCAGGGTGTGCTCGAGTACTCGCCGCTCGAAACGGGCCTCCGCTTCCTGCCGCTGACGGTGCTCGGGTTCGTCGCTTCGCCGATCGCCGGCGTTCTGCTCAACCGCGTGCCGTTGCGGGTCCTGCTTGGGGTTGGGCTGACCCTGGTTGGGATCGCCCTGGTCCTGATGCACGGCGTGACGCCGAGCTCGAGCTGGACGACACTGCTGGTTGGCTTCATCGTCGGCG
>Ga0207712_10001996_pt1 | contig 13398 bp, 6 predicted proteins | sample KBSS44metaG_FD_184402 | JGI IMG/M metagenome (GOLD analysis project Ga0207712, IMG submission 184402) | Switchgrass rhizosphere microbial communities from Kellogg Biological Station, Michigan, USA - KBS S4-4 metaG (SPAdes) (version 2) | ecosystem: Host-associated > Plants > Roots > Rhizosphere >... | reverse complement strand
GTCCCGGCGTATCGGAGAAAAGCGTCGCCGCCGATCTGAGCGCGGTTGCGAAGTATGAGAGCGACACTTTTCCTGCCATGTTCCCGCCCAGCGCCGGATTCGATTTTCGCGCCCGGCCGTATCTCGAAGACATCGTTGGCGACATCCGGCTGCCACTCTACGTTCTTTTGGCCGCCGTCGGCTTTGTGCTGCTGATCGCCTGCACGAATGTCGCAAACCTACTATTAGCCAAGGCCGCGCCACGTCAGCGCGAGATTGCTCTCCGCACCGCGCTGGGCGCGCGCAGGTGGCATCTCATACGCCAGCTTTTGACCGAAAGCATTTTGCTCGCGATTATCGCGGGCGGCATCGGTGTGCTACTGGCCACATGGGGCACCTCTGCGCTCGTCGCGCTCAGTCCGGATTCGTTGCCACGCGCTCGCGAGATTGGTTTCGACTGGCGCGTGCTGGCGTTCACAGGGGTCATCGCCTTAACGACGGGCATCGTCTTCGGGCTTTTGCCGGCGATTTGGGGACCGCGAGTCGATCTCACCGATGCGCTCAAGGAAGGAAGTCGCGGCTCAACCGCCGGCGGCGGACGTTTGCGCAAAATGCTGGTGGTGGCCGAGGTCGCGCTCTCCGTGATGCTGCTGGTTGGCGCCGGACTCATGGTGCGCAGCTTCTCTCATCTGCGTAGTGTAAACCCAGGCTTTCAGACAGATCATGCGCTGACTTTGCGCGTCTCGTTGCCGGTTCCGAACAGTCAAATATCCGCCGCCGATGAGGATCGCTTCATGAGCTTTTTCGATCGCGCCCTCGCGCGACTGAGCGAGCTGCCCGGTGTCACCGCTGCCGGGGCCAGCAACATGATTCCGCTCGACGGGAATGGCACCGATCGGTTGATCGAGATCGAAGGCTATGTGCCGCGCGATCAGAGCGACATGCCAGACGCACAGAATCGTCAGGCAACGCCGGGATTCTTCGCCGCTATGGGCATTCCGCTCGTGCGTGGCCGTCTTATCGAACGCTCCGACGATAATAAAGCGGCGCGCGTGCTCGTTGTGAACGACACTTTCGCCAAACGTTTCTTCCCGAACGGCGACGCAATCGGAAAACGCATTCGCCTCGGCAAGCTCACTTCTGATTTTCCGTGGGCCACTGTGGTTGGAATTGTCGGCGACGTGCGAGGCTTCGCGCTCGACGAGCCGCCGGAGCCGACCATGTACTGGCCGGTGGCCCAGATTCGGGCGACGCCGTCGCTTGCGATTGTTGTGCGCACGGAGAGTGATCCGGCCGCACTCGCACCGTCGGCGCGCGATGCCATCGCTGAGATAGATGGGGCACAGCCGATTTACGACGTGCAACCCCTCGATCAACTCGTTGCGAAATCACTTGGTCAGCGTCGATTCACGCTCATGCTCATGGTGTTGTTCGGTGTGATCGCCCTCGTGCTCTCGGCTATCGGCATTTACGGCGTCATGGCCTTCGCGGTCACGCAACGCACGCAGGAGATCGGCATCCGGATGGCGCTCGGTGCGAGTGCAATAGACGTACTCAAGATGGTGGTTGGATCGGGAATGTTCCTGGCGGCGATCGGCGTGGCCGCGGGACTGATCGGAGCCTTCGCTCTGACCCGGTTGATGGCCAGTCTCTTATTCGGCGTGTCGCCGACAGACCTCGTGACCTTTGGACTGGTTACGGCCGGCCTTCTGATGGTGGCGCTGCTAGCCTGCTACATCCCGGCGCGACGCGCCACGAAAGTCGACCCACTCGTGGCGTTGAGATACGAGTAACGGCTGATGATTTCTCTGTGCAACCTCTGTGTTCTCTGTGTCTCTGTGGTTAACTGATTCACAGCAATAGCTCACCACAGAGACACAGAGAACACAGAGGTTGCGCAGAGGAAAGATCAATAACCGATAGCTAGGCCGTCTTTGCGTGGATCGGAGGCACCCATTAGCGTCCCGCTCACCGGGTCGATCATGATTGCCTGGCCGCCGCCCATAGATGATCTCAGTACGCCGGGAGGCGAAGCTCGCCGGTGGCCCAACGCAATTAATCGACTGATCAGGGTTGAGCCAATTTCGTCCTCGAGCAAGATGTCCTTCCCGTTCATAAAACGATAACGCGGCGCATCAATCGCTTGCTGCAATCCCATGCCGAGATCGATGAGGTTGACCAACACCTGGACATGTCCCTGAGGCTGAATGCCGCCACCCATCACGCCGAACGACATGAACAGCTTGTTGTCTTTGAAGACCATCGCCGGAATGATCGTGTGAAAAGGGCGCTTGCCGGGCTCGAGATGGTTAGCGTGGCCGCGATCGAGTGAAAACGCGCTGCCGCGATTCTGAAGCACGATCCCCGTATCACCGGCGACGATCCCAGATCCAAAAGAGTCGAATAGACTGTTGATGAACGAGACGGCGTTGCCATCCTTATCGACGACGGTAAAGTAGGTAGTGTCGCTGCCAACGTTGATCTCGCCTGGCGGAGGTGAATCGAGTGCTTTGTTCGGATTGATGAGAGCGCGTCGTTTGGCCGCGTAGTCTTTCGACAGCAACTCGGCGACCGGCGCTTTGGAGAAAGCGGGATCGGCGATGTAGCGATTGCGATCGGCGAACGCGAGTTTGGTTGCTTCAATGAGGGTGTGGTAGTAGCGGACAGGTTGTTTACTCAACGCTGCAAGATCGAAGCCTTCGAGAATGTTGAGCGTGAGTAAGGCAGTCAAACCTTGTGAGTTTGGTGGAATTTCGTAGACCGTGTAACCGCGATAGTTGGTCGAGATCGGTTCTACCCATTCTGATTTCTGCGCTGCTAAATCTGCGAGTGAAATGAACCCACCGTTCTTCTCGCAGTAGTCAGCGATTGCCCGCGCTATCTCACCTTTATAGAAAGCGTCGCGACCGCCGTGCGCGAGCGTGCGAAGTGTGCGAGCGAGGTTAGGTTGCCGGAAAATCTCGCCTGGCCGTGGCGCTCTCCCGTCAATCAGATAGTTAGCTGCAGCAGCTGGATTCTTCTTCAACTTTGTCACTTCGGCGTTCCAGTCTTCAGCAGCCTTCTCCATGACTGGAAACCCGTTCTCCGCAGTATCAATAGCCGGGGCCAGCACATCGGCAAGTTTCATCGTGCCGTACTTTTCCAATAACGTTACCCAACCATCGAAGGCGCCGGGGACAGTGATGCTTTCCATGCCGAACTCCGGCATCTTCGTGATTTTCTTCCTGGCGAAGTAATCAAGACTCAACGCGGCTGGCGCTCGTCCGCTCGCATTGAGTCCTTTCAGCTCCTTTGTCTTGGACCAGTAAACGAGCATGAAAGCGTCGCCGCCGATGCCGGTCATCATGGGTTCCGTTACGTTGAGCATGGCAGCCATCGCGATCGCCGCGTCGACTGCATTGCCACCGTGTTTGAGCACCTCGAGACCCACTTGGGAGGCAAGCGGCTGACTACTGGCTACCATAGCGTGTTGGCTTCTCACAACGGATCGACCTGGTTTGACGAGAATGGTTTGGCTCTTGTCCTGGGCCAGGGGGTGGATGTTTGTCATTAACATCAGCGCCATCAGGACAGTTGCAATGTAGATTCGAAACATAAGGGCGAACCTCAGAAATCGCCAAAAAATTTGTTCAGCGCCTTTTGGGGCCAGATAGTGAAAGTGATCGCAATGCAAATGATACCAACACCTAAGACGGGTATCGACGCTGGGAACATCCAGTAAAATTTTGGTCTAAGCAAATTCAAAGTCACGCCACTCAAACCTAGAAGCGCCGCAATCAAAAAGGCTAAGCCAGGAATCAACATCCATCCCCCGAGCCTTGAGAGGGTTATGCCGGCCAGCAGGCAAAAAACGAAAAATAATGCCCACTTCGCGAGTGAGGGATAGCGGATGGAATTTGCTAGTGAGTCAGTGGCGGCAACTCCAGGTGTTGACACCGCCTTGAGCATCCCGCGATTTTCAAACAGATCGAAGACGCCCGCCAGCACCGCACAGACGACCGCGGCGAGGGTTAAGTATTTGCTCCAGTCAGAAATTAATTCGGTAAGCAGAAGAGCCAGGCAGGAAAAGAAAACAACGTAGATTGCGATGTAGCCAAAATCCTTGGATAACTGGTGCTTGATAAATGCGGTAGCGCCTTCGGAACGATTGATCGTGTCGATGTCAGCGCCGTTTGCTGCGAGCTCAAGCGCGAGCACCGGGCTTGTGTAACCCGCTGGCAGGCCAGGTGTTTTCATCTGTCCCATCCATAGCGAATAGAGTATGAACAGGAGCGCCAAAATTCCGACCACACGAATCTGAGCTTCGATCGTCATCAATTCAGAGTTTCACGCAAAGGCGCAAAGATCGCAAAGACGCAAAGGCGCGCCTGAAGCATTTGACCCGCCTTTGCGTGAAACATATCCTTATTGATCTGCGGCTGGGATATTGAGTCTCTTGAGAGTCGAAGTAATGTCTTGCCTTAAATCCGACTCTCTATCCTTTCTCGCTCTAGCCTGATCTGCGGCCTGTTGCTTTTTAGCCTCCGCCTGTTTAAGCGACTCGAGGTATTCGGAGTTTGCCGTGGCGATCGCTTTCTTCAGACCGGGAAAAATGTTTTCTACACCATCCAGCTTCGAGATGAGTCGAAGTTCTCTCCCCTTGAAAACGGCTGAAGCCTTTTGCCGCGTTGTCCAGTTGTTAAAAAACATTCGTGTCCAACCTTTCGGTGGACTATCTGACAAACGGAAAGGAATGAAATAGCGGTCGCTCAATGTTAGCTTACGGACTCTTTCTTGGTTGACGTGGTATGGCGCCACGATCTCGATTGGGTTGAAGGACGTTGACGAAGGTATATCGAATTGCCGCTGAAACAGGGACCACACATCCTTGCGTATGGCCCAAAGGAAAACAAGAAAAACGAAACCGCCCAGACCGTACATAAGACGCTTCTGCGACCCTGCGATCCCGTTTTTTGTCTTCTCCATGGCCCACCATAAAGAATCGGCTCCAAGGATTGCCGAGATTGCTAAGCCCCCAGCGGCTATCAAAATCACCAGAATCACTATGCCGATCGTCTTGGCCAGTGTCGCCCATCGATTTCGGCTCTGAATCAAGTCGCTAAGAATCACCACGGCGAGGTGGGTAGCAGCCGTGATGCCAAACGCAGTGATTGCAAATCTTTGAGCATCAGAGGCGAGTAAAAGGGTGCTCCCCACAATCATCAAAGCCTCGAGAAAGTAAATCAGTTTGAGCAAATGGCGAAACAAGAGCTCGGGAAAACTTCGCGGAACCGCCACTTCCACGAGGGCCCAGAAGATCCGGCCCAACCTCGCGATCCAAAGCGAAGGTTTAGTACTGACGTTGCGACTCGAAGAAAGGCCCTCGAGCATCTTGCCGATCACCGTAGTCGCGCGCGCGGCGGTTTTTACCGCCGACTCCGCATCCAGCTTACTCCGGACGGGAAAGGTGTCGACGTAATGTTGCCTGAATGCGTTGTTGTCAATCAGCGTGTTAACTTTGCCGTCGATCTGCGTGGTGAGTGCTCCTGCACCGTCGTAAGTTTTTAAATTATCGATAAACTGCGTTATGAGATTCGGCTCTGCATTACCCGATCGGGTGCGCATCCCGGCCTCACAAATTAAATCTTTCGCTTCGTTCGCTCCTATCTTGGCGATAGCTTCATGGACAATCGCGGCGTGGGCCTCGCCGACGAGGTGACGAGCAAGCTCACGGTCATTCGGCAGCAGGGCTGTGATGATGCGTTCGGCGCCATCGAGCCGGCCCCACATAATGTCGTTCCGGCGCCAGAGTGGATCGAGAAAAGCGCCGAAGTGGCCGAGGGCAGTGCCTGCCAGTTTATAACAACCGGTCTCGCGCTCGTTGATCAGGGCTATCGCATCCTCGGGGCTGATGCGAACGATATCTACTTTCGCCGCCTCACCGATTTCTGTTCCGTAAATGATGGGGAAGATGATTCGATCGTATTCGTCGTAATTCTGATAGTAATAGCCCAGGTACGCGTGGCTCTCCGCGTCGGCCTCCGGGGGCTTCGCTTTATCGTCGGCAGCTTTATCCTTTATACCCAGCGCCATGCGGCAAGCATCATCGGCTTTCTTTTTTACTGGACCGATGTGGTCCTTTAAGGCCTCTGCGATCGGTTTGAATAAGGCGAGGACGGTCGGGTCGTCGAGCAACTTCCGGGCTTGAGCGTCGCAGTGATCTTTAATAGTGCCGCCACCCGTTGCTGTTCCACCGTTTGAGCGCACACCGAGAAAGTATTCGAGCACCGTATCGATAGTCTTAGAGCGCACGTCCTCAGGAAGTCCCTTCCAAGTTTCCTCGGCAAGTTTCTTCTTCAAATCCTGAATTGGCTTGTATGCCGGGCTCGGCTCAGACTCGGGTTTGGGAGCTCCTTCTTCCGCCGGCTTCTGACGAGATCGCAATTTTCTCGCCGTGCCACGCAGATCCTTATAGGCTTGATTGAGCACCTTCTTGATCGCAAGTAACTTATTCTGCGCCTCCGGGTCACTTCGACACTTCTCCGCCAGCTCGGAAATTTTCGTTCGCAAAAAATTTATCCGCCGCATCGGATAGTTGAGATTGAACTCAAACAAGAACTGGTTTAGTGACGGCTTGCCCGCCCCGTGTTCTCTATAACTTTTGGCCCGCCATTCACCCACCAGACTGCGGATAATCATGAAATAATCTGACTCTTCGTCGAACCCGGCTACACGTGTCACCAGTTTGGCAAGATCATCTGAGACTGCATGAATGTCCAACCGGTGATAAGCAACGTAACCAATTCCTTTATGCGTGACTACCTGAGCCAGATCCATTTCGCTCCACTCTTTGTCAGTAAAGCTCTTCGTTTGCCATCCTGTGCCGGCCTTTTTATCGGTATCGACATTCTTGAGAATGCTATTCACACGCTCGACGAGTCGATTATGCTCACGTACACGCTGCAGGTCTTCGCGAATTGTTTCGTACCGGGGCAGTGACAGTAGGGCGGCGCTAACGTTTTCGATGGCGTCCGGCTTACCTTCAAGATCGGGCTGCTCCTCCGGATGCTCCGGCGACGGTTCAATGTAAATAAGCTTGCGCGTTATCAGCAGGTCGGCCTGGCGGCGAGCTACAGTTTCCGTAGCGTAGGTAAATGGTTTGTTGTCCAGATAACCGCCGTCGGCAAAGGGCCGCTTGGGAAATTTGACTGTATTGACTCCGGCTGGGTTCAAATAGTCTTTGTAGAAGCGCTGCCAATCACTGCTGTCGGATCGGCAATTCTCATTGTTTGCATACGGGAGATAACCTTTCAAAATCGCGTCGGTGTCGCACAGGCACATCGGCTCAAAAGCCGCTGGAAACGCCGAAGTGCAACGGGCGGCATAGGCAAGGAACGGATTGTATTTCGCCTTGAAGTCGTTTCGATCTTTGGCTTCGGAGCTCGCATCTCTATTGGAATACACAAAGCGGAGCACGTTGCGATGGCGACGTTCGTAGACGACGCCGTCAGAAAGCCGGATTGGCAAGGTCACTCCGGACAAGTCTGTAGTCGTGACGAACAGATCCAACTCATCGACAAACGACCCCGAGTTCGCGCCGGTAGCCTCCATACTGTCGAAGGCTTTCAACAATTCGAAGTACATGCGTTGGCTGCTGAGTAACGAGGCCGGAGGATCGTGCAATACAACTGGTCCCTCAACTGAACTCTTATCGTTGATCAGGGTTCTTACATCGCCTTCTTTGACCCAGAGGTTCTCCAGACCACTCATGTCCTGGCTGTTAGCGAGGGCTTTGCCGAGAAAGATGCCGTTGATCCCACCGGCTGATGTGCCCGACAAAATGTCTACAACGAATCGAGTGCGAATGGTCTTATTTTCTGCGAGATTCTTCTCCGCTTCTGCCAACCGCTCGGCCACAGTTTTACCGGCGCCGTCGGCAGCGAGGATGTAACTGAGCTTTCGATAGACGCGCTCCGTCCCGCTTAACCTCAGTTCACTTTCCCCGCAAGGATTGTTCGGTAGTAGCGCTACGTCCTTATCCTTATCCTTATCCTTATTTGCTGATTTAGCCGTGGAACGGACCCAGCGCAGCATCTCCTGCGCGACGCCGTTGATATAAATCGCGAGGGACACACCGCCGTACATCACGACTGCAAAACGTACCTCGTGTTTGAAATCAACTGCGGGCGGTTGATTGGTTGTCGTAGGGTTTGCAGATTGAGCCATGAAAACCTCCGAGGCTGGGGAATGAGAACTGATTGAAACTTAGGAGATCGGAGACCAGGAACATTTCCAACAGGTGGCAAGATCTAGTAGAAATCGCGGGCGCCATATTTTAAGCTTCTCATATATTATGCTGAAGTCTTCGTATTCGTTTCACCTCCATAGAGTCTGAAAGTATTTCTCTGCGTTAACCTCTGCGTCCTCTGCGTCTCTGCGGTGAACTTATCTGCAAAAACCATTAAACCGCAGAGACGCAGAGGGCGCAGAGGTTACGCAGAGTCATTTATTTTCTGGTGAAGCCTTGCTAACTTGCAAAGCCTTAGCAAGTTCTAAAACGTCCAGATCGGTTTTCATCTGGTCTTGCAAAACCACAACTGCATTCGTAATCTCCCCGGACAGGGCGTCTACTTCGAGAACTTTGCCGTCGGGCAGTTCACACGGTCTGGATCCTACGCGACAGATTCCCAAACTCCATAGCTTGTCGAGGGACACATCAACCTGCCTGCTCCAGTACAACTGATTACTTCTTCTGAGCTTGTCTAACTCATTCACGACGTTTGTCGCTCGCAATCCGCCTTCGTCAGTTATCCCGACATCAGCCAGCGAGGCTTGCGCATCAGCTACTTGCCGGCAGGCATTTTCGTAAATCGTCAGCCGCCGTTTGTAGTACTCCTCTTTTAAGGCCAACTGTGCCCGGAGTTGAGTTTGCTGAGTTTCGAGCTGAGCCTGAAGCAGCAGTTGGTTATTATCGACCTTTTGTTCGATTTTCTGTTGGGTGAACCAGACGAGCAAGGTGAGCACGGCTGTGAAAATCGCCGTAATTATTGGGAACGAAACTTTGAAGATCTCCCAACCGTTTGCTGCAGCCGATTTATTTTCTGAGCTCTTAACTATTTCAGTTGTCATGGTTAACCGCCTTCGGAAGTCAGATAGCTGGTTCTTGTAGTTCTTGTAGTTCTTGGCAATAAGCGCATGAAGCTCTTTTTGTCAGCCTCAGTTTTCGTACACAGAATCCTCTGTGTCTTTCTTCCATATTCGCACGCGAAGCAGGCGCACCCAGCTTTGCTTTCGCCGAGAAACTTCACGGGCGCTTTGCAAAGAGTGGGAGAATCCGAACACGCGCTCACAGACTGAGTGCAGGCAAGAGTCTTAGAACGAAGACTGTGATCCGTTCCCACTGAAAGGGCGATGAATATGAGAAGCGTACATGCGAGCCGGAAAAAAACTGGCGAGTAAGTTCTGCGCATTTTTTTCTTACCGTCCTTACAGAAGCAGGTTACGATCGGTTCAGGACTCGGTATGGTGCGAGGTACACGACGTAGAAGCGAGAAACGCGATGTTTATATCACAGCAGAGAACTGTTGAGAATAGCTAAATACCGATGGCGTCTCGACGAATGAGGGGCGACGGAGTTTTTAGTAGCGACAAAGATTGCGGTCTCATGTCTTCATAACACTCTAGTGTTTCTTCGCAAACTGGTAGATCAATATCTTGATCCCACAGAAGATCAGTCCGGCGACCAATCCGAGGATGGCGATGCCGACAGGCAGCAGAAACATTGACGTCCGCAGCAGCACAAATGGAAGCATTGCGATCGCTGCTCCAGTGGAGCCATAAGTCAACAGCGAGGAGGCCCAGTGCGATCGGCCAGACTTATTGCGACGGCGTAGACGGATGGCCGACAAAATGATCCCAACGAAGACGCCGAAAATTGCGTCCCGCAAGGCAATCTTGATTAGCTCTAATGCAACTTCGTCATAAGCTGAGCCAATACTGGCCCAGCCAAGCCAGCGAAGTAAGAATCCAAAGCCAATACTGAAACCAAAAACCAGCGCGCCGCCAATCAATCCGAGGTTACGAGCCCAGCGAAGTCGTCTGCTTAACTCTGCCCGCGCCTCAGATTGTGCTGCGAGTTCGTCAGCAACTGCTTGCGATGGGGCCATGGCCTGGGTCTGGCCAGCATCCGCAATCGTCGTTGCTCCCATTTCGCCAGTTTGCTGGACCGACAGCGAAGGAATGGTTGGTGCACTCGCTCGGATGCGAACCGTTTCCGCGTGCCCGATGGCACTCGAGCCGAGCGAAATCACCGCATTACTGAGATCGCTGAACAGATCGTCGACAGTTTGATATCGTTCTTGTGGATCCTTGGCAAGTGCTCGTTCCGGTACAGAAGCAAGACGGGCTGAAACACCCAGTTGGTCCAGCGGTGTGGCGGTGTCTGTCAGATGCCGGGCTAATACAGCTGTGGGCGTGTTTCCCGTAAAAGGAGGCGCACCGGTCAGCATCTCATAAACAATCGCGCCGATGCTGTATACGTCCGAACGCGCATCGAGTGGATCGCCAAGGCATTGTTCGGGTGACATGTAAAACGGTGTACCTATTAGAACTCCTGTTTGCGTCAGACCGGCGCTAGCATCCGCTTCACGCAGCTTTGCGATGCCAAAGTCGATCACCTTCACTGTCTCCGGATCACCGGAGCGCTCTGGCGGAATGATAATGATGTTGTCGGGTTTCAGGTCTCGATGGACTACGCCCTTGCGATGTGCCGCGCTGACTCCACTGCAAACTCCGCGCATCAGTGTGACCAAGCGCTCAGCCGCAATTCGGCCCTCCTGGTCCAGGAGGTCCCGAAGCGATCTACCCTCCACCAGCTCCATGACGATATAAGCCGGACTACTGGATCCAGCGCCATCGCTGAAGTCGTGGATGGCAACAACGTTCGGATGACGAAGCATCGCAGCAGCGCGAGCTTCACGGCGAAACCGCTCAGTAGCTTCACTGCCGGCGACAAACTTGTCCAGAAGAACTTTGATCGCCACTTCGTCGCCGATGTGTTTGCGACGCGCGCGGTAAACCGCTCCCATGCCGCCCTGTCCGAGTCGTCTGATGAGTTCGTATTTGGAATCGAGAATCTGGCCTACGAGCACGTCATCCATGACAGTGTCTGACGACGACAAGGCCATGCCGCAGTTACCGCAGAAGGATTCGTCTTCTCGGACCGAGTTGTGACAACGAGGGCAGTTCACGATCTTTGTGAGGGATCTTAGACAACTATCGCTCACCTCTCAAGCTAAATTCCCCAGAGTTGAACCAACCCCCTTGGATAACTAGAATTGTTCTATAGGGCAGGAGCGGAGACGTTGAGACGCCTCCGCTCCGCTTTGCGTTTGAGCTAACGCGTTACTGCAGTGACACGTCGTCAACTCTGAATATTGTTGGCAACGTCACGTCATTCGTGCCGCGGAATTGAATCCGCACTGTCTGTCCAGCGAACGAGCTGAGGTTGAATGGTCCTCTCAGGACGTACACTCCCGCAGTGCCGCTATTCTGATTACTAAACGTCGCAAGCGTTGCGAGCAAGGTTCCCGTCGTACTTCGTACCTCAATGAAGAGACGATCGAACACTGCCGCGCCCACGGCTTCGTTCGTTGTGATGTTTAGCCAGAACTGCAGATTCGAACAGCCGTTAGTCGGAACAGTTACCGTTTGGAACAAAGTTCCGGTGGTGCTGTTCACTCCATTCAGGATCGCGTAGGCAGTACCGCTGTGCGGGAAAGTTCCCGTGCTGCGACTTACCTGGCCACTGAATGTCCACGGCGTCGTACCGGTTTCAAATCCCGGGTTAACGATCGTGTTTGTACACCCGCCTCCAGCGCCAGCCTGTGAGACGCTGTGCGTCAAGCCCGCAATCGTTAATGAGCCGCTTCTTGCAGTGGAAGTGTTTGCGGCAACAGAGTAGTTCACAGTGCCACTACCAGTACCACTCGCGCCGGACGTGATCGTGATGAACGAGTTGTTGCTCGCAGCGGTCCAATTGCAACCAGCTTGCGTAGTCACTGTCACGCTCGCCGATCCACCCGCCGCCGCAAAGCTTGCGCTGGTTGGATTGATCGAGAAGGAACAAGCGCCTCCGCAATCTGCGGGTACGTCAGTAGCGGCAACGTGCGTTGTGCCATCGTTACCCACCGCCGACACGCCCATGCCATGACGCGCAAACACTGTCCAGATTGTGCAGCGATTTGCGCCGCCATTCAGGTTCTGATCGGCCTGAATGATACCGTCGCGTGCGTTCAGGTATGACGGACGAGTGGGTGTGAACTTCATCCCGTTGAGCACGATTCGGTCCGTTATTGCGGAGCCAAGCTGCGTTCGCAAATCCCAAAGAGTTGCGGCCCAGACTTCGCCGTCAGCGTGAACTCCAGCGCCGAGGTCTGCGTAAGAGTCGTGCACGGCTGCGGCAGGTACAGTATAAGCAGCGCGTCGAATGCCGGCCGGATTATTGGTGACGTACTCACCAACAGCGCCATCATTGTTAATTGTGATGGCCCAGTAGTCAGACCAGCCTTCACCCATCGCGCCTGACTGTGTACCACTCAAAGCGGTACTGCCGTTGCCGATCAGCCGGTTTGAGATGCCGTGTCCGTATTCATGGAACACAACATCACCATCAACCGAGCTATCGCGATCAGGAGTCGGCGAGGTGAACAGAAACTGTTCATGCGTGTACGCGAACCGTCTGGCGGCGTCGCGAAGTTTGCGTTGTTTGTTCCCGAGCCGTCCTGGGCTTCCGCTCGCACTGAGTCGTTTCCGGTACCGCCGCGGCCGAAGTTGTTGACCTGGAAGTTGCGCGCTGTCTCCGTAAAACCGAGGTTGTAGGAGAAGTCGTGCATGATGTTGTTGTAGTAAAAGAGATTCGTCACAACAGCCGCTTGCTGCGTTCGCGGGTCGACTGTTGTGGAGAACGGAAAAGTGAAGTCCTGCGTGGCCGATGTAGCATGGCCGACTGACAAACCCGCGCCGTTGTTATTGTCCGCCACATTGTCAGCGTTGGTATCGAGATAAGCCTCGACGTTGTTGCCAGTGGATACGGTCGAAGTTCCCATCCAACCGGCGGCCGTGTTGATGGTGGTGTCGCCGACGAATGAAACGAGCTGGCGGGCGCCTTTGTCGGGCGCTTCGGTGTAAACCGTGCCTTGCGCTTCAAAGAGGTAAAGGTTGTGACGAAGCAGAAGCTCTCCGGTGTAAGCGTCGAGTAGAATTTCATACCACTCTTCCGGGCCGACGTCCGTATAGATGTGCCAGGCCAAACGACTCTCACCACCGACTCTGACTACATTCTGTTCCGAGAGCACTTCTTCAAAATTCACATCCAGCGGATTGGCGAAGCGAGACATTTCCGTCGTTGACTGTCGAGCATAATTCTCCACCAAAGACGAG
>Ga0207712_10001990_pt1 | contig 13406 bp, 14 predicted proteins | sample KBSS44metaG_FD_184402 | JGI IMG/M metagenome (GOLD analysis project Ga0207712, IMG submission 184402) | Switchgrass rhizosphere microbial communities from Kellogg Biological Station, Michigan, USA - KBS S4-4 metaG (SPAdes) (version 2) | ecosystem: Host-associated > Plants > Roots > Rhizosphere... | reverse complement strand
TCATCGGCCTGGGCCTTGCCCCCACCAGTGCACAGCCACCCATCACAAGCCCCATCATCGCGCCGCCTGAAGGCGACTCGCGCGAACACGGCGAATACCTCGTCTCGATTCTGGGCTGCCGGCGGTGTCACGGGGAGAACCTGACCGGGGGAACTGGCGGTGGGCCGGGCTCCCCACCCGCGCCAAACCTCAGGGTTATCCTCGCGGCGTGGAGTGTTCAGGACTTCGTGCGTACGCTGCAAACGGGCATAGATCCCTACAACCGCACCCTAGCCGAAGGGATGCCCTCGAAGGGAATTTCTGCCATCGCGAGTGATACGGGTCTCAAGGCCATATACCAGTACATACGTGGCTTGCCCCCAATAGACCACCGAACCGAGTAAGTGCGTTGGCGTCTTCCTCATGGGGCCAAGCCGACTTCTGAGTGCCACCTGACCAACGCTTGCACCTGTCGGGCGCTAGGTTTTAAGGAAGCCATCCAGTCGTTGACTCGTACACTTGTCGCGCGCAGGTCAAGCGCGGGCTGTTCGGCGGCAGGTAAGAACGCTAGAGGGCAAGACCTCCAATGAACTCACCCCTGCCCATCACCCCCTTCTCGATCCGCATCGAGGCGGAGATTCTGGCCGACCTACGAACGCGGATCCGCAACACCCGCTGGCCTGATCAGGCACCAGGCCCGGCCTGGGAGCAGGGGACTGACCTTACGTACCTTAAATCGTTGCTTGCGTATTGGGCCGACGAGTTCGATTGGCCCGCACAAGAGCGCCTGCTGAACGCGGCGAATCATTTCCGCGCCAAGCTCGACGGCGTCCACATCCACTTCGTCCATGAGCGGGCCAGGCGCGGGCACGGCATTCCGCTGATCCTGACCCACGGCTGGCCCAGCACGTTCGTCGAGCTGCTTTCCCTGGTACCGTTCCTGACCGATCCGGACGCCCACGGCATCGAGGGTCCCGCGTTTGACGTTGTCATCCCTTCCCTGCCGGGTTACGGGTTTTCCGATCGGCCCACGCAGGTGGGGGTGAACTATCAGCATGTCGCCGGTCTGTGGCACCGCCTGATGCGTGGCCTGGGTTACGAGCGCTACGGGGCTCAGGGGGGCGATTTTGGCGCCGGGGTTACAACCTTCATGGCCTTAAGTGATCCCGCGTCAATGATTGGCGTCCACCTGAGCAATCTGGAGATTGCTCCGTACAGTGGCCCCGGGTCGCGGCCACTGTCCGCCGCCGAACGAGCTTATCTCGAACGGAATGCGGCCTTTTGGCACGAGGAAGTGGGATACAAGGCCATCCAATCGACGAAGCCCCAGACGCTCGCATACGGGCTGAACGACTCGCCCGCTGGGCTTGCCGCCTGGATTCTGGAGAAGTGGCGCGCCTGGGCCGATTCCCGCGGTAATCTCAATGAGCGCTTCTCCCGCGATTTCCTGTTGACCACGGTGACGCTCTATTGGGTCACCCAGACGATCGCATCTTCGATGCGGGACTACTTCGACAACGACAACAAGCGCTTCCGCATCACGCTCGGACCACAGGACCTGGTCAAGGTGCCAACCGGCATCGCAGTCTTTGCCAACACGTTCGTGGATGAGGGAACACCTCCCCGCGAGTGGGCCGAACGCCTGTACAACGTACGCCGGTGGACCCCGATGCCGCGCGGCGGGCACTTCGCCCCAGCCGAGGAGCCCGAGTTGCTGGCCCGCGATATCGCGGCGTTCTTTGGGGGCTTATGAGCCTTCAAGCGGAACCCGTGGAGTCATTCCTTCAGAAAGAACACTGCGCGGTCAGCTAGCAGCGCCTGGTGAATACTGAGGTCTGCCGCCGAACAACGTGGTGCAGCCGATACGCTCCGCTGCGCTTCGCGTCCGGCTGTACAACCGTTAGGCACCCACGGCCGTGCCAGACAGCATGTCGCATCCTCAGACGATTACGAATAGTATCACCACCATCCCCAAGCCACAGAGCACGCGATGAGGACCGCCCTGGTATCCATTGCTGCCGCTGCGTCATTCCTCGTGACGGCCGCCGTCCAGAGTGCGGCACAAGCGAGTGCCGCAGACGAGGCCCCGATCCGAGCGATCGTGGAGGGACAGGTGACGGCGTGGAACGCGGGCGATGCGGTCGCGTTCTCGAAGAGCTTCGCGGAAAACGGGAGTTTTACGAACATCCGGGGAACGGTCTTCTACGGCCACAAGGCGTTCGAGGATCGCCACCGCGAAATCTTTACCGGATTCTTCAAAGGCAGTAGGCTGGCGATGTCGATCACCCGCATCCGCTTCGTGCGGCCCGATGTCGCGATTGTCGACCTCGCAACCGAATTGAGTAACCTCAGCGGCGCGCCGCCAGGCGTCAGGCCCAACGCGGCCGGCCGGATTATCACGCGGTTGCAGCAGGTCCTCGTGAAGGACAACGGCGTCTGGCGAGTAGAATCCTACCACAACGTGGACGTGAAGGACTCGTGAGCCTATGCGTTCCATCGTGGCTGCGTAACCCATGCGGAACCGACCAGGGCCCATATTCGGTATTCATCAGGACGCGGGGCAGGTCACCGCCGTCCCCACACGACGAAGCCGGACATAAGTAAGGGCAATACCTAAGTATCGTTTCTCAGGGCGACTGGTGCTTGAGGCCGTCAGGAGGCGGCCGGCTCGCTGCGCTCTCTGTCCGCGATTATGATAGGGCGCCGCAGCAGAACGCCGCGGCGTTACACCGCCGTCGAGGCCCCAATGGCACCCACCGTCGCCAAGGTCCTCCGCCTCGCTGTCCTCCTCGCGGTCGCCGGCTCCGCACGCGCGCTGGCCGCTCAGCGTCCTCTGCTCGAGCTCGACCACGTCTACATCGTCGTCCCGCCCGGCGCCACCGCGGCTATCCAAGCCCTGCGCGGGGCCGGCATTGTCATCGACACGGAAGCTGTCCGCCATGACGGCGAGGGCACCACCTCCCTCGCAGCCTTCTTCGAGAACGCCTATCTCGAACTGATGTGGGTCGACTCGAGCGTCGCCGTTGACTCCGCCCACGAATTCGATATGGCGGACTTCCGCCGAGCCGCGGCCTGGGGCCAGACCGGGGCCAGCCCCTTTGGCATTGGCCTGCATTTCCTTGCCGGCACCCCCTCCGACCTGGGAATACCTTTCCGGCTCGATGCCGTCCCGGACTCCCGGCCAACGACCTACTACGTCCTGCTGCGGCAGCCGGCGGAGTCCCTCGCTCCCGACCTCTTCATCATGCCCGCCGATCGGGCTGTCACCACGTGGCTGGCTCGCTTCCGGGATCGTGAACCGGAGCGGTTTGCTCACCCAGCAGGGGTGCACCGGATTTCGCGCATTGTCGTCCGCACGACGCCGCGGCAGCGTCCAGGGCTCGCCGCCCTCGACCTCCGTCTGGTGCGCTTTGACGACTCCTCCGCTCCGCTCCTGGAAGTCGAGTTCGACAACGGGACCCGCGGCGAGCGCTGGGATCTCCGGCCGGCGCTCCCGCTGATCCTGTCGTACTGACCGGCCACGGCCTAACTCGGGCATCAAGACTGAGAGACGCTCAGCGCTGCACCTGAACGGCCGATGTATTTTCAAAGGAAGCCAGCCACTTGTGTTTAGCAGGTCCCAGATCGCCCGCAGGTGACGCGCGAGCCGTTGGGTGGTGTGAGATGGACATATCTGTCCACATTTGGTAGAGGGACTTCATGAACCGCGTCCGCGTCAACGGTCTCGAGTTCGCCTATCTTGAGAGCGGCGACGGTTCACTCGTCCTCCTTCTGCACGGCTTTCCTGACACCGCCCACTCCTGGAGCCATCAGATGCCGGCGCTCGTCGCCGCCGGCTACCGCGCCGTCGCGCCGTACCTGCGAGGGTTTCCACCGACCGAGATCCCTCGCGATGGCTTCTTCGACAAAGCCACGCTCGCGACCGACATCGCTGAGTTGATTCGCGAGCTCAGTGGCGGTGCGCCGGTATATCTCGTCGGCCAGGATTGGGGGGCGAGCATTACCTATTCCGTGCTCGCTGCGTTCCCCGAGTTGATCCGTCGAGCGGTCGTCTTGGCAGTTCCGCACCCGGCGCTGGGTGCCAAGAGCCTGCTGGACCCCAAGCAGGTTCACCGCTCCTTCCACTGGTGGTTCTTTCAACTCCCCGAACTGCCCGAGAAGGCTCTGGCCGCGCACGACTTCGCCTTTATCGACTACCTCTGGGAGTACTGGAGCTCCGCCGGCTGCCGCGACGAGGCACACATTGCCGAGATCAAGCGCATGCTCGCGGAGCCCGGGGCGCTCGCGGCAACACTCGGCTACTACCGCGCCCAGTTCAATCCGCGCAGAATGGATCCGCGTCTCGAAGACCTGCGTCGTTCGATGGAGCGGCCGATCGCGGTGCCGACACTCGCGCTCTGTGGTGGTGACGACCTGCGCGCCGAGCTCATGGCTGATCAGGCTCAGTACTTCACCGGCGAATATCGCTTCGAACTCGTTGCGGGCGCCGGGCATTTCCTCCACCGCGAGAAGCCGACGGAAGTGACTCGGCTCATCTTGCACTGGCTTGCTCAGCCGTAGAGAGCACTCCGGTGTCGCCGATCACACGGTATGTTCCCCGCCACGCAACGGGGCGTCAGTTCGATGACTTTGGAGGTTACCCGATGACGACCCTACCTGCGGCCACGATAGCGGGATCGCCGTATCGCTCCGCAGGATGGGCGGCAATCACAAGCGGCGTGTTCGGCATCATGGCCTTTGGGGTACTGTTCCTGGCTGTGAACCTGATGCTCCAGAAGAGGCCCGAATTGTTTGAGCTCATGGACCTCATGTTCAAGACCCATCATGTTGGCATCATCCTCCAATATGTCTTCCTGATCCCGGTTGCGTTCGTGCTCCACACGCTCGCACGCCAACAGTTTCCAGGACTGAGTAGGGCGACTCTCGCTGTCGGCGTTGTGTCGCTCTCGCTTATCGTTCTCTGCGCGTTGCTCTTTATCGTCAACGTGGTGGCGGACGACCTGTACACGGTGCCGCAGGGCGTCCTGGGGGGGTGGCTCATGGTGGTAAGCCGGCGGCTGTCGACCGTGCTCCCTAGGGGTCTCATGCGATTCGGAATGGTCGTCGGCTTCGGCCTCCTGCTCGTTGGGACCTTCCCCCTGGCGTACGGCATCTTTGTTGATCCCATCGGTCTCCGTGGTCCGGTGCCCCCCGATTATCCCAATCCGGAGACCCCCGCGAACACCATTATCCATCTCGTCTTCTACATCGGTACGTTTCTGGGCGTCGTAACCTATCCGATCTGGATCATCCTGCTCGGTCGTCAACTGCTTCGCGCGCGGGGCGTCTGATCTACCCATGGTTCACAACACAGGTTGTCGCGCCCGGCGCGCAAGAGTCGGTGACGAAGCTGTGCTGCGGGACCTCCGACTTCGGGCGATGCTCGACACGCCGGACGCCTTTGGCTCTACGTACGAACGGGAATTCGCCCGAACTACATCCGACTGGCAAAAGTGGCTGTCTCCTGGAGCGACATTCATCCTGGAGGTTGCCGACGGCGCGAGGGGGATCGTTGCCGGTGTTCACGATGCGGCCGATTCGAACGTAGTTCACCTGATGGCAATGTGGGTCGACCCCCTGTTTCGTGGCTCGGGAGGCGCAGATCAACTTGCGGCATGCGTTGTTTCGTGGGCGGCGTCTGAAGGGGCGCGAACGATACGTCTCGAAGTCATGCAGTCGAACGAACGCGCTCGGCGCTTTTATGAACGAAGTGGATTCCAAGTATGCAGTGACGAAACCGTTCCAGAGCGTGACGGACTCAGCAAGATTCGAATGGAACGGGCGATGAAGTGATTGAGGCGACCGACCGACCATCCCTTCAGCGCGTCATCGGCGGGCGTGGCCTCGCTGCCGCGATCTTCAACATTACGGTCGGCGCGGCCATCTTCGTTCTTCCTGCACACGTCGCTGGCTCCCTCGGCGCGGCTGCGCCCCTCGCCTATCTCGTCTGCGCCGTCGCGACCGCGCTGGTGGCGCTCTGCCTCGCCGAAGCAGGGAGCCGAGTGCCTCAGAGCGGGGGACCGTATGCCTACATCGAGGTAGCGCTGGGCCCCTATGTCGGGTTCGTCTGCGGCGTCCTGCTTTGGCTCGGCATAACGCTCGCGATGGCCGCCGTCGCTACCGTATTCGCAGATGCATTCTCCAGTCTCGTCCCTGTCTTCACGGGGAGCGTTGCACGGTCATTGCTGCTGGCTGCGATCTTCGCGATCCTCGCCTGGGTCAACATGCGCGGAACCGCGCTGGGCTCCCGCGTTAACGGCATCTCAACGCTCGCCAAGCTGCTACCGCTCGTTGCCTTCGTCCTACTTGGCCTGTTCCACGTACACACCGCTAACCTTGCGATCACCACGTTACCGCCACTCCGCACAGTGGGCGAAGCGGGCTTGCTCTTGATGTTTGCGTTCTTTGGAATGGAATCGGCGCTCCAGGTAAGCGGAGAGGTCACCGACCCCTCGCGAACAGTGCCAAGAGCGATTGGCGCGGCCCTGTTGGGTGTCGCTCTCCTCTACATCTCGGTTCAGCTGGTTGCTCAGGGAGTGCTGGGGAACGCCCTGTCTGCGCCCGAGACGGCGAAGGCGCCCCTTGCCGCTGCCGCAGAGCAGTTCGCAGGCCCGGCTGGTGCAAGGCTGATCCTGGTAGGGATGGCCCTCTCCACGTTTGGATTCATGACCGGGATGATGCTCTCGACCCCGCGGACGCTGTTCGCCCTGGCTGCTGACGGGTTTTTCCCGCGCCCGCTGGCCCGAGTGCATCCGGAGTATCACACGCCCTACGTCGCCATCGCGGCACAGGGAGTGATCGTGTGCCTCATCGCGATCACCGGTACGTACGTGAAGCTGGCGATCCTCGCGGATGTCGCCCTTCTCATCGTCTACCTGGCGTGTTGTGTCGGCGCGGGTCACCTTCGCCGTCGCAACGTGGGTACCGAGAGAAACCCGTTCGTGATGCCTGCGGGCGGGGTGGTGCCATGGCTGGCAGCCGCGCTGATCCTGGGGCTGCTCACGCGTGCGTCGATGGCAGCGTGGCTTCTCACCGGCGCGGTCGTCGCGATTGCCTCGCTTGGTTATGTTGTTAGGCGCTTGACCCGAGACGCCGCCTGACCAGCGCTTGGAGCAGTCGAACACCCCCGCGCAACCAACTCGTCACCAATCGCAGCTATGAGCCATCGAACGAATATCATCATCGGGCTCGTCGTGACCCTTCTGGCGCGCCGTACACTCGCACAGTCGCCACCAGGCGCCCCGAATCCTCTCGGCGTTTGGCGAGGCACGTCGACGTGCCTCATTCGCCCATCGGCGTGCCATGATGAGATTGTCGTCTATCGCATCACGCACGCGAGTGTCCGCGATAGTCTTGCGTTGGACGGACGCAAGATTGTCAACGGCCAGGAAGTCGAAATGGGTGTGCTCGGCTGCCGGGTCGCTCAACCCGAGGCGCAGGTCATCTGTCTCATCCCGAGCGGCGTGTGGCGTTTCACGGTACGTGGCGACAGCCTCGTTGGCGAGTTGCGATTGTCAGACAACACGACATCCCGTGACGTCCGAGCCGTCCGCTCGCGTTAGCCAGCACGCGAGTCATCGCCAACCAGTGTGCCCTCGTAAGGTTCCTGATGCCGAACATCCCAACGAGTAATCCAAAGCAGTTCTTCCAGGCCGCTCCTTTGCTCACCGTTCCGGATGTGATGGCGGCCGCCAGTTACTACCAGCGCGTACTCGGCTTTCAGGCCGATGCCGATACGCTCACCGCAGACTACGGCGTCGTGTGGCGGGACAACGCGGCCGTGCATTTTGCGGTCGGCGCGAACGTAGCAACGGGCGTACGCATTTTCTTCTGGGTCCGGGACGTGAACCAGCTCTATGAGGACGTCCAGGCGCTCGGGGCCCAGCTTCTTGAGCCGATCGGTACCCGCCCCTACCACGTTCGCGATTTCTCAATTCGCGATCTCAACGGGATTGAGCTCGTCTTTGGGCAGGATTGGGACTGAGTTCAGCGCCTGAATGGCTTGGGGGGTCCGCGTCATAGGGGCGCCGCAGCCTAACCCTGTTCGTTCGGCCGCGGAGGTTTTCCCATGACCTTTGGTCGTGTCGCGTTGCTGGTGGGTGTCGCCGTCTTGGTGCTCGTGGCGAATGTCGCCGCCAGCATCTTGTACATGGTCGTCTACAGCTACGTCATCGACCCCGGCCACGACCCGCAGTACTACAACGATCACATTCAGGTTGCCGGGCCGTATTGCAGCATCGTCGCCGGTATCCCGCTCATGTTCCTCGCCGGTTGGTGGGTCGCGGGGTGGTGGCGGCGGGCGCACGGCGTGCGGGCGGCTTGGATTGTCTGGCTCGCGTACACTGTGATCGATCTCGCTATCCTGCTTGCGGCCGGGATGTCGAGGGGTGTCGGGCTCTTGTTCGTGGTGTCGTTCGCCACCAAGCTGGCAGCAGTGTACTTCGGTGCGAGGCTCCGGGTCGCACGACCGGCCGAACCAGACGCTGCAGCAGCCGGCGGGGGTGTGTAGGCTTTCCAAAAGTTCGTGGCCCCAGCAACCCCCGTCGAGCTACCCGGTCTTCAAAGGCCCAGCGACTTGGTACGTAGTGAAGGTGATGCCGGACGGAAATGCCTGCGTGTTGACAAGCTCGAATGAACGTGGCGGGGTGCCCTCCGCAAAGAAGCGCTTCCCTTTGCCCAGCAGGACCGGATAGACGGCCAGCAGGACTTCATCCGCAAGCCCATTTTCGAGCAGTGTCGATGTCAGCGTGGAGCTGCCCGAGAGGACAAGGTCCGGGCCGTCCTGCGATTTGATGCTGCGAATGCCCTCGACGATGTCCGGTCCAAGGCCCTCGAACGGACCCCATGCCAGACTTTCCGGGCGATGAGTAGCGACATATTTCGTCGCCGCATTGAGGCCGTCCGCCATCGGAGTGCTCGGCGCCTTGGGCCAGAAGCCCGACCAGGCATCGTAGGTGCGACGGCCGAGCAGCAGATCGAAGCTCCCGCCATACGCAGCGAGCATTGCATCCCGGCCAGCGGGGGTCCGATAGGGCGCGGTCCAGTCGCTGTAGGGGAAATCGTCATTATCGGCCGAATGCTGGATCACGCCGTCCAGCGAGATGTGTTCGATGATCTTGAGCTTTCGCATTTCGAGGCTCCGTGTTGTACGCCGTCAGGGTCCGCGGGTGCGGCCGAGGTAGCTCCTGGCCTGTTGCCCGACGAGATCGACCAGATTGCCCATGGCCACTTCCATGTCGACCAGATGCAGGCCAAGCGGCTCCGCCAGGTCCCCTTGAATGTCCCGGCTCGCCGGACTCCCGGGACCACGCTCGACCGACACCTCGAGATACGAGGCGAACGCGTTCGTCCTGCACTGCCCCTTCAACAGCCCCACCACACGCACCATGGGCGTGGCGATGGGGTGTCCGCCAACGGTCCACGGATCTGAGGGGCCGAACGGCAGGGCAGTTCTTCCTGCCGCGTCGAAATAGCCATTGAGAGCGGCCTCGCCGCCGCCGAGTGCCGCGGGATTGGTGCATGCCGCGACGAGTGTCGAGTCGGCCGACAGCCCGAAGCGGGTGGTCGCCGTCGGCGGCGCGGTATTGCGGAATGATGAATACGCCACGACACAGCCGGTCTGGGTGGCGGCGCGACAGAGCGGCAGGTGCAGAAAGGTGCCGTCCACGTCCTTCCCGCGGGGCACGAGGATGCCGCCCGGTCCGCCGATGAGGAACGCGGAGACGATGCGTGACTGCACCGGCGTTCCCTCGATTTTCTTGCGGATCAACTCCGTCAGAATGACGGTGCCCTGCGAATGGCCTATCAGCACAATCCCGCGATTGCCATTGTCGTGCGCCAGGTAATAGCGCCACGCGGCGCGGACGTCCTGGTACCCGACGGCCAGAAAATCGGGTGACGCAATGCCGGCAGCGTTGGCACGACCCATGGCGGCGAGGGCGAGTTGCCGGTACATGGGCGCGAACAGGCGGCACTGGGTGCCAAACCGCGCCAGCTGCAGTCGCACGACGCCACGCTCGGCGTCGTCGGGGACGAGATCGCTGAGGTCCGTCGTATCCGTCGACACCGTGGGATAGACATAGAAGCAATCCACCGGCGCCTTTGGATTCAGGGGCGCGTGCTCAACGGTGGACCGGCCGTCCGGACTGAGCACGGTGGTGGAGAGATCCACCTCGCATGGACCGGGCCGGTCGGGGCGACAGAGCCATGTCTGCGGATTGCTGTAATCCGGCGCTGGCGGTGCGGCGGCGGTCTGCGCGAACGCATCCGTCGCCGTGATCGATAGGGCCAGGAGGACAAGGCGCAGCATGCTAACGCTCCGCCGGCGCCGGAAAGCGCTTCTGAAACCACGCTTCCCAGAGTGGTGCCTCACGAGCGACGTTCGCGGCCGCCTGATCACCGTACAGATACATGTTCAGCGCAAACGTGGTCGGCCCGCCGGGAAAGCCGGCGATGCCGAGGGCGGCCACACCTGGCGCCGGCTTGTCGAGGCGAAGCAGAGCGTCGAACGGCTCCTGCGTGACATACTCAACTACGCCACTGAAAGCCGGGACACCAGCAGGCGCAGTGAATCGCTGGCCGACACTCATGTCTTTCAGTCCCAACGCTGTTGTCAGCTCTTCCCAACTCTCCCCGTCTGTACCCGATGTGGGAGCCCTGAACTGCTCCACGGCTGAACCTTGCCCACGGAAGTGCGTGAGATAGAGACGCAGGATATTGAGGAAACTGGCAAGTCCACCCTTTGCTGCGTCGAGTTGCGAATCCCATTCGTCGGTGCTCGCGAAAAGGCTCTGCACAATCCGGATAACGCAAACGCCACCGCCGCGCGCTTCGACACTCCACTCGCTCGCCATGATCGGCGAGCCGGGCATCCAACCGGCGGCCTCATTGACGAACACCCGCGGTGGATCCCAAACGGTGATATCGGAGCGACCCACCATCCCCGGACCAAAGTTCACCTTGATCGCGACGGCCTTCCCATCGCGCTGTTCGAACTCCGTCGGCACAAACCACGACGAAACCCCCGGCCCGGTAGCGATTGCCTGCCAGACTTCCTCCGGTGTGCCGGGGACCTCGAATTCCGTGGTACGGGACCGGCGTGTGGACGGCTCTTGCTTGCTGCTCATGACAACGGCTCCTGGGGAATGGATTTCTGTGGTGTAGGGTAGGCCACGACCACCAGCCGATGAGCACGGCCTCCGGGCGCGGACGCATCGTGATACTTCGACGCGAGTGTCGCGATCGCGTCGGTGAGTTCCTTGCTGAAAGCCGCTCGGTCTGCGGCCGACCGGAAGCGGATCTCGGTATCCACCGACAACGTCGCCAGACGCTTGCCGGTCTCTTTCGCACGACGTACGAGGTCGCCGACTTCGCGAATGACCCGAGCGCCGAGTGCAATGAGATAACTCGCGGAGAGTCGATCGACTTCCCGCTTTGGATCGACCGCGATCGGACCCAAGGCGTTTGGACTAACCACGTATGACGCGGCTGTTGCGACGAGCAGTCGTTCCGTCAGCCCGCCCCACTTCCGTTTCTCGGCCAGCCGCACCAGCCCGTGCGCTTCCAGCGCATTCAGGTGGTAGTTGACCTTTTGCCGAGCCAGGCCGACGCGGGTGGCCAACGTCGCCGCCGAGGCGGGGGCCGCCAGTGCGGCGAGGAGTCGGCTGCGAATCGGCTCGAGGGCCACGGTGGCAGTGGCCGGATCATCGATGACTTGGAGGTCGAGCATGAGGAGATGATATCATTGACAACTTTTATTGTCAAGCCTGATCCAAGGCCTTGGCTGCCGAATTCGCTAGGTTGATTGCAACAGGCAGATTCGTGGCGGCAACCTGTGCTCCACTTCACACAGCAGGATTCATGAACGACGAACCCCGTCTTGCAGTCGCCCTCGCGGCACCAGCCGCGCTGCTGCTGGTGCTCGGCTGCGCGCGGCCCGAGAGGTACGGGTTCGTGGCCGTCCTCGGCAACGACACGACCTCGGTCGAACGGGTCACGCGGACCGCCCATCGCATCGTCGGCGACGCCATCGGACGCTCGCCAACCGTGACGCGCCGGCACTGGGAAGCGGACCTGGGGCCGGACGGCGTCATCACCAGCTGGCGGATGGACACCGACATCCCGAACGCGCCGCCCGGCAACCGGCAGATCCACCACACCGCGGCCTTCACCGGCCAAGCGACGTCGTTCACGCGCGGTACGGCGGCCGGGACGCGGGCGTTCGCCTGGCAGAAGCAGTACGTCGAGACGGTCCCCTGGAACGCGTTCGTCTACGCCACCTGGGAACTGCTGCTCGACGCGGCGCGGCGCCAGCCGGACACGACCCATGCCCGGATCGGGCAGTACTTCTTTGAGGGCTGGGACGAGGGCCACGTGGGCTACGCGGACGTCGTGCGACGGCCCGATGGCGCATTCGAGATCAGCAGCACGGGACTCGCGGGCGCGGGCATCGCGCACCTGGACGGGAACGGCCGCCTGGCGTCCTACTCGGGGCAAGGCACGACCTACAAGCAGGAAGTGCGGCGCATCACCAGCGTGCCCGATATCGACGCCATCGCAGCCCGGTTCGCGGCCGACGAGAAGCGCGCCGGCAGCGGGACATCACTCAGTCCGCGCGACACCGTGCGCGCCACGCTCGGCACAGCCACGCTGACCATCGACTACAGCCGGCCCGCGGAGCGCGGCAGGACACTCGTCGGCGACCTGCTCCCATACGACCAGGTCTGGCGGACCGGCGCCAACGCGGCGACGCAACTGGCGACGTCGGAAACGATCGAACTGGCCGGCGTGAGGCTGCGCCCCGGCACGTACACGCTCTACACGATACCGGGCCGGCAGGGCGTCACGCTCATCATCAACGGCCAGTCCGGCCAGTGGGGAACGCACTACGAGGTTGCCCGCGACGTGGCCCGGCGGCCCATGGCGGTGGATTCCCTGCCCACGACGGTGGAGCGGTTCACCATTCGCATCGATGCGGGCCAGTTGATCATGGAGTGGGGCAGCTTTCGGTGGAGCGTTTCGCTGATCGCGCCCTAGCGCTTGGTCGGCGCCCCGAACCAAGTACAGACTCTGCTACATGCGGGGCCCCGCGGGGATCATCGTCGCGCTGGCCGAGGAACTCTTCTAAAGCCGCCTAACTGGCGCTTGCTGCGGACCGGGACATAGCGCTCGCCGCAGGAAGCGCGGGTCGTTAACCGTCGAAGAGCAACTGTTTGGAGGCGCATGTGTCGGTACCCAAGACCAAACCCACAGAAGTCAGGGCCGAGAGTTATATCGCTGCCATTGCGAACGAGGCGCAACGGAATGACGCCCAGACTCTGGTTGCTCTAATGCGAAGAGTTACCAGGCAAGAACCAAGGATGTGGGGGCCAAGCATCGTCGGATTCGGG
>Ga0207712_10001988_pt1 | contig 13407 bp, 12 predicted proteins | sample KBSS44metaG_FD_184402 | JGI IMG/M metagenome (GOLD analysis project Ga0207712, IMG submission 184402) | Switchgrass rhizosphere microbial communities from Kellogg Biological Station, Michigan, USA - KBS S4-4 metaG (SPAdes) (version 2) | ecosystem: Host-associated > Plants > Roots > Rhizosphere... | reverse complement strand
TTGGACGGGTTGCACAATTTGCTTGAGCTGGAGGATGGTTCGGCGATCTGCCGCGAGCGGGGCATACCATATTGGATAATTCTGCAGCATGGTTATGAAGATTTCTTCCTTGGGGATGAGCGATCGATCGAGGCCGTTAGCCAAATCTCGACCTCGGCCCGACGTTTTATCTTTGTCGCAAAACGTAACCAGCGATCGCTTGAAAGGGCTATCGGCAGGCCGCTGGATAACGCTTTTCATTCGGCCAACGCTCTTTCCAGTCGAAAGATAACGGAAGCAAATGCGATCGCGTCTGCCTGGTCGCCCGGCGTCAACGAGACTGCAAGATTTTTTAATCTTGGCAGGTTTTCTCCTAAGGATAAGGGCCAACACCTTCTGTTGGAGGCTCTCGCCGACCCCAAATGGAAGGACCGCAATTGGAGCTTGAGTTTTATCGGCGTCTCGGGCGCGGGTAGGTCGTATCTTGAACGGCTGATCGCGTTTTTCGGACTGGATGCAGCAAAAATGGAAATCGTGCCGTTCACCGATGATGTGTTTAGTGAGATCGCGAAGAATGACGTCCTGTTGATGCCCTCGCTGGCCGAGGGAACGCCGTATGCAATGATCGAATCGATGGCCTGCGGACGTCCCGCCATGGGCACACCAGTTGGCGGAATACCGGAATTGATCACCGATGGCGAAAACGGCTGGCTGGCACGAACCATCGATGTATCGGATATAGCAGCGGCCCTTGAACAAACGTGGGAAGATCGCGAACAATGGGCGAATATGGGGAAACTCGCTGCCGCACGGATTGCCGAGGAATTCAACGAGAATAGAACGCATAATGATTTGATGAAAGCAATTGCGGAGGACCTGGCGTAGTGCCTCCCGAATTCGATCTGACAATAATAATTTCCTCTTTTAATCGTGACGATAAGGTCGGCGAGACTCTCAGGCAACTATTTCTGAGTGACGTGGAAGGCCTTGGGCGGATCGAACTGCTGGTTGTCGATGACGGTTCGCCAAAGCCGGTTGCGGATGTTATCGAGAAGATCGGTGCGGTTCCTAAGACATTCGATCTGCGGCTGATCGAACAGGCAAACTCAGGGATCGGGGCAACGCGCAATCGCGGATATCGAGAGGCGAGATCGGACCTGGTACTTTTCCTGGACGACGATATCCTTGTCAAGAAAGACACGATCAAGGCCATGCTGAAAGCAATGGCCGAGACATGCGCAGCCGTTATATTCGGTGGCTATCCGTTTGTCTCGCATTCATCGGAATCGCTTCGGCGTTTTGCGGTCGAGCTTTATGGTTATGACAAGTTGACCGATACGGAAAACTTCGAACAGGTCGATGCTATTACTAGCGGGTTGCTGATCGTCGATAAGTCAAAGCTGCCCGACTGCCAGAATTTATACCGAAACGATATGACAATTCCTGCGGCCGAGGAGCACGAGGTAATCGCTCGCTTTCATAAAATTGGTATCCCTATCTTTTACGCACGCCATATTTCCGGGATTCATAATCATCACCTAGAATTGAACTGGCTTGTCCAGCAACAATACAAATACGGCCTGGCGACGGCCGAGGCATTCGCAAAGGTGCCCGAGATCGCTGAGATGAAAAGTTTCGCCGAGCTAAGGTCAAAGCTAAATTTTGCCAGAGGTGGAGTCAGGAATGTCACGAAAAAGGTGTTAGCCTCGCCTCTGGGAAGAACGTCATTGTTGATCGTGGCTCGCCTGTTAGAAAAATTCTTTTCCAGACGGAGCCATAATCGTTTGTTTGGCGTAATGGCTACAGCGTATTTTTGGGGCGGATTTGAGAGCGGACGGGAACGATTTGAGAGAAAGGGAGATTAGTGTGCGCATTCTGGTAAGTTTGATATGGGTCCTGAGCACAAAGACGCGATAATTTCCGCAATAGGCAAAGCTGAATTCCGGCTCCGGATGATCGAGGCAGGGGATATTGAAGATCTTCGTAAATGGAAAAACCTGAACAAGGCATCCTTTTTTCTTAAAAGCGACATTACGCCGGAACAGCAAGCTCAATGGTACGCGAAATTCATGGAGCGCGACGGCGATCTTATGTTTGTGGTCGAACAGGACGTCGAGGGAGTGTGGGAAAAGATCGGCTGTATGGGCTTCCGCGTTTTGCCGGACGAAGAATGTGTCGATGCATACAATATTATCCGTTCGCGAAAGATCGAGCCCGCGGCTTTCACGATGAAGGATCCGTTTCGAACGATGCTCGCATACGCTAACGAACTTTACGAAGACCTTCCGATCCGATGCAAGGTCTTATCGGGTAATCCCGCCGTTCGTTGGTACGAGAAGAACAAGTTTTTCAAGCTCGAGGAAGCTGATGGTTATTACCTGATGGAACTCGACAAGAGTTCTATAAAGGATTTGGAGTTGGTTGTCGATAAAAACTTATGATTTCAGTTTTTGGATCTAGGGTGGGCAAGGAAGAGATCGCAAACGTGACCGCTGTGATGGAAAGCCAGTGGATGGGTTTCGGCGGGAAGGTGAGCGAATTTGAAGGCCTTTTTGCAAAACGGCTCGGCCTCGAGCATTTTGCGATGGTGGATAGCGGCTCGAACGCGCTCTACATGGCGGTAACGCTTCTTGATTTGCCGCCCGGCTCCGATGTGATCGTTCCGGCGTTCACGTGGGTATCATGCGCGCAGGCCGTTATTCTGGCGGGCCACAAACCGGTTTTCTGCGATGTTGAGCTCGACACGCTGAACGTCAGCCGGGCGACCGTTGAGGCTGCGGTCACGGAAAGCACAAAGGCGATCATGGTCGTTCATTTCGCCGGTAAACCAGTGGACATGGATCCTATTCTCGAACTCGGGCTGCCGGTGATCGAGGATGCTGCCCATGCCGTCGACTCCAGTTATTATGGACGCCCATGCGGCGGGATCGGCGACGTCGGGATATATAGTTTTGATGCAGTTAAGAACCTGACCACCGGCGAAGGCGGTGGAATAACGGCGCGAAGAGCCGAGTTGATCGAACGAGCGAAAATCCTTCGTTATTGTGGGATCGGCAAATCCGGCTTTGAGGCGGCTGCGTCTAGCGCGGGCGGCAAGAGTCGGTGGTGGGAATACAATATCCAGGAGCCGTTTATCAAAATGCTCCCGACGAATATTGCTGCCGCGATCGGACTAGCTCAGTTGGAAAAGATCAATGATCTTCAGGCATACAGGAAGAAGATCTGGGACATTTATCAGAGTGAATTCGTTGATGTTTCCTGGATCATGCGACCGCCGGATGCGGAGAAGCATGAAAAGCACTCTTACTTTACATACGTTATCCGCGTTCCTGACCGCGATAAGCTGGCAAAATATCTTTTCGACGCGGACATATACACTACGCTAAGGTATCATCCGCTCCACCTGAACTCGCTTTACGGAAGCACGGCTTCGCTGAAGAATTGTGAGACCTTGAATGAGGATTCCCTTAGCATTCCCCTCCATCCGAATCTCACCCTTGATCAGGTATCGCTAATTGTCGAGACTATAAGGAAATTTCCAAACTAACCGCCGGGACTCTTAACTATGGATATCAGGACCTTATCGCATAAGAAATTTACTACCAAGGATGAAACCGGTGAAGCCAACGGTTTTTTGGTCCCGCTCTACAATGTGCACGATGGTTTTTTTGAGGCCGATAAGCACCCACAGCAGGTTTACTTGACCACGATCTTGCCGGGAAAGATAAAAGGGCCGCACCTGCATTTTGTTCGCACGGGATTCTTTACCTGTATCAAGGGCAATGTAAGAGTGGTTTTGAAGAAGGAAGGCGTTTACGAAACTTTCTACAGCGGCGAGAACCACGATTATAACTCGATCGAGGTGCCCGCAGGAATTCCAGCCGCCGTTCAATGCCTTGGTGACGAAGAGGCCTATATGCTGAACATGCCGAATCCTGCTTGGACACCTGAAATGAATGACGAACACACAGCGGATTTTAGCGACTTTGATTTCGAAAATCCACGGAGCTTGACCGGGGACTTTTTTGGATGAACCACCAAAGTTATTCCGCGTAGATCTCTTCTAAACGGGCGATCATTTTTGAAAAAGAAAACCTTTCCTTCACGTCCGTAGTGCCTGTTGTTGTTAGGTGAATCCGAAGAACCTCGTCCTCGAGTAATCTACGCATCGAATGGTATATCTGATCGGCGTTCTGGAAATCTACGACGAGAGCGTTTCGTTCGTGCTCGATAAATTCAGGTGCTACGCCGGATAGTGTGAAAACCGAAGGAATTCCAGCCGCAAGCGCCTCGACGTACGTTTGACCGAAGGCCTCTAATTCAGGATCGATCGGAACGTGAACATAAACGTCGAAGAGTTGATAGAGTGCGAACAGGTCATATTCGAACTGAATTTCGCGATAGCTTCCATCCGGAAGTTCAGACAAAAGATCATTGATCTCTGTCGCGTAATCTCCACGTTTCGCATTGGCGAGAATCAAAAATGCGTTCGGGTAGTCGACCAGCAGGTCTCTGAATGCCGGAATTACGAACTGGATACCTTTCCAGTGAGAATATCGCGCGATCACTCCGATGACCGGCCGTTTATTACCAGGGTTGTATCTCTCGGCCAATTTCGCCACATCCTCAAAACGAACGGAGGCGAATCTTTCAAGATCAAAACCGTGATGGAGTACCCGGATTTTTCTCGATGGAACCCCCTCCTCATTCTCTAAGACATTTCTTACATTTTCACTTATCGCGATGATGTGCGTCGCGAGATAATTTACGAAATGGTCAAGTTTTTGCTTTTTGTGATATCGCCTGTTCTCGTTTGAGCTGTGCCGCGTGTAAATACGCTGCCTAATACCAAGTATTCGTGCCGCAATGTGTCCTATGAGGTTGGCGCCGAACAAGTGGGTGTGAACGACATCCGGCTTCTCCCTGCGCAAGATCCCCATGACCTTCCATATCAGGCCCGGAATGTCGCCTTTGCTTTTGAAATCTAATTCGGTGACTGGAACTCCGGCCTTCCCCAGGTGTCGCGCCAAATAAGACGGTTTATCGTTCAGGAGAATGAACCGCAGATCGAATCTGGTTCGATCGATGTGCTCGACTAGCCATTCGAATCCTATTGCCTTGTCAACATTGGAGATTATCAGAGTTACTTTTTTTCGTTCTTGCGAGGTGTGCATTTACAAGGTGAAGGAAATTTCGGGCAGTTGCAAGTGCCGCAGTAAGGGCATTTTACACCCGTTTTAATATACTTTTTACTCGATCGAAGATCTCTGCGGTAAAGAAATACTTCGCCATCAACTTTATACCACCGACCCGGTGAAAATTCCTGATATAAAACGGTATGTTTCGAAGGAAATAGCTCAGCTTTTGAAAATATCCGACAGGCTCGTAAACTTTGTACACGAGATTCCATCTATTAACGACCGTATTTATTGGGTAGCTGAATTTGTTTCCCGTTTCCTCGTCAAACGCGGCCAGATGATGTACAAAATTTTCCTTAATTCGGAGCGGGCCTTTTATTCCCGTCACGCTTGTGCTGTATGTCCGGAAAACCGACATTCGTTTATTGAAATAACCGATATTACCCTTCATCGATAGCAAAAGAACCAAAAAATGATCTCCCGCGAGAACCTCGCGATACCATCCGGGAAAAGCTTCCGGAAGTGCCGTCCTTCTAATGAAGTAGCTTGCAGTTTGAAAGTGCGGATCCAGCAAATAGTCCTCGGTGGTGAGGACTTTGAAATCATCGTGTATTTTGACGTTCGCCTTTATAAGTTTCCCGTTCGTCAAAAAATAATGATTATGGCATGCGAGTGAAAGATCATCGCGGGATTCCAGAAGATCAGCTTGTATTTGTAATTTGTTTTCATCGATCCAGTAGTCATCACCTTCGCACCAAGCTATATACCTACCGTCGCAGGCACCAAGTGTTTCGAGGAAGTTCGGCATCATCCCTAGATTACGGTCGCGACGATGGTATTTGACGATCTCAGGAAACCTAGATGCATAATCCCGACAGATTATGCCGGTATCGTCAGTACTGCAGTCATCGCCGATTTGAAGCTCGATCGGAAAAGAAGTTTTCTGCATCAGGACGCCCTCGATCGCCTGCGATATGAATCCCTCCTGGTTGTAAGCAGTCATACAGACAGAAACTTTCATTGGATCAGCAGTCGGCATTTTGAGGAAATTATAGTATTCGTTCGGTTGTCGTTCCTACTCCGGGATAATTGACCGCAAACCGAAGCCTTTAGCGCAAGGGGGTGAATCGATCCTATAATACGACAAGTGATATTGAGAATGCATTGACACAATTCGCTTCCACGATCACGAGATAGATGGCCAAAACTCTCTATATATGTTATTTCGGGGTGCGCGAACCCCTTGTGCAGACGCAGGTCATTCCGTATCTGCGTGAAATAATCAAAGGTGGCGTCGAGGTAAGTTTACTTACATTTGAACCTGACTTTAAGCTGAAATGGACACAGGAACAGATCGCAACGGAAAAGGGCAACCTCTCGGAAAAGGGTATAAATTGGTATTGTTTGCAGTATCACAAGCGGCCGTCGGCACCCGCGACCGCATTCGATGTGATGAACGGTGCTTGGTTCGTGGCGAAGCTTCTTCGCCTGGAGAAGTTCGATGTGATCCATGGTCGCGTGCACATTCCCTTGTTAATGGGAGCGATCGCCCGCAAGCTTTCGAAACATAAGCCAGATCTGCTATTCGATATTAGAGGGTTCTTCCCAGAAGAATACACCGACGCAGGGGTGTGGCCCGACGGAGGATGGCTTTATCGCTCTGCCAAGCGTGTTGAAACATGGCTGCTGGACGAAGCAGACGGTTTTGTCGTCCTGACAGAAAGGGCGCGCGGGATCTTGTTTCCGGAATCGAAGAATACGGGTTTTGACGAATTCGGTCGGCCGGTTGAAGTGATCCCTTGCTGCGTTGATCTGGAAAAGTTCAAGACCGCCAATGAATGGTCGAGGCGAGAGGTGCAGGCGGAGCTGGACATCGGCAAAAGAAAAGTGATGGCCTACGTTGGGTCTTTCGGCGGATGGTACTTGACCGATGAAATGTTCGATTTCTTCGCCACAGCCCGCGAGTCCGATCTGAATACATTCATTCTGATCCTGACGCAGCGTGAAACAGAAAAAATCAGAAACGCCCTGTTGGAACGAAGATTTGCCGAAGGGGATTTTTTTGTCGGAAGCGTTACACCCGGGGAAATACCACGCTATTTATGTGCAGCCGATGTCGCAATTTCGTTCATCAAAGAATGCTATTCCAAGCAGTCGTCTTCACCGACCAAAATTGCCGAGTATCTAGCCTGCGGTGTACCGGTGATCAGCAATCGCGGAATTGGGGACATAGATGAAGTGATCGAAAGAAATGGTGTCGGCGTTATGCTGGACGATTTTTCCACGGAGAGCTACGTGAGCGCGTTGAAGAGGCTCGAAGATCTGGGCAATATTGGTGAAAAATGCCGCGAAACAGCCCAACGGGAATTCGACCTCGAAAAGGTTGGCGGAGAAAGATACCGACGGCTTTATCGGAAACTGCTGGAGAATGGATAGTTATGCAAGAGGCTCCTTTGGTTTCTGACGAAATCCGAGACGGTTATATTTGGAAAGTGCAAAACTGCCCGATCTGCGAGATCGCGCCAACGCAATTCGTTGGTAAGCGAGGTGGCCCGTCGCATCGCGAAAATCTCGGCATCGAAACTGACATATGGCGCTGCGGTACCTGCGGATTGATATTTCCGAATCCGATGCCTTTTCCTGTTGGCGGACTGGGACAGCATTACGAGGTCGACGCTGACGATTACTTTCAAGCTCACGACAAGGAAGGAAAGTTGGCTGCCGCGGATAGCCTTATAACGCAGGCAGAGGGGTTGCTAGGCAGGGTCGGAAAGCTACTGGATGTTGGCGTCGGACGCGGCGAGCTAGTCATTATGGCAAAGGAAAGAGGATGGGGCGCCGAAGGCGTCGAACCGTCGGAAGCGTTTGCGGACTACGCGGAAAAACGTACCGGAATAAAGATCTGGCGACAGCCCGTGGAGGATTTGGATCTGCCTAATGATGAATTCGACCTTGTAGTTCTTTCCGCTGTTTTAGAGCACCTTTATGACCCGGACCAAGTCATTAAGAATCTTTCCGGAGCACTCAAAAGAGGTGGGCTACTTTATCTTGATGTCCCGAATGAGAAGGGCCTTTATTTTTTAGTCGGAAATGCTTATCAAAAATTGCGCGGTAGAAACTGGTGCGTAAATGTGGCTCCAACCTTCTCACCTTTTCATGTGTTCGGATTTAGCCCCGGATCGCTAAAAACTCTGCTTCGGAAATATGGTCTTGAACCTAAAATTTTTAATGTCTATGGTGGGACAAGTTTGGTTCCGACACGTGGCGGGTTTATGGGAAGCGTCGAAAGTTACGCATCCAGGCTGGTTACATTAATTAGCAAGATCGGCAGTCTTGGCACGTATATTGAAACGTGGGCGGTGCGGAAATAAGGTTAATACTAAAATGGTTGCGGAGAATGTAGACGAAAAAGTCGTCGCCGGTTTTGGTGACGAATGGTCGCGTTTTGACCAATCGGATCTGTCGCGCGCGGAACTGCAGCAGATGTTCGATAACTATTTCAACATCTTTCCTTGGGAAACTCTTCCGGAACATGCTGTGGGCTTCGATCTGGGGTGCGGGAGTGGCCGTTGGGCACGGCTGGTGGCGCCGCGGGTTGGCGAGGTTCATTTGATAGATGCAAGCGCCGAGGCACTTGCGGTTGCAGAACGGAACTTGTCCGGCGTGTTAAATTGCGCGTTTCACTGTGCGAGTGTAGAAAACATACCCCTGGCAGATGAAAGTTGTGATTTCGGGTATAGCCTTGGAGTTCTACATCATGTCCCTGACACCCAGGCTGGTTTACGCAAATGTACCGCCAAGCTAAAAAAGGGGGCGCCGTTCCTCCTATACTTATATTATCGGTTCGATAATCGTCCGTGGTGGTTTCGACTTTTGTGGAAAACAAGTGATCTCGGGCGACAGGTCGTAAGTCGATCACCGAATTCTCTTCGGTATAGTTTGAGCCAGTTGCTGGCGGCGACTTTATATTGGCCGCTCGCCAGGACATCTTTACTGATCGAAAAAATGGGGTTTAGGGTGGACTCTTTCCCGCTTTCACAATATCGGTATCGCAGCTTTTATGTAATGCGAAACGACGCTCTCGACCGGTTTGGCACGCGGCTTGAAAGGAGATTCACCAAGGTTGAAATACGCGAAATGATGGAAAACGCAGGATTGAAAGATATAACTTTCAGCGAGATCTCGTTTTGGACCGCTGTTGGCGTGAAACGGTAGTGAATGTCTGATTTCGTCGTTCCTTTTTCGAAAAACCTGCAAGATGCTAATATCTTGATTCGATTCCTTATGAAGGTTCTTGCTATTGTCCCCTCTCTTTACGATACCTCGCCGGGCCAGCGATTCCGATTAGAACAGTGGGAGAAGATCCTTAAACAAAGCGGGGTGGATATAACGTATTCGCCCTTCGAGACGCCTGAACTAAAGAGTGTATTGTATCGAAACGGTCATTCGTTTAGTAAGGTTAAAACTGTGTTTACGAATATGCGGCGCCGACGGCGTGAGCTGGATTCGGTGCGGGATTACGATCTTGTGTATGTTTTTCGCGAGGCGGCTTTGCTTGGGCCTGCCTGGTTCGAGCGAAAGATCGCCGGTTCGGGCGTGCCGATGGTATTCGACTTCGATGATGCCGTTTTTGTCGCCTATCGCAGCCCTTCGAATGGTTATTTGAGCTACCTTAAATTTCCGCAAAAAACGGGCGAGATATGCCGTCTTTCTGCACATGTTATGGCGGGAAATGAGTTTTTGGCCGATTACGCGGGACAATTCAGTGAAAGTGTTACAATCGTGCCGACCACGATAGAAACGGACAAGTATACGCCTGTCGGGCGTTCAACCGCTCCGGAGACCCTAACGATCGGTTGGAGCGGCAGCCACAGCACTGTGCAGCATCTTGACACGATCCGCGGGGCTTTGCAGTCGCTCGCAAAGGATGAGGAATTCAGGCTCCGAGTTGTGGGAACTCCAAATTATGAACTTGATGCTGTGGATGTCGAAGCGGTTCCTTGGCGTTCCGAGAGTGAGATCGAGGATTTGAGTCCGATCGACATTGGTCTAATGCCGTTGCCTGACGACAAATGGAGTAAAGGGAAATGCGGTCTCAAGGCACTGCAGTACATGGCCCTTGGTATTCCGACGATCTGTTCGCCCGTCGGTGTTAATACGAAGATCATTCAGGACGGTGAAAATGGATTGATTGCTGACTCTGCTGCAGAGTGGGTCGAAAAGATCAAAGTATTGCTGCATTCCCCTGAATTGCGGCAAAAACTAGGATCGGCAGGGCGAACGACTGTTGAGGCTGAATATTCGGCAAAAACACAGGCTCCGCGAGTACGTGAAATCTTTGAATCGGTGGTAAGGCAAACTAAAGCCGCATAATATGCAGAGACACAGTATTTTGGTTACCGGCGGTGCCGGCTTCATCGGGTCACATTTGGTAGACGCTCTTATCGAAAACGGGCATCACGTCCGCATTCTGGATTCGATCGTGGAGCAGGTGCACGGGGGCAATTTACCTGAACATTTGAATACGAAGGCTGAATTCATTCGCGCTGACGTTTGCGATGCTGACGCCGTCGCCAAGGCACTTGACGGGATCGAAGTTGTGTATCACGAGGCAGCCGAGGTTGGCGTTGGCCAGTCAATGTACGAGATCGTTAGGTATGTCAAGGCAAACGATCTAGGGACAGCAGTTCTGTTGGAAGAAATGATAAAACGGCCGACGCAGTTTAAGAAGCTCGTGGTCGCGTCGTCGATGTCGATATACGGTGAAGGGGCATACTTTTGTCCCGCGTGTAATTTGACGATCAATCCGCAATTGCGCTCGGATGAAAAGCTAGCCGCACACGATTGGGAGTTTAAGTGTGATGCGTGCGGCGGGTTACTTCGGGCAAAGGGGACGACCGAAGAAAAGCCCCTGTTCCCGACCTCAGTCTATGCGGTCACAAAGCAGGACCAGGAGCAATATTGCCTGGCGATCGGAAGAGCATATAAGATCCCGACCGTGGCGTTTCGATATTTTAATGTTTACGGCACGCGGCAAGCGCTTTCGAATCCATATACCGGTGTGTGCGCAATATTCTCGTCAAGGTTAATGAACGACCAATCGCCCATGATCTTCGAGGACGGTGAACAATCGCGCGATTTTGTTCATGTTAGTGACATTGTCCAGGCGAATCTGCTAGCTCTTGAAACTGATAATGCGGACTATCAGGTAATGAATGTCGGTACAGGGAGGGCGACCTCGGTAAAGCGTATCGCCGAACTTTTGGCCAGAGGCCTGGGTAAGGACATTGACCCGCAGATCGTTGGGCAGTATCGCGAAGGCGATATTCGCCACTGCGTCGCCGATATCTCAAGAATTCAAAATCTGCTGGGCTATGAACCGAAAGTCACTCTTGAGAGAGGTTTGGACGAGCTTCTGGGATGGGTCTCGAAACAGCAGGCCGATGACCATGTGGCGTTCGCGACTGCTGAATTGGCGGCACATAGTTTGGTGAAATAAAACAGGCAATTATGTACATTTTGGGCCTCACCACATTAGGCGATTCGGCGGCGACGCTCATCAAAGACGGTAAACCGATTGCGGCGGCCGAAGAAGAGAGGTTTTCACGTAAGAAACATCACGCTGGATTTCCATTTAAGGCGATTGAGTTCTGTCTGGATCATGCCGGAATTACGCTCAAGGACGTCGAGCACGTCGGGCATTATTGGAAACCGTGGATCCTGCGGCACAAGGCGATACAGGCAGTGCGGAGCGCGTTCGTTTCACCGGCAATGTTTAAGGCGCGGGCAGATCGGGGGGTAGCTCAGGTCGGAGAAAGCTACCTGGGGATGTTTAAGCATCCCAAGCGATTGAGAGACCATTTCGGCCCAAGCGATTTCAAATTCCACTACTTGGAGCATCATCAATGCCATGCGGCGAGTGCGTTTTTCGTCTCACCATTCGATTCAGCGGCCATTCTTACATGGGATGGGACCGGGGAAGACACTACGACGCTTTTTTGCCGCGGAAAGCAAAACAGGATCGAGGTACTTAAGCGAATAAAGCTGCCGCATAGTCTGGGACAGTTTTATTCGGCGGTGACTAATTACATCGGATTCGATATGTTTTCGGGAGATGAGTGGAAGGTGATGGGCCTTGCCGCTTACGGAAAGCCGAAATACTACGATTTTTTTCGTGGACGGGTGCTTACGACAAATGGCAACGGCGACTTTCACTTAAACTACAGAGTGCTGGATCATCATCTTGCAAAGCATTACCAATTTCCCGAAGCTATTGTGAAGGAACTAGGTCCGGCCCGGAATCGAGGTGACGAACTAAACGAACATCATTGGGACATCGCTTGTTCGGCGCAAAAGGCGTTAGAAGACACTGCTATTTATCTGGTTAAAAAGATAAAGGAGATGACTGGTGAGGAAAACCTGTGCATGGCCGGAGGCGTGGCGTTTAATTCGGTAATGAACGGCCGGATCTTTCACGAAACACCCTTTGAAAATTTCTACGTGCAGCCGGCGGCAGGCGATGCGGGATGCTCGTTGGGTGCGGCCTTAATGGTATGGCATCAGAAACTCGGAAATCCTCGGAATTATGTAATGAATCATGCGTACTGGGGGCCGGGGTTTACGAATGACGAATGCAGGGCCGCTCTCGATGTCGCGGAACTTGAATACGAGACGCTTGCTGACGAGGAATTATTACCGAAACTAGCCAAAATGATCGCGGACGGCGCGATCGTCGGCTGGTTTAACGGGAGAATGGAGTGGGGTCCACGAGCGTTAGGGGCCCGCAGTTTTTTGGCGGATCCGCGGCGACCGGATATGCGTGAGATCCTTAATCAAAAGGTGAAACTTCGGGAGTGGTTTCGTCCGCTTGCCCCCTCAATGCTGGAGGAACATGGGCGAGAGGTCTTTGGCGTCGAGCATCATGACCCCTTCATGATCACTGTGATCCCGGTCGTAGATGAATACAGATCTAAGATCCCGGCGGTTGTTCACGTGGATGGAACGGCCCGTCCGCAAATGGTCAGCAAGGAAACGAATCCCCGGTACTGGAACTTGATTAATGAATTCAAAAAGCTGACTGGTATACCGCTTCTCTTAAACACGTCGTTCAATGTTCAGGAGCCTATTGTGTGCTCACCGCAGGACGCTATCGCCACCTTTAATAACGCGAGCTTTGATGCTTTGGTGCTTGAGAATAACCTGGTACTTCGAAGGAACGTTTAACTTCGGATGAATAGATCTCTCCTCATCGTTTGCGCAGTTCTTGTGGGTGTGGCGATGGTCACGCTCG
>Ga0207712_10001987_pt1 | contig 13407 bp, 8 predicted proteins | sample KBSS44metaG_FD_184402 | JGI IMG/M metagenome (GOLD analysis project Ga0207712, IMG submission 184402) | Switchgrass rhizosphere microbial communities from Kellogg Biological Station, Michigan, USA - KBS S4-4 metaG (SPAdes) (version 2) | ecosystem: Host-associated > Plants > Roots > Rhizosphere >... | reverse complement strand
CGCGCAGGTCGCGCCGCGTCGCCCGGCGGCCTCACTCGTGGGCGACACGATCCTCTTCCAGGGCGCTCCGCGTGTCGTGATCGGCGTCCTGGGCGCGGCGGACGGTGCGCGCGAACCGCTGGCGTTCATGCCACTCGGTGCGGCCCGCTCGGCCATGGCTCCGGCACTCGTCGGGCGTCCGCTGATGATCGCCATCAAGGCACGGCAGGTGGAACACGTGCCCGCGATTCGCACCGGCGTGGAAGCGTGGCTCGCGCGCCAGTACGGTGCTGGATGGAAGGAACGAATGAACGTCTCGACGAACCAGGCGCGCGTCGAGCAGGCGCAGCAGGGCATGCTGCTGTTCAAGGTGTTCATGGGCGCGCTGACCGGGATCTCGCTGCTCGTGGGCGGGATCGGGATCATGAACGTCCTCCTGGCGTCGGTCATCGAGCGGACGCGCGAGATCGGGATCCGCAAGGCCGCGGGCGCGCAGCACCGCCACATCCTGCTGCAGTTTCTGTCGGAGTCGGTGACGATCTCCAGCGTCGGCAGCATGATCGGGGTGGCGCTGGGTGCGGGGGCGGCCTTCGGCGTGACGGCGCTCATGCGCAAGCTCGCGGCGGGCGCCCCGATCTACGCGGGCTTCTCGCTCGGAACGTTCGTGGTGGCGGTGGCGGCGTCGGTATTCGTGGGGCTGACGTTCGGCTTGTACCCGGCGTTGCGAGCGGCGCGCCTGTCACCCATCGACGCGATCCATCACGAGTAGCTGTCATTCCGAGCGGAGCCGCGCAGCGGCGGAGGCGAGGAATCGCACTCGTCCCGGCCGGGAGACCCCTCTACCGGGAGGATCGCGATTCCTCGCCTCCGCCGCTGCGCGGCTCCACGCGGAATGACAACTACGGGCACCCGCGCTGCTGCGCGCCTCGCTCGGAATGACAAACCGATCGTCAGCTGCGATAGAGCGTGACCGCCGTCTCATCGAAGTCCAGGCGACTCGAACCCCTCGGCAGTACGTGGCCACGCGCGTGCTCCGCAACGAGCACGCGAGAGAACCCGATCGTCTGCCAGCTCGCCAGCACGAGGTCGAGCTGCCGCGATTCGTAGGGCGGATCCACGAACACGACGTCGTAGCTGTCCGCGTCGAGCGCAGCCGCGAACTGCACGGCGTCGCGCTTGAAGATGCGGGTGCGGTCCCGCAGCCGAAGCGCCGCCACGTTCGCGCGCAGGGCATGCAAGCTCGCGGGTCGGAACTCGACGAAGTCCGCGCTCCGCGCGCCGCGCGAGATGGCCTCGAGGCCGAGCGCACCCGTGCCGGCGAACAGGTCGAGGACACGCGCATTGGCCAGCTCGGGTGCAAGCGCGCCGAGCACCGCGGCGCGCACGTGCTCGGCGGTCGGGCGGACTCGGAAGTCGGCCGGCGACGTCAGGTCCCGGCCCGCAAATTTGCCTCCGACGATCCGCAGCGAAGCCTCCGGGTTACTCCGACCGAAGCGCCGTGTTCGGGTCCGCTCGCGACGCCCGAACGGCCGGTGCCCCGCTGGCCGCCAGCGCGACGAGCACCAGCATCGCACTGACCGCAGTATACACGACCGGATCCCGCGGCGACTGCTGGAACAACAGCGGCTCGAGCCACCGGCTCGCCGCGTAGGCGAGCAGCGTACCTAACGCGACGCCTGCGAGGCCGAACCGGACGCCCTGACCCACGACGAGACGGAGAATGTCGCGGGCCTGCGCGCCCAGCGCGACGCGCACCCCGAGCTCATGCATCCGCTGCGTGACGTTGTAGCCGATCACGCCGTACAGACCCACGGCCGCCACCACTAGCGCCAGCACGCCGAACGCCACGAACATCGTCGCGCCGAGCTGCCACGATCGTCGCTGCTGATCGACGATCTCGATGAACGGCTTGGTGGTCACGTATGATTGCCCCGGCATGACGCGCTGCATTGCCTTGCGGACCGCCTCCTGCTGTGCGGCCGGATTCCCTCGCATCCGGAGCATCACGAACCCACCACCCGGAGACGCCTGCTCGAGCGGCAGGTAGTACTGATATTTCTTGTCCGACGTCAGATCGCCCTGCACCATGTCCTCGGCGATCCCGACCACCGTCGTGCACGGCATCGTGTCCGCGCGCACGCGCATGCACTGCCCAAGCGCGTCCTTCCCCGGCCACAGCACCTTCGCCATCCCGTCGCTGACGACGCTGATCATTGGAGCATTGGCGCGGTCGGCCTCCGTGAAGCCGCGTCCGCGAAGGATGCGCGTGCCCATCGTGCTGAAGTAGTCGGTCGTGGCCGTCTGATACGTGAAGCGGCCGAGCTTTCGGACCGAGTCGATCCCTGGAACGTACAGGTTCGTGGACGACGTGCTCCAGAACGGCACACTGCTCATCCACACGGCACTCTCGACGCCGGGAATCTCCTGGGCAGCGGCGAGGAGTGTCCGCCCGAGCTGCGCGCGTGCGCTGTCGCTCATATCCATCCCGCGCATGTTGCGCGTCACGAGCAGCAGGGGCTCCGCGTCGTAGCCCATCCGCATCGCTTTCACGTTGCCGAGGCTTCGCACGAAGAGCCCGGCACCGACGAGCAGCACCACCGAGAGAGCGCCCTGCAGCACGAGCAGCGTCGCTCGCGTCCGAGACCGATGGTACGTTCCTTCCCGCGGACCGGTCTTGAGCGACCGCGCCAGATCGCCGCGGCCGGACAGCAGCGCCGGTGCGAGGCCGGTGAGCAGTCCCGCCACCATGGCGGCGCCCACAGCCACGCCTAACGTGCGCCAGTCGGTCATGACGTCGACCGACGCGCCTTCGCTCGCGATCAGGAGGCGGCGGATGGCCAGCCCGCCCCACTGCGCGACGAGCAGGCCGGCCGCGCTGCCGATCAGCGACAGGACCAGACTCTCCGTCAGCGTCTGCATCATGAGGCGGCGTCGCGAGACGCCCAGCGCGAGCCGAACGGCGATCTCACGCTGCCGGCGCAGCGCCCGGGCGAGGAACAGGTTCGCGACGTTCGCGCACGCGATCAGCAGAACGATGGCCGCGACGCCCGTCACCCACAGGGCCGTCCGCGCTTCGAGACTCGGGTCCGGGCCCGCGCCGAGCTTCATGGCACCAGCGATGGCGTTAGGCTTCGCGATCTCCGCCGGCGTCAGCGTCGGCTCGATCTCGCGCTCGGCGTTCCAGCTCCGAGCGTACGCCTGGCTCAGGTCTCTCGATGCCTGCTCGACGGTCACGCCGGGCTTTCGGCGCACCATCATCTCCATCCAGCCCCAGTTGTATCGCGTGTAGTACTTCGGATTGGTGCGCTCCGTCGGCTGAGACCCCGCGTACGTCGTGATCGGGATGTAGACCGCGGGCGGGTTCGCGTCATCCACGCCGGCGAATCCCTCCGGGGCAACACCGACGATCGTCGCCGGGATGTTCCCGACCTGCAGCACCTCGCCCAGCACGTTCCGCCCGCCGAGCTCCGACTTCCAGAACCCGTACCCGAGCACTGCGACGTCCGCCCCGCGCGGCGTTGTGTCCTCGGCCGCCACGAAATACCGGCCGAGGGCAGGTGGCGCGTCGAAGAACCGGAAGAACGTCGCGTTGACGGCGGCGACCTGTCGCTCGCGCGACGCGTCGCCGACGCCGACCGCCATCGACCGAGTCGCGAAGCCGGACCACTCGTCGAAGGATCGCGACCAGCGCTTGAGGTCCAGATACCTGGCGTATTCCGTGTGCCAGCTCGTGCTGGTGGTTCCCCGGTACGTCGACCGCAGGTACACGCGGTTGACTGTCGATGGATCGCGAAGGTACGCGTACGGCCGGAACATGAGCCGATCCACGACACCGAACATCGCCGCGTTCGCTCCGATGCCGAGCGCCAGCGTAAGGATCACGGTGGCGGCAAAGCCGCGAGACTTTCGCAGCGTACGGAACGCGAAGCGAACGTCGTGGGTGAGCTCGTCGAGGAAGTGCCGGAGCGAAGTCATGGCGACGCGGGAGGTTGTGAGGTAAGAACCCTCACGTCGATGGACACGGTTTCTCGGCGGAGCGTTGTTTCCGACCGACCGGGCTGCGTATCTTGGCTCTCCTCAACAAGCTACCTCGAACGTCAACCCATCGCCCGTGTTTCACGACCGCCCCGTCTTTCCCCGCGGCTTCCGCTGCGCCAGCCGCAACGTCGGTCTCAAGCCGAACGCGAAGGACCTTGCCGTGTTCGCGAGCGACGTCGACGCCAACGCGGCCGCCGTGTTCACTCGCAATCACTTTCCCGGCGCGCCGGTCATCGTCGGCCGCGAGATTATGCAGCATGGGCGGCTGCGCGGGATCGTCGTCAACAGCAAGGTCAGCAACGTCGCCACGGGACAGCAGGGCATCGCCAAGGCGCGGCGCATGGCGGCCGCCGCCGCACGCGAGCTGGACACCACGCCCGAGCGCGTGCTCGTGAGCTCGACGGGAGTGATCGGCGTGCCGCTGCCGATCGACATCATCGAGCGCGGCATCGACGGAATCGCCGCCGAACTGCAGAGCGACCCGCTCGTCGGCGCCGAGGGCATCATGACGACGGATCGGCATCCGAAGGCGCTGTCGATGAGTGTCGGCGACGCGACGATCACGTGGGTCGCGAAGGGTTCGGGAATGATCGAGCCGAACATGGCGACGATGCTCGTCTACATCTTCACCGACGCCGCGTTCGACGCCGTGTCGCTCGACCGGATGCTGCGGGCCGCGGTCGACGTGTCGTTCAACATGCTGTCGGTGGACACGGACACGAGTACGTCGGACACGTGCGCCATTCTCGCGAACGGTCTCGCCGGCACGGTGGACGAGAAGGCGTTCCTCGAGGCACTCATCGCCGGCTGCACGCGGATGACGGAGATTCTCGCGCGTGATGGCGAGGGCGCGATGCGGATGATTCGCGCGAGTGTGCGCGGCGCGCTCGACACCTCCGAGGCTCGGCGCGTCGCGAAGTCGCTCGTCAACTCGCCGCTCGTCAAGACGATGGTTGCGGGCGCCGACCCTAACGTGGGACGGCTGCTCATGGCGGTGGGGAAGTGCTTCGACTGCACGATTCGTCCGGCGACCACGGACGCGTGGATCAACGGTCACGCGGTCGTAGTGGGCGGTCAGCGGCTCGACTTCGAGGATGACGTGGTGCGGAAAACGCTCACCTCGGACGTGGTGGACCTGGAGGTCTCGCTCGGCGTGGGGAACGGCGAAGCGCGGGCGTATGGCTGCGACCTGACGGCGGGCTACGTCGAGGAGAACGCGGCGTACTACTCGAGCTAGTGTCATTCCTCGCCTCCGCACCTTCGGTGCTCCGCTCGGAATGACAACGTTCGGGCCTGCGGTCTCCGCTCGGACTGGCGGCGCTGTTACGTAACGCTCACCAGCAGGGAGCAGCACGTCACTCCGCCTTCTGCTTTCGCGAGCTCACCCGCCGGCACCGGCCTGACGTCCAGGCCCTCCGCCTCCAGGCGCGCGCGCGTGCGTGTGTGCTCCGCCGGATAGATCAGCGCGTCGCCGACCCGCAACGCGTTCGCCGCGTACGACTCGCCGGGGTCTACCTCGATCATTCGCATCGACGAGAAGTGACGCGCGTCCACCCACGCCGGGTTCACGAGCAGGAGTTCGTCGGCGACGACCGACACCGCGGACTTGAGGTGAAGACATCCCTCGAACGGCACCGAGTCCACCGTGTATCCCTGCGACGCCACGATCGAGCGCAGTTGCCCGATTCCGGCATCGTTGCTTCGATACCCGCCGCCGACGAACAGGCGCTTCCCAATGCGTACTACGTCGCCGCCATCGAGTGTCCCCGGGGCGAGGATCGCCGCCACCGGACGATGGCGTCGCACCGCCTCGGCCACCGCGGCCGTCTCGGCGCGACGCGACGCCGCGCCGGGTCGAGTGATGACCGCGAGCTCGTCGAGCACGAGGGCGGCGTCTTCGATGAACACCGAGTCGGCCATGTCCGGCCCGGCAGGGAGCCGCTGCACCTGGCAGCCGAGATCACGAAGCACTGACTCGTAAACCTCGTGCTCGGCGCGGGCCCGCGTGACATCGATCGCGGTGCGCTCGAGGTGCGTGAGCTCGCACTGTTCGATGGCGGGAGAGATGTCGCGTGTGATGGCGAGAAGTCGCGGTGTGTCGGTCATCTATGAACGCTGTACCACGCCCGGGCGTTCTGCCAGGTCTCTCGAGATAGGGCGGACCGGCGTTTCACCGTAGAGGGGAACCGACTCACCGTGTCCACGCCCGACTCACCGCACAGCCGGCGACGCATGGCGACCGCGACCGCAATGTTTGCGTCTCCCAATCAAACGGGATGTCGATGCGCTCGCTGTGTCATTGCGCGATCGGAGTCTCGCTCGTCGCGGCCCCTTTTCAGCCAACTGCCAAGCTCGGCCGGACGTCAACCTGATCGACGAGCTGGGACGCACGAGCGTCTGGGTGCGCACCTACCGCCCGGATCGCCCGGGCTCGGGCTTCGTGCAGATGTGGGGACTCGGCGCGACCGCGGACCGGCTACCACTCGTTAGGGCGGTGGCGGAGCATGGGCTGCTCCGGGTAGCGGGTAGCGGGTTCGTCGTCATTCCGAGCGAAGGCGAGGAATCGCACTCGTCCCGACCGAGGGGCCCCTCGACCGGGAGGATGGCGATTCCTCGCCTCCGCCGCTGCGCGGCTCCGCTCGGAATGACAGCGAACCCGCTACCCGCTACCCGCTTAACGTAGCGTCGCCTTCTCCAGCTTCGTGACCTGCCCCTCGCGGGACGTCAGGTACACCACGCCGCCCGGGCCGAACGCCGAGATCGTGCGGCCCGCCGGAATCTGCACGCGCTCCACCAGCTCGCCCTTGCGGTTCACGACGTCGTACACCGGCCCGCCCGCGATCGCCTTCGACGGAATCGTGCGGATCCACACGTTGCCCTCGGTGTCCGCGCGAACGAAGCCCGGCAGAAACACCGGCTTGTAGTCCGGCAGCTCGCTCGGGTCCACGAACTTCATCTGCGGCGGCGTCATCGGCATTCCGCCTGGACCAGTCTGACCCGGAGCCCCCCGGCCACGACCCGCGCCGTCGCCGCCTGGCCCGCCACCGCTGAAGATCATTACGCGCTGCTCGCCACCACCGCCGGCCGGCGGACCACCCGCCACGACCTGCTGCCCACCGCCCGGCGTCATGGCCATCGGTGCGTTGGCGCCCATCCGCTCGCGCGCGGCCTTCACCGAGTCGATGAACGCGACCTTGTCCTCATCGCTCAGCCGCTGCCACTCGAACGGGATCTTCGCGGACGACGTACGCGTCCCGTCCGGACCCACCCAGTCGATGTGGTAGTCGCGACCGCGGACGAACGCGACCGAGCCATCCGATGTCATTGCCCACTCGTCCACCACGGGCAGCGGGTTGATCTCCGACGTCATCATGATGCGGCCGTTCTCGTCCTGCGTCGTGTTCATCTTGACCTTCTGCGTCCTGATGTAGCCGAGCGTGTCGAGCTTCCGCGTGGCGAGGTCGATGCGCAGGATCAACGCCGAGTCCGGGATCTCGGGGATGCGCGGCGGTCCACCCGCGGCACCCGGAGCGCCGCCACGGAAATCGAACCGCGGCGACGCGCGATACACGAGCCGACCCTGCGGATCGACGCCGCCCGTGCCGAGCGGTCCGGCGAACGCCATGGCGTCCTGTGCGTTAGGCACCGACATCACGCGGGCCACCTTCCCGGCCGCGTCGAGCACGAGCATCGACAGCGACTGCGGGTCCACGAACAGCGTCGAGTCGGCGCGGTAAGCGACCAACCCCGCGAAGCGGCCCCCGTATGCGTTGTTCGTCGCCGGTGTCGAGTCGGCGACGATCGTGAAATTCTGCAGGGTCGCGTCGAACAGCAGCACGCGACGGCTCTGCGGCTCGTTGACCAGCACGCGCCCATCCGACAGCGGGCGGATACCCGACACGTTGCCGAGCTTTTCCTGAACCGTGGCGCTCACCGCGCCGAGTTGGCGGATGGGCGGAAGATCGAGGCCCTTGCCTGTGCCCGCCGGCGCACTCTGCGCCGCTGCTGATGCCATCGCGACCACCGTACTGGCGATCGAGATCACGTTCCTCGTTGCTCGTATCATTGCTCGTTGCCGCTTGGGTGAACCTGCGATGACATTACTGCCGAATCAGCACCTGCGCCCCGCCGCCCGGACCGACGAACACGTTTCCGCCACCGCCCATGGGCACAGGCCCCATGCCAGGGAACATTCCGCCCACGAACGTCGGCGTGCCGGAGCGGATCGACGCGAGATAGCGTGGCTCGAGATAGCTCGCCACGAACGCCGGCAGCTTCCGCCGCTGCTCGGCCGTCAACAGACCCTTCACGTCGGGGCCGATCTTCGCGAGCAGATCCACCGTCGCGTGACGCGCCGTGATGTAGTGGTCGTACGCGTCGCCCCCATCATAGCGATCGGGCAGCGTTCCGAGATACTTCGCGACGGGCGCCCAGATCGAGTCGTTCCGGATCGTGTACCAGCGATTCAGAGCGGCGATGCTGTCGGCCTGCTTCGCCGTCAGATGCAGGCTGTCCTGTTGGCGAAGAATCGTCGCGAGGGGATTCTGAAGACCACCGCCCTGACCGTAGATCGCGCGGAGCATCGGCTCGGGCAGCTTCTGGCCCGGCAGCGTCCGTCCGCGGTTGAGCTGCTGCGTCAGCGACTGACGCTCGCGCGTCGGACCGACGTCGAAGCGGAGCATAGCCGTCAGCGTCACCGGCGCGCGGAACGCGCTGAACTGCGGGTTCGTCGCACCGAAGCGCTGATTGACCTCGTACCGGTAGCGCTGCGTGGACGGATCGAAGCCGCGCACATAGAGCAGCGACGGATCCGGCGTCGCGACCTGGCCCCACCCTTTCAGCTTGTCGTCTTCATGCAGCAGCATGTCCGCCGCCGCCAGCGGATTCGAGAGCTGGAACTGGATCGACGCACGCTGCGGCATCCGGATCTTCGCCGGGTTGAACGAGATCGAGAGGCTCGCGTTCGATGTCCACGGGCCCTGGCAGCTGTTGCGCTTCGCGAGCTGACCGACCTGCGTCGCGAGGCATTCGCGTGCGGCGTCCGATCCGGCCCTGAGCAGCTGTTGCATCGCCCCGGCCACCGCCGCGTCGCCGCCCGACAGCTTCGGGTCGAAAATGAACGCGCGATCGTTGGAGTAGCCGTCGCCGTTGACGTCACCCGCGATGGTGGGCGTGAATGGCTGCCCCGAGCGGAACTGGCCGAACCAGCTCACGCGAATAGCGTCCCAGAAGTTGTAGCCGATGCTGTAGACGACCTGATGACGCGAGTCGAACGCTGCACGCGCCCACTCGACGTCCAGCGGGTTGCCGACCGTGCTGCTGAAGCCGCGTACCCGTTCGCGCACGTTCGAGTACACGTACGACGCGCTCCACGAGAGCCGCGTGCTGAACTGGCCCGGCGAGAGCCGGAGCGAGATCTGCCGGCTCTCCGAGCGGAGGTCGGAGCGCTGTTCGGTCACGCGTGAGAAGAGTGGCGACACACGCGCATCGCGCGACGCGATAATGCCAGTTGTCGGCACGATGCTCCCGGGCTGGACGAAGACCGGGCGCCCGCCCTCGTTCGCGAGCGCGAACCGCTCGACCGGATTGAAGTTGAGATCGACGAAGCTGCCCTGGTTCAGGTTGACCGAGTACGTCGCATCGATGTTCGCCGAGAGCCGGTTGCGCAGGATCGGGCCGTCCCACTGCAGGTTCGAGCGAAGGCTCCGTGGGGCGGCATAGTCCTCCGCGAACAGTGTGACGTTAGGCGCCGCGTCCGCGAACACACTGCCTGTGCTGCCGTCGGCGCAGCGATCCGGAACGCTCGCCAGGTTCGTGCGATAGACGCTCCACGCCGGGAGCGGTGCGGCCGCGCCACTGCACGTGATCTGCTGCACGCCGCTCGCGAGCCCGGTGTTGTCCAGCGCATTGCCGATCTGGTTGACGCTCGGCGTGTTCTGGAACAGGCCGACGCCGCCGCGGATGACAGCGCGAGGTCCGCGCGCGGCGCCCTGAAAGCCTGCGATCGCCGCCGCCTGGCCATAGCTCCACGAGAAGCCCACCCGCGGGCTCACGTACAGCTTGTTCGGCACATTGTCGTTCTGCACACCGAACAGCGTTTCGACCTGCGGGTTGAGCGTCGGCGAATCCGTGAAGAGGTTGCCGTCGAGTCGCACGCCATACTGCAGCTGCAGGTTGCTGCTCTTCCGCCACGAGTCGCCAAGCGACAGGCCCCCGATGATCTGGCCGGCATTGCGCTCGCGGCGCGTCAGCTGCCGCGTGAACTGCGCCGCTCGGCCCGCGGCAAAATCGGCGAGCGAGTTGAATGTGAACGTGCCGAGCAGGTTCGACGTCTGATCCTGCGCCATGCCGTCGTAGCGGAGATCGCTCGTCAGCTTCAGGCGATGCTTGTTGTTGCTGCTGAACCACGACAGCTGGTTCGACGCCTGGAGGCCGAGGGACGTGGACGCGCTGCTGAGCGACTGGCTGCCGCCAAAGGACAGCATCTGCACGCCGTTCGTGCCGTCATCGAACAGCGAGCTCACGCGAACGCGGCCGCCGGGCAGCGACAGGTAGGGGTCCGCGTAGTTGCGCGACCACTGCGCGCCTAACGACGTCTCGCTCAGGATGCCGACGCCGAAGTACGTCGTGTGGCGTCCCTGCAGTCCGCCGCGCCACGCCGTGCGCTCGCCGTCGCTCGCCGGTACCGACGTGACCGAGCCGATGACCGGCCGCTGCTTGTTCCACCCGCCGTTGAACGAGAGGTTGTACGCGCTCCCGCGTGTCGAGCCGGGCGGTGCGAAGTCGATGGCGCCGAACAGCGTGCCCTGATCGCTCAGCTTGTCGTTCGTGAGGCCACCGACCGTCGACGGGACCGCCTGGCTGCCGAGGATGCTGAGCAGCCGCGTTACCGAGTCCGACGCCACCCCGGCGGCCTTGAGTCCAATGGGATCCGTGTCGAGCAGGTTCTGATAGTCGTTCGCACGACGCCCGAGCTGCCAGGACAGGTTGTAGAACGTCTTGTCGAACGAGATCGGTCCCGACAGCGCTCCGCCCAAAGACGCGTTCGTGTACTCCTGGCCAAGCGCCCGGGCGGCCGCGTCGGTCCACTGCACCTGCGGTGCGTCGAGGTTGAGACTCATCCCGCGCGTGATGAAGTTCGAGCCGGGCCGAGTGCGCAGCGAGAACTGCGCGCCGCTGAACCCACCGCGCGACACGTCGTACGGCGTGGTCACGAGTGAGCTCGAGACCGCGGCATCCCGCGGGAGTCCCGACCCGCCGAAGCTCATCCCATTCAGGGTCGTGTTGTTCTGGTCGGCCCCGAGGCCGAGGACCGAGTAGCCGTTCGGGTCTCCGCCCTCACCCGGAACCGTCTGGACGCCCGGAAGCGTCGCTGCCATGGCCGCGAGGTCGCCCATGAGATTCACCGGAACGTCGGCGGTGGGAATCGGCCGCTCGGTACCGCTGATGTCTGGCGCCGGATCGTTCCTCGCCACCTTGTCGCGCGGCGCGGTGATGTTCACGTTGCCGAGCACCGCGTCGACCTTCGTCAGCTTCGCGTCGGCGATGAGAATTTCCTCATCGGCCATTCGCTTGACCTCGAACCGCTTGGCGGCGTAGCCGATGGCCGCGAACGCGACCATGTAGTCGCCGTCGCCCGATGGGAACGTGATGGTGAAGCGGCCCTCGCGATTCGTGCGCGCCGTGCGGCTGACGTTGCCCGAGAATGACGTGACCGTGACCAGCACTTCGTTGATCGGAAGGCTGTCCGGCCCGATCACTCGACCCCGGATGACGTCGGCCTGCTGCGCGGAAGCCGTGCGCGGCGCGACGGCGAAGCCCGCCAGGAAAACGGCGAGCAGGATGACGAGACAGCGGTTCACGGGACCCTTCGAGCTTGTCGGCGGGTGACGGCACAACCCCGCGGAGTGCAGGGTTGGCGAGAAGGTTGGACTCCCGACGATCCGAATGGGTTTACTACAGGCGTCAGGCTGCCGGCGTTTGACGACTGAAGCTAACGCTTGGTGTCCACCCAGGCGCCGAGCGCCGTCGACTAGAAGGGGACCCTGCTTCCATGGCCCACCGCCAGAGCGCACCGCTGGGCGAGCACGAGCAGGGCACCCCCGAGATGACACGGCTGGTCGATACGGTCATGATCAGAGTACCGGCGACAGGTGCAACGCCCCATCTTGGTGGCTGACGCCGCCACACCCATGCTATAGCCTCGTTCAACACCGTTCCAGCCTGTGCTGTCCATGCGCCACCAACAAACGACTCATCCCCGTGTGCTAGCGATGATCGCCGCCGCGGGCCTCCTCATGACCGCGACCGCCGGCGCACAGCTGCCGCGCGTCGGCATCATCGACTTCTACGGCCTTCGCAAGACGACCCCCGCGCAGGCGCGCGAGGCGCTCGGCATTGCCGTGGGCGATTCGCTCACATCGCTGGCGCTGCTCCAGGTCCCGGCGCGTCTCGCGGAGCTGCCAAGCGTCATGTCGGCGGCGGTCGATCCCGTCTGCTGCGAGGAAGGGAAGACCATGCTCTACATCGGCATTCTCGAGGACGGGGCACCGACGCTCGCGCTGCGTACTCAGCCCACCGGAAAGAGCCGGCTGCCAGCTGACGTGATCGAGGCGGGCGTCGCGTTCCAGCAGGCGCACAGACGCGCCGTCATGCGTGGATTCGCGAAGGAGGATGTGTCGCAGGGGCACTCGCTCATGGCGGATTCGACGGCCCGGATGATCCAGCTTCGCTTCGTCGACCTGGCCGCCAAACATCGCGACTCGCTGCGCGCCGTCCTGCGAACGGCGGACGATGAGGATCATCGCGCCTTCGCCGCGGAAGTGCTCGCCTACTCCGCAAACAAGCAGAGTGTGGTGGAGGATCTCGTCTATGCGATGCGGGACCCGTCGAGCCAGGTGCGCAACAACGCCACGCGTGCGCTCGCGCTGATCGCGTTGTATGGACAGCAGCACCCGGATCTCAAGATCGTGGTGCCATACGAGCCGTTCATCGATCTGCTGAACTCCGTCGCGTGGACGGATCGGAACAAGGCCTCGCTGGCGCTGATGCAGCTGACCGAGAGCCGAGACCCGAAGCTGCTCGCGGCGCTCAAGACGCGGGCCTTCGATGCGGTGGTCGACATTGCGCAATGGACGAACCCGGGCCATGCGATGGCGGGGATCGTCATACTGGGCCGCATGGCCGGGATGTCGGACGCGGACATCTTCGCGGCGTACGAGCGGGGCGAGAAGGACAAGATCATCGACGCGGCGCGTAAGGCGAAGTCGTAGCGGGAGCCGGGTAAGCGGGTAGCGGGTAGCGGGCAAACGGTGGCTGTCATTCCGAGCGGAGGCCGCAGGCCGGAGGCGAGGAATCGCCATCGTCCCGAAAGTGGGGCCTCTCTACCGG
>Ga0207712_10001973_pt1 | contig 13455 bp, 16 predicted proteins | sample KBSS44metaG_FD_184402 | JGI IMG/M metagenome (GOLD analysis project Ga0207712, IMG submission 184402) | Switchgrass rhizosphere microbial communities from Kellogg Biological Station, Michigan, USA - KBS S4-4 metaG (SPAdes) (version 2) | ecosystem: Host-associated > Plants > Roots > Rhizosphere... | reverse complement strand
ATTATCATTAACGGACTGGCTCGGGTCTTAGTCCTCAGCACGACCCGGAAGGGGGCCAGTTAGCCATGAGGGGAGCAAGTCAGGGATGTTGAGCTTGCGCCGGAAAACGGTGAATGTAGTCATGCTCAGCCTAACGGGCGTTTGCACGTTCTTGGCGGTAGGAACGCTGCTGTTTGTGCTCGGGTATCTGTTCTTCCACGGCGGCACCAGCCTGACTTGGGATTTCTTTACCAAGCTGCCGACGCCGGTCGGTGAATCAGGCGGGGGAATGGCCAATGCGCTCCTCGGTAGCGCTAAGCTGCTGCTGTTAGCTAGCTGTATTGGCATACCGATCGGATTCCTGGGCGGCGTGTACCTCGCGGAATTCGGCGGGTCGTCCTTTTCCTTTGTGGTCCGCTACACCACGGACCTCCTCAACGGTGTGCCCTCCATCGTGATCGGAATATTCGCCTACACGCTGATCGTGCTTCCGCAAGGTCATTTTTCGACACTGTCGGGTGGGCTCGCCCTGGGCGTCATGATGATCCCAATTGCCATCCGCAGTTCGGAGGACTTCCTGAAAGCGGTGCCGGTTTCTCTGCGCGAGGGCGCGATGGCGCTGGGAGCTTCCAAGGCCAAGACGATTTTCACGGTGGTGATTCCGGCCGCTAAAGCCGGGCTCATTACGGGCATCATGCTGAATGTGGCTCGCGTGGCTGGAGAGACTGCGCCCCTGATTTTCACGGCCTTCGGCAACCGCTATTGGAGTCCGGGTTGGGATCAGCCAACGGCCGCACTTCCGGTGATGATCTATACCTACGCCATTTCGCCGTATCCTGACTGGAAGCAGCAGGCTTGGTCCGCGGGCTTCGTGCTCTTGATGTTGGTGCTGGCGATTAACGTATTCGCACGGATGATTCTATCGAAGAGAGGACACGTAGCAAGATGAGTCCCATGCAAGCTCCTAGCCCCCAACACAGTTCCGATGTGACAATGAGAAGCCACACCTTCCCTATGCAGATGGCCCAGGAAAAGCAGCCAGCGGGCGAACTCGCGAAGCTCAGCGCTACCAATCTGGTATTTCACTACGGATCGTTCAAAGCGCTGCATGGAATCTCGATGCAGGTATACGCTAACCGCGTAACGGCGTTTATTGGACCCTCCGGATGCGGCAAGTCGACCTTCCTGCGAACGCTGAACCGGATGTACGAAACCATTCGGACCGCTCGCGTGGAAGGCGAAATTTTGCTGGATGGCGAGGATATCTTCAAACTGGAAGTGTCGGAACTGCGCCGCCGCGTCGGAATGGTGTTCCAGAGGCCCAATCCGTTTCCCAAATCGATCTTCGATAACATCGCTTACGGCCCCCGGATTAACGGTTCGGTCAGCCGTTCCGGCATCAAGGACCATGTAGAACAGAGCCTGCGCCGCGCGGCCCTGTGGGACGAGGTCAAGGACAAGCTGCATCACTCGGCCTACGGGCTGTCTGGCGGCCAGCAGCAGCGGCTGTGTATCGCCCGCGCCTTGGCTGTGAACCCGGAAGTTCTGCTGCTGGATGAACCCTGCTCCGCGCTGGATCCGATCGCAACCGCGAAAATCGAGGACCTGATTTTCCAGCTCAAGGACAGCTGCACGATCGTAATTGTCACCCACAACATGCAGCAGGCGGCGCGCGTGGCCGATTACACCGGCTTCTTCCTGATGGGAAAACTGATCGAGTTCGACAACACGACGGTGATCTTCAAGAACCCGGCCAAGAAAGAAACCGAAGACTACATCACCGGGCGCTTCGGCTGAGGTTTTACCCATGCAATCCGGAGCCAAAATCATGCGCCACTTCGAACAAGAATTGGAAGAGCTGAAGGGCAAGTTGCTCGAAATGAGCGCGCTGGTGGAAGCGGCCGTTCAGCGCAGTGTGGCCGCCGTCGCCCAAAAAGACCGCAGCGCGGCCGACCAGGTCTTTCGCGACGAGGCGCGCATCAATGCTCTGGAGATGGAGATTGACGAGTTCGCTATCAATCTGCTGGCGACGCAGCAGCCTCTGGCGGCCGACCTGCGCCTGGTGGTCGCCGCGCTCAAGATCAATACCGACCTGGAGCGTATGGGTGATCTGTCTGTGACGATTGCGGAGCGGGCCATCTCCTTACTCTCCGAACCGGTGATCAAGCCGATGGTAGATATTCGGCATATGTCCGCCCTGGTGGAGTCGATGGTCCGAAAGAGTCTTGACGCCTTCGTGGCGAATGACGCGGATATGGCTCGTAGCGTGCTCGCTTCCGATGACGCTGTCGACAGCCTCCGCACGGCCTCCTACCACGAGCTGATCAGCTACATGGAGAAGGATCCGCAGAACATTCCCCAGGCACTCGACCTGATCGGGATTACCAGAAGCCTGGAGCGGATCGCCGACCACTCCACCAACATCGCCGAGGACGTTTTGTTCCTGGTAAAAGGCATCGACGTCCGGCATCACGCGGAAGCACGCCAGTAGCGCGAGGCTGGTGTACGATTGTGGTGGCGACCCAGACGGGCGGATTCGGCTAAAGGAGTATCCGGCTTTGCGTCATTTTGCAGTCGAACTCGAGGAACTCAATCAGGCCCTTCTGGAGATGGGGGCGCTGGTCGAGTCGTCTATTCATTGCAGCGTGCAGGCGCTGGTGGATCGCGATGAGCGCATGGCTCGCCGGGTCATCGAAGACGAACGACGCATTAATCAGATGGAGCTCGATGTCGACGCGCGGGTCACGCGCTTGCTCGCGCTCAACCAGCCTGTCGCCCGCGACCTGCGCCTGCTGATCATGGCTCTCAAGATCAACACCGATCTGGAGCGTATGGGCGATCTGGCCGTCAATGTAGCCGAGCGGGCGATTTCCCTGTCCAAGGTGCCTCCCGTCAAGCCTCTGATCGACACGCCACGCATGGCTTCCTTAGTAGAGGACATGCTGCACCGGAGTCTGGACGCGTTCGTGAAGCGCGACGCCACGCTTGCCGCCCAGGTCCTGCCGGCCGACGATGAAGTGGATTCCCTTCGCGACAAGATTTACTCGGAGCTGCTGGAAGTCATGCAGCTGAATCCAGTAGTGGTTCCGTCCGCCATCCATCTGATGTTCGTCGCGCGCAACCTGGAACGGATTGCCGATCACACCACCAATATCGCCGAGGACGTCATCTTCCTCGTGCGCGGTGTCGACGTCCGCCATCACGCCACCGAGAACAAGGTCTAGCTTTTCACTCCGCCTTCGCCAGCTTCGTGGTGATCATCCATTTGAGGACTCCCCGCGGCGGCCCCAGCTTACCATGCGTCTCGATTCGCACCAGCGAGCCCTTTTTGAGATCCACCATGATGGCCGCTTCGAGCAGCAGCCCGATAAGGCTTCCCAAGTGCGGCTGATGACCCGCCAGAAGAATCTTGTCGACCTTGTAGTCGGTGCCGATCTCCTTCCAAATCTGTTCCGGACTGGCGCCGGGAAGCAGATTCTTCGTTTCGACGATATTCTTGCAGCCGAGAACCTCTGAAGCGATCGCGGCCGTCTCCTGAGCCCGCCGCAACGGACTGGTGAGAATCAAATCCGGTGCGACCTCCGCTTTGCGTGCGATCTTCAAAACTTCTTTCAGGTCGCGCTTGCCCTTGGCGGTGAGCTTCCGATCGCGGTCCGCGAGCCCGGTCTCGCGCTCTTCGGCGTCCCCGTGGCGCAGAACATAAATGTCCATTTCACTTCTTCCCGTCTGCCGCGCTCAGCACGGCCTTCCATTCCGCTCTTTCAGCCGATCCGAAATGCTTTCCCCAATACTCTCGAAAATCTGCTTCGCGTTTGACTGCAAGGCCCTGCACGGCCGCGGCTGCACCCTTATCGCGGCGAACCATTTCTAGCGTGGTGGCGCAATCGTTAATCGCGCCTAGTCTATCTTGCAGCTCTTTCAGCGGCTCCAGAATTGGTTTCGTTCTTTCTCCATAGACTGGTTCGAAAAGTTCTATTGTGTAGCGCACTCGCTTAGCCTCCAGCCGAAGGCGATGCATTCGGAGGTGCGTGGAACCGGGCCGTGCGGCCTCTCGTCCCGCTTGAAAGAAGTCCTCCATCATCGTAGGCAGCAGGCGTTTGGCGTGTTCCGCAACGCTGCCCCCGGGGTCTTGTTTCGCCTGTGGCCGGACGATCCGTAAATGTTCGCGCCAGCTTCGGATTTTGCCCCGCCGGAGCCAGCCAGCGATGCTGCCGGTCAGTTCCTTGCTCGTGTGCCGCCGCTCTTTGTCTAACCCTGCGGACAGTTCCCGCCTGCGCCATCCGGCGGACCGCAGCACTTCCACTGCGATGTCGCAGTTGCGCACCGCGCCGCAGCGTTCCATTAGCTTTTTTAGATTTCCGCGGATTCGTTTCAGCGGACCTGGCTTGAACCACGCTTCGAAGACGTTCAGCTCTTGCCTCAGCCGGCGGATCGATACCCGCAGGTCGTGGATGGCGTCCGCGTCGGTAGGCTTGCGGGCGACCTGGCGGACTTCGCGATTCAGCTTCTTCAGCCGCGCCGCGGTCTGCGACCGTACCAGCTTCCTCATCGCTTGACCCGCACCGTCAGCGGCAAACCGTAGGATTCGCGAAACACAGCGGCCACTTGTTCCGCCTGCCACTGTTCGATATCCACGTCGCGGTCTGAAAACAAGCGTAGCTCCACCGAATTCTCCAGCACGACCGCTTCCACACGCTCTATTCGCTGCTCCTGACTCTGATCCAGCGCCACGGCCAGCCGCAGCAGCGGCGTAAGAAGTGCCACGGTGTTTCGATCCTCCGGATTCAGCGCCTGGAATGTTTCGTGCGTCACCTGCGGCATCGACTTGCGGTGATATCGGCATAGAGTCGCGATCGCGATCCGCTCCCGATCCTCAAAGCCCGGCAGATCCGAGTTGGCCACCAGGTAATAAGAATGCCGGTGATGCCGCGACTCGTTCACAAAATGTCCGATGTTGTACAGATAAGCCGCGGCTTCGAGCAGCCGGCCCTTGGCTAGCGGCAAGCGATGCAACGGCCGCAGCCCTTGGAATAACATCCCTGCCAGGTCGGCAACTTTCCGCACGTGCAACGTCGATACGCCGTAGTGGCGTCCCAACGCCCGCACCGCCCGGCGCTCGTCTGCATTCAGGCGAGCCTGCTCCATGCCCACCTGGCGGTGTGAAAGATCGGCGATAATCCCTTCGCGCACGCCGGCCACCGAGTAGTAAAAGCGATTCAGCCGCAGCTCCAGCACCACCTCGTTAAGCACCGCGACGCCCGCTACGATAATCTCCGCCCGCCGGGGCCCGATCCCCGTGATCTTGGCGCGTCCTCCGGAATCCCGCGAGGATACGTCGCGAAACAATTGGCGCAGTTGCGGACCCGTGGCCTGCAGCCGGTCCGCCCGGTCGCGCCGCGAGCGCCGGACGTGATTCACCGCGCACACCGTTGCCGCGGCAGTCGCCGAAGTCGCGATCATCCTGTCGACACCCGCGGTCCCGAGCCGCGCCACTGGACCCGCAATCCTCTCCTGGATGTATTTCTGCATCCGCGCCAGCTCGCGCAGATTGGGCGGGTCGCTCTTGAGGAACACTTCTGTTAGCCGCAGCGCGCCTAAGGGCTTCGAAAACGCTTCCACCAGCCGTCCGCCTTCGCTCAGGATCAGCTCCGCGCTGCCACCGCCGACGTCCATCATCAGCACCCGCTGCTTGGGATGCGGCCACAGGTTTTGCACGCCCAAATGAATCAGCCGGGCTTCTTCCAGTCCCGAGATGACTTCCACTGGATGTCCCAGGATGGCCGAGGCCCTTGCCAGAAACTCGTCGCGATTGGACGCGTCCCGCAAGGCTGCCGTACCCACCGCCCGTACGCCCATGACGTCGAGCTTACGGTACTGGTCCGCCATGCGCGTCAGGACCTGACAAGCCAGCTCGATTTCGGAAGCAGCCAGCTTCCCCTCGCGGAACACTGTTTTGCCCAATCGCACCACTTGGCGCTCCGCCGCCAGCACCTGCATGGTTTGCCCAGGTATAGCCTGCCCCGGTATAGCTTGCCCCGAAGTGGAGTTCGGCGAGTTCACCTCTGCGGCGAGCATGCGGATGGAGTTACTGCCGATATCGATTGCTGCGTAACGGGACATGCTGCGGAGGTATCCTATGGATGTAACGTGTTTGTAATATTACGTTACAAGCCCTCTCGTTTATAATAAAGAACCTTCGTGCCTTCCTTCTTGCCAAATCGTGGACCAGGCCGCTTAATTGTGGTCGAGGGAATCGACGGATCCGGCAAATCGACCCAAATTGCATTGCTTTCACAGTGGTTGCGCCTCCGCGGCTATGCCGTCGCTTTTAGCGAATGGAATTCCTCTCCGCTGGTGAAAGAGACCACGCGTCGCGGCAAGAAGAAGGAGATGTTCACGCCCACGTCCTTCAGCCTCATCCACGCTACCGATTTCGCCGATCGCATGGAGCGCTATATTCTCCCGCTACTCAAGGCCGGCGCAGTGGTCTGCGCTGATCGCTATGCCTACACTGCCTTCGCGCGCGATGTGGTGCGCGGCGTCGACCGCGCCTGGGTTCGCAACCTGTATCGCTTCGCACTAAAGCCCGACCTGGCGTTCTATTTCAAAGTCCCGCTCGAAACCGCGCTTGGACGCATTCTCGGCGGACGCAACGCCCTCAAATACTATGAAGCCGGTATGGACCTCGGCCTCAGCCGTAATATCGAGGAGAGTTTCCGGATTTTTCAAGGCCGTATCCTGGCGGAATACGAAGCCATGATCGAAGAGATGGGCTTCCATGTCATCGACGCCACGAAGTCCATCGAATCGCAACAAAAAGAAATGCGCCGCATCGTGCTGCGCGAGTTTGGAACGGTACGCGCGCCGGGTGTTCTCGGTGTGGATCTTAACGCTGCCCGCTTACATGCCTGACTGCCATGCCTGATTACAAATCCCGGCCGCCATTATCGTATTACCGGACCGCGTTGCCGGGAGTCGATTACTCCGAGCTTCAGGGCAAGCTGATCGTCGTCGAAGGGCCGGATGCGGTCGGCCGCAGCACGCAGATTCGCGGGTTGAAGCCGTGGCTCGAAGAGTTGGGTCACGCCGTTCTCGATACCGGCATGGCTCGCTCCGCGCTGGCCGGCAAAGGGATCAAGGAAGCCAAGCAGGGCAATACGCTCGGTCCCGTCACCATGACGATGTATTACCTGACCGACTTCGCTGACCGTCTGGAGAACGAGATCATTCCGGCTCTGCGCGCCGGCGTCGTGGTGCTGACCGACCGGTACATCTATTCGGTGATGGCCCGCGCCATTGCGCGCGGTGAGAATCGCTCCTGGATGGAGCAGACCGCCGGATTTGCCCTGGTTCCGCACGCGACCTTTTATCTGCGTGCCGAAGTGCAGCATCTGGTTTCGCGCGTGGTGGTCGGCCGCGGAGCCTTCGATTATTGGGAGAGCGGTCTGGACAATGGCTTCGGGCGCAACATGTACGATAGCTTCGTGCGCTATCAATCGCGTCTGATCCGCGTGTTCGATAGCCTCGCGGGGCCGTACGGATTCGAGGTCGTCGACGCCACCCGGCCTCCAGTGGAAGTTTTCGAATCGCTGAAAGCATCCGTCTCGCGGATCTTCGAGGCTCCGGACAAACCCAGGATCGTTCCTCCGCGCAAATCCGCACAGAGATCGCATCCCGCTCCGACGCTAAGGACCGCCTCCTCCCGCCGGGAGTAGATCTCAGGCCGGCGTAGAGGGAGCCATGATGGCAGGCGCGCTGGGCGATCTGGTAAAGACCACTCTTCTTGTTGTTGGAGTGCTCTTTCCGATCGTCAACCCGATTGGGAACACGCCGATCTTCCTGTCGTTGACTCGTGGGTTGTCCAGCCGGGCGCGAACAGCTCTTGCCAGGATGATCGCCCTGAACGGGCTGACTCTGATCCTGGCCTCGATTTTCATTGGGACCTACATCCTGACCTTTTTCGGAATTTCATTGCCCGTGGTTCAGGTTGGAGGAGGGCTGCTGGTCATTGCGACCGGCTGGACGCTTCTGCGCCAGCCGAATGACGATGGCGATCCAAACAGCACCGCCCGCGCGTGTAAAGAGAGCGACTATTCCCGTCAGGCGTTCTATCCGTTAACGCTGCCCCTGACGGTCGGGCCGGGAACAATCTCAGTCGCAATCACGGTCGGAGCCAATCGTCCCGAAGGATCGGAGGGGCGCTGGCCTCTGATCGCAGGCATGTTGCTTGGCTCGGCTCTGATTGCTGTGTCTATCTATTTGAGTTACCGTTTCGCCGAACGGATCGGACGGGCTCTCGGCGACTCGGCCATGAACATCATCATCCGCCTGTCGTCCTTCATCCTGGTCTGCATCGGAGTCCAGATTTTGTGGAATGGGCTGAGCGCGCTGCTCCGCACCATCGTTCGATAAAGCCCGCGAGGCTCCTCGAGCATGTCGCAATAGACATCAGAAATTCAATCGGCTTTGTCCTCATAAATGCGATAATGGACCTTGACCGCGCGCATCTTCAGTAGGCTCATCCTGAGTTTGGTGGCGGTTCTCGCTCTCGCGCTGATCGCCGTCGATTATCTCGTCACCCAGCGCGTCCAGGAAACGTTTTCCGGCCAACTTCGCCAGGAACTGGCCGAGAAAGCTCAAACCATCGCCCTTGTGCTTCCCCAGAATGCGGGAGCATTTGGCCAGCTCGCCAAAGCCACCGGCGCGCGCCTCACCTGGGTCGATGCCAGCGGCCGTGTTCTGGGCGATTCCGATTCCGATCCGCGCGGCATGGATAACCACAAGGCCCGGCCCGAAGTCGCCGCCGCCCTGCAAGGGCAAGTCGGTTCCAGCCTGCGGATGAGTCCCACCCTTGGTGTCCGATTGTTCTACGTTGCGATTCCCTATCAGGGCGGGGCACTACGCCTGGCCGTGCCCGCCGCCGCCGTCGATGCGCAGGTCCGTGCCATTCGTAATGACGTCCTGCTCTCCACCGCCCTCGCATTCTTGCCTATCGTGATCCTGGCCGCCGTCTTCGCTCGCTACGTTTCCGGCCGCCTGGGCACCATCATCGACTTCACCCGCCAGCTAGCCGAAGGAAACTTCCGGGCGCGCCTTCCCGGCTCCTCCCGCGGTGTGCTGGGAGCGCTTTCCATCAAACTCAACGAGACTAGTGAAAAGCTCGAGTTCATGCTGGATCGCCTGGAAACCGAACACGCCGAACTCGAGAAACTGGAGAACATCCGCAAGGATTTCGTCATCAACGTTTCGCACGAGCTGCGCACGCCGCTCGCCTCCATCCAGGGCTATACCGAAACGCTCCTGGACGGCGCCATCCATGACCCCGCCAACAATATCAAGTTTCTAAATATCATCCGCCAGAATGCCGAGCGCCTGGCCCGGCTCACCGCCGATCTGCTGACTCTGTCTCGCGTCGAGCTCAACCAGCAGGAGTTCAAGTTTGCCACCTATTACGCCCACCGCATCTTGAGCGATAATCTCGACGGCATGCGGCCGATCGCCGAGCGTCGCGGTATCCAACTGGTTCTGGAGCCGGTGGAACCAGCCGTCGCGGAAGTGTTCTGCGACGCCGAGGCGGTCCACCAGATCCTCACTAATCTTCTGGACAACGCCATCAAGTACACTCCCGACGGCGGGATCGTCACTGTCGGCGCCAGGCAGGTCGGCCCATCCGCAGACCCGTCCGGCCCCGCCGCTTTTGTCGAGTTTTTTGTTCGTGATACCGGTTCGGGCATCCCCGCCGGCGACCTGCCCCGGCTGTTCGAGCGCTTCTATCGCGTTGATAAAGCCCGCTCCCGGGCGTTGGGTGGCACTGGCCTGGGGCTGGCCATCGTGAAACACCTGACACGTTCCCAGAACGGCGAGGTTCGGGTGGAAAGCATAGTGGATAAAGGATCTACCTTCTTCTTTACGCTGCCGGTCCAGGACTTGGGTTTATCCGATTCCTTGCCGATTCAAAAAGAGTTAACGGCGTCGTAATCAATTTGTAATGGCTTCTGCGTTACTTTGGAGCTAGCGATTGGGAATTAGAAAATGAAGAAGATTGTACTTATCGAGGATGACGCCGACCTCTTTTCGCTGATCCAATACAACCTGGAGAAGGAAGGCTTCGCGTTTGCCGGCTCTCGCACTGGCAAAGGCGCCATCGAGCTCTTCCGCCGCGAAAAGCCCGACCTCATCATTCTCGATATCATGCTCCCCGATTCCGACGGCCTGGAAATCTGCAAGTCGATTCGCGCGCATCCCGAGCTCTCGCACACCCCGGTGATTTTCCTAACCGCGCGCGCTTCGGAAACCGACCGCATCGTGGGTCTGGAGCTCGGCGCCAATGACTACATTGTCAAGCCCTTCTTCGTGCGGGAACTGGTAGCCCGCATCAAGATTCATTTCCGCGGAGCACCGTCGTCAACAAAACTTCTGAAGATCGGCGACCTGGAGCTCGATCGAACCCGATGCCAGGTGCGTCTGGGCGGCCATGAAGTCTCGCTCACCGCCACCGAATTCCGGCTGCTCGAATTTCTCATGAGCCGGCCTGGCGTCGTCTTCAGCCGCGAACAGTTGCTGGATGCCGTCTGGGGCCACGATCGCGCCGTGACTGATCGTACCGTCGACGTCTATATTCTGCGCCTGCGCCAGAAGATCGAATTGGCCGACGGCACTTCGTTCCTGCGCAGCGTCCGCGGCTTCGGCTATAGTTTCGAGTCGGGTGTCGCCCAAACCGCCACTACTTAGGCGTAACGACCGCTATTCCGTTCCGTCGCTGTCGATCCCGCTGCAGTTCCTTGCCTGCGGCGATGTCTCTGTCTTTCTGAACATTGAGCTCTTCCTCGCTCGCCATGCGATGTGTTTTCGCCAGCAGCAACTGTGCCGCCCGCATGGCGGACACTTCCACGGGAGCCGATCCTTCCACGTCCACCAGCCACACGAACTGCGGTAGGCTCGCCTCCAGATCGCGAACTTCTTTCCAATAACGCCTGATATCTCTCATGCGTGTCCTCTTCGATCCTGATACGCCCGTTCGATCCGATCGGCATTGTCCGAAATCTGCACTGCCAAGCGCTTCAATCCGGCTGCCCGTGCCAGCAGCGCTCCCGCGACTCCTTTGGACATGTCCACGGGCAGCACCATCTCTTCACTGACCGCCCCGCGAAGCTGCTCCAGGACCTTCTCCGCGCGCTCCTGTGCGATCCGCTCCAATGCCCGAGCCTTCGCCTGCAGCGCATGGGCTTCCTCGCGCAGGCTTGCGATCTGCGCCCTCGGGATCAGATGCTCGGCGAGTCTCTCGATGGCTTGTCCCAGCGTCCGGATTTGCGCGTCGCCCACGGCGACCTCGTCCAGCTTCTTGAATTCCAGCTTCTTCCCCGAGGCCGCCGCCTCCACCAGGTTCTCCAGGGCCTTCTCGGACAACTCTGCGACTCGCTCGCGCGCTTCCTTCGCGTGCCGGTTCAGCGAACGTTCCGCGGTCCGCAGACGCTCCAGGCGATCCTCCGCCTGTTGCTGGGCGCCCGTTGCCTCGCACACCGCTGGTTGCGATTCGGCTTGCTGGACTGCCTCCGCCACGCGGGCTTGCAGATCCTGCGCCAACGCCCGTTCATCTTCATTCGCAACCGCTTCAAGTGTCGGCGTCTCCGCCAGATAGAAACTCATGACGCTTCATTTTCCGGGCAGTTTCGGGGCAAGGAGCTCGTCGCGCGCGTTCAAGTGCTTGAAGAATTGTGGAGATATTTCAGCGTGGGGTCTGCTTTGTGCGAACCCACACCGCCCCAGCAAACGCGGGAATTTGGAACAGGGCACTCCACACGAAGCCTAGGACCAAGCTAAGGAGAAATTGGGAAAGGGTGTCTTGCCTCAAAAAGATCATGCCAGCTGCGCTCGATATTGCGAAGTCAAGAATCGTGAAGGCGATGACGGGGGCAAGTTCCCGCCCCGGCGAACGGCGGGCCATCCAACGGCCAACTTGAAAAGAAACCAGGAGCGTAAGGCCTATCCCCAGCACCTGGCCGACCGTCGCAAAGACCGAAAAGTCAAATATATTCGCGGTAGGATTCCAAAACAATCCGGCAATGAGACCCGCGAGTCCGACAGGGATCAAAAAGAGCGCAAAAAAGGCCAACAAAAGGGCAAACTGCAGCAAGAACCCACGGAACGCAAGACCCATCAAGTTCGCGGGATCTTCTGCGAATTCACGCCACAACAATGAGCCCGCTGTCCGCAACACCCCAAGCCAGAACATGCCGAGTTCGGAGGCATTTTCCATCAGATCGCCGACCGTCGCCGCCGCCCGCTCCGGGCTCGTGACCAAAGATAAAATCCACTCTGCTAGTTGGGCATTACGCATGTGCGACCCCCGGAAGCTTCAGGCCCTTCATCAACCGTTGATAAGAGCGTTGCGCGCGAGCGACGCTTTCGACGCCTTTCGCGCTGACGCTGAAAAATCGCTTGGCTCGGCCGCCGCGCTGCGGAGTCGGATCGCCGAACTGGGATCGGACCAGACCCTTCTCCTCCAGGCGATCCAAAGTAACGTACAGAGCCCCGGGACTGGGCTCGCGCTCGGTACGAGCGATAATCTCCTCGCGGATCGTGACTCCGTAGGCGTTTTCGCCCAGGCGCAAAATCGCCAGCAGAACGATCTGTTCGAATTCACCGAGAGTCTGGACATCCGGCATTTAAACTACATAGTAATTTAAATCAGGCTGTCGTGCAACTTAACGCGCTGCTTGTTTGGCTTCCGCGATTTGTTCCGCAGTCAGCCGCTTGGTGACCTCGGCCAATTGCTTGCGCGCATCCAGATTGCCTTGCGCCGCGGCTAGCGCGAACCATTTGTAGGCCTCGACGTCGCTCTGCCGGGTTCCCTTGCCGGCGGCGTACATCCGGCCTAAGTTCAACTGCGCCGCTGCAAGCTTCTGTTCCGCGGCCCGACGATACCAGCTCACCGCTTCGGCATCGATCTTGAGGCTGCCCCACCCCTTTTCGTAGGTCATACCCAGCGCGTTTTGCGCGGGTGCGTAACCTTCCTGGGCCAACGCACGAAGGCTTTCCTGACCCTGCGGAATGCCCTCCTGCGCGGCTTTGTTCGACCACTTGACCGCCTCAGCCGGATTCTTCGCGATGCCCATGCCGATGGCGTACGCCATTCCCAGAGCGGCCTGCGCTTCCGGAACCCCTTGATCGGCGGCCTTGCGGAACCAGGAAATGGATTCGGGATCATTCTTCGGTACGCCGACGCCATTCGCGTAAGCGATGCCCACGCTGTATTGCGCCGCGGCGAACCCCTGGTCGGCCGCCTTGCGATACAACGCCACCGCCTGCGCCGCGTCCTTCTGAACGCCCTCGCCTCGCGCGTACATGGACGCGAGATTGGTCTGCGCTTGCGGATCGTTCTGATCGGCAGCCTTGCGCAGCCAATTCGCCGCCTCCGTATAGTTTTGCTTCACGCCCTGGCCGTTCAAATACGCCAGGCCAAGATTGCCTTGGGCC
>Ga0207712_10001971_pt1 | contig 13463 bp, 10 predicted proteins | sample KBSS44metaG_FD_184402 | JGI IMG/M metagenome (GOLD analysis project Ga0207712, IMG submission 184402) | Switchgrass rhizosphere microbial communities from Kellogg Biological Station, Michigan, USA - KBS S4-4 metaG (SPAdes) (version 2) | ecosystem: Host-associated > Plants > Roots > Rhizosphere... | reverse complement strand
AGGGAATGATAATCGTAGCATCTTTTGTTTTTCGCATGCAATTTGCACGAAAACAATACACACCATTTAGTGTAGCAATTGGAGCAAGGACTACACTTTTTGGGTTTGAATCCAAATTTAGATGAATGCCGAACGGAAAGGTATGCTTCGAAAAATGGAACAATAACACGGAATTTGCGTCAAATATACATAGTGAATTTCAGATGGGTTGCCTCTGGCACGATGTTTGATATTTCATAGCGAGGGGGGACAAGGTTATGACTACTGAAGCTTTGAATTATCCGGTACTTCAAACGGGAGCAGCAACGTTCGGCGATAGGACGCTTGCTGACCGCAAGATCACAGCGAGGTCCGGTTCCAGCTCAGATTTTGAGTTGACGCAGGCTGCAGCAGGCGGTGACATGGGGGCATTTGAGGAGATTTACCAACGTCACCATCGCCGTGTATATTCGATCTGCCTTAGAATGCTTCAAAATGCTGCTGAGGCGGAGGATCTGACGCAGGATGTCTTTATTCAGCTGTATAGAAAGGTGGGGAGCTTTAGAGGAGATTCTGCCTTTACGACGTGGCTGCACAGGCTTACGGTAAATCAGGTTTTGATGCATTTCCGTAAACGGAACGTTAAGTTTGAAAAGACGACCGAAGAGGGCGAAACGCCGATCCAGATCGTTTCGGGAACGGAGAATCCATTTAGGATGCCGATCGTAGACAAGATCGCGCTCGACAATGCGATAGCTCAATTACCGGCGGGTTATAAGAATGTGTTCGTGCTGCACGATGTTGAAGGTTTTGAGCATGAGGAAGTAGCTCGGATACTCGGGTGCTCTGTCGGTACATCGAAATCGCAGCTGCACAAGGCACGACTGAAAATGAGAAAGCTGCTTAAGAAGAAAGCGAACCCGAGGCTTATCAGCGGGTGGTAAGAAATTCGGAAAGTCGGGTGAAGTCCGAGGATGTCTGAGAGGTCAGGAGGTCGCTGAACACGACAAATGATGACTTTTCAGACATCCTCTATTTTTTCTCGGATCTAATCCTCCGAAGACGGGGCAAAAACGCTAAAAAATGCGGCGAAAAGATTAATTAGTGAGACGAAAAGATTAAAAAATGCCGCAGAAAGATTAATAAAAGTCTCGAAAAGATTAAAAAACGCGCCGAAAAGATTAAAAAAAATCTCAAAAAGATTAAGAAGTGAGACAGAAAGATTAAAAAATGCCGCAAAAAGATTAAAAAATGCGGCAAAAAGATTAAAAAAAATGAATTTACTTACAGTTTTCGTGGGCCTTTAACGGCACTAATTTCCCACAAGCCATTTCTTTTGAGGGGTTTACACAATTAGACGCTTTACTGTCGAGATCGCAAGCGGCTTGCAAAGCCTAGAATGCCAAGCGAGATGAATTGGCCTTTTGATTGTCCCTACCCTTTACCTTATTTTTATCTTAAAGCTCGATCAGTGTGTAAGGTTTCGTCGTTAAAGGGTACCCAGGCGTACTCAACGTCAGAGGCTTCAATTTCCCACAGACCATTGGCGTAAATACCGGTCCACTCAATTTCATGGATCAAATGGCCTTGATCATTTAATCTGAACTCGTCAAATCGCCAATCATTGTGACCGCGGGAAAGATCTCTCCCCTCCAACTTGTATCGAAATACTTCGGGATAACGAAACCTGATTATTCCATCGTGATAAGCGCCGAGTAGCTCAACATTTATCTCGACAGATCTAAGTTCGAAGCGCTCACCGGACGACGGCTCAGAAATGGTGATCTTTTCCAACCATGCATCATGAGGGCATCCTGAGATCGTAGGATTGAAGTACCATTCGGAAGTTGCCAGAGAATATGCTGACTTCGGAAATCGGTCTTGATTGTCTTTGAGATAATTCCGATATGGCTCGAAAAACGCCATCGGGTTTTTATCACGTTGTTCGGAGAGGATAAACACTTAAAGTGCGGAATCAGGAGTAAACGCTGATATTTATGTTACGTCTTTCGAGCTCAGCCACGAACCTATCCGGATCGATAGCTTTTTCCTGGGGTGTCGCACCTCGCTCCAGCACATCCCCTTTTGCCATCATCTGAGCGATTATTGAGGCGGGAAACGCTGTGGTTCGCATCATGGCGGAGAGGCCTGTTGCAGCGTCGAATTTATCAACGATATCGTAACGCAACGTTGACTGCGTTTCGTCCCGCGTTCCAACAAAATCAAGTCGTACGAGGACATAATCCGGTTCGTCGGCCGGCAGGTTTTTCTGCAAAAGCTCGCCAAAAACTTTTCGCGGTGTCACTTTTTGATAATCCACAACGATCTCGTCACCTGAACAAAGTCCGAGGTCGATCATCGTCTTAAATCTGCCGCAATGCCCTGCGTATCGAATCGTTTTGTAATCAAGCGCGTCGATCTTACCTAAAAAAGAATCGGGAAGCGTGGAGGTTCCACCAGAGGTCTGAAAGGCTTCGAGCGGCGGAAACGATTCGAACGTTAGCGGTTCGATCTCCGTCATCGAATCGACTTCGATTATTTTCCCACCGCGGATGACCCGTGCTTTTTCGACATATTCGTTGATCAATCCTTCGACTGAAAAGACGAGTTGATAATTCAGCGGTGGTTTCGGATTCTGAGGAAGGCCGCCGACACGAATATGGATCTCGCTGACCGTATCGAACTGCTTGGCCCCATGCATCGCCAGGATCGAAACCATTCCGGGTGCCAGACCGCAATCGGGAATTATGCTGATCCCTGCGGCCTTTGCATCCGCATCCATGGCGAGCTGTTCATCGACGACGTAATTGTTGCCGCCAAGATCACAGAAATTCGTTTTGGCTTCAATCGCTGCTTTCGAAAGTGATTCGTTGTACCAGTAATTGACGCAGGAAATTACCGAATCGTACCCGCGGAAAAGCTCGACCACGCCCGAATAATTTGCGGCGTCTATCTGAACGGCAGTAAGCTTTGGGCTCCAAACCTTTGCAACGACCGCCTCGGCCTTTTGAAGGTCAGTATCGGCAACGGTCACAGCTGAAACATTCGGGGAATTGTGGATCAGGTCGTAGACAGCGCCGTGACCCATTCGGCCGGCACCCAGGACTAGAATCTTCATAGCGTGAAATCGCAGGCAAAAAGTAGATGCAGATAGGAATTAAGTAGCCTTGTTGCCCTACCAATCGTCGTGGTCTTCAGGCCGTTCGGCGGCAACGGTTTCGCGCGCATATTCCCAAACTTTCTTTTTCCAAAGCCGAAGCGAATCAGTCAATTGGAGAGCAACTTGCGGATGGGCGGCATTTCGCTCAAGGCGAATGACTTGCGCAGTAACAGCGATCGGGTCGTTCAGATTTTCGTTGACGGTGAGGTTGACCTTGCTGCCGACCGTCGGCAAATGGCGAGGCAGGTACACCAACGTGCCTTGTGGTCCAACATTTTCGGTAAGGCCTTCTTCGATCATTTCCTTTCCGGATTCATCCTTCCATCTGACGCGAATCGGGAATGAAACGATGTATCGTCCACCGTGACGGCGATCATCCATATTTGTCCTCTGTTGTGCCTCCGGGAATGCGGTAGAGACAATCCGAATTTAACCAAATTTTTCGGCTTAAGTCTATTATTCGTAATCTTTTTGGATATGGCAGCACTTAACCTGAAACACGAATGGCATATGATACAAGGGGTTGCGGGTTTTCCGACGGTGGACACCACTGCTTGAAAGATGGTATTGTATCGATACGTTTCAATCGCGATCGGTTGAAACCAGGTGGAATGGTCCACCGCTTAGGTCTTCAATCAAATGCTGCAGTAAATAGATAGTTGCTGGATTTCTTGGAATCACGCGCTATTTATGTGTTTTATTGAAAGAAGAAACTAGGAGCTATTGAATAATGAAAAATCTCGTTAGAGGAGGCGTTATGCTGATGCTTTTGAGTTTGTTCGTGGTGATAATCTACGCACAGACCCGATCAGAAGACACCCTCGCCATAGCGAATGATTCGCAACAAAAACTGAATAATACAGAAGCAAATAAGATAAATAATCAGAATAATCAACAAGAAGATAAAGACAAGAAGTTAGTTAAGACAACAGGTTTGGTTACATCCGCAAAGGCGGGAATGAACAGGGGATCTTTCTCAGCAACAGCATATTGCCTACAGGGTAGAACAGCAATGGGTTCGGGCGTCAGACGCGGGATCATTGCTGCCGACCCGAGGGTTTTGCGTCTTGGTTCGAAAGTCATGTTAACGGGCGGCGGATATAGCGGCACGTACGTGGTAACGGACACGGGCGGCGGCATCAAAGGCCGCGAACTAGATATTTGGGTTCCGAGTTGTTCTGAGGCCAGAAGGTTCGGTCGCCGATCGGTGAACGTAACGCTTCTTCCAAATTAGGTAAAATACAATTAAATAGAGAAAGCCGTTCAGGTCAACCTGAACGGCTTTTTTGTGACTGCGATATATCGCGAACGAACATCGACAGTTTCATACGGCAGCCAATTGGTTTGCGATCGCTTTACGGGTTTCTGCAAGAAGCTCCATTAGATCTTTAGGGCCGTTCTCGGTTTTTGTTTCGATCGGCGGAAGCATGATCATTTCGATCGTGCCCGAGTATGCAACTCCGCTGCGTTTGCCCATCATCCAGTCGGAATTTCTGATCGCTACGGGAACGATCGGTGCGTCGGTCTGAATTGCGAGGTGAAATGCACCTTTTTTGAATGGCAGCAGCTCACCAGGCATCGCACGCGTTCCTTCGGCAAAAACACCGAACGATGATCCCTCGTCCATTACCTGTCGTGCCTTTGTCATCGACGAGATCGCTTTTTCCGGATTAGAGCGGTCGATGGCGATGATGTTTACGAAGTTCATTCCCTGTCCCAGCACGGGAACTTTCAGAAGTTCTTTCTTCGCAACCAGACCCATACGACGCCCCGAATAGAAAAAGAGCGTTGCCGTATCGAGATATGAGCGGTGATTAGAAATGAAGACGTAGGAACGGTTCGGGTCGAGATTTTCGAGGCCTTTGACTTCGACCGTTGCTCCCGCCGCCTTTAGCCAAACGCCTGCACCCCATTGTGCAAGCGGGTAAAGCCACATTCGCCGGTTGATGATCCCAAGGAAAAGCAGAGCCGGCATCGCGATAAACAGAAGAAGCACGCCCGCGACAAACCAGCACCACCAATAGCGAAGTTTGCCGGCAATCCGCGATTTGTTAGACTCATGAGCGGGAAAAGTCAGCTTTTTATTTTCCGTGATCGCCTCAATCGGGATTTCCGTCATACATCACTAAACCTTAGAAAATACAGTGAAGATTATGAGCACTTCTGTCAGGATTCGTAAATTACCACAAATGGAATCGTTAGGAAATATCTATGCGACCCTGCGTCTCTGCATTTTGTTCTTGTTGGTAACGATAAGCGTTGCAGCACAGGTTCCCACACCGAATTCAGTACTCGGCTTTCATCCCACCGACGACAAAACGATCGCAGACTGGAAGCAGATCACTGACTATTTCACAAAGCTCGACAAAGCCAGCCCGAAGGTTTTGGTTAAGGAGATAGGGAAATCGACATTAGGAAAGCCGCTGATCGTTGCATTTATTTCGTCGGCGGAGAATATCAAGAATCTTGAAAAGTATCGCCGGATCAGCGCCAGGCTTGCAGATCCCCGGACGATCAATGGCGATGCGGAACTTACTAATTTATTAGGGAATGGCAAGACGATCGTATCCATCTCGTGCTCGATACATTCGACCGAGATCGTCGCGTCGCAGATGTCGATGAATCTCGCGTATGAGCTTGCGAGCACGACAGACGCGGGCACAAAAGAGATCCTCGACGATACCATCCTGCTTCTTATCCCTTCGTCGAATCCGGACGGCGTTCAGATCGTGGCCGACTGGTACCGCAAAACGCTCGGGACAAAAAGCGAAGGGGCGTCGCCGCCCGAGCTGTACCATCACTACGCGGGCCACGATGACAATCGCGATTGGTTCATGTTGAATCTGAAGGAAACGCAGGCCATCACGAAATTTTTCTGGAAAGAATGGTTTCCGCAGATCGTCTATGACGTTCACCAGCAGGGAACCAATGCTTCGCGATTTATCATCCCGCCATTCTTTGATCCACCCAATCCCCGCGTGTCGCCGCTTATCTTGCGGCAAGTCGGGTTGATCGGATACAAGATGGCCGCTGATCTGCAGGCGGCTGGAATTTCAGGCGTTGCGACAAATTCCACTTACGATACCTGGTGGCATGGTGGCTTTCGCTCGGCTCCATATTTTCATAATTCGATCGGTATCTTGTCCGAGGCTGCGAGTGCAAATCTGATGACGCCGATAAATGTCACAGTTGATGATCTGAAAAGAAATCGCGGCGTGCGTGGGTTACCTTCTCCGTTAGAAACGGCGACCAACTATCCCGAAGCGTGGCCGGGCGGACTCTGGCGGCCCGCGGATATTGCAAAGATCGAGATGACGTCATCGCGAAGCCTTCTAGAAATGGCGGCGAAATTCCGCCCCGACTACCTAAGAAATTTTTATGAGTTGGGCAGAGCTAATCTGTCACCAACTAAGAGCGATCCACAGGCTTTTATCGTCACGGCCGGACAGCCAAATGCGGAAAACGTTTCCCGCCTTCTCGAGATCTTGATATGGCAGGGAATTGAAGTTCATCAAATGACGCACGAACTGGAGATAGCGGACGAAAAGAACAAGGCCGATTTTCATGAAGTCCCGCTCGGCAGCTTTCTTGTTTTTGTAAATCAACCGCAGAAGAACAACGTTCTCAGCCTTTTTGAAAAACAAGTATATCCGAATCGCGTCAATGCAAATGGCGAGGCTGAAGTGCCCTACGATGTGGCGGGATGGACATTGCCGCTGCAGGTGGGTGTCGAAACCGTAACCGCCTGGTCGATCAAGGATCTGGACAAGCAGGCAGCAAGTCTGAAAAAGCTGGAAAATATAAATCAGGCGCGTTTGCAATTGAATCTCGAACCAACCAAAGAGCCATTTGCAAAGCCGTCGAACCCGTTAAGAACAAACCCACGCATCGGCTTATACAAAGGCTCGACGGGATCCATGGACGAGGGGTGGACCCGCTTTGTATTGGATACATTTCAGATTCCGTTTAAATCGATTTCAGATGCGGATATGCGCACCGGGAAACTCGATTACGATTCGATCATTCTGCCCGCGGACGGCGAGAACACGATCGTGAAAGGCTTAAGTGCCGATCGTTACCCGGCGGAATTCGCGGGCGGTATCGGCGATGTTGGAGTCGAAAACCTTAAGAAATATGTTGAGAACGGAGGGCGGCTGATCTGCTTTGACGATTCGTGCGCGATGGTGATCAAGAACTTTGGATTGCCGATAAAGAATGTGCTCGACGGGCTCAAGCGAAATGAATTCTACAACCCCGGCTCGATCGTAAAGCTTCACGTCGATACGAAAGACCCCCTCACAAAAGGAATCGGTGAAGAGACAGCCGCATACTTCATCACGAGCGCCGCGTTCGAGATCACCGACAATGCAAAGGTGAGATCGATCGCGGAATACGCCTCAAAGGATGCGCTTCTTTCCGGATGGATGCTTGGCGAGAAATACCTTAACGGAAAAACCGCCCTTGCTGAAGCTCAATACGGAAAAGGCAAGGTCGTGCTCTTCGCGTTCCGCCCGCAACATCGCGGCCAAAGCTGGGCGACATTCCCGCTTATTTTTAATGCATTGGAGAAATAAACGTGTGAGATGACGTCGATCCCATCTGTTACTATCTACCTATGAATATTCGCGGACTTATATTCATCGCCTTCGCAGTTTTTGCATCGGTTTTAGCTATTTATCCTGAGGGCGACATCGAGTATGTGAAACTTCCCGCCGAACCCACGATCCGCATCGGGCTTACGACGAACGCGGGCTCGGTGACGATAACGACGACGGATTCCTCGCTTGTCGCGGCTAGTCCGGACGAGCCGAATAGAATACTCGATACAAATCACGTTTCCGTTTCCGCGCGAACCTATCATCCGCCGGAGATCGATGATTTCCGGATCGAGTTTCAGAATCTTCCATCCCAATCGGACGCGAACACCTTGGCAAAGGATATTCGTGATGCAACCGGCGAGACGGCGCTCGCGAGTGTTGATACCGCGACAAATACCTGGAAGATCTGGGTCGGCAGTGTTCTCGCGACGACCGATGATGCCGAGGCACTGAGGACAAAGCTTGCTGACAAGGGTTTTGAAGACGCGGTGATGGTGGTCGACAAAAAGATCGTCCCTTCCAAGGATGCAATAGCACTCTCGCAGCAACTACGAGGCGGCGGGAAATCGGAGGTGCGGAGTTTGATCAAAACTACGGGTTCCTCGCAGGTAAACGACAGCGGAACGGTCGATCCGAATCTGAGAGAGATCACGATCAATGGTCCAAGCGAACCGGCAAAATATTCGTCGCTCAAACCGGTGGCGTTCGGTTCGATAAATGAGCGGTCGGTGCCTGTTAAATTCAACGGTAAATCGTATCGCGGAAGGATCGAGGTTTTTGTAAATTCTCGTGGAAGCTTGACGGCGGTGAACGTCGTTTCGCTGGAGGATTATTTGCTCGGTGTCGTTCCGCGAGAGCTTGGGCTTCCGCATCTCGAAGCGGAAAAGGCGCAGGCGGTTGCCGCCCGAACGTACGCGATCGCAAACATCGACAACTTTGTGAACAAAGGTTTCGACCTGATGCCGACGGTGCAATCGCAGGTCTATGGCGGCGTTTCCGCCGAGACGAAAATGGCGACGATGGCTGTTCAGCAAACGCGCGGCATCATTGCCACCTACAAAGGTAAACCGATCAACGCGATGTACACCTCGACATGCGGCGGACGAACGGAGAATTCCGAGAACGTTTTTGATTTCAACGAACCATATCTTCGCGGCGTCGAATGTTCATTGGAAGGCCACAAACATTTCGACCCGTTCACGATCAAGACTACGCGGCAGCCCGCAAAACTTCGCGACGCGGGAAATCTGGAACTGGCGCGTTTGATGTCGCTGCTTTCCGTCAATGGTTTTCAACTTTCGACGGCTCAAATGAGCGATTCGTGGTTTGACGAACAGCCGACGGATAGTGAAATGTCGAATTGGCTAAATCAGCTCGCGCAAAAGTTTGGGAAGACATTTCCAAATGTGAATCGCGATACGGCAAAGCCGGTTGAGCTTGCTCACTTGCTGGCTACGATGATCTATCCGCCGGGATATGCCGATACCTTAATGAGCGATTCGGACGTGAACTATCAGCTCTCGTTTGATGATGCTCAAGAGATCCCAAAGGAGCGACGCGCGGACCTCGCCATACTCCTTCGCGATGGTTACTTTTCGATCCATCCTGACCTAACGCTAAAACCGAACAAGGCGTTCTCACGAGCAGAAATGCTGCGATTGATCCGTCAGATCTACGATAAGAAAAAATGGATGCCCGGTCTTCAAATTGGAACAGCTAAGGCCTCGGTCGACGGCAAGCTTGTTCTAAGATCGGGTAAGAGTGAAAAGCAATTGATCGTCCGGCCGGACGTTTTCCTTTTCAGACAGTTCGGAGCCGATCTTTATCCCGTGCGCGAAGCTTCACTTGTAGGCGGCGAAGAAGTTAGTTATCAAACGGACGCGAGCGGTGCGGTTTTTTATCTCGAGGTCAAGCCGACCGAAACGCCCACATCAGCCGAGAGTATGTCACCGTTTTCAAATTGGAATGTTTCACTTTCCGCCTCGGCTGTGCAATCTCGTTTGTCGCGATATGTCCGCGGCATCGGAACTCTCTATGATGTCAACGTCAAGCAAAAAGGTTATTCCCGCCGCGCAGTTGAGCTTGAGATCATTGGCTCGAATGGCGTGAAGTTACTAAAGGGCGGCAAGATCCGTTCGGCTTTGCGGTTGAATGAGCAGCTCTTTGTGATCAATAAGCATTATTCAGGCTCGACAGTTTCGAGTTATACGTTCACGGGCCGCGGTTGGGGACATGGCGTCGGGATGTGTCAATACGGTGCATTCGGCCTGGCGAAAATGGGCGTCAAGTACGACGAGATCATCAAACACTACTACACGGGCGTTGAGTTAACCAAAGCCTATTAACCTCGATCAATTTGTCTTCGTGGGCCGAGGGGAAGAGCATGTCGTCCCAAACGGTCCTTGTTTGCGGACGTCGCCTGTCCATTGATCAACCTTTACGATTTGATCTATTTTCGCCTCAAGCTCGAATAGTTCTTTTGAGGCACAGCTGCAACCTAGGTAATGCCGAACAGAGTGTTTATCCCCAGCGACCGAGATATCCGTAATTGCGGAGGCCATGTCAGTACAGATCGTGCAGTTGCATTTTTCCTGACTGACATTTTCGCCGATAGAAAAGAAGCTCGCTTTATCGAAGAGACTCAATAGCGACTGCATATCGTCGTTGTTGATATTGCCTTCTCTTCTACCAACCATCTTCACATTTTTTACACCTTCGTACTCCACTTTTCCATTGCCGTGTATAGCTATCCTGTAGGCGGGGCAAGTTCCGTAACAGCCGGTCCGCTCAAACCTGATCTCTACCGTTTTTATCTCCTCCGGAGTAATCGACTGATGGTTGGGTGGAGCCTTCTGCGAGCATCCGACGGAGCTTAACAGCAATAACAGGGCAGCAACAGTCCCTCCAATATTGATCTTGTAAGAAAGTCCTTTTTGCATGTGATTGTCCTCGGATGACGACGCAGCTCTCCGACAATACTTCTAAAAGGGTCTCGCGAAATCAAATCTGGTCTTTAGCGAACCCCTACTAATCCTTGTACCGATTGGATCAGTTTTTCAGAATCATAGCCGACACCGTCTTTGAATACGATCTCGACCTTTTCGATATCATTGATATCTGCGGCGGGATTGCCTTTTACGACCATCAGATCGGCTTGTTTCCCGGAAGCGATCGAACCGATGCGTGCGTCTTCGCCGAGAAATTGTGCTCCATTAAAACTTGCGATCTTTATTGCCTCGACGGGAGTGAATCCGGCTTCTACAAGGAGTTCAACCTCGCGGTGATCGCCAAAGCCAGCGACGATCCCGCCATTGCCGGTTGGATCAAGGCCGGCAATCAGTAGCCCACCCGCCTTCACGAAGGCACGCTCGAAGTCCATTGATTTTCTTACAAGTAGTGCTGCGGGCGAATTTGCCGAAACACGGGCTCTGGAGGTCAAATAGCGCACCCTCGTGTCGGTCGACATCGTGTTCAGCATACGCGGATTCAACAATGCTCGCGCCGCGCCGATCCCGTTCTGTGTCAAAGGGGCGCCAGCCTCAAAGACCGGAAGCGTAGATGTTAGCGCCACTTTCTTTGCGACGAGTGTCTGGATAGTTTTCTGTGCATCGGGGCCATTAACGTCGAGTTTCTGCAGGCTTTCGCTTACGCCCGCAGGACATTTGTCAGGCTGTTTGCCCGGAACAAATTCCGAATCCGGCAGGAGCCCGTGCTCCAAATTGTCGATACCGATCTCGGCAGCCTCACGAAATCCGATGGAGCACAAATGGCCCGTCACCTTCAGGCCTCGCTTATGCGCTTCTTCGACCGCGGCGCGCAATTCATCGCGAGTTATGTTCATATAGGCCTTGAAGGATGTCGCTCCCTCGTCCGCCCAGTAATTCACCATGCGTCTTGCGTCATCGGCTCCGGTCAATTCATGCATCACGGGAGTGTAAGCACCGGCACCTTCGAGATACGGAGCGGTTACCCACATCTTTGGCCCGATCATACTGCCGCTGTCGATGCGTCGTTTTATTTCAAGATCGGTGAACGGAGCGACACTGCCGGTCGTGCGAATGGTAGTTACACCAAGCGCAAGATAAAGCCGTGGAAAACTGATTCCCATGTCCGAATAGATCGGCGGATTGCCGCCCATCGGGAAAAACATGTGATCGTGCATTCCCACCAAGCCCGGGAGCACTGTGTATCCTGAAAGATCAAGAGACTTCGCCGATGGTGGAACGGTTACAGAAGAACCAGGCCCGACCGATTGGATCTTGCCGTCGCTGATCAAAATTGTTTGGTCGTCCTGCGGAGCTGCGCCTGTCCCGTCGATCACGCGCACGTGAAGCAAGGCGACAAGCGGAGCCTCGACTCGGATAAATTGCTGTCTTTCGGCGCCCGGACCCTGCGCGATCGCGCCGATCGTAAAACTAAACAGTAAAAAAACTGCGGCTTTGATTTTCATTTATTCTCCTGTGTCTTTTTTGGAAGGATATGAAGAAATAATAAATTACCATACACAGAAAGGTCGAATCGCCAGAGCCCGATAGACTGAAAATAAGATCGTCGGGTCGCCTACGCTGAAGGTTTGCTGATCGTTTAAACTCTGCCGCCGTATTGCTTGATCAGTTGTATCGCGGGCTCGCTCACAAAGATCCTGGCATTGAATTGTTCGCCCCACGCCAACGCTGTAACGTCGCGATATTCGAACATTGTCTCCGTATCGAATTTCGGAGCGTATCCGGGATGCATTTTTTTTCGGAGTGATGCCCGAATGTTCGGGTCGGCGCCGTGTTGAAGAAGAAGTTCGGCGAATGGAGCCTCCTGCGGCCGGTCCTGGTAGTTCATCCAGAAGTTCGGCTGTGACACCACTGTGCAAAAAAGGGCCGTATGTCCGCCAAAGCCATTAGCATCGACCGCCGCTTTTGTATTTACATCTGCTCCTTTTGCGATCAGCCATTTTGCGATTTCAAGCTCTTCATAATCGACACACATGTGTAAGAGAGTTGTACCCGCCAGGGGCGTTCCCTGCGTGGCAAGGACTTCGTCGTGGCAACCGAATTCGGGTGGATAGATCTCTTCGTGCGTGAACGTGCGTCTTAAGAGACCCGGATCGCGCCGAAGATGCTCTTCGAGCAGATCGATCCGTCCACGATGAAGTGCCATCACGGGCGTATCGGGTAGCTCGAATCCGTGTTGCACATACATTTCAAGAATCGAGTGCTTTTCTTCGGGCTTGCGGCTGTCGGTTTCGAGTACGACATCCACAGGGGCAAATTGCCTGCCGTTGGAATCGAGGACCTTCGCGCCGAGTTCGAACATCAGCGCCGTACCAGAAGCGCTCAAGGTGTAGGCGGGACCGCCGAGACAATCTGCCGGCAGTTGCGGCGAACCGAGCATTTCGTGGAGCATCTTCGCCGTTCCGATCTTGCCCTGCAGAGTCGCCCGATCGATCGCGTGTTCGAGATCGGTCGCCCCGAGTTCGTGGAGCATCTTTAGGATCTCGTCCCGCCCGAGATTGGCGGCGTAGCTGAGCGGTGGTCCCCAGTTGCTATTGCGCACCGTGGCATGTTCGTGGAGCAAATTCGGATTCTTTGTGACGAGGTCTCGAACAGCAACGATATCGTCATTCCAGATCGCATCGATCAGTTTGCAAGCCTGCACAAGACGAGCCCAGCTTGGTGCCTGGTACGAGCGCGCAAGAGCGAGCTGAGCATCGGCGAGGTTTGCGTCGTCCGGCG
>Ga0207712_10001968_pt1 | contig 13473 bp, 15 predicted proteins | sample KBSS44metaG_FD_184402 | JGI IMG/M metagenome (GOLD analysis project Ga0207712, IMG submission 184402) | Switchgrass rhizosphere microbial communities from Kellogg Biological Station, Michigan, USA - KBS S4-4 metaG (SPAdes) (version 2) | ecosystem: Host-associated > Plants > Roots > Rhizosphere... | reverse complement strand
GCAACCTGAACAGCTGCGCCGGCCGGACGCTACCGCTGGCGCTGGAGATCAGTTACCAACCCCCTGGGCTCTCACAATGATCGAGGGACCGGCGGGGGGGCAGGTCACCGGCCCAAACCAAGGGATCGGAGCCGAGAGCCCGAAGGGGGATCCAGTCGTTCGCAGTGACAGGGCGCAACTCCAACAGCGTTCCGGTCAAGGTTGGTTGGAAGTCGAACCTCCGCTCAACAGCCATCGCCTTAGTCCCTTATACCGGTTAGCGGATGAGCCCCGCCCTTAAGGGCGCGAGGTCGCCGTCGTTCGCCTCGGCTCGAACGCCAATCAGTTTGGCCAGCAGCGGATAGACGTCGACATTGTCGAAGTCTGGCACGGTAACGCCCTTCTTGAATGCCGGACCGCTGGCGATGAACAGCGCGGCCATGTCCGGAGCGGCGGGATCCCAACCATGCATGCCCTTCACTTTAGCCAGCGGGCTGTCCTGCTGCGCGCGAGAAAGCAGCATCCAACCGACATCTGACACGCAGAAGATCGGCGCGGTGACCCGTCGGTGCGTCCCATACTGCAGTCGCTTGGGGATCTCGGCTTTGCGGTAGCAGTCGAAATGGCCATGTCGGCCGAGGAGCTTGCCTTCGACCTCGGCCTGCCGACCCGCCGCCGGAAACACCCGCGCGAACGGACCGCCGCTGATCTGCACGGCCTCGGCGGAGACATGGTCATCAATGTAGTCGATCCGTTCGGGCGACGTGGCGGCCATCCCGTGGTCGGCGGTGACAACGATGTTGGCCAGCATGCCGCGCGTCCTAAGTCCATCCACCAGCCTGGCGATCGCCGCGTCGACCAGGTGCAGGGCAGCTGTGAGCTGGGCCGAATCCGGTCCGCCGAAATGACCGGCCGTGTCGACCTCGGCCATGTAGAGCGTGATAAAGGTCGGCCGGCGGCCGGCAGGCAGGTCGAGGCGCTCCAGCACCGCATCCACCCGCGCGTTAGGCGGCAGATCACGCGGATAGGCCGACCACGCGGCGCCACCGGTGACACCCTGGATGGCCACGTTCGAGCCCGTGTAGAACAGAGCCGCCGTGCGCACGCCTTGCTGCTCGGCCGAGACCCAAATCGGCTTGGCGTCGGCCCACCAGCGGGGGTCGAGATCGGTTGTGTCGCGCGCATGTGTTCCGGCTGCGCCGTAGGTCATGCCCGGCATCTGTGGGTCTTCGAAGTCGTTGGCGACCATGCCGTGCCGATCTGGGCGCAGGCCGGTGATGAGCGTGACGTGGTTGGGCAGGCTCACGGACGGGAACGATGGCCTCATGGCCTTGGCGTGGATCCCGCCGACCGATAGGGCGGAGAGCGCGGGGGTCTCGCCGCGATCCAAGTAATCGGCGCGAAAGCCGTCCAAGAGCACGAAGATGGTCGGCGTCCGCGCGGCAGACGCGGGAGTAGAAAATGCCAACGTCACGATGGCCAAGATGGCGAGCGTGAAGATTCGCTGGGCGCGCACGCCGGCAACCTCCCCAATGCGCGCTTGCTTGCGCCCTGTATCGCGCAACCCTAGTTGCGACCTAGCTGAGTCACAACCATTCCGATCTCGCTGTTAGCCGGCGACCTTCAGGCGATGCCCACGAGGGAGGTCCGCAAGCCACCCCGCAGCGATCTTCCGAGCGTCCGCTCTTAGGACGCCTTCCCGGAGGCGCTCTCGACCCTTGTCGGACCTTTTCGCCCGATGCCTTCAGCCGTTAAGCCTACCCGTTGAGGCAGAAGAAAGAACGCTGCTGCAACTTTCTGCTCACACCATGCCGCCCGGCGGGTGGTTGGAGCGCAGCCAGAACAATGAGCGGAGATCCGGTCGCAGTTGAAACCTGGGAAGATAAGGTGTGGTCGCACAACCGCACAAAGCTCTGGTGGCTGCTCCCGATGCTTGGCGCGCTCGGCCTTTTCTCAATGAGCAGGTTAGTCTTGGAAGCAGGGTGATCCTCCCCCGAAAAAGTGGACGGGGTTAGGCCGCGTTGCGCTCGGCTTGGGCTGGGCTGATGTAGCGGTCTTGTCAGGTAAACCGCCGTCGGACGCGCGAGGCCCTTCCTACCCTGCTGATCAGGCGGCGGCGGTCGCAGCCGCCCACGCGTGATGCGCGTCGACCCGAAACTGGCGAAGCGTTGATCGGCGGATCAAATGGGGCTGGGTATTGAAGGTGTTGTAGACGGCGGCGTGAGTGGCGAGGAAGCGCTGGGCGTGGCCCTGGGATTTGAACCGTTGCATCTTCCGCTCTCGCCGACGGATCGGCAGGTGCGAGTTCTCGGCCCGATTGTTGGCGCGCAGGCCGCCTGGCCGGTGGCGATCCGCAAGGCCCAGCTCCAGGGCAGCGGCCCGGTATGAAGCCAGCTTATCCGTGGTGATGGTCTCGGGGTGGACGCCCTGCCGCTTCAGCAGTTTGCGCAGCAATTTCAGCGCCGCATGCTTGTTGCGCCGGCGCTGGACCAGCATGTCCAGCACTTCGCCTTCGTCGTCGACAGCGCGCCAAAGGAACATCCGCCGGCCGCGGATCCTCACCACCATCTCATCGAGATGCCATCGGCCCGATGACGGCGACCGACGCCGGCGCAGGTTCGCTGCAATCAGCGGTCCGAACTTCAGCGTCCAGCAGCGGATGGTCTCGTAGCTGACCTCGATCCCGCGCTGAGCCAGCAGCTCCTCCACATCCCGGAAGCTCAACGTGAAACGAAAATACAGCCAAACAGCGTAGCGGATCACCTCCGGCGGGAACCGGTGACGCTTGAATGAGATCGGTCGCACGGTTCGCCCCCCTCAGCCCAACCCCCTGGGCCTCACTGGAGACATCTTGCCGTTAGACTGACAGCACCTGCGGCCTCGACCGGGGGTGCCTACGAGCTAGCTCAAGCAATGCAGAGGTGCGGCGAGGCCAATACAACCCACACTTGCCATGATAGCTTGACTATGGGGCGACGCTTAAGGGTCAGGGGGATGGGATGGCTGGAGTTAGTCGCAAGACGTTTCTCAAGACCGTCGATGGAACACCAAAGAAGCGGTTCTTCCTCTCCATCATCAGCGACTACGGGCTGAAAACTGGCCTTTGTGAACTGGTCGACAACGCTCTCGATCACTGGGTGGCGCGCGGGTCGAAGCCGGGCCTGAAGGTCAACATCGTCCTCGATCCCGAGCGCCAGTTCATCCAGGTCGTCGACAATGCTGGCGGCATTCCCGAAGACAACGTCGACCTTCTGATTTCACCGGGCGCGAGTGGCAACGAGCTCGGTGCTGCACTCATCGGGATATTCGGTGTTGGCGGAAAACGTGCCGGAGTTGCGCTCGGCGAACTCGTCGAGATCCGCACACGTCACGCGCGGGATAAGAGCATCCAGGTCGACCTCACGAAGGACTGGGTCGACAATGAGGACTGGAGCCTCGACATACATGAAATCCCGGACATCTCGCCAGGCACCACGACCGTCGATATCACCAAAGTTCGTCAGAGCTTCGATGCCGACGACGTCGAAGACATTCGACGGCATTTAGGCGAGACCTACGCATGGTTCATCGATCAGGGATGCGAGATCAAGCTGAACCGAGGTGCGATTGCGGCGACCTCCTTTAGTCACTGGGCGTTCCCGCCGGACTATTGTCCACGGCACGTCGAGTTTCAGATTGAGCCGGTCTCCGGCGAATTTCTGACAGTCAACATTACAGGCGGTCTGATCGTCGACCGCGATCCCGAAGCCGACAACTACGGCGTCTATTTCATCTGCAACCACCGGCTCATCGTAAAGGAACTGAAGGTCCGCGACGTCGGCTACTTCGTGCCGTCCGAAGCTGGCGTGCCACATCCCGATGCGTCGCTGTCGCGAGTGATCGTCGAGCTCTCGGGACCCGCCGAACTGATGCCTTGGACGAGCAGCAAGAGCGGCATCAACTACACGCATCCCGCCTTCCTAGCGGTGCGCCGCCGGATCATAGATTTCTCAAGCTACTACACGCAGGTCTCACGCAGGCTGAAGTCGGATTGGGATGGTGAGGTCTTCAAGCACACCAAGGGCACTGTGGAGGAGCTCGATCCCGTCGAGGCGGAATCCACGAAGAAGAAAATCCTTCCCAAGCCGCCGAGCACGCGCCAGCCGACGCGTTACGAGCAAACTGTGAGTTCAAACCGTAAGGTGATGGACGAAAGCCCGTGGATCATCGGTCTCGTCGAAGCGATGGGCCTGGTCGACATCGTGTCCGGGCAGAAGAAGTTCACGACGCGAAACAGGGCCGCACTCATCCTTCTCGACAGCAACTTCGAGATCGCGCTGAAAGAATTCATCACGCACAACAAGACGCTGTTTCCGGTCAGCAAATTTGGACCGGTCGAACTGGCCAAGCTCTTCATGAATCGAACCAACGTCATCGCGGCGGTTCAGGCCCACGTGACGATCCCGCAGACGCTGATGAAGAAAATCAACCACTACTATGACCTTCGAAACAACCTCATCCACCAAAGGGCGACAGTGGCGGTGACGGTAGACGAGGTGGATGACTATCGGCGGGTCATCGAGAAGGTGCTGGCGAAGCTCTTTAGCCTCAAATTCCCGGCCGACGCCTGAGGGCCTCCCACGTTGTGAAGGTAATGCCAGCTCGCTATCACTGGGCAACGACGACCACGTCGAAGTGCCAGAAGTCGCTTTGTTTTCATACTCGCGTTACGCTTGGCGACGTCCGCTTTCGACCGCGACCCCAATGTCGGCTCCTGGCGCAAGCCGCTCATTTGCAAAGTCATGGCGCCGCCTCGGACTTAGAGACATCGCGACGGACCATGCTGAAGGCGCATAGGCAGCCGGCGGCGCAGGCGCCTGCGCCAGCGAGCATCGCGCCGTGAAATGCTGAAAATAGCTGCTCGCCCTTCGCCGCGAGCACGGACCCTAGAAGTGCGGTGGCGATCAAGCCGCCTGCGCGCGCGACCGCGCTGTTGAACCCTGAGGCTGATCCTGTGTGACGTTCGTCGACCGAGCTCAGCACCGCAGTCGTTAGCGGCGCGACCGCACCGCTCATACCGATCGCAATGACCAGGATTGCCGGCAGCACGTCGCCCCAATAATTCACATTGCGGCCAATTCTGAGCGCCAGCAGGAAACCAGCGGCCACCACCAGAGGGCCGATCGACAGCGGGAGCCGCGGTCCCATCCGGCCGGCGAGGGCGCCCATCACGGGCGACGCCACCGAAAGTACAACCGGCAGCGGCAGGAGCGCCGCGCCAGCTGCCGCCCCTGAATAACCGGCGGCTTCGATCAGCACGTAGGGGATCAACACGAACAACCCGCCAAGAGCGCCGTAAAGCAGCAGGGTGAGCAGCGTCAGTCCAACAAAGCTCGTGGAGGTGAAGAGACCGAGCGGCATCATCGCGCGGTCGTGTCGCCGGCGCTCGATCAGCACGAAGGCTCCCAGCAGTCCGAGCGAGCTGATGGCGGCGGCGACGGCGCTGGCTGTCCAGCCGCCGCGGCCGGAGGCGACGGTGAGCGCCCAGGTCAGCGCGCCCAGTCCGAGCGTGACGAGAACACCGCCTATGCCGTCGAGCCGCTGGTCCCGCCCGTCCCGGTCCCGCGGAACGTATCGCCAGGCCAGCCCTATGGCGCCCGCGGCGAGCGGCAGATTGATGAGGAAGATGGCGCGCCAATTCACCAGATCGACCAATGCGCCGCCCACTACCGGACCAAGCGCCCCCATGGCGGCTCCAGTCGCCGCCCAGATCCCGATGGCGCGCCCTTTCGCCTCATCCTTGAAGGTCGCGCCCAGGATCGCGAGGCTGTTCGGCATGAGGGCGGCGGCGCCGACCCCCTGGACGAAACGGCTGGCGAGCAAAATGGAAAGTGTCGGCGCCACTGCGCAGCCGATGGAAGCCAGCGCAAACAACGCCGTTCCCGCTATCAGCAGGCGTTGTCGCCCGAACCGGTCTCCCGCTGCGCCGCCGAGCAGCAGGAGTGCGCTGAGTGGCAGGAGATAGGCATTCACCACCCACTGCAGCGCGCCTGCGTCCGCCGACAGGCTGCGGCCGATCGCCGGCAGCCCGACGTTGACGACCGAACCGTCCACGAACGCCAGGCTGGACGCCAAGATCGTTGTCGCGAGCACCAACCGAGGATGGCCGACCCCGACGCCAGGCGCAGCAGAACGCGCGGCGGCGATATCGCACGTGGCGTGAACGGCGGCGCCCATGGCTGCATCTCTACGCGCCGCAATCGCCTAAGGATACGGGGCGGCCCCCTCCGGCGTGCGGGTTCTGGCCGCCCTCTAGTCGTCCTCGGTCTATCCCTCATCGAATGTCCGCATCTCGTAGGTTGGCGGATGTCCGCTCGTGGCGCGTCTTGGCCATCGAAAAAGCAGGAAGCGGTAGACGGCGGCAACGGGTCGGGATCCGCCCCGTCCCCCTTCCGCGGCGCGATGGGGACGGCAGGGCCAGACGGCGACCGTCTCGGTCAGCGCTGCGAGGCGAGGAGCTGGTCGAGTTGGGCGAACTGCTCGGCCGACATCGCCTGCGTTCCGTCGATGGCCGCGGGGAGAGGCTCGGGGGAGGGATAGAGTTCGCTGAGGGTCAGCAGCGTCCGCTCGCCCTGGTCCTCGAAGGTCACCGTGGTGACCGGACCATTGCCGCTTTCCTCGTTGGTCCAGACCAGGCGGCGTGGCGGCGTCGCCTCGATGTACCGGCCGTAGAAGGTCGCCGGACTCGAGCCATCGTTGTCGAAGGTAATACGGTAGCCGCCGCCCGTCCGCGCGTCGATCTCGCAGGCGCTGAGCACGGCGCCCATCGACTTCGGTGCCCACCACAGCTTGAAAAGCTCGGGCCGGGTCCAGGCGTCGAATACCACCCGCGCCGGGCTGTCGAAGGTTCGCGTGACGATGAGTTCGCGGTCGGACTTCCGCTCCACCTTGGTCGGGTTCTCCGTCCGCTCGGGCTGGCCGTTCTGTCCCATGTCGTTTCCTTTTGCTCTGCAGACCTCGTCCAATTCATCGTGACGACGAACGAGCGTGTGTGCCGCCGACATCGCGGACGTCGGTTGGCGTGACGGTCCGGTTTGCGGAACGCCCCAAGAGTCTGCTCCTGGCGCTTCGCGCGCTTGTGAAGGCAGAGCATTTTCACCCCTCGCGCGAGGTGGCTTCACGACAACTCACGATAGTGTCATGGTGAAGCTTGAAGGGGGGACGATGAGGGGGAAGCTCGCACTCGCCGCGTTCACAGTGGCTACATTGTCGCTTCCGACTACGTCCATAGCCCATCCCGGCGGACTGGACACGGACGGTTGTCACCACGATCGCAAGAGCGGTGGCTACCATTGCCACGGCGGTCGAAGCTCAGCGCCAACCTCGAATGGAGCTGGCAATGCGCGGCCCCTGGCTCTGACGGCATCGGGCGGAGCATTTCGCAATTGCTCGGAGGCTCGCGCGGCGGGCGCTGCGCCAGTCTATCGATCAGACCCAGGGTACGGGCCCCACCTTGATCGTGATGGTGATGGCGTCGGCTGCGAACCGTATCGCGGGCGCTGAAGGCAGAAACACATTGGGGGCACAATGAAGCAATTTTTAGCGCTGCTCGCTTGCGTTGCGCTTGCGGCCTGCACGACGACGAACGTTCGCAAGGTGAATCAGGCGCAGAATGTTGCGCCCATTACGAGCACTCGCGGCCTGTTGGTCCAGCCAGACGTCAACTTGTATGTCTTGACTGCTGCTGGCATGCAGGAACGCCGCGAGGATTGGAGCCGAATGGCTCAAACCAATCTCGCCGAAGCGCTCAAGGCTGAGCTCTCGAGCCGCACGAAGACATTGCGGGTACTCGACCCCCAAGTTTCGATGGACGGGCGGGTCGGCCAGTTAATCCGATTGAACAGCGCGGTTGGTGCGTCAGTTGCGATTTTTGAGTACGGCCCTCTGAAACTCCCGACAAAGAGGGGGGCTTTCGATTGGACGCTCGGCGACGGCGCTAAGCTGCTGGGAGAGGCGCAAGGCGCTGACTATGCACTGTTCGTCTCCGCGAACGGCACCTATGCGAGTGCTGGTCGAAAGGCGCTTATGGTTGGTGCGGCGCTCTTTGGCGTTGCCGTGCCGCTCGGACAACAGCAGATCTTCGCGTCTGTGGTCGACCTCCATACTGGACGCCTAGTTTGGACCAATGTTGCGACCGCCGGGCCGAGTGCTGACATCCGCTCAGCCGAAGGTGCCCGCTCGCTCGCCACTTCTCTCCTCAAGGACATCCCAGTGTGAGCTGGCTTCGTCAGTCAGCCGCCATCGCCGCGTCGATTGCCTTGCTCCTCAATGCGACCGGCGCTGCGGCGCAGCCGGCCTTTCGGCCGGCAAATCTCAAACCGAATATTTCGTCGGCAGAAGCCGGGATATGGGGCGCGTCGGACAAGGCAGAGGCGGCGATTAGATCCTCAGCTGATCTGAATCGAGATGTTCAACTTACGGCTTATGTCAAAGGCGTCCTCTGCCGGATTGCCCCTGAATATTGTTCTGAGATTCGCGTATACGTTCTGGATCGTCCGTTCCTGAATGCGGGTGCTTGGCCGAACGGAGCTGTCGAGGTGAATTCGGGGCTCCTCCTGCGTGCGAGGACCGAGGATGAACTTTCCTTCGTCCTAGGCCACGAAGTTACGCATTTCGCTCGAAATCATTCACTTCGTCAGCACGAAAACGAGAAAGCGACACGTAACGCGATGCTCGCGTTGCAAATTGGAGTCACGCTGGGGGCTGCCGCCGCAATGTATTCGGCTGCATCGACCGGCTCGCCCTACGCCTCGTCGACGATTGATTCGATATCGCGATCTGCACAATCGCTGAACAATCTAATCTATCTCGCCGGCGTCGCCTCGCTATTCGCGTACAGTCGCGAAAGTGAGAGTGAAGCCGATGAATTCGGGTTCAAGCGGTACCATGCGGCGGGCTACCAAGCGGCTGCCGCCCCCTCGATCTGGCACTACGTCGAAGACGAAAATGCAGCCTCAGATTTCGACGCGGTTCGGCGAAGCCAGGCGCGCGCAAGCATCTATATGACGCACCCCATCACCGGTCAGCGGATAGCGGCGCTTAGCGCTATGGCCGGGACTGATGCTAAGAAAGATCCATCACGCGAAGAGCAACTTCGGTATCGCGCCGCTATCCGCCCGCACCTTGCGGCGTGGCTGAAGGACGACCTTCGACGGAGAGACTTTGGCCAGACGCTTTTCCTTTTGGACCGTCTCTCCGAGCCTGGCGAAGATCTCGGCGTCATAAATTTCTACCGAGGCGAAGCCTTTCGCCTGCGGAGGAAGGACGGAGATGTCGAAAAGGCAGTAGCGGCCTATCGCGTCTCTGTCTCGTACGCTGACGCGCCGCCCGCCTCCTATCGCGAACTGGGCGAAGCTTTGCGGAAGATTGGAGACAAGCCGAGCGCGCAAGAAGCCTTCCGGACTTACCTCCAGAAGGTGCCCGACGCGCAAGATCGGTGGCTAATCGAGGCCAGCCTCAAATCGTTAGAAACTGGGGGTTTGAAATGAAGCGGGCGAGGGCTCTCATCGCGACGCTAGCCATGCTTGGCCTTGCAGGCTGCGTCAGCATCAATCGCGTTCCCGCGGGCCCGGTCGCGCTCAGCAAGGGACAGAGCATAACATTGCAGTCTGATTGGGCGGAGGTGACGCCGGTCATGCCTCAACGCCAAAATGCCGTGCGCGTCCTTTCGATCGACGGCCCAGCCCTAAACCGACTTTACCTGATCCAGGGGCTCCCGTCCGGCCAGGGCATGGTCAAGCGAATTGCGAAGGAGAAGCCAGTTCCGGTGTTCCGAGCGGATCTGTCGCCTACGGAATTGGTGGAGTTCATCGCCGATAGCGTAACGGCTGTGGGGTTCCAGCGAGTTGAAACATCCAACCTTAGACCCGGCCGGTTCGGCGGAGCCGATGCCCTGCGGTTTGACTTGAACGGCGTCACCGCCACGGGGCTTGATGTCTCCGGTACTGCGCAGGTGGCGATCGTCGATCAGAAGCTCGTTGGCGCCATCTTCCTCGCTCCGTCGGAGCACTACTTCCCGGCGATGATGCCAGAGATCGAGACGATGCTTAGCGGCCAAGCAACCCAGGCGGCGCAGCCGGCTGCTTATCAGGCATCCTATGAGGAGCGCGTCGCGAAAAGTGCGATCCCGCCGTCCCACGCGTTGGCTCCGCCTGCGCCGATGGCGGATGTCGCGAATTCAAGCACTATTCCGCTGCCCACCAAATCCGTTGCTGCTGCTCGTCAACCCGCACCGGCACCATCTCAAAGGTGCGGATTTGTCGAGCAGGCGAACGGTACGCTCAAGCTTGTGCCTTGCATTTAGCTCCGCCAAGCGGCGCAGCAAGGCCAAACTTTGCATCGGACAGGGTTCGATTGGGGTCTAGATGAAGAGACTGATTTTGCTTGCCGCGATGCTGATGATGCCTGTGCCGACCATGGCGCAACCGGCAGCGGGTGCTACTTCCGGTACTTGCGCCATACTAACGCGCGCCTACGTCGCGAACCTCAAAGCCCTGAGCTACGAGACATTCGCGGCGGGCACGGCGCGTAGCGCCCCGCAAGCAACGCAATTGGCGACCGAGAAGGCGAACACGCTCGCGCTAATCCAATTGAATCTTGACCTCATCATCGCGAACCGATGCCCTGCTCCGACCGCCCCGGTTTCGACTGTGACGTACGCCGAGGGCGCACTGACTTGCGCCCTCGCTGAAATGAAGGGCGAAGCGGACAAGGACGCAAAGTGTAATCGGGACACGTGGAAGTCGATTGGCTCGGGCGCTCAGGCAGCCAAACCGGGCTCCTAACGGCTGGGGGGCGAAACCCGCGGCCCTAACGGGCGGACATCTGCCAAATTAGGGCCATCGCAGAATTCTGGGCATTTGTGATTCAGACGCGCTGCCAGCGCGGCGCATTTCAATGTCCGCTATCCGGAAGGGCGTGGATGTCCGCTCTTGGCGCGCTTCCCCCATGGCTGCTGTAGCCGTTGCTGATCTGCTAAAAGCGTTCACACCCACTCAGATGGCCGATGGACCCGATGAGCGAACCCAACGCGACGCAGGCCGTGTACTGGAACGATATCGCCGGCCGCAGCTGGGCCGAATTTCAGGAAGGACTCGATCGTCAGGTTGCGCCTCTTGGACGCCAAGCCATGGCCGCGCTGGCGCCCGCGCCGGGCGAGCGCATCGTGGATATCGGCTGCGGCGCGGGTGAAACCAGCCTCGAGTTGGCGCGTGCGGTGGGGGCGGGCGGGTCTGTACTCGGCATCGATCTGTCGGAACCGCTACTGGCGATCGCCCGCCGCCGATCCGCCGGCGTGGCGGGTCTCGATTTTCTGCAGGCCGATGCGCAGACCTATCCCTTCGAGCCGGGCGGGTTCGATGCGGCGTTCTCGCGCTTCGGCGTGATGTTTTTCGAAAGTCCGATCGCGGCCTTCGACAACATCCGGCGCGCGCTGAGGCCCGGCGGTCGCCTCGCCTTCGTCTGCTGGCGCAAGCCCGACGAGAACCCGATCATGCGCTTGCCCATGGAGGCCGCCGGACCGCTCGTGCCGCCGCAACCTCCACCCGAGCCGAGTGCGCCGGGACCTTTCGCCTTCGCAAATCCCGATCGCGTGCGCGGCGTCCTGGCGAATGCGGGTTTCGTAGCCGTCGAGATCAGGCCGCATGACGAAAAGGTTGGCAGCGGCGATCTCGAAACTGCGCTTGGCCTGGCCCTCAGCATCGGCCCGCTCGGCGCGATCCTGCGCGAAAATCCCGACCTGCGCGAGCCCGTGCGGCCCCGGGTGCGGGAGGCGCTGGCCGCGCATGATGGAGGCGCGGGGCCGCAGCTCCACGCGGCCGTCTGGGTCGTCACGGCGCGATCACCAGGTTGAAAAGCCGCGTAACTAGAATCCCACGCAGATCGATCTCGCCCGCAGGACGCGGCCTGAACGTCCTGTTCTTGGAGCGATCTCAACGTCGTCTCCTGGCGCTGCTCTCGAGCCTGGCGCAGCCGAGTCTGGCGCGGTGAGAAGGGTGGGGCCGCGCCAAGTGCTGCGGCGGCTAGTGGTGCCTCAGCCGCTCCGCCGCAGCGGCGAGCGCCTTGCGATTGTTGCCATGCTTGGCGATCAGTTCGCGCGCTTCCTGCACGCTGATGTGGTGCTTTTTGGCGAAATGGCGGAGCTCATAATCCTCCGAACTGGACACCCGGCTGCGGTCGGGCTCGCCGACGTGCTGCTTGTTGTCAGTCATGTCGTTCTCCCTACGAGGGAGGGAAGGGGCGGTCGCCACGAAGGTTCCGCCACTAGGCGAGAGGCGCGCATGCGGCGGCCGCGTATGTCGCCAAGGTCCGGAAGTTGGAATGGGTGGCGAGTCCGCTACTGGCGCGTCTTGAACGGTGCAGACGGTGCAACCCGTCTTCGGAAGTCGTACCCAAACGGCAGCATGGCGCGCGGCATGCCGCGCCCCATTTCTGACTGCCGGAGTTCAGGCCATCGGGTACGTCATTCCGTAGGCGCCGTAGACACGCTGTCCGTAATCGCGGTCAAAACGAGGCTCATTGTCGGCGTAGTGGGGCGCGTTTTTGATCATCTCCTTGTCGAGCGCAACGACATAGCCGCCCTGGTCGACGTCGTAAGTGAGCGCTTCCCAGGGTAATGGATAGTAGTCGCTACCTACGCCTAACATGCCGCCGAACTGCAGCACGGCGTACTCGACGCGACCGGATCGCTTCTCGACCATGAAATTGTGGATGGTCCCGAGCTTGTCGCCGGCCTCATTGTAAACAGCCGTTCCTTCGACCTTGTCAGACGCGATCAGGTCGTGCGTTTCGTCCGTCGATAGCGGGCTTTTGGGTGCGGTCATGTGCGATCTCCAACTTGAACCGGCTGAACGCACCCGTCGGCTTCGCGCGCGCCTTGAGCGGAAACACTTTCACGCGATTTCGTTGTGCGCAGCGTCGCTAACGACTTCCGTGCAGCTGTGCCGGCAAACCGAGGGCGGCCGCCCCGCGCGCCTCCTGAGGTCGGTCTTCGGCGCCAGGCCAACTCTGCCGGCCAGCGGTGGCCACCGACGCACAGCACTCCGAGAGCGATCGCGACGAGAGCAGCGTTAAGTCAGCTTGCCTCGGCGCATATCTCTGGTGAAGTGCGGCCCGATTGAGTTTGCGTTGGTTTAGGGGAAGCCGAGGCGGTGGGGTGGTTGGGGCTGGATGTCGGCGTATCGGGTGCGAAGCGCCTGACGATCGCAGTTGTCACGAGCTTCGGTCTTCTGCTCGTCGCCGGGGCCGCCGCGTTCGTACTGGCGAACCAGGCCGCCCGCGCCGAACGTCTGGTCGCGCATACGCTCGAAGTCCGGCGCGTCAACCAGGCGCTCTTCGCGAAGGTTCAGGATGCGACCCTCGGCGAGCGCGGCTTTCTGATCACGGAAGATGAGCGCTACCTCGCACAGTTCGAGCGCGCCAAGGGTGACGTCCCCCTTTTGCTGGCGCGGTTGCGCG
>Ga0207712_10001967_pt1 | contig 13478 bp, 17 predicted proteins | sample KBSS44metaG_FD_184402 | JGI IMG/M metagenome (GOLD analysis project Ga0207712, IMG submission 184402) | Switchgrass rhizosphere microbial communities from Kellogg Biological Station, Michigan, USA - KBS S4-4 metaG (SPAdes) (version 2) | ecosystem: Host-associated > Plants > Roots > Rhizosphere... | reverse complement strand
CCACCGCCACCGCCCCGATCGACCCGATCTTGACCGTATTTCCCTTTTCCCGAATATCTCCCTCATAGTCCCGATTACACACATTCGCTTGTCCATATATGAGTGCATTATCCAAAGCAGCAAGCAACCTCGCCGCCCAAACCGTAGGTATAAAATCCAATGCCATATTTCTCCTTCCGGGCCGCGTCGCGGCCGATTGAATTTAGCCGTGGCTTTCAAGCCACGGTGATGATGTGTACCGTGTTCTTTACGTCGCGTTCAGCGACGGTTGGGGCCCTGCTTCTCACTCAGCACCCGCCGCACTTCCGCCCAATCAAGCTTCGCTATCTCTGCCGGTTTCATTTTTGCGAGGATCTCTTTGGTTAAATAATTTGTTTGCGCTCCACCACCCGCACCTGCATCGATCCGCGGCACCGCATCCCGACCGAACTGCTCCGGAAAAGATCCCCGAAGCTTTTCAACCAGCGCCGCCGAATTCGCGACGCGCCCCTGCTCGTCAAACTGCAGATCATCCACCGCATAGGCAAACAGCAGTCCAGGCGAACGCGCCCCCGCCGCCCGCAAAGCGTCCGTCATCTCATCCTTCGCATCCCGTATCTTCATCATTTGGCGAAGCTGCTCATTCTCCGCCCGCAGCGGTTCTATCCGAGCATCCGCCCCCGCACCTCCATCCATTTCTATCCGTGCCTCGTTCACGACCGATCCCTGACCTTCTCCTTTTTCTCCGTCGATCGCTGCATCGCCACTGTCTTCTCTCATTTTTTTCTCCTTATTCCGTTTTTATCTGCAAAATCTCCCGTGCCGCCCGTCTACTCCTGTGTGGGCGGATTCAAGAGTTCCTGATTTCCGCACATTTCAGATTTGATGGTGCCCACGTCCAGGGCAGGCATTGTGCCTGCCCTTTTGATTTTTAAACTCCCCTCCAGGATCGGAGGTGGCCGAAGGCCGGGGTGGTAGACTCTTCAACGGCTTGCCGCTTCGCCGAGCGGAAAAGCTCTGCTTTTCCGACAATGCTCCATTAGAATTCCCGAGGCTCCGCCTCCGCCTTTAAACCCGCAACAAATTTCGTGTAATATTTCCGCGGGGTATCTCTCATGGAAAACCAAATCAAACGTCCGCCCGCCGTCTGGCTCACACAGATCGTTCTCGCCCTATACGGTGGCATTCCGCTTCTCCTTTTGCCTTTTGCATTAGTTCTTTGGGTTGCTCAAAAGCTAGACGTTAGCGGTCCATCTTCATTTTTCTTTCCTTTAGGTCGTGCGTTGCTTCTCCTCGTGCCTTTCTGGGCATTGATGAAAAGATGGCGCTACGCACAGTTGTTAGGGACAGCCGCGATCTTGTATTTGCTAGCATCGGCACTTTCGTTCGCCTATGATCTCATCAGCGGCGTACCCCCATACGACGTTCCGGACGACGCATTCGGCAAGATTGGCGTGTTGTATGGAATAATTTCTTGGTTCATATTCTTCGGGCTGCTGATATGGAGGCTTCTCTTCGGCTCCGCCGCCAACGCCTTCTTCGCCAAACCCGACACGACCGAATAAACCTCTCTTCCTCCTACGGCTTGCCGTCGCGATGAGCGGAAAGGCTCGCCTTTCCGGCCGCCTCCAAAAAGATCCCCGAGGCTCTGCCTCCGCTTTAAACCTCCAATACATTTCAGGTAAAATTCCCGCGAGTATCTCTCATGGAAACCAACATAAAACGACCACCTTCGGTCTGGATATCGCAGATACTTCATTTATTGTTCGCGATCTTCTTGGCATGGGGATTGGTCTTACTGTGTTTGTTAGCAGGTGACCTAACTCTCATTGTTCTCTTGGTATTCTTGTTTTACCTAGCTGCAATTGGAATGTATGTCGTTTCGTTTTGGAGCTTGGCAAAGCGGAATCCGTACGGTCGCTGGCTCAGTATCATCGCTCTGGTACTAGATTTTGGGCTCGTTTTATACATCTATTTTGTGCTTGGTATTCCTCTCGGTATTTCCGAAATAGTATTTCTTGCGGCGGTCGGCTTGTTTCTTGTTTTTTTGATCTCTCGTCTCGCCTTCGGCTCCGCCGCCAACGCCTTCTTCGCCAAACCGGACACGACCGAATAACAAATTCACCACTCACCGTTCACCACTAATCCCGATCTTCTTCTCCAGCAGCAAGTTCTCAAGCCTCTCCCGTTCCGAGAATGCCGCCGGGTCTTCCCACTGCGTCACCAAGTCCACCCCATCAAATCCCTCGATACGCAATGCAAACGCCATCGCGTCCGCCCACACCTCGCCAAAAGCCGCCTGCCTGTCGCGGACCTTCGCAATAAATCTCGACTCCGACCGCCTAAGCGATTCGCCGCTCGGCATGACCCGCGTCAGCGGCTGCAGGTAATGCAGCGGTGTTCCCGTCACGCTCGCGATATCGATCCGAAATCCGTCCTTCACTTTCAAAAACTGCGCGAGGTCCGCCGAAGCAAAATCGCCAAACCTCGCCTCCGGATTAGTGCTCACCCACAAATGCGCCACGCCGGCCTTAAACGGCGCGATCTCATCACCCGTAGCCTTGTCCGTCTCAAGCTCGATCCCCGCCGCCCATCTCTGCCGATACGCCGAATACTCCATCGCCACCAGCATATCCAACACCGATTTATTCAACCCATCCTGTATCGGTATCGCCGCCTCAAGCTCCGATACCCCAGGCCTGCCGATATCCGAATTGTTAGCAAAATGAAAAACCGGAACCACCCCATAAGGATTTTCAACAACCGGACCGCCCCCCCTCGGACCGCGGACGCCCTCGTCCGCAACGCCGCTTGCGGCGTCCCTCTTGCCCGGAGCGGGGACACTCTTGTCCCCAACGCCGCTTGCGGCGTCCCCCTCGAACAATACAAGTTCCGCCGGTTCACAAAAGCCAGTCTCACTCGGCTCACGAGAAACATACTTCTCGATCCTATCCGGATAGAAAAGGTTGAGACGAAGCCGTTTGTCCGCTCCCCGCCAATACTTCGCCGCCCACAATATCCGCCCCGGCTGCTCCTCGTCATAAAAGACAACGCACGTCGAAGCCCGGTTCGGATACATCACCGGCTTCCCATCCGCACCCGGCCACACGATCAGATACGCGTCCCCATTCTTCAGCGCCTCCTTATGCACCTCCCCCGCCCTCACCCCCATCCGGTTCGCATGCCAAACATTACTGGCTGCGCCATGCAGATTCCTCATGCTCCCCTCCTGGATAGGAGGGGTGGCCGCGCTTCGCGGACGGGATGGTAGATTCCTCATGCTCCCCTCCTGGATAGGAGGGGTGGCCGCGCTTCGCGGACGGGGTGGTAGATGATCTCTCTCCACATTCCCAGATCTCTCCACCCCAAACCCAGTCACCCTCAGCTTGTCCTTCACCGCATCACAAACCGCCGGACACAGATTCAGCGCAAACTCCCGAAACAGCGACCCAAAAGCGTTCTCAAATTTCTCCGTCGCAAACGCCAGATCATGATCCCCGCGATAGTACCGCTCATTCCGCGCATACCTCCCCGCTCGTCTCCTAAATTTCTCAATTGCCCGTTCAATGTTCTCGTTCATATACCTTAATTTGCTGTGCTATCATTCCCGCATCATGCGAAATGCATCTCTTACATCCGCGGAAAGCTTGTCTACTTTTCAGAGCCTTTGTGTAAGGTTCGCTCCCAGTCTCGTGATGCTGGTGCTTGTCGTTGCCCTGCTGTATCGGGTCACTCACGAGGCGGATAGCGGTGAGGTGAAGCGTCTATTGATCTTGTTCCCGATCGTTGCAGTCGGAGCGGTCTTTCTAATTAAGTGGAGGAAGGAGAAATTTCAAACATTCAGCGTAAAACTTGTTATCGCACTGGTGATAGGCCTTGGTCTTTTGCTGCTTGCCTGAGCAGCTTACCGTTTTTTCATTCCTTTCACGGCTTGCCGCCTATGATGAGCGGAAAGGCTTGCCTTTCCGTAGCAACCCATAAAGCCTTCCCGAGGCTCCGCCTCCGTTCCTCTCTCTCCGTCTCTGCGACTCCGCGGGAAAAATTCTTTCCTCTTCAATTGCCACTAGCTTCAGCTAGTGGACCTTGGCTCCAAAACATTACCGGCTTTAGCCAAATACTTATGACCGCGACTCTGCGTTTCTGCGGGAAAATTCTTCTTTAATTCCCACCCCGCCCTATTCATTTTTTCACCTCCCCATGCAGCAATTGTTATCGCCGCCGTTTCATTCTTTTTTATTTCCCTGGCGGACAACTACGTCGCCCCCTAGCTTCCCACCATCCTTCCTCCCTCATCCTTCATCCTTCATCCTTCATCCTTCCTAAAACCCCGCATGCCTATACTTCGGCCGATCGATCATCTGCACGGCTATGCTTACGGCGTCGATCTGATCGTCGTGTCGTCCATTCGGAAAACGCGAGATCTCTTCCAGGAATTCCGCTATCCACGGTCCCCGCACGAGGATCACTTTCCCCTCTTCCGCCCGGGCCCCCCACGCAGACGCCCGAGTCACCTTGTCCGTCGTCACCTTAACGCCGCGAAAAACCGACCGCGCCAAAAACCTCTCGCGCCGCAGGTCCTGCACGATCGCTTTTCCGTGCAGAGCCTCTTCGATCCCGTGCTCGGCACCGGGTTCCGCCTGCATCCGCTCGACAATGAACCGCCGCTGCTCCGGGTACTCGATCCGCTTCCGAAACCCATCCGCGATGTATAGATTCCCCTCCGCATCGAGCGCGCACAAGAAACTGGCCGTGTAATCCGCGGACGTTTTTGTCGACACAGCCAGGTCGTACCCGCGAAAACATTTCAACCCCGGCGGCATCCGGTCCACCCGCTTATCAAACCAATCGACCTTAAATATCCCACCCCCCGCCGGCACTGGATTCTGCTGGTACAACGCCTCAAACGAACTCGAACCCATCTTCGCCTTTTTCCTAAGCAACTCCTCCCGACTAAACCTATCCGGACACAAAGCCTCCCCCACCTCCCGCCCCAGCGGGTCCGCCAATTCCAGATTCCAGATTCCAGATTCCAAATTCTGATCAGGATTTGGAACCACCTCTTGAATCCCTGAATCTGAAATTTCGAATCTGGCATTCGAAATGTTTTCTTGGATCTCCAAATCTGAAATCTGGAATCTGGAATCTGGAATTTCTTCCTGGATTTTCGAATCTGGAATCTGGAATTTGGAATCTGGAATTTCTTCCTGAATCTCCAAATCTGAAATCTGGAATCTGGAATCCGGAATGTCTTCCTGGATTTTCGAATCTGGAATCTGGAATTTGGAATCTGGAATTACCTCCTCCGCCAACGCCGGCAGCCTCACCACCTCCCACTTCTCACCGCCCTCCTCCGCTTCCTTCAACAACCGTCCCGCCAGATCGTCCTCATGCCAACGCGTCTGGATCAAAATGATCGCTCCGCCTGGTTCAAGCCGTGTTTGAAGATCATCGTTATACCATTCCGCCACCCGCTCGCGACTGTTCTCGTTATTCGCGTCCGCCCGCCCGCGTATCGGATCGTCAATGATGATCAGATCGGCGCCAAATCCAGTCACACCCGCGCCGACACCCACCGCCTTCACCCCGCCGCCGGCCGCCGTTTCCCAGTCGTCTGTCGTTTGCAGCAAACCGCCCGGCGGTTCCTTTTCCTGCGTTTTCTGATCCAGGTGAATTCGCCTGATCTTCCTTGAAAACTTGTTCGCCAGCTTTTGGTTGTAGCTCCCGATAATGATCCGCATTTCCGGCCGCATCGCCAGCATCCACGCCCCAAACCGAACCGTCACCAGCTCGCTCTTACCATGCCGCGGCGGCAGAAATATCATCAGCCGCTTGCATTGCCCCTTGGCGACGCGATCGAGCTTCTTATAAATAAATCGCTGATACTGCCATTTCCAGACCCAGTCCGGAAACCTGGCCGCTAGCCAGTCCTCAAAAGGCCCCGGCGGAATTGCTTTCGCCACTGGATCCGTCCCCGCATCCGGCTTGTCCGGAATTGTTTCCGCATCCCGCATCGCTTTTTCTGCCTCCTCGAGCTCCTGCTTCCACCCAAGGGCAGGCGCCAGGCCGCGCATTCTGCGCCCACTATTGCCGACAAGCTCAGACAGCTCAAATTTCGTAAACCCTCGCCGCTCCCGCATCTGCTTGACAACCAAATGAAGTTCGCGCCCTTTCTGAAAAAAATACAGCTCTTTCGCAGCCGCTATCTCCCTTTTGCTCAGCTTTCTCTGCGTTATCGGAAATTCGATTATCTCGTCCATTTTTTTATACCAATTGCCGGTTTTCCTCTCCGCGTCTCTGCGTCTCTGCGGGGAATCCGCTTTGCCTCCGCTTCCGTAGTCCTATTCGTGCACATTCGTGTACATTCGTGGCTAAAACTTTCTTCGCTTTTCGCGTCCATTCGCGGGCAAAATATCTACTTCAAAATCGCGATCACCGCCGCTCCGATCAGCACATCGCCCAGCCGCTTCCACGGCGACGACTTTTTCTTCTTCAACGCTTCGATCAATTTCTCCTGTGACGCGATCACCGCATCCTTCGCCCCGATCGCCTCATTCTTTGCCGCCACAGTTCCGCGCAAAGTTTCCGCCTCGCTCTTGCGTGTCTCATTTAGTTCGTTGAGCAGGTCGACGCTTTGCTTTGTCGTATCAAGCTGTTTCTTTAGAGCCGCATTCTCGGTTTCCAAAGCCGCAGCCAGTACGCGCGTCGCCTTCAGATCCTCCACCGCCGCCGCACAAGCTGCCAGCTCCCTGTCCGAAGGTGCCGACCGCCTACCGACACCCGTGCCCGACTTCTGCAAGCCGCTGGCAGAGCTCATTCGTAGTTGAGGCGATTGACCGAACGCTGCGTGCACGCTCAGCAGCATTCCGAGCATCGGCAGTATTAGTTTTAAGTTTTTCCAGTTCTTCATCTTGCTTCCTCGCTATCGCCTGTATCTCGGCGAGTTTTTGTTCCAGGTATTCGGTCTTCGCCGCAAATTCGGCCGATCTCTTTTCCGTCTCGTCCGCAGCTTTCGTCTTCGCATCAGCTTCCGCCCTCGCCGCATCAACCGTATGCTCAAGTTTTGCCGTCTTGTAGCCGGACCACACCCAACCGCTTAAGATCCCGATCGCAACAACCGCCCCAATGGCGGTTGCAATCCCGTATTTGTTGACCGTCATTTTTTCCTCGTCTCCTGAGCCTGCGAAACAGGCCTCGATAACTTTAGCTGCATGTGAAGCCGGAGGCGGAACATGCAGAATTCCTACAGGTCCCGCTTCGCTCCACCCGCCGTCTGCTTTGCGGTCTCTGGAAACTGACTTCGTTGCTCTTCTCGCAGCCGAAAATAAAACTGAACACCCACATCGACCGCTTTCCCCAGCATGAAGAACAATGTCGGCAGCACTATCGCCGAAAGTATCGTGAAAAAATTCCTCCCCTCGATCGCTGTAAAAACCGCCGACGCCGAACTCACCCAAGCCAATAAGATATTTTTTAGATCATGCATAATGCTTTCACCTCTCGTTCCTCAATTCCCTGATCTTGCCCAACGCGATCTGCCGGTACAGATACCCGAGCATCAGCGCCGCCGCGATCACCGCGACCACTAACCAAACCTCTCGCGGCACACCGGCGAGCAATCCGCCCACTGCCCACGCTGCCTGCGTCACCGTTCCGACAACCGTCGTCCACAACGACTTCGCCGAATCCGTCCGGGTGATCACTTTCTCGACCGCCGATTCCACGCGGTCGTATTTCACCGCTGCCTCGTTTACTGTCTCCTCGATCGCATCCAAACAATGATCCGGCGGTTGAGCCTGAGTTTGCGGACCATTGGAACCTGCCTGCTCTTGCGGGCAGGCGTTATTTAAGGAGGAGTACCATGGATTTTCAGACGACTGACCCGCCGCTCCGGGCGACGGGTCCTTTTTGTTGCTTACTGCAGGCTCAACCGCCGAATTCGATACCAGATCGTCCGTCAATCGCACGCCGTGAACAGTGACCGGCAGGCGAAGCTCCCAATTCGAGATCGCGATCTGGTTTAAGAAAAATCTTGTCCGATACCGCGTCGCCGCAAGCCGCTTCACCGACCCCAACCACGCATCACGCTCTCGTACATATTCCGCGATCCACGCTTTCTCACCGGAGCGCGGACACTCTTGTCCGCATAAGTGCGAAGCACGAACCCCTCTCACCCGAATAGCATCCATCCCAGTCTCAAGCCGTCCCACGCGAACCCGCGCCCGGATCCGCTCCCACCCACCGTGATTCATCGAGTCATACACGACCGCGAGCGACAGCGGCATCACGAATCCCATCTCCCCGCACGCGTCGAGCGCCGGCTTAAGATAAAGCTGCTCTGCCACCTCATCCTGAACGACGCGCATCTCCCGCGTGATCGCCGCCGCCTTGAGCGCTTTTTTGAACGCGTCATCCGACGCCAACCGCTTGATCGTAGGCGCGGTTTTCTTTGCGAGCAGCGGCAGGCTTTCCGACAGCGCCGTTCGTCCAACCGGCAAGCTGCTCTCCAAATATTTCTTAACCACCAACGCAAGCGCCCCCGACCGGTGCGTAAATTGATTTACTCCGTACGACACGCCTGCACCGTCATCGAGCACAGCCACGGCCCCGTAGTCACCCGTCGGTTTGCCGGTCTCGAAAACCCGCACGATCGCCAGTGCCTTTTTCTTGTCTTGTTCAAGCAGCCCCATTTTCATTTTCTCCTGTTTCACACTTGCAACAATTTGTATTGTTTGATATCTTATAACGGTCGGACGATATAGGACGGCAAATTGATCTTTGATTCACTCCGTCGCTCGGGTTATCGCCCGGCCATGATCCACAATACCGCTCACCGGCCCTCAAAAGCGATACCAATTGAGGAGAGAGACGAAAGAATCATTACTTGATGCAACTTGCTAGATTGGCGAGATTGACGTGAATGACGAGCTTTGAATGACGAGATTGACGAGGCTTACAAACAATTAATTGGCGGCAAAACCCTCCCGCCCACCAAAACTCTATGAAACAGACGTTAGATATTACCTCACGCCCTAAAATGCGGCTCGGCGAGATCGAGCGGCTGATCCGCCGCAAACGGATCGTTGTCCCGCCCCTATCCCGATCCACACTTCTCCGAATGTGCGAGGACGGCACCTTCGAAACCGCCGGTGACTCCCCAACCAAATTCGGCTGGCTCGTCTTCGAAGACTCGTTTTTAAAATGGGTCAGGGAGCTGGATGGATGTGAACCGCCGCCAAAACCCGCGGGCCGCGCCCCAAGGTCTGGTGCCAGAAATAAGTGACGTCATTTCCCCGATTCCGCTTAACATATCGGCGCGATATAATGCTTAGTGAAATGATGAATCTCTCGACCATCACCTGCCCGAATTGCGGCACCTCGAAAGAGGAAGAGATGCCTACCGATTCGTGCATATTCTTTTACGAATGCACAAATTGCCTGTCGCTGCTAAAACCAAGGACCGGTGACTGCTGTGTTTTTTGTTCTTATGGATCGGTCGAGTGCCCGCCAAAAACAAGCGGAGCGGGATGTTGCTAATCGTACTTACTCAGGATCTTCGGCGGAGCCGTATTTCGCCAGGCAGCATTCAGCGCGTGCCGCACATCTGCCTCATCGGCCTCGGATAGTTTGATCATCGTAGAGCCTCGCTTCCCCCATGCTCCGCTCGCCGGCTCAAATGTTCTGGGCGCGATGCGCAATATCGTCTCCTGCTGAGTCGGTGTAAGCTTTGCCATCCCCCGTTCTCCGTCCGGAGCGATCGTCGCAAATATCTTGCCGCCAACACGAAAATCGGGATGGTCCATATGCGAACTTTCCTCGGTCTCCGGAAAGCTTAGGGCGAGTGCTCGGAATTCGTTGATCGTCATTTCCTTTGCGTTGTGCGGTTCATCATAGCCAATTCCTGCTTTGTACACAACATTTTATTTGAGCGCCAGGATGGCTCCCTTATCCATCTGCTAAAATGCGGTGTCAAACTTCATTTAATGTGAGCCAACACCATGACCGATGATGCCGCCGTTGTATTTCACGGATTTTTGAATTTGCCGAACCTCGAAAAACTGTCGCTGGTCGAAGCGATCAACGAATATTTCGATTCGATGGAACGCGACCCGATCCGCGCCGAAAACGAAAAACGTTTCGCCGAAATGGATCTGACTGCAAAGAAGTGCAAATGCTGTGGCCGTTAAGCACGAGTCGAGGCACAAAAAAAGGAGGACCCGCTCTTGCGTATCCTCCGAAAATTCATACCTCTTTCTCGATCTCTATCTAGTCTTTCCTGCCGACGCCATTACCTCGGTAAGTACACTATTAAGGCCCCCGGCTTCTGAGCGCGCCTTTGAAATAAAAATCCTGGTTGCCGCCAATGAATCGTCGATCACCAACTTCGGTTCAGCGGCGACGGGCATCGCATCACGATCGTTATTTAATTTGATCGTCCTTATCGTTTCCCGCTCAAAAATTTCCACTGCGTCCTGCACCCGCTGCGAAACCCTTTCCATTCCGATGAGTCCCTTTCCGATAATTTCAAACGTCCTCATTTGCCCCTCCTCGCTGCCCAAATCGGCAACCCCTCTGCCGATGAATTAGGCAAAAAACGTGCCAATCCACCTAACTATAAGCGGATGCTGTAGTTTTCGTTTTTCACCCAACCTTGGCATTCTCCGCGGGGCACCACTTCGCCCTTTTTTTGCTCAAAAGGTATATCAAAACCGGTCACAATTTTGCGCGGTATTGATGTCTGATAAAACTTGTTCAAGGACGATTCCCGGATTTTTTATCTTGTTCGATCACGATACAAGCCAAGCGGCAAATTTTCCCCATGCCTCCGTTCCCGAAAGCACGAGTCGCAATGGATGTGACGCGATGAGAAGTGCCGTGCCAATTGCAAATATCTTATTAAGTTTTCCGTTTCGCCAGGTGTCGTGGGCGAGAAAAACCAGGGCGATTACATCCGGAAGACCGAAAAACCAAAGAGGCCCGTAAGACGCAACGCTTTCGATAGGAATACGAGCGACACCCGGCGGCAAAAAATTTATCACTGTCAATAGCATCAGGCGTTTGTGCTCGGCCGGCCTCTTCCGAAAATAGACCGCTCCCCCGAAAAGAATCACGAACATCACCATGTCGAATAGAGGTATCGCGAGGAATGGCAGAGCCGGGAGCCCAAGCGGTGCCTGTCCCCGCGAGGCCTGTTGGATAGACACGATCACCCCTACGGCGACAACAATAAGGGCAAGCGCAACGCCAGCGTAGCCAAGCGTCATATGCAGCTTGATATTCTTTGACCGCACCAAATAAACCTGGGTGACAAAAAGAGCAACCCATGAGGTCATTACGATCCCATGTAAATGCACAAGTACAGTCGCAAGTACCGGCACATCAAAAAAGCCTTTTAAATAATAGGTTCGGGCAAATCCCGCAAAGATCAAAAGAGGGAACAGTATCGCAAGGATTAGAAATATCCGCCTTTCGGTTTCGCGCCGTAGTGCGGTTTCGCTGATTGCCATTGTCGGCCTCCAATTTATTGCTCGAACGGAAAGCTCTCCGTCCTAAGGAAATAAGGGTGGAACGGCCATAGAGTACAGCAAAACTCGAATTTTTCGAAAGCCGCAAGCGGGCTATATGTGGAACGTCGAATAGATCTGAAATCTTTGCCTCAGGCTTTCCGCGTCGATGCCTTCGTCGAGCATTTCTTGCTCCGACCGGCTTTCGATCCACGTTCGCGGTATCTGAGCACAGGCAGCAAAAACATCGGCCTCGCATTCCTTGCGTGTCTTCTTACCAACACCGTGAAAATTTGCGGTGACACCATTGTCCGGCGCGTGCATCAGGAAGTGCGCAAATTCGTGAAACATCACAAACATCTTTTTCTGAGGCGCGAGTTTGCTGTCGATCGCAATAAAGTGTCGCTTCTTCATGCAGTAGTAAAAACCGCTTACACTCAGCGGCATCTCCTGCACCGTGATACGAAACCGTTTGCAAAGCCGGTAAAAATCGTCCTCGGTCAGGGCTCGCTTATTCCAGTTAATTCGAAGGCCTGAAATCTTTTCTATAAGGAACTGCATAACGCATGGGAGCGAAGGTCGCCAAGTTGCATTGATGATACATCATATCATGCCAGCAACCACAATTTCAAGTATTAGGAGCGGCCTTTCTTTGCAGGTAATTCGGCCTTTCTGAGTGCACGGTCAAGAACCTTCTTCGCATCGCGAAGCGCTTCGATCCGTTCTTCGTCGGTGTAACTTTCCCAACCTTGAAAGAAAATAACCGAATAATCCTTTGGATACTTACGGCCCTCATATCTAAACCAGTCGTTCATCACCTTTTGCGGGTCCGCTGTCTTTCTCACTGCGGATTCCACGTCAAACGCCGGCGGCGAATCCACCGTGCCCAGATCCTGGATCGGGGCGCTCTGCGGCCCGAGTTTTTTCTCGAGGATCTCGTCGATCTTATCTTCCAAAAGCCTGTTAAGATCGAGGCTTCGCCGTTTTGCCGCATACATCTCGCCCTGGCCGAGGAGTAACCAATTCAATGAAATATTCGTTGCATTGGCGATCTTCATCAAAACCTCGGGCGCGGGCAAACGTCCGCTAAAGTAATTTCGCACCGTCGCATGTGGAACTTCAATGATCCTAGCGATGTCCGCCATCGTGGCAAAATTGAACATTTTCTTCAGCCGCTCTTGAAATTCTTCGTTCATAGTCCTTCCCGAAACAAGTGTTGCGTATCTAAACCCATATGTTACTATTATTTAGGCCAAAAGTAAAACCGTGGAAAGTCCGAATCTGCCTGATTCTGGTAACACACGCTTTGTCACCCGGCGCGACACGCCCAAGCCTTGACTAAGCGATTTCGGAAAAGTATATTTTGAAGTTCGGCCGCGTGCGGACCCGTTGCTCCGAGTAGCGAGAGAAAAGGTTCAACCCCGCAAGCTGCAAGCCGCCCTAGCTCAGTTGGTAGAGCATTCGATTCGTAATCGAAAGGTCGTCGGTTCGACTCCGATGGGCGGCTCCATTCAAAATCCCCTAAAAAGAATAAGTTACCAGGGTTTCTGCTTTCTTGATTGAATGCCGCCATTTTCAATTGGGACTCAAATTAGGACTCTAGACGGTTAGGTTTCGGTAGTTTTGTTGGATTTCCTGCTGTTAGGATGAGGAAATTTCGTTGTTGTTGATTTGTAATCTCAGGTCGGGGGTTCAAGCCCTGTCACCGACTCCATTTAACTCTAGCAGATGCAATAGTTACGAAAACGGTTTTTGCGTGTTTGACTAGAAGCTGGACTACACGGTGTCGGTTTCGAGATTTTTTATTGAAGGGCGCATGATCAACCCTGGTCGCAACGATCGCCAATCACACTCCGCCATTGACTTCCTACCGCAAACGGGTATAAATACAAGTCGTTCTACCTAAAATTCCAGTTTCAGGAGGCTATTCATGCCATTGACTCTTGTACATGATAGCGAATTCGATCTCTCGGTTGCGCACGGCGGCCCCGCAAATAG
>Ga0207712_10001964_pt1 | contig 13495 bp, 10 predicted proteins | sample KBSS44metaG_FD_184402 | JGI IMG/M metagenome (GOLD analysis project Ga0207712, IMG submission 184402) | Switchgrass rhizosphere microbial communities from Kellogg Biological Station, Michigan, USA - KBS S4-4 metaG (SPAdes) (version 2) | ecosystem: Host-associated > Plants > Roots > Rhizosphere... | reverse complement strand
CTCGCTGCGACCCCCGCGTCAACGAGCGGCGATAGTCTTTCGGAGATTCCGGGTTTCATGGGTCGTGTTAACGGCGGGAACTGGCATGTGTTACGACCTGCGCGAGAAAGCTTTTCCGTGTTGGTGCCGGAGGAAGGTGAGACGCAGGATTTACCGGATCGCGGCGGCTTGAGTTATGCACATATGTACAGGGGCCGCGACGGCCGGGCTGCTTTTGTAGTTATGTGGCTCTCTGGCCCAACATCTGGCGAGTCAGATGTTGACGCGATCAACCAAACCGTGGGAAGTTTTTTCACAGGCTTCGGAATGGCTGTCAACGCACGCATCCAGAGTCAGCAAGCGGTTTCCTCATGTGAGTTGCAAAACCAAAAAGACATCTCGATGCGTGGTTTCAATGGGCTTGAATTTGAAACGTCATGCACGATTCCAGCCAGGGCGCGCGTATTCACAAGACTCGTTAACGGCGACCGCCAAATGTACCTCGCCATCGCCCTCTATGTGGAAAAGGACGACAACATCAACCGCTTCCTCAACTCCTTCACTATCACCGTTCCCACTAGTACACAAAAAGGCACAAAAGGCGCAAAAATAAGATAGCGTGTGCCTCTTATGCGTTTTTGTGGCTAAGGCAGTTTTATGTACGGCATGCCGCGGAGGATGATGCGCTGGCGGCGAGCAACGCGGCGAGGGTTGGTTTGGGGGTTGAAGACGGTGCGCGGGTTGGGAATCATCGCCGACAGGAACGCTGCTTCACTCGCTGTTAGAGATGACGCCGGTTTGTGGAAGTAATGCTGGGCCGCTGCTTCAGCTCCGTAAATTCCGTCGCCCCACTCGATCACGTTCAAGTAGATTTCAAGTATGCGTCGCTTCGTCATGGTCCGTTCAATCATGACCGTCAGCGCCGCTTCCTGTCCCTTTCTCAAAAACGATCGCTGCGATGAGAGATAAAGGTTCTTCGCGAGCTGCTGGCTGATAGTCGAGCCGCCGCGTTTGAACTCAGGCAGGTTCGGAAGCCAGTCGTCGTCTTCACCTTCTGCCTTTGCCTGGCGCGCTGATTCTCGTTGTGCTTGCTCGAAAGCTTTCTGAATCGCTTCGTAGTCGAACCCGCGATGCGTGAGAAAATTCGTGTCTTCACCGGCGAGCACAGCGCGCTGCAGGTTGGGCGAGATCCTGTCGAGCGACACCCAGGCCTGTTCGCGTCTCGGTTGCTGGCCCTTGGCTTGTGCTTCTTTGATTCTTGTGTCGATCAGTGAAGTAGAAGACGGATTACTATTGCGCAGCCACAACACGCGCACAAACATGATGCTTTCGTAACCAACAATTCCGACGGTTACGCCCAGCACCGCTAGAAAGAAAATTCGAAAGAGTCGTCGCATGCTTTTGCGGATTAGGTTCAGGCGAGCCGTCGAGTTGCAACTGGGGTTTCGAAAACGTTCTTGACCATACGAATCGTATTGCAGTGGATCTCGATCGTGTCGTTGATGTCTTTGCCGTAGCCGCCGGACATCACAGTCACCACAGGAATTTCACGTTCATAACATTCACGCAGCACATAGCTGTCACGCTCGCGTAGCCCGTCGATCGAGAGAGATAGCTTGCCGAGCTTGTCTTTAGCGAATGGATCGGCGCCGCCAAGATAAAAGACGATCTCCGGATCGTGTGCGAACACGGCAGGCAAGTGACGCGCGAGAGTCTCCAGATACTCGTCGTCGGCAGTGCCATCTGGTAATTCAACATCTAAGGTGGACTGCGCTTTGAAGAGTGGATAATTGTTTGCGCCGTGCATCGAGAAGGTAAACGTTGCGTTATCGCCGGCAAAGATCGTCGCTGTTCCATTGCCCTGGTGCACGTCGCAATCGACGATCGCGGCGCGACGGATCTGGTTCCTGGCGCGCATTGACCGAATCGCGATAGCCACGTCGTTGAGTACGCAGAATCCCTCGCCACGATCGGCGAACGAATGATGCGTGCCGCCCGCGAGATTCGAGCTGTAGCCTTCCGCAAGCGCTGCGCCGGTTGCCGCGAGTGTGCCGCCGACCGCGTAGAACGAACGACGCACGAGTGACTCAGACCAGGGCAGTCCCAGCCGTCTTATTTCCTTAGTCGTTAGTTGGCCATTGCAAAGACGAGTGACGTAATCCTCGTTATGGACCAGCAATACGTCCTCGAGCGGAGCAGGGGATGGCTCGATGATCTCGGACGGCTCGAGAGTTCCTTCGGCCAGCAGCCGGTCGCGCACCAGCTCAAATTTACGAATCGGAAAAACGTGGCCTGCGCCGATCTCTGCGTAGTAACGAGGTGTGTAAAAGACTTGCATGCCGCGACGAGATATTGCCACAAAGAGGCACAAAAGATACAACTGCTTTCAAAACATTTGTGGCTTTTTGTGGTGTTACTTGCGGTTAGATCTTCGAGTACCGCGGTAGTTGGCGTTGCCGGGAAGCTTGCGGGGCAGATCGAGGTCGTCGTCGACGATGTCTTCGAGATGGACGTTGGCCGCGCGAGCGTAGGCGAGGAGGGTAATCAATGAAGGTTCGCGTTTGTCCTGCTCGTATTCCGAGATGCGACCGTAATGCATCGTGTCGCCCAGTCCGAGCCGCTCGAGCATCTGCGTTTGTGAGAGGCCCAGCCCGTTACGTATTTGCAGGAGTTTTTCAGCCAATCTTAACGGCCGCGGACGCGGGTTCCCCATCAGAAATGACCTCCTGATGGTTGCTTCCGGCGCTTATTCGCAGTTGGGAGTAAGCTGCGTTCGCCTGTATCTTTCGCCGTGAGTATGAATCTTCCATGCTCAACGGCGGTGCTCATCACTCTTTAATCTGGGATGCTGAGCCGCGCATGTTGCCGTTACCGAGTTGTCAAAGACGGAGGGTATCCTAAACGAGATGGCCCTTAATCGTAAATAGAAAAATTCAACCTGGGCCACGAATTGTATTATCCGTGGCCCAAAGTATGGTTTTAGAAGGCGCTTATCGGGCAAAATGGCTTCTATCGGGCGTTTCTATTTACATATATGACTGGCTTCGGATTAGATTGATTCTTGTAAAACGCTGTCACTGCGGGCCGCAGGTCAATATTAAACGCTAGACTTGCGATGGGTTGTTGACCTATCCTTTCGCCCGCACAACGACCCCGACTTTCTTCACATTTTACGAGCCATGAACATCATGCAAATCAGGAAAACATCCGTTTACAACCACGCACTCCGCTTAGCTTTCATCCTTGTCGTGTTAACCATTCCCGCACGCGCCGCAGACACGACGCTCGTGCCAACCGGGGGCGTCTGGAAATATCTCGACAACGGCTCCAATCAGGGAACTGCATGGCGCGCGACTGGCTTCGACGACTCAGTCTGGCCATCCGGCGGGGCGCAGTTGGGTTATGGCGACGGCGACGAAGTGACTACTGTAGGCTTCGGCCCTGACTCGAACAACAAGTTCATCACTACGTACTTTCGGCGCGCCTTCAGCGTCACGAACGCTGCGGCGTTCAATGCACTAACTCTGCGGCTGATGCGCGACGATGGCGCGGTTGTTTACATCAACGGCGTTGAAGTGTGGCGCACAAACATGCCAACCGGCACGGTTAGTTCTTCCACGCTGGCATCAGTTGCGATAGGCGGTGCAGATGAGTCGGCCTTCGTGCAAACGACGCTCAGTCCTTCGTTACTGGTTAACGGCGTCAATGTTCTCGCTGTTGAGCTGCATCAATCGGGCGGCACGAGTTCCGATATCAGTTTCGATCTGCAACTGATCGGCTCGGACGGCTCTGCGTCTGTGTCGCGTGGACCATACCTGCAAATCGGAACGCCAAATAGCACGATCGTCCGCTGGCGCACGAACGTTGCGACTGATAGCCGCGTGAGTTTTGGAGCCACGCAAGGCGGTTTGACTTCAGTCGCCGACGACGCCACACAGACGACCGAGCACGAAGTGCTTGTCACAGGTCTTTCACCCGCTACGAAATATTTTTACTCAGTTGGATCAACAACGCAGACGTTGGCCGGTAATGATGCGAACCACTTCTTTGTCACGTCGCCAGTTGCAGGCACGGCCGCGCCCACACGCATCTGGGTGCTCGGTGACTCCGGCACTGCGAATGCCAATGCACAGGCAGTCAGCAATGCGTATCTCAGCTTCACCGGGTCGACACATACGAACCTCTGGTTGATGCTTGGCGATAATGCTTACGAGACTGGCACTGATAGCGAATACCAGGCGGCTGTATTCGATATGTATCCGACGATTTTGGGCAAGTCTGTGCTTTGGCCCACGCTCGGAAATCACGACACCGCGCAGTCGGCAAATCCTCCGGCGAGTCTTCCATACTTTGCGATGTTTACTCTTCCGACAAACGCGCAGGCAGGCGGCATGGCTTCTGGCACTGAGAAGTATTACTCGTTCGACTACGGCAACATTCACTTCATCTGTCTCGACTCGATGACGTCTGATCGCTCGTCAACTGGTCCGATGGCGGCCTGGCTGCGAGCCGATCTCGCTTCGTCGACGCGGCAGTGGACCATAGCTTTCTGGCACCATCCAGCTTATACCAAGGGATCTCACGATTCAGACACGGAGTCGAATCTCGTCGAGATGCGACAGACATTCCTGCCGATTCTCGAAGAGGCTGGAGTTGATCTCGTGCTCGCAGGACATAGTCACTCTTACGAGCGTTCATACTTGATCGATGGGCACTATGGCGTCTCGTCTACTTTCACGAATGCGATGAAGAAGGACGGTGGGAGTGGTCGACCCGATGGGACCGGAGCTTACACGAAACCCACGTTTGGTCCAGGCATGCACGAGGGCGCGGTCTACGCGGTGGCGGGAAGTTCCGGACAGATTTCCGGTGGACTGCTGAACCATCCCGCGATGTTTATTTCACTCAACAATCTCGGTTCGATGGTGCTGGACGTCAATGGCGATACGCTCGACGCGAAGTTCCTGCGTGAGAATGGAACGATTTCGGATTACTTCAGAATAGTTAAGGGCGTAGCTGTGCCATTGCCGCCTGCGGCGCCGACGAGTCTGGTTGCGACGGCTGTTTCCAACAGTCGGATCAATCTTTCATGGACTGACAACTCCGGCGACGAGAGTGGGTTCAGAATCGAGCGCTGTAAGAATCCGAACTGCACGGGCTTCGCGCAGATTGCGCAGGTCGGAGCTGGTGTGGCGACGTTCGCTGACACGACAGTATCGAAAAACACGGCGTACAACTATCGTGTGCGCGCGTTCAATGCGGCAGGGAATTCGGCGTATTCGAATACAGCGAGCGCGAAGACACCAAAATGAGGTTGCAAAAGAAATTCATTTGGCTGGTTGCGATCTGTGTCGGGTTGTCATTGCCTGTGCAGGCGCACGAGGGTTTGCACGAACAGATCGCAGCGATTACTGCGAAGATCAAACGCGATCCGAAGAACGCTTCGTTGTACTTGCAACGTGGTGAGCTACACCGTTTGCACCGCGACTGGGCGCGGGCCGCGGCTGACTACGATCGAGCGGAACACTTACAGCCGAGTTTAATGATAGTTGAGCTTGCACGGGGAAAGATGTTCTTTGATTCTGGCAGGCTGCAGCGCGCGAAGTTAACACTCGATCGTTTTCTCTTTCGGCAGCAGGATCACTACGAAGGTCTGATCACACGAGCTCGCGTGCTGGCGAAACTTGGTGGGCGAATGGATGCTGCAAAAGATTTCACTCAAGCGCTTGAGCTATCGACCGTTCCCGAGCCCGAACTCTACCTCGAGCGCGCCAACGTGCTCGCCGCGGACGTACGGCAGCTTGACGAAGCCTTGCGTGGTCTCGACGAAGGCATCAACAAGCTTGGACCAGTGGTCACTCTGCAACTTGCGGCCACCGATCTCGAGCTGCGTCGTAAAAACTACGATGGCGCTCTTGTTCGTCTCGATCAAATAGCGGCGCAATCGCAGCGCAAGGAGTCCTGGCTGGTTCGTCGTGGCGAGATTTTGAAACTGGCCGGCCGTGAAGAAGAGGCGCGTGCGGCTTTCATTGCTGCTCTAACCGCCATCGAATCGTTACCACCCGCGCATCGACAAAGCCGGTCGGTTTCCTCACTCGAGCTCCGCGCCCGTTCAGCTCTCAGCCCGGTCGATCGTAAATAATCGTTCCAGGCAATCGGGCGGGAAGCTCGATGGAGTCATCGACAAGATCTTCCAGATGAACACGCGCAACGCGGGCGTAGGCAAGGAGTATCAGGAGCGACGGCTCTCGCAGGTTCGACTCATATTCGGAAATCCTGCCCACGTGGAACGAATCTCCAAATCCCAAGCGCCGGACCATCTCTGCCTGCGAAAGCTTTAGAGCAATTCTAATCTGACGAAGTTTCCGACTGAGATTCACCGGCCGCGGCCGCCCCTTCGTGCCCATTAATCCGCCCTCCCAGTTAGGAGTAGTTTAGACACAATCGGCACAAAAACAAAGATCTAAACGATCTGATGTGACTTTGTGCCTCTTTGTGGCTATTAATGAACCATCGGGTCGGCGAGGGTGTCGTCGGCGCCGATGCTCAGGGCGAGGGCGCGGATGGCGGCGCGGGCGTCGCGTTGTTGGTCTTCAGTCAAGAGAGTCCAGGCGAGGGCTATTGGACATTCCAAGTCGTGGGCAAAGGGCTTGTGACAAACTGGGCAGTTGTCGACAGAGAGCTCGAGCACCACGTAGAGCTTCGCCAGCAACGTGATGATGAGTTCAACGCGCTTCTTCTGCTCTTCTGATTCAAACATGGGATCAATACTGGAGCTTATTTTCCCATTTCACTCGCTTGAGGAGCGCGAAATCAGAAAGCATCTTGCCCGCTCCCAACACTACTGACGTCAGCGGATCGTCCGCGACAAACACGGGCAGACCAGTCTCCGTACGCAAACGCTTGTCGAGATTCGCGAGCAACGCGCCGCCGCCGGTCAGCACTACGCCGCGATCGATGATGTCGGCCGAAAGCTCGGGTGGAGTACGTTCGAGCGCCACACGCACTGCATCCACGATCGCACTGACAGAAGGATCCAGCGCCTGCCGCACTTCATCATCACTAACCGTGATCGTCTGCGGAATGCCTTCGACGAGATTGCGGCCACGCACTTCCATCGATATCGGCTCATCGAGCGGGAACGCACTGCCAAGGTGAATCTTGATCTCTTCCGCGGTCCGCTCACCAATCAAAAGGTTGTACTTGCGCTTGATGTACTCAGCGACTGCATTATCCATCGCGTCGCCGGCCGTGCGAACCGCACGCGCATAGACGATGCCGCCGAGACTGATGACGGCGATGTCGGTCGTGCCGCCGCCGATGTCGACCACGATGTTTCCCTGCGGCTCAGTGATCGGAAGCCCGGCGCCAATCGCTGCCGCCACCGCTTCCTCGACGAGATAAACTTCCGACGCCTTGGCGCGATAAGCAGAATCCTCGACCGCGCGACGCTCGACCTGCGTGATCTCACTTGGAATGCCGATAACGACACGCGGGCTCACCCACGTGCGGCCGTTGTGCGCCTTGCGGATGAAGTGCTGGAGCATCTTCTCAGTCACTTCAAAGTTGGCGATCACTCCGTCTCTCATCGGCCGGATGGCGACGATGTTGCCAGGGGTACGCCCAAGCATCTCCTTTGCGTCCTTGCCCACGGCCTCGACAGCATTTGTCACCTTATTAATAGCGACGATGGAGGGTTCGCTCAGCACGACGCCCCGTCCTTTCGCGTAAACGAGCGTGTTGGCGGTGCCGAGATCGATGGCCAGGTCGTTGGAACGCAGTCCGGAGAGCAGAGGGAAGGACATTATTGACTCCTCAGTATTTAGTTGTGAACTCGAGAAAATCGGGAAGGGACACAGTCTCTGTAGCAAAACAAAGACAAACAGAATTTAATTCTTGACAGATAAGGTGTCAAGAGGAATTTTAACCACAGATTAAACGGATCAAAGCCGCGGATTGATCCGTGGGCTTTGATCCGTGTGAATCCGTGTTCAGTACTGCCAGTTTACGTTCACGAAGCCTGTGCCGCTCGTCGGAACGGTGTAGGAATGGTTGCTGCCGGCTTCCCACGTAACCGCCCCATTTGCAGCGATCTTGATGAATTTGAACTGGATCGTCTGGCCTGCCGGAACTGACGCCACGAGGAACCAGTTGGGATAATTCGGCGTCAACATCGGCCCGACCGCCGCGTCCCACGTCGTTGACCAGTTACTCAGCTCAACCGTGTTGCCAGTGAGGAAGATATAGTCGCCCACCGAGGTCGGACTCGCATTGTTGACGGTAAACGTGATCGGAATCAGCTTGGCGGTCAGGACGGTGTACGAGATCGCGTTCGAGACCTGCCCACCCGAATTCGTCACGGTGATGTTGTAGTTGCCGTTTGTAACTGATGGCGTCGTCGCGGTGATCGATGTAGACGTCCACGAATTCACGGTCGCGGTAGTCGTGCCAAACTTGACCGTCCCAGCTGTCGATCCAAAGTTCTTGCCGGCGATCACGACCTTCACGCCTGACTGCCCGTTCGTTGGTCCAATCGAACCAATCTGAGGCGTCGACGCGCCTTCGGTAAACTGCCACACGGCAACTGTGTGCGCGGGAAGCGTGAAAGTGGTGACCGGATTATTGCCGCCCGATCCCGTGCTAACACTGATTGACGATCCACCCACTAGACCGCTCAAGTAATCAGAATAACCGCCCGCAGGAAGCGACGTGTTCAAGCCGCTAATGCTGTAACCCGTCGTCTCGTTTTTATTGATCGCGATCAGCACGACGTTACCGAAGAACTTTCGCTCGTAGATGTAGACGTCGTTATTGATCCAACGCTGACTCATGGACCCGTACGGAATCGCAGGGTTGTTGCGACGCAGCGTTGAGAGACTTCCGATAAGCTGGTAGGCAGTCGTTGAGGTGCTGAAGTTCGCCATCATCGGCCGATTGTATGGATCGGTGCCGCCGCTCGTGTCGTTGTGCAGGTACTGTTCAGTACCGTAGTAAATGCACGGAATGCCACGACTGGTCAGCGTGAACGCGAGCGCCTCGTGCAGACGATTGTTGTTATTGTTGATGGAGAGGAAGCGCGCCATGTCGTGGTTGTCGATAAACGTGACGAGATCTTCTTTCCACGTGAAGTTGCCACCTTCCGTCGAGATGACTGAATCGATCTCGGAGAAGTTTGCGTTCGAGCCAAATACATTTCGGATCGCAGTGTTCAACGGAAAGTCGAGCAGCGAGATGCCGCTCTTGTTCGCAAACTTATACGAGTCGCGATAGAGCGGGTCAGACGTGTTGCCTTGATACCACTCACCAAACAAAAAGCTGTCACCATAGGTGTAGATGGAATTCGCAAGACTATATTGCCAGCCCCACGTCAGGTGCTTTACTGCATCGATGCGGAAACCGTCCACGCCGTGTTGTTGAAACAGTTGCGCGGCAGCTTTCAGGTAAGAATCCATCGTGGCGTGTTCCTGATTGATGTCGGCGAGATCGAAGAGCGTGTAGTACTGCACCTGGTAACGATCGTCCCAACCACTGCCGGAGATGTTGGCGTTATGATGGAAGTAACCATTGCTGTCGCTACTATAGTTGCCGAGAAGTGTGCCGTTGTCATAGAGCGCGCCAAACTCGCCGGCGTTGTTTTGAGTCGAGTGATTGGGCGCGAAGTCGATGATGACTTTGATTCCATTTGAGTGCGCGGCGCTGACGAGGTTGTCAAACTCGGTCCAGGTATTACTCGAGTTGCCGAAGTGTTCCTCGATACGTTTGAAGTCGCGCGCCTGGTAACCGTGATACGAAGCAGTCGGATTGCCGCCGCCGTCAGGAATGTTTGTGTTGAGATTGTCGACTGGCGGCGAAATCCAGATTGCGGTTACGCCGAGGCCCGCGAGATACGACATCTTTTGTTGAATACCTGCGAGATCGCCGCCCCAGTAAGCGCGCCAGTTGGTTTTGGTTGAATCGTAGAGTCCGGAGCTCTGCGAAGGATTGTTGTTTGTGCTGCTGCCGTCGAAGAATCGATCGGTGATGATTTGATAGATGACTTCGCGCTTGAAATCCGCGGCGCGTGTTGTTGTTATTGGTGTGAACAGAAGCGTGCAGAGAAGTGCGACAACTGAAAGTCGCTGGGTGAGCGTTAACATGAGAAATACCTCCGTGAGGAGTTATAACAGGATTACAGGAATTTTCAAGATTTTCAGATCTTGTTCGTCACGTATGTCTGTAATCATACCCACGTATGAATGAAGACACAGATGTTTTGATTATCGGAGCCGGCGCTGCCGGTCTCGCAGCCGCACGAGAACTGAGTCGTGCAGGACTGAGAGTGATTATTCTCGAAGCGCGCGATCGCATTGGCGGCAGGATCAATACTCACTTCGAGTCGTGGCCCATCGAGCTCGGCGCGGAATTCGTTCACGGCAAGCCGCCTGAGACTTTACAGATCGCCGGGCGCGCTCAACTCAAGCTCCAGGAGTTGCCGAACCGTCACTGGCACATGCACAACGGCGTACTCACCAAGTCGAGCGAGTTCTGGTCCAAGGTTGAGAAGGTGATGGACGAGAGGCTTGCCATGGGCCAGGTCGTGAAGGTGGTAATGCGTTTTCGTGAGCCGTTCTGGGAAGATTTGGCCGAGCTAAAGGACCTCACATTCGTTCACGCGGTTGCCGAGACGCCGCCGACTTGGTGGACGCAATTTCCAGTGAGCGCGCCCCTGCTCGTTGGCTGGGCTGGCGGAACGCGTGCAGACAGGCTGTCGCTCGAGACTGACGATGCGTTGCTGGACCATGCGTTCGAGTCGCTCAGTCACATCCTTCGCACGTCGAAGTCATTTCTGGAACAGTCCCTGGTCGAGTTTTACACGCACAACTGGCACAAAGATCCGTTTTCAGCGGGCGCCTACAGTTACATTCCGGTGGGTGGATTGGATGCGCAGGCCCGTTTGGCGCAACCGTTGGAAGACACGTTATTTTTCGCCGGGGAGGCCACAAACACCGAGGGACATCACGGCACGGTCCACGGCGCGATCGCAACCGGCCTCCGCGCCGCCCGCCAGATAAACGCCGAAGGCGTTGGCTAATTTCAGCCCAGGGTTCGAGGAACGAGAACCCTGGGACATAATTTCAAATCGCAACCAAACCCTGAAAGGGTTAGGCGGTTGGCGAACCCTTTCAGGGTTTGATCGCTTTATGAATGTATACCCAGGGTTGTCGCGGACTCCGACCCTGGGCTGAAATTAGCGAACGCCTTCGGCGTTAGATAGACCAGCCGGCGGTAGGTTTAGACCAGCCGGCGGCCCATGTGGGTAAAAATCCCCGCTTGACCTATAACCCCACTAATTTTATTCTCTGCAATGTAATTAGATCTTGCCTCCCGTTACTCGCGTTAGCGAGTGACAACCTCCCAGTTGAATACTCACAGTTAAGCCCCCAGCCGTTTCGACGGCAGATTTGGTCATGGGAAGGTGTGTGTCGATGCCACTCGGTGGGAAGTCGCAAGGTAACTGGTCAGTCTCCGATATTTCCTTAAAATACCGGCTTCCAATTCTTATTGGAACTCTACTGGCCGCTATCATCCTGGCCTGCAGTTGGGCCTCGTATCGCGCGGTGAAGGCTTCAGCCCTCGACGTGGGCCGCGAGCGTCTACAAAACCTGACCCAGCAACTCTCGACCACCTTGCAGCAGTCCGCAAGCAACTTACTGACGAAGACGGCCACAGTCGCAAACGAGCCGGCGGTGCGTGCATTAGTCAAATCTCCTGAGACCGCAGCGCCAGCAGACGTTCAGAATCTGTTGCACCAGTTCACCGCACCGCAAGACCCAAACGCCATCAGAGTCGAACTCTGGAACGCCCAAGGCGCGCTCTTACTTGTCTCGCCCGAAAGCGACACAAAACCACTCGGCGATCTAACGACTGAGTTCAAACAAGTCTCGTCTGAACCATTCAAGGCGGTCGGTGAGATCAGGCAATTGAAAGACGCGATCGGCTTTCCAACTGTCGCGGCGATCAAGAGCGAAGACGGAAAAGTCGCAGGTTACCTGGTCCGCTGGCGCAAGCTCGCAGCCAGCGCCGACACGCGACAGCAAATGACGCGACTGCTCGGCACGAACGCCACGCTGTACCTCGGCAACCAGAACAACGAGACGTGGACCGACCTCGCGAACATCGTCGCCAAGCCCCCAGTCGACGTTCGCTCGAAAGAGGACATCTCGACCTACGATCGCAACGGCGAAGTGATCGGCCTGGCGCGTCCGATTGCCGGCACTCCGTGGCTGTTATTGATCGAGTTTCCGGACAACGTTGTGCTCAAGCCCGTCAATGGTTTCGTGACGCGCATGGTCGTGATCGGCCTGTTCTTGTTCGTGATGGGAATAGCCGGTGCGTTTGTGCTCAGCCGAAACATCACCGGCCCGTTGTACGAGTTAACCGGAAGTGCAACTGCGATCAGCCGCGGCGACGACTCGCGCACTGTCGACATTCATCAAAACGACGAAGTCGGACAACTCGCAAGCGCATTCAACACGATGGTGGAGAAGTTGCGCGACTCGCAGCGCGAGCTCGAACGCAAGGTCCAGGAGCGAACAGCGCAACTCGAGGAAGCCAACCGACAGCTCGAGTCTTTGTCACAAACAAATGCTCACAAGCGCAGCGTCGCCGAGAAGGAGCGCGCCGACGCGCTCGAAGCTTTGTACAACACGGAGAAGCAGTTGCTCCAGTCGCAAAAGCTGGAAGCCGTTGGCCGGCTCGCCGGCGGCATCTCGCACGACTTCAACAACCTGCTGACAGTCATTCTCGGCTACAGCGACATCATGAAGCGCAACTTGCAGGAAGGTCATCCGCTGCGACGCAATGTCCAGGAGATCGTCAGGGCCAGCGAGCGCGCCGCTTCGCTTACGCGACAACTGTTAGCGTTCAGCCGCAAACAGGTCATGCAGCCGAAAGTGTTTGACCTGAACACGGTCGTCACCGAGCTCGAAAAGATGTTGCGGCGCATGATTGGTGAGGACATTGAGTTGCGAGTGAGTCTGCAAGACGAATTGGACCACATCAAAGCCGACCCGGTGCAACTGGAACAGGTGATCATGAACCTTGTGGTGAACGCCCGCGATGCGATGCCGCGGGGCGGGAAGTTGTCGATCGAAACAAGCAACGTCTATCTCGACGAGGCGTATGCGCGCGAACACGTTTCGGTGGTTCCGGGTGATTACGTGATGCTTGCGATCAGCGATACGGGTTGCGGCATGAGCGAGGAAACGCGCCTGCACATCTTCGAGCCATTCTTCACGACGAAGGAACAAGGGAAGGGGACCGGCCTGGGATTGTCGATGGTTTACGGCATCGTCAGGCAGTCAGGCGGCAACATCTGGGTGTACAGCGAAGAGGGAAGAGGAACCACGTTCAAGGTCTACTTCCCGAGAGTGACCGCACATGCTGAAGAACACAAACGTATTTCAGGAGCTTTGGATGAGCCACGTGGCTCCGAAACGATCCTGTTAGTTGAAGACGCGGAGCTGGTGCGGAACCT
>Ga0207712_10001959_pt1 | contig 13510 bp, 12 predicted proteins | sample KBSS44metaG_FD_184402 | JGI IMG/M metagenome (GOLD analysis project Ga0207712, IMG submission 184402) | Switchgrass rhizosphere microbial communities from Kellogg Biological Station, Michigan, USA - KBS S4-4 metaG (SPAdes) (version 2) | ecosystem: Host-associated > Plants > Roots > Rhizosphere... | reverse complement strand
AGAGCCGCCGCTCCGCCAAGCCGATCCACAATTTCCTGCCAGTCATGGCTAACAAGCGATCTCTGAGTCATCGAAGCCTAGAATCATAAACGATTCCAACGCGCAAGCCCCTATGTTAGCGCATATGCGCCTTCGCGGGGGCAGGCTCTGGCAGTTATCTTGCTTACCGAGCTGGCCGCAATACTGGCGCGCCACGCCGACCGAGTGCTTCCCTTTCTTGGGAAAACCGGTGTCGTCAATAATCCACGCTTCAATCGGCCCATGTTGCTCGATCTGCGGCTGTACAACTTTCCGAACTTGCGTCAGCAGCGCTGCATCCGACCACGGCGCCTGCCCGACAAAATGCAGCAATGACTGATGTTTAGACGATACTTCGGCCGGCGCCACCACCGCTGCCAACGGCTCTACGCTCTTGCGCTCGACCGGCAGCATCAGCCCGAGACAATAATCTTTCAGCGGCTTCGCCCGATCCGCGTGACCGATCACCCCCACCAACTTCTGGACATAATCGTCAAAAGCTGCTCTACTCTTCTCGTCAGTGCCATTCATCCCAGCGCCTCCTGCTGACCATGAATCGCCGACGCTATCACATTTTTCCCAAGCGCGAATCCCCCAATTTTCTGACTCAGTAAGATTAGATGCCCGTTGTGATCGACCCGGCTAGGAAAGACATAATCATCCACCGTCCCACCCCGGCGTTCAAGCCACGCCAACAGACTGGCTCGGGCGTCCGGCAAAAGCTCGAACTGAACAGGACGGCCTGTCTTCTGCTGCATCACAATGGCGCGCGTTCAAATCTGACCGCCGCTGAGGATGTCGCCGATCTTCATTTGTACAAGGTCGCAGCCACGCAGCTTGCTATCAATAGCGAGGTCAAACAGTGCGCGATCACGCAAGCGGCGGCGTTCAGTGAGATAAAATTGAATCTCCCATATTTGCTTCGGCTTCAGCACGCGCTTCGCGCCAACAGTCCTCCCCGCGTTCCAGACCTGGCGCTTGGTGGCAGTTGTTTCAGTTTCAGGCGTCTCCATGATCATTCTCCAGTGACCACAATGGTCACCTGAAGAATGTCTGTCGGCCTTGAGATTGAAAATGCTGCGGCGCTCACGACCATTTGCAGGCTTCGCCAGCGCCATCTTCGCTGCTTCACGAACCGCCGGTTTCGACGGAATCGGTCGTTCCAGTACGCGGTGCCGATTGGCAGTTTTGTCCCAGATGCTGCCGTACCAAGCCACTGCATTCGTCACATCCGACGGCAGCTCACGAGTCTTCCGTTCATGCGCCTGAACGACCAAGATGGGCGCACTACCGACGGGCAGCTCTTTCGGCTGGCCACTCTTCAGAATGATCGACTTTCGGCTTCAATCCCCGTCCGCTTCTGTCTCGCCCGCCTCGGTAATCATATTGACGGCGCGCGCCGCCCAGCGCCGTGCCGCCCCCCTCGCCTGGCAGTCGCTGCAGACGACTCGCAGCCAGCATTCCCGGTCGGCATAGCGTTTCCGTAGGACGGGACCGACGACCCTGGCGGGTGTGCAAGTCGGGCCGGGAGGCGCGGGGAATTTGGTAATATGACTCGCCACCAGCAGCCGCGGGTCGGCGATGCCGGTGATCGCGCAGCGCTCCTCATAATTGGCGAGCACGGCACGGCGGAAGAAGCCCTGGCCGACCCGCTGCTCGATCAGAGCCTGGGAGGTCGACGCGCCTTGCCACGGCTGGAACCGGAAATCGTCGCGCGTGTCTCTGACGGCGGGCTGCGTCTGGCGTTGCTCGCTCGGATCGACCCGCGATTGCCAAAGAGACTCGGCGCGGCCGACCAGTCCGGTCCAATCCTGGCTGAACGCGGCATAGAGTGCACGGTCCCGCTTCGAAGCCCCGGCCAGGCCCTTGCGGCCGGTCTCGGTGATCTTCGGGTCGAGGCTCGCGAAGTTGCACAGCTTCATGGCGACCGAACTCGAAGATCGGTGGATGGAGGAGGCGAGGTGTCGGATTTCGGGATTGCCGGCGTGCAGCCGGCCGAAGGGCAGCTGGAAATAGAGGTAGAGCGCGAGGATCGTTTCCTCGTCGGTCCAACTTCGTCTGGGGCCGGCGGCATCCTCCATGCCGATAATTAGAGTCCCGCAGTGGACGGGTGCAAGGGTCGGCTGGAAGCACTATTCCGGTGCTTGCGGGATGTGATGGCGCGCATCGAGCAGGGCGATCGCAATGTCACCGCCCCCGCCGCACCCTGCCCGCCAGCCAATGCTCGTCCCCCGCGACCAGCAGATCGCCATTGCCGTCCAACACCATGCGCGCGGGGCCATTGAACATCCGCATCAGTTCCATCCTGCGCGGGCCAGTTGGATCGGGCCGGGCGTCGGTGAAGAACGTGATCGTCTTGCCCCGCCGGCGCAGCGCGCCGCGTAGCGCGGTGCCTGCGACCCACGCGATCAGGTCGGGTGGGAACAGTGCGCTGGGTCGATCATAGAGCGTGGCGCTGCCAGAATCGTAGAGCCAGCCATGTGCGCTCAGATGCGAGCAGATTTCGTCCTCGAAGCGGATTTCATTGTGGATGCTCATGGCTGCTGCTCATGCGGGTCGAGAAGGGCTTCGAAGGCGCGCTAAGGTCGCAGCTGAACCAGAGGATCAAATAAGTGAACTCGCCAATCCCATGGATTTCCGCCGAAAAATCGGTGGCGAAGGCTCAGGAGGGGCCTTGCGATCAAATACCCGTCAAACAAAATCAGGCCCACCACGGGAGGTACCGAGCCGCCTTCCTGGCCTGCCCCCCTCAAACGGCTTGACCATACCCGCCTTGATGGCATCACGGATGATCCGCGACACGCTCGCCGCATTGCCCACCTCGACCCCGAAACGCTCCCTCAGCGAAGTGTTCGTGACCGGCTCGCGATTCACATAGCGCAGGCACGCGTGAAGGTAGCAGGATCGATAACAGCTGACGTCAATCGACTGCGACACGCCATGCAACAGCCGGTGAAAGACTCAGCTTTCGGGCGTCACATGTTTTCAGTCCACCACTGGATGTCGCTGAAGTCCCCACGCGACAGGGCATCGATGCCGATCCAGGCAAACATCGCACCTGAATCGCCCCAGCTGAATCCGGTCGGTTCATCGGCGCCGAGCTGCAGCAGCAGCACTTTGCCATTCGGCGCGATGGTATCCTGCACGGGCTGGTGAATGCCGCCGAGACGATGAGGACGATTATATTCGAGGCGGCGCAGGTCGGCTTCCAGCGCCAGGCGCATGTCGTCGGGAAGGGATGCCCGCTCTTGCGGACCGGCGCTGTAGAGATCGCGCGCGGCAATGGCGACGCATCGCGATCGCTCGCGCTCGACGAGGTCTTTCAGTTGCACGGTCGTGAACTCGGGACACGGAACCCGATTGCCAGGTGCGACGGTGCCGATGTGCCACTGGCTGTTGGCGGCGGAAAGATGGTCGGCGATCCGGGACCGGTCGGCAGGGGAGAGCCAAATGCGCGGACCATGGGATCTCGCTTCGGCCAGCAGCTCCGCCATGACCCCTTCCTGCTGCGTCATCCAGCGCCGGCGCTCGGCCTGGGACTCCTCGACCAGCGCGGCGAGCGTCTCCGGATCGAAGGGATCGCCCGCCTGGCCAAGGAATGCCCGCTGCTGCGCGAGTTTGGCGCGGCGCTCGGCAAGCTGCCGTTCTCGTTGCTCTTGCAGTTCCGGGTCGGGCGTCCGCGAACGCGTGTCCGCCACTTTGGCTTCTTCCTCGGCAATCGCGGCCAGGGCTTTGTCGCGGCCATCGACTGGAAGGCGCGCGACCGCCCGGGCGCGATCGGGGTAGCGCGCCCGCTCGGCCAGCGTCCGTTCCAGCATCATCGCCACCGCACCCCAGGTGAACGGATCCTCTCGCGGCTGCCAGAGACAGGCTGCCACGGGCGCGCCATCGTAGAGCAGGCCTTCAAAGCCGGGCGGTATCGGAGAGACCGGTTCGTCGCCTGTCCAGGGCTTGGCGTTCGGAAAATCGGGTCGGTTTGCAAACGCGACGATATCGACCGGCCAGCGCGCGTAGTTGAGCGCCGGATTGTCGCCGCCACTATATTCCGGATCGCCGACCGATCGCTTGTCGACCGGCGGATGTCGCTCGCGACCGAGTTCACGGGTGTGGAAGACACGGATCGAACCCTCGTCCTCGAAGCTGACGCACCCCCAGGTGGCAAGGAAGAACAGCAGCCAGCCCTCGCGCGGGCCAAGGCCTCCCCACAGCTCTTTCGGCAGATCGGCACAGGCAATTTGCGCGGCGAAGTTCAGCGGGATCTCGCCCGCGCCGCGATATTCGCTGTTGCGGGCACGGGGCCATTCGATCGTGTCCGGCAACATCGGCAGTCCGCCGATCCATGACCGCGGCGGCGCGTCCCGCGGCGGAACCTGGCGGCGCAGCACCACCGTGATCTCTTCGCGCACGCTCGGGGGTGGCGCCCAGGAACGCCCGTGACTTCCCTTCATGCCGGGTCGAAAACCCGCGTCATCGCGCGATCGTTTGTGATCCTGCTGCTGATGCCGGGGATGAGGGGGCTGACGTTCACGCTCCGACGGGCCGGTGCGCTGCGCCTTCTTCATCTCATCGACGACCGTCTCGATTGCCGCTCTCGCGACCGCGCGCAATATTCGATCGAACATGATTTCTCCTGAGTCAGGAAAGGCGAAATGCAGCATCCACGGTTAAGAAAGCGCACCATGACGTCCGGCGCCCCGGGCTGCTGCCTGCGGGGCGCGCCCTGTCCTGCCTGTGCCGGGACCGTCGCGATGTTCCGGTCCGGGTCGCGACCAGGTCGCTGGGCGCCCCTCGGCGGAGGGTGCGCGGTCGGCGGCGGCGGTCGGTCGGGGTCCGCGGTGGAGACCTCAGGGACGTCCAAGGCGGGGCTGGAGCGAGCGGGAATTTAGTATTGCGTTCCAGAAATAGCCGCTGAAATAGTTAAAGTGACGGAGATTTAATGATAAATCAGTGGAGCCGAAGGGTCTCGCGCTCCGCCTCATCGATGTATCCGAGGTTGTAAAGGTGCTCCGTCAGCGCACCGACACTCACCCCCAGGTCTCTCGCTATCTCGGGAAGTCGCTCCGCGCTCCACGCATTGTATCTCCGGCGATGCTGCTCGATCAGTGCACGCGGCATCAGGAGCATGGCTGCGAAAGCGTTCGCCCGCTTCTCTATGCCGCTCGGCGCCCAGGGTCCGCTCACTTGCGCGACACGCCGCGCGCGGCTCTGGTCATACAGGATATGGCAAAGTTCATGCGCCATAGTGAAGCGCCGACCTGGTTCATTTCGCGAGAAAGGACTGTTCTTGTTGATGATCACGGTCGGCGCAAGGCCGGCACCTGCGAGCGCTACGCCCCTGATCGTAGCGGTATCGAGCTGCCGGAGTAGAAGGGCAATTCCAAATCGCCGTAATATCTCCCGGACGTCGATCGCCCCCGACATCTCGATCTCGAGGTCCGCGAGCAGGGCCTCGGCAAGATCATAGCCTTCGTCATGCGCCGGAGCGAGCGGGAAGCCGACGCTATGATCGACGAAGCGGTCGAGCTCTCGGGTGTCGGCCTCCCGCATCTGCGATACCAGAATAGCGGACAGGCTACGCACGTCTCTGAGCGTAAGATCGGGATCGACCCCACCGAACATCGCGACCGGCGTTGCCAGCAACTCGGCGACAGGGATGTCGCGATCAAATTGCGATATGAGCAGATTGCTCTTGCCGAGATCGCGGAACGAGATCTCGACTTTACCGGCAAGCCGCTCGCCCAGATAGATTTCCCGAACGTCATTGTCCGAGGCCCGACGCACCCCCTCGATCGCGGCCGAAAGCCTGGCCATCTCAATGTCGGACGCCTCATCGGACGCTGGGGCGGTTTTCCGAATCCACTGCATCGCTTCCCAAAGCGGCGTTGCGACGTCCTTGACCGGGAGGACTGCCGCCCCGGCGGCGAGGGCAAATCTGAAACCTTCCGGAGCGAAGTCGGCCTCGCGCGACGACCAGGACAGTTCGACACCGTCACCCAGGCGGCGCAAGAAGAGGTCGGGCAAGAGACCGCCGGCGGCGCCTGCGCGCAACGCGTGCCGTCCCCACCAGGCCCGGACCTGATCATAGACGGCAAAGCGATCACTATGATCGTCCGGAAGGAAGCGCTCGAGGGCGACATTGCACGCCGTAGCAGCCGCGGCCTCGGTCCTCTCGGGCCAGGGGAAATCCTCTTCGTGAAACAGGCGGGTCCAATTTTCCGCCAGCCACTGAAATATGGGAAGCAGATACCAACGAACGCATCCCGGTTGTTCACCGCCTTCGAAATGCCTGGTCAACACATATCCGCGAACGATGATCTCGAGCGAGCCAAGCGAAAATCCGTGGCCCCGGGGACGATTGTCGAGGGATGAGCCGTCGTCGATCCATCCGATCGAGACCGCGAAGCGGTCGGGTGACCCAAAGAATATCGGCTCACTCAAGAGTCCGTCCCCAGCGCCCAATCGATGCGCCCTTCGTCCTTCCAGAAATCTCGAATCTGCTTCGATCTGACCGCGCCAGCTTTCTTCCAACTGCGAAGAATCGACGTTGGAACCGACTGCCAGGGAATCGGATAGCCATGCCAGGTGCCATCGTTGGAGGGCTTGGCTTCGAATGCGATGCCGTTCATCGTCGCATAGCGGCGCTCCCGCCCACCTGGATCGCTCGTCGAATTTGCGAACATGGCAGCTGCTGCCGCGTTCGCCCAGTCATGCGCCTCCATATCGGCGCCAAGCCCGCTGATGGCAGTTTCATGTGACCATTGCGGGCACAGCGTTCCCTTCACCTCGTCTCCGGGGCGGTTTTTGTGCTTCGAGCTCCCCCGATAATCGGGGCCATCATGATTCCACCGGGTTGCCATCGGAAAGCGTCTTGTGCTCAAAAAGCGATTCCAGGCAAGCCTGTTCGTTCGCGGCCTTTCTCTCACGACGATCGCCGGTTTCATATGGGCTCGGATGAGTTCCGCCGGTTCGGGGCGGTCGGCGTCCGCGGCGGCGGCTTCGGGCGCGCAAGGCGAGTCGGGGCTGTGCGGGAATTTAATATTGTGTCCCCAAAATAGGGGTCTTCAGGCCCTGTCGATGATGCCCTGGTTCAGCGGCTCGGCAAATTCCAGTCCGGCATGGCCGTCACCGGCCCAGCGGATCCTGGCCGGCGCCAGCTGATTTTCCAGCAGCTCGATCAGCACGTCGACACCGACTGCTTCGGCCGGGAGATCGACGCTGTCGATCATCGCGCCGCTCGACGACAGGTTGCGGATGCGGACCTCGTGCGTGCGCCCGTTGAATTTCAGGCGCGCGGTGCGCAGCATCTTGGTTCTGAGCGCGCGGGTGACCTTGTGGCCGATGACCGAGGCCTTGCCGGCGTTTGCGGCGAGGCCGGCGACGACCTCCGCCATCGGCATCGGCCGGCCATAGACATAGCCCTGGATATGGCTGCAGCCGAGATCGCGGATCAGCGGAATCTCGTCCTGATGCTCGACCCCTTCGGCCGTGGTCTCCATGCCGAGCGTCCTGGCCAGGGTCACGATCGCCTGGATGATGGCGGCGTTGCGATTGCCCGCCACGATCGCGCCGCGCACGAAGCTCTGGTCGATCTTGATCTTGTCGAACGGCGCGCTCTTCAGATAGCCGAGGCTCGAATAGCCGGTGCCGAAATCGTCGAGCGCCAGGCGCACGCCGATTTTCTTGAGCGTCCTGAACATGGTGTCCGACGCCTGCTCATCGCCGAGGAATACGCCTTCGGTGATTTCGAGCTCGAGCCGCTCGGGCGCGATCTGCGCCTCGGCGATCGCGCTGACCACAATTGCCGGCAGCGACGGATTGACGAATTGAACCGGCGAAACGTTGACGGCCACCCGGATGGTCTCGGGCCAGCGTGCGGCGTCTTTCGCGGCGGTGCGCAGCACCCACTCGCCGATGATTTCGATCAGCCCCGATTCCTCGGCGACCGGCACGAACTCGGCGGGGCTGATCGCGCCGCGCGTCGGGTGCGTCCAGCGCAGCAGCGCCTCGTAACCGACGATCATCTCGGTCCGGGTCGAGACGACCGGCTGATAGGCAAGGTGCAATTGCCCTCCGGCAAGCGCGAGGCGAAGATCGTCCTCCAGCTGCTTGCGGTTCTGCGCGGCCGTCAGCATCTCCGGCCGGTAGAGCCGGTGAATGCCGCGGCCCTCGGCCTTGGCGGCATAGAGCGCGAGATCGGCATTGCGGACCAAAGTTTCCGGGTCGTCGCCATGTTCGGGCGCGGTCGCGACGCCGATCGAGCAGCCGATCGTGATCGGCGAATGGTTGATCGTGTAAGGCCGCGACAGCGCCGTTATGATCGCCGTCGCCAACTGGCTCAGCCGATCCTGTTCGGTCTGGCGCGGCACGAGCACTTCGAACTCGTCGCCGCCGAGCCGGCCGACGAGCCCGGCCTCGCCGACGACGGTGACCAGTCTTTGCCCGACCTGCTTGAGCAGTTCGTCGCCGGTCTGGTGCCCCAGCGTATCGTTGATGACCTTGAACCGGTCGAGATCGAGCAGCATCAGCGCGATCTGGCGGTTTCCGCCCGGTCGCGTCGACAGCAGCTGATCGAGCAACGTGCGCATCCGTTGCCGGTTGGCCAGGCCGGTCAGTCCGTCGAACCAGGCGAGCCGGGTGATTTCCGATTGGTGACGGCGCACCTCGGTCAGGTCGCGGCCCGAGCCGACAAAGCCCTGAAACCGGCCCGCGTCATCCGCCCGCGGCCGCCCTGAGATCGACCACCAGCTTTCGCTCAAGCCTTTGACGCCGCGCACCGGATATCCCGAAAAGGCGGTGAGCGCCATCATGTGGAAGCCGAGGCTGCGGGCGCTTTCGGCGCCGTCGGCATCGAGCTTGAAGACGTCGGACAGACGCGCGCCGATCGTGACGATCCCGAAGGTCTCCAGCCGGGCCGCGACCTTGGCCGACAAATAGCTGATCCGGCCCTCGGCATCGGTTTCCCAGAACCAGCCGGCTTCATGTTCTTCGATGAAGCTGATCAACCGCTTGGCCCGTGCGAGTTCCTGGTCGAGACCTTGCCCTCGATCCGATTCCTGCCGCGATGATAATCGTCTGAACAGCCCCGCCATGATCGCGGACTAGCATCGATTTCTTTCGAATCGCTGAAGGTCGGTCGTGTCCCCGGTTACGGATTCGCGTTGATCGCGCGCATCATTCAAAAGTTTGATTCACCGGCCAATTGTAAATTCATGATGGCGTTTTCGTTGCAGGCGAACGACAACTGGCAATCCGACAGCAAATCGCGCAGGGCCGATCCGAGACGGGTTCCCGTCACGGCAACAGTTGAGCGCTTCGACACCCCGTCTTGCCGGCGAGACGAAATCGAGAAGCATCCGGCATCTTGCGAGCGAAGGTCGGGCGTCGGGCAAATTCGCGCTCGATGCGTGCAGAGTGACGATCGGCACAGACTATTCGGGATGCCTGACGCACGATGAGTCTGCCGGTCACCGATCGACGGTAACGCGGCAGGAGATCGACGATGAACGACGCACGTCATGAGCCGCCGGAAGAGATCAGCGAACTGGCGTTGGACCCGATCGCGGGCGGGTTCGACCCGCAACCGGATCCGCCGCGCTACAGCCCCCGGAGCAATGTCTCCAATCCCGCTCCCGCAGTGACGCCGATCCTTGTCACCGCTCCATCGATTGCGCATCATTGAGGCTCGACTCGGCGCGTACGGGGGAGGTCGGATGCGGCCCAGGTTCAGGCTGGCGCGGTGCAGGCTGATCGCGGTGGCGGCACTGGTCGCGGTCGGCGGATGCGACCGGCTGAAGGCGGTCGCCGGACCGGAAACGACGACCTGAAGGCGATGCATTTCGGGACTCGCGAGGGGCTGCGATCGCGTTCGCGTTCGGGATTTTTTGCTGCTATTCCATGGGGCAGGAGACATCCGAAGGTATCAGTCGAGTTGGATCAATCGCCGATCGAAGCCAAGGGGCCGATCACGAGTCCCGAGGAACGCGACCGCCTGCTCGCCGAGCTTTACGACGAACTGCGCGCCGCGGCCTCGCGCCTGTTGCGCCGCGAGGCGCCGTTCCTGACAATCCAGCCGACCGAGCTCGTCAACGAAGCCGCGCTGCGCGTGATGAAGCTCGACCGGATGAGCTGGCAGGACCGCCAGCATTTCTTCGCGACCGGCGCGCGCGTGCTGCGCCAGGCAATGATCGACGCGATCCGGCGGCGCCGCAGCGGCAAGCGCCAGGCGCCGACCTTGATGTTCGCGTCCGAGGGCGGCAGCACCGACATCGACGTCGAGGCGCTCGACGAAGCGCTGACTCGGCTCGAGGCCGCGTCGCCCGATCTCGCGAAGATCGTCGAACTGCGCTTCTTCGTCGGGCTGGGCATGACCGAGATCGCCGAGGTCACCGGCCAGTCGGAGAGCACGATCAAGCGCCGCTGGAAGACGGCGCGGCTGTGGCTGGCCTCGGAATTGAGCGAGGCCTGAGGGCTGACCTCTACGGTTATGCGCACATCTTCGGATCGCGCCGGATATAGCCCCTCCCCTTCAGGGGAGGGGTTGGGGTGGGGGCGAGCGAAGCGAGCTTTTACGCCATTCCTGGCATGTTGCCGTCGATATCGCGCGATGCTTCTGACTGCCCCACCCCAACCCCTCCCCTAAAGGGGAGGGGCTTAAGAAGCTGAACCATCGCCGAACAAGGAGATGCATTGCTTAGCCCGCTCGCGGTAGAGCGTTTCAGATATTGCCGCCGCGATAGGCGCTGACCGGCTTCCTGCCGTCGCACACGTCGAGATGCGCGAGCAGCCCGGCCAGCACGTTCGACTTGTCCCAGTCGTTGAGCTTGCCCCGGCGTTCGAGTCCCTGGATGATCGCCGCAGATCTGCGCCACAGCGCGCAGCCCGTCTCGCGCTGGCCACCTTCCCAATAGATCTCGCCGAGCACCTTGGCGTTGACCGCATAGTCGCGGGCGATGCGCGGGTCGGCGGGGTTGGCGCGGTGCTTGGCCCATTCGCCGTCGGTGACGCGGCGTTGGATCGCGATTGCCTCGTTCAGGCGCCCGCCCATCGCCAGATATTGCGCGGCAAGCGCATCGGCGTTGCGCGCGCGCCGCGCGATCTGCTGGTCGTTGGGTTCGAGCGCGCGGACTTCCTGCGCGACCTTGGCGAGCGCGAGGCTGCGGTCGAGCAGCCCGGTGCGGCGGCGCAGCGCCTCCAGCGACGTGATCAGATTATAACCGCTGTAGAGGCGCGCGCCGAGCAGCCGCGCGTCGTGCGGAAAATGGCGTTCGGCATCGATCAGCAACCGGTCGGCTGCTTCCGCTACCGCCAGCGAGTCGATCGGCCGGCCAAGATAATAAAGCGCCTCGCTGCGTCCGAACTGCGCCTCCGCCGATGCGATGACATAATCGACCTTGCGCTTCTCCGCCGCGGGCAGGGTCGCCAGCCACGTGACGGTGCTGTCCGACAGCGTCAGTTCCTCGGCATAGTTCTCGCCCCAGCCGAGCGTGTCGGCATGGACGTTGCGGCGATAGGCCTCGATCCAGATCCATTCGGCGCTGCCGCTGCGGGCGCGCGCCACCAGCGGCTCGCCGCGCGCGAGCGCCGCCCGTGCCGCCGCCATGTCGGCGTCCTGCCACAAAGCGAGGTCGGCGAGCATCAGCCGGTTGCGCCCAAGTTCGAGCATCACCGCGCGGTTGGCGGGATCGCGCGCGAGGATCGCCTCGAGCAGCACCGCGGCACGCCCGAGATTGGCGCGCGCGCTCTCGACCCGTCCGAGATTGGCGATGCTCGGCACGCCCTGGATTTCGGCGAGCCGGTCGAAACCGCGCGCGACGTCGAGCAGCACCGCATCCGACGCGCCGGGAAAGGCGGCGAGCCGATTGAGATAGGATTGCGCCTCCTCGGTCAGCTGCTCGCGCGCGGCGACGGTGCCGGGCGTGCCGGCGAGCGAATCATAGAGCGTGAACAATTGATATTTGGCGAGCGTGCGGACCTCCTCGAACCGCGCCTCGGCAGCCAGCCGGGCGCGGCGGGCGTCAAGGAACATGTTGAGCGAGATCGTCGTCGCCGCGATCAAGGTCATCACCACCAGCGCCGCCGCCAGCACGGGCACGCGGTTGCGCTTGAGGAAACGCTCGGCGAGATAGGAGAAGGCCCTGCCCCGCGCCTGGACCGGCCGGTTGATGCGAAAGCGCCGGACTTCGTCGGCGAGGACGCCGACGTCGGGATAGCGCCGCGCCGGATCGGCCGCCAGCCCGCGCGCGACGATCGCGTCGAGATCGCCGCTCAACTGCCTTGGCGCGAAGCGGCCGGGATGCGCCGCCGCCACGGCGCTGAGCGGCAACTTTGCCGCCTCGTCGGGCAGCTGACCGGTCAGCATTTCGTGCAGCAGCACGGTCAGGCTGAAGACGTCGCCGACGATCGTCGGCGCGCCGCCGGCGACGCGCTCGGGCGCCGCATAGAAGCGCGTCAGCGGATAGGGTCCCTCGACCTCGTCGAGATCGAGATCGACCGTCAGCCGCGCGATGCCGAAGTCGAGCAGCCTGACGCCGTCGGCGCCGAGGATGACGTTCGACGGCTTGATGTCGGCATGGACGACGAGCTGGCGATGCGCGTGGCTGACCGCGGCACAGATTTCGAGGAAGCAATCGAGCGTGTCGGCGAGGCTCGCCTGCCGCGCGTCGAGCGCGATCGTGACCGGTTCACCGTCGACATAGTCCATGACCAGATAGGGCCGGTCGTCGATCGTGCCGCCGTCGAGGATGCGCGCAATCGTGGGATGCGACAGCCGCGCGAGAATCCGCCGTTCCTGCGCGAAACGCTCGCGGCCGCGCGCGTCGCCGAGATCGGCGCGGATCAGCTTGATCGCGACGATCTGGCTGTAGACGCCGTCGTCGCGCTCGGCCTTGACGACGGTGCCCATGCCGCCGCGGCCGATCTGCTCGATCACACGAAACGCGCCGATCCGCTCGGGCAGCGGTTCGGGCGGCGCGTTCGCCACGGTGAAAGCCTCGGTCGGGATCAGCCGGAACGGCGCCTCCTCCATGGCGAGGATATGCTCGACCCGGGCCTTGAGCGCGGGCGCGTCCGCGCAGCGTTCCGCGACGTGGCGGTCGCGCTCTTCGGCGCTGTCAAAGGCCATGCACGCCTCGACGATCGCCAAAGCCGCGATGTCCAGATCCGCACTCAAAGGCTTGTTCACGCACCCGGCCCCCACGACCTGCCATGGGCGGCTATAGCCGGTTTTGTTGCGGGTGTCGTCGGGTGGCGTTCTCCCCTCTACCGCTTGCGCTAAGCGATGCACACATCTCCATTTTCGATGGAATGTCAGCCGCTTAAGCCCCTCCCCTTCAGGGGAGGGGTTGGGGTGGGGGACTCGGGAGAAAATTTCGACATCGACGGACGCAAGCCAAGAAATGGCGGAAATGCTCGCTTCGCTCGCCACCACCCCAACCCCTCCTCTAAAGAGGAGGGGCTTGTTCCGGCGCGATCCCAAAATGTGTGCATACCTTAG
>Ga0207712_10001958_pt1 | contig 13514 bp, 10 predicted proteins | sample KBSS44metaG_FD_184402 | JGI IMG/M metagenome (GOLD analysis project Ga0207712, IMG submission 184402) | Switchgrass rhizosphere microbial communities from Kellogg Biological Station, Michigan, USA - KBS S4-4 metaG (SPAdes) (version 2) | ecosystem: Host-associated > Plants > Roots > Rhizosphere... | reverse complement strand
CGCCGCGCAGCATGCTCACCAGGCCGACGCCGTACTCGTCGTCGGCGACCTGGATCAGGTCGTCCACGACCCGGGCCATCCGGGCGCGTTCGGCCGCCACCGTGGCGGCGTGCCGGCGCCGGCGCCGGGCCTCCTGCGGGTCGCCGAGCCGCTGCCGCGCCGCGTCCAGGAACGGCAGGTCGGACACCGTCCAGGCCCGAGCCTCCCGGCGCTGCAACACCCGGACCTCGTCGGGGCGCAGCCACGGAGCGCACCTGCGCAGGTAGGCCGGCACCGACCACAGGTCCGCGACGAGGTCCGCCGCGTCCACCAGCGGCCACGCCCGGTTGAAGGCCGCGAGCAGCTCCCGGTTCTGCCGCAGCGACCTGCGCAGCAGTTGTGCCGAAACCTCGTCGTCGCCGTCGTGATTGTCGACGTGCTTGTCGATCAGGATCGTGAGCAGCTCCTCCCAGACCTGGTCGCGCGCCTGGTTGTGCGCGGTGCCGGGATCGGGCGCGCCGAACGCCTCCGCCCAGTCGTCCGCGCTCAGCCAGACGTCCGACCAGTGGGTCGTCACCGTCATCCCGCTGGTCGGCGGCTCCTCGTAGAACCGGACGGCCGCCTCGATCGCCGTCACCAGGTCCGCGGACGACTTCAGCCGGGCGACCCGCGGGTCGGTCTCGGCCGGCGCCGCGGCTCCCTCGGCGACCAGGTCCCGCAGGGTGCAGGTCTGCACACCGTCCTCGCCGAGGCTGGGAAGGACATCGGCGACGTAAGCCAGGTAGGGCTGGTGCGGGCCGACGAACAGGACGCCACCCCGGCGGTGGCTCAGCCGGGGGTCCGAGTAGAGGAGATAGGCGGAGCGGTGCAGCGCGACGACGGTCTTGCCTGTGCCCGGGCCGCCGTCGACGACCAGCGCGCCGGGGGAGCCCGCGCGGATGATCTCGTCCTGGTCGGCCTGGATGGTGCCGAGCACGTCGCGCATCCGGGCCGACCGGGTGCCGCCCAGGCTCGCGATGAAGGCCGACTGGTCGTCGAGCGCGGCATGCCCCTCGAAGCCGTCCGGGGTGAACACCTCGTCCCAGTAGTCGCTGACCCGGCCGCGGGACCAGCGGTACCGGCGGCGGCTGGTCAGCCCCATCGGGTTGGCATGGGTCGCGCCGAAGAACGGCTCGGCCGCGGGGGAACGCCAGTCGAGCAGCAGCCGGCGACCCGCGCTGTCCGTGAGGCCAAGCCGGCCGATGTACACCGGCTCCGGGCTGTCCGCGTCGACGATGTGCCCAAGGCACAGGTCCAGGCCGAAGCGGCGCAGGGTGCGCAGGCGTGCGGTGAGCCGGTAGATCTCCTGGTCGCGGTCCAGTGCCGCCTGGCCGAATGCCGCCGGGGCCCTGCGCTCGGCGTCGAGACGATCGGACAGTTCGGCGATCGACTGCTCGAGACAGTCCGCGATCGTTGCGAAATGCTGCTCATCGGCGGCGATCAGCGCCGGGGCGGCCTTGGCCGTGAGACGGTCGGGAAGGTCGAAAGCACTCGTGGTCAGTGGACTCATGTCAGCGGCTCCGGTCCGGCGTCGCCCGTGACCAGCGCGCCTGGCCCCGTCGCCGGGGCTCCCCGGCCCGCGCGCTGTGGTGTGGGTCGGGGTTCCAGCACAACCCACCTATCGACAACGAAACACGCACTTAGCGACTCCCATATCCGCGGGCAGCAGGCCTCGGGTTGCGATCCTGCGGCATGACCGGGGTCTTGCGGCAAGCCCCCGGGTGCGCTATAGCTTGAAAGTGAGGGAGAGTGGGACTGCTCCCGCGCCCCGCCTTTTGCGCTCAACGAGAGAAAATCAGGGCGCCTGGCGACGGATCTCCTCCGATTCTGAGCCGGTGGAGATCGACAGCCGGGTGACGGCCCGCTACGAGTTGGGTGACGAGGACCGGCGCCTCTGGCGGCTAGGTCTTGGAGAGCTGCTCCGGCTGCGCACCTGGGACATCTTCGCGCGATTCCTGCCCGGACGCGGTATTGAACGCGAAGGTCGCGCCCGGGCCCTAGTCTGGAACGGACAGCAGCGAAGCCGGAGGGGAAGCATCGTGGGCATGTTGACCAGCCAGGGCGAGCAGGCGATGGCGGACCTCTCGGCCCGGTACGGCGTGAGCACCGACGCGGTGCGCGTCCTGCTGGAGGCGGTCCGGCTGGGCGGCGGCAGGATGGCACAGTTCTCCCACCCCGAGCTCGGCGGCAGCGGGCAGTGGATGGCCGGCGGCATGACGATGGTCGGCGACATGTTCAACAACGGCCTACGGGCCACCGTCGACGGCCTCGCGAGCGAGTTGGCGGCCCTGCTGGCCTCGACCCCGGTGTATGCGCCGGCGGCCAGCCCGGCGGCCGCAGGCGTACCCGGCCCGGCCTCCGTCCTCACCGCGAATCTTGACGCCTGGTGGCCGGCCGAGCTGGGGCGGCCCAGCTCGAGTGGCGGGCAGAACGACAGCCGTTACGCGGTGTTCGTGCAGCCGAGGCGGCTGGCCGTGCAATCCGGCGGCGGGCCCGTCCGCGTCCACGACACGCTCGACCATGTCATCGGCGGCGTGCAACAGCAGCAGAACGGCCTGCCGGGCACGCTGACGTTCACCAGCCAGCACGGCACTTTCACCGTCGAGAGCCTGCCGCTGGCGGACGCCGCCCCGACGGCGCCCACGGCCCCGCCAACCTCCGAGCCCACCGCGGCCCCCAGTCCCGCCGCGGCGCCCGGGCCCGCCGCGCAGACGGCTCCCGCCGCGGCGACGGCTCCCGCCGCGCCGCCCGGGCCCGCCGCACAGACCGGCGCAGCTACCCCGCCCGTCGTACAGCCCGCGCAGGCCGCCCCGGCGGGAACCGACGCCGAGGCGGTTCTGGCGACCCTCGAAAGGCTCGGCGACCTGCACCAACGTGGCATCCTGACCGACGAGGAGTTCACCGCGAAGAAGGCCGAGCTCCTCGCCCGCCTGTAGTCCATGCATCGCGGGACAGGCCCGGCGAAGAGGCGGTGCCGCTGGTGGCGGGTGATGTCGTGCCGCAGGACCGTCAGGTGCGGGGCCGCGAGACCGGCCAGCTGGTCGGTGTCGAGGTCTGTCGCGACATCAAACGCCGTAACGCCCGGCCCGGCGGGAATCGGGCGTGGTGCGCGGCCCATGCGATCGACGCCCTGGCAGGATGGGCGGCATGGAACGTGTGCTGGGAATCGGTGGATACTTCCTGCGGGCTGCCGATCCGGCGGCCCTGAACGCGTGGTACCGCGACTGCCTGGGGCTGGACGCCGACGAGCACGGCCTGTGGCAGCAGGGAACCGGGCCGACGGTGTTCGCGACGTTCGACCCCGAGACCGACTACTTCGGGTCCCGCGCCCAGCAGACCATGCTCAACTTCCGGGTCCGCGACCTGGACGCGATGCTCGCGCAGCTGCTCGCCCAGGGAGCGGACGTGACCGGGGAGACGCAGGACATGGAGGGCGTCGGTCGATTCGGCTGGGTCACCGACCCGGAAGGCAACCGGATCGAACTGTGGCAGCCCGCCTGACGACGTCTTCGCGCACGCCGTGACAGGCGGTCTCCGGCCTGCTCGCGAGAAAGGCGCGGATCTGACCAAGCGTCGCCTGGCGCTCAGGTGCTGGCATGACGAGCATCCCCTGGGCGGCGATCAGAGCGGTCATGCCCAGAACGCCCAGAGCGAAGATCGTCACGCCGGCGGAGACCACCGCGCGGCCGTCAGCGCGGAGCGAGGACGCAGAACACGTTGCCTTCCGGGTCGGCCAGGACCCTCCACGGGACGTCGCTTTGGCCCACGTCGGCGAGCGTCGCGCCGAGGGCCTCGAGCCGGTTCACCTCCGCTTCCTGATCGTCACCCGGGTAGGGCAGCAGGTCGAGATGGACGCGGCCCTTCACGGCCGCCGCGTCAGCCATGCGGAGAAATTCCAGATACGGGCCGACGCCCTCGACGCAGCGTAGGCGCGCGTAGTCGTCGGTCGCCTCGTGCAGGGCCCAGCCGATCGCCTCACCCCAGAACCCAGCCATGGCCCGCGGATCCACGCAGTCGACCACCACCGCGGCGATCGGTCCGGTGTCCCGATACACCTCCCGAGGCTCCAGCACGCAGAACAGGTTGCCCTCCGGGTCGGCCAGGACTGTCCATGGGACGTCGCCCTGGCCGATGTCGGCGGTCGTCGCGCCGATCTCCTGCAGACGTGCCACCAGCTCCGTCTGATGGGCTGCGGAGGTGGTCGCGAGGTCGATGTGCACGCGGTATTTCACCGTTTCGGGGTCGGGGACCGTGACGACGTCGACGCAGACTGCGGCGGGGTCCGGCCAGGAGAAACCCACGGGCTCAATGTTGGTCACGCCGGGCCCCTCGCTGGAAACGCCCCAGCCGAGTGCCTGCGCCCAGAACCGGCCCAGCGCCGAGTCGTCCCGGGCCTTGATATTCACCTGAACAAGTCGCAGCGCCATACCGCCGACCTTATGTCCACGGATGAATCGGGATGAACAACGCACCTTCCGCTCAATTGGTGGTCCTGGGCAGGTCGGATGATTCGCTGGAGCAGGTTCGGTGAGGACGTAGCGCGCGTATCTCACCGAACCTGCTCTGGCCGTGCCGGCTGAGGTGCCTGAGATCGGTGCCGAGATCAACGGTCGGGAGCCGAGGCCAGCGCGTCGAGGTCGGCGCTGGTCGGGTACCGGCCGGTACCGGCGAATCCGACCGCCCAGCCGGCGGAGAGGACCGCGGTGGCGATGGCCTGGCCGGGGTCGCCGGTGCGCAGCCAGGTATGCAGGAATCCGGTGAACAGCGCGTCGCCGGCACCCGTGGTGTCGGTAACGCCGAACGGTGCCCAAGCCGCAACGGTGCGCGGTTCGCGGCCCGGTGTCGCCAGCAGGCAGCCCCGTGCTCCCGTACCGACAACGACAACCCGGGCCTTCCGGCGGGCCAGTATCTGTTCAGCGAACTCCACCGGGGACACCGTGAGGCTTTCTGCCGAGGCGAACACGATCGAGGCATGGGCGATCCAGTCGGCGGCGTAGCTGTCGTCCAGACCACTGGTGGCCTGCAGATCGACCGCGATCGGGACACCCGCATCGGCGGCGACGGGCAGCAGGTCACGGGCGAACCCGATGGTGGACATCGAAGCCAGATCCGCCCCGGTCAGCAACGTCCGGAACAGCTCCACCGGATAGCGGGCGGTCGGCAGGTCCTTGAGGTCCGTCGTGATGTGCCGCCGGCCTGCCGGGTCAACGAGGACCGCAGACTGCGCGGTGGCGTCCGCGCCGAGGATCCCCGGACCGACAAGCCCTTCCCGGGCCAGCGTGTCCCGGGCCAGTCGGCCGGCGTCGTCCTCGGCGAGGAACGTCGCCAGACGTACCTCGTTTCCCAGCTTCGTGAGCCCTCGTGCGACGTTCCCACCGACGCCGGCCACGTCGAGACGCAGCGGAGACGTGGCGTAACGCACCGGCGTGTAATGCACCGGGAAGCCACCGACCGGGATCGTCTGCTGCACGTTCACGACACCGGCGACAACCACGGCGGCCATGGCCGTAAGACTGCCACCCCGCACAGCCGGTCCACATGGGTGGGTGCTGCTTCCGGGACGGGCACCACGCTGACCGCCACGAAGGAGTGGAACCTGACCTCGGACCTGCCGTCCGTTGGGTCCAACCTCGGCTTCGAGGGGATCACCTGGGTTCCCGACAGCTACCTGACCGGCGCCGCGTTCAAGGGCTCCTCGACCGGCGTGGCCTACGATCCGGCCCACTACGGCGCCCACACCGGCGGGGTGTTCTTCGTCGGCGTCGAGGGCACCGGCATGGTCTACGGCTACGTCCTGGCGGACGCCGGCACCTTCACCCGCGTCGCCGCCGTCAGCAGCGGGATGAGCGGGGTCATGGAGGTGCAGTGGGAGCCGCAGGCCGCGCGCCTGTGGGTCGTCTGCGACGACACCTGCAACGGCCAGCACCGGACCATGCAGGTGGGCGCCGCCGGGGTGTTCGCGATCACCGCGGCCCACAGCCGTCCCACCGGAATGCCCAACATCAACAACGAGGGCTTCGCCGTGTCGGGCGCCGCAGAGTGCGTCGGCGGCTCGAAGCCCGTCTACTGGGCCGACGACAGCAACACCAGCGGCCATGCGCTGCGCAAGGGCACCATCACCTGCTGAACCTCACTCCTGTTCGCCCGCCGCCCGCCCGACTGACGAGACCGAGACACCACCGGCCCGCCCGGCGAATCAGGTCAGCCAAACACGCGACTCGGCCAGTCTCGACAATCGGGACGATCGGGAGCGGTGTGTTCGGCTACTTGGTAGTCGCCGACGGCGGGGTGCTGGTAAGAAACGTGTCACCAGGGGCAAACGCGGGTGATCTAGCGTTGGGTCTCCTTGGTGTGCGTGCGGGTGTTGGCGCCCGGCGGGCCGGGCCATGATGTTCGGCCGTGGCCCGAGCGCTGGATCTCGATGAGCTCGTCGAGCACTGGACGTTGCTGGATGACGAGCGGGAGCTGATCGCTGGGAAGCGCGGGCCGACGCGGCTCGGCTTCGCGGTGATGTTGAAGTTCTTCACCCGGATGGGCCGGTTCCCGCGGGGTCGCAGCGAGCTGCCGGACGAGGCCGTCGCGTACGTGGCCCGCCAGGTCGGCGTGGAGCCGGGAGACATGGGCTTCTACGAGTGGACCGGGCGCACGATCAAGTACCACCGGGCGCAGATCCGTGAGCATCTGGGCTTCCGGGAGTGCTCGGTGGCCGACGCGGACCAGCTGGCCGAGTGGCTGGCCGTCCATGTGTGCGAGACCGAACGCCGCTCGGAGCTGGTCCGCGAGGAGCTGCTGGCGCGCTGCCGTGCCGAGCGGATCGAGCCGCCGGCCGCCGGCCGGATCGACCGGATCGCACGCTCCGCCCTGCATCAGGCCGAGCAGACGCTGACCGCCCGGATCGCCGGGCGTCTGCCGGCCGACGTCGCCGGCCGGCTGCGCGCCCTGGTCGCCGTCGATGTCCCGGACGACGACACCGGTCAGGACTCGGTGCTTGCGCTGATCAAGTCAGTGCCGGGCAACATCAGCCTGGACTCGATGCTCACCGAGATCCGCAAGCTGGCCGCGGTCCGCGCCCTCGGCCTGCCCGACGGGCTGTTCGCCGACATCGCCCCGCGGGTCGTCGCGGCCTGGCGGGCCCGGGCTGCGGTGGAGTCCCCCTCGCATCTGCGCGACCACTCCGACGCGCTGATGGTTACGTTGCTCGCGGCGCTGCTGCATCACCGGCTCCAGGAGATCACCGACACGCTCGTCGAGCTGGTGATCTCGACGGTGCACCGGATCGGCGCGCGGGCGGACAAGAAGGTCACCGACGAGCTCATCAACGCCTTCAAGCGGGTGACCGGCAAGGAGAACATCCTGTTCGCGATCGCTGAGGCGTCGCTCGGCAGCCCGGACGAGCCGGTGCGCGAGGTGGTGTTCCCGGCGGTCACTGGCGGGGAGCAGACGCTGCGGGAGCTGGTGCACGAGTTCAAGACCAAGGGGCCGGTGTACCGGCGCACCGTGCAGACCACGCTGAAGGCCTCGTACTCCAACCACTACCGGCGCGGCCTGATCGCGCTGCTCGGCGTGCTGGAGTTCCGGTCGAACAACGACACTCACCGGCCGGTCCTCGACGCGCTCGACCTGATCTGCCGGTACGCCGGCACCCGGCTGACGTACTTCCCGACCGGCGAGACGGTGCCCACCCACAAGGGGCTGCTGGGCGACTGGACGGAGCTGGTGTTCACCGACCCGGCCAAGGGCCCGAAGCGGGTCGTGCGCGGCGTGTATGAGATCTGCACGTTCCAGGCGCTGCGCGACAGCCTGCGGTGCAAGGAGATCTGGGTCGTCGGCGCGCAGAAGTGGCGCAACCCTGACGAGGACCTGCCGGCCGACTTCGAGGCCGACCGCGCCGGGCACTACGCCGCGCTGCGCAAGCCGCTGGACCCGACCGTGTTCATCGAGCAGCTGCGCGAGGAGATGCGCGCCGAGCTGGCGGCGCTGGACGCGGCGGTGCCGAAGCTGCCCTGGCTGGAGATCGCCGAGCGGGGCAAGAACGGCCCGATCCGGCTCACCGACCTGGACGCCGCCCCCGAGCCGAGCAACCTGCGCCGGCTCAAAGCCGAGATCCGGACCCGGTGGGGCACCGTCCCGCTGATCGACATGCTCAAGGAGGCGGTGCTACGCACCGGCTGCCTCGCCGCAGCGACCACGGCCGCCGGCCGCGGGGACCTGGCCCCCGCGGTGCTCGCGGAACGGCTGATGCTCGCGATCTACGCCTACGGCACGAACACCGGTATCCGCGCGATCGCCGGGTCCTCCCAGAGCGGGCACAGCGAGGACGACATCCGCTACGCCCGGCGCCGGTATCTGACCATCGACCTCGCCCGCACGATGGCCATCGAGATCGCCAACGCGACGTTCGCCGCCCGGGCCCACGCCGTCTGGGGTGCCGGGTCGACCGCTGTGGCCAGCGACTCGACGCACTTCGGCGCGTTCGACCAGAACATCTTCACCGAGTGGCACTCCCGCTACGGCGGCCGCGGCGTGCTCATCTACTGGCACGTCGACCGCAAGAGCATGGCCATCCACTCCCAGCTGCTCGGCGTCCGAGGTCGCCGCGATGGTCGAAGGCGCGCTGCGGCACGACACGACGATGAAGGTCGAGGGCAACTACGTCGATTCTCACGGCCATTTTGTTACCTGGACACCCCCACGAGCCGTGGGACACGGCTTGGGCGAGCCGTCATCAGAGCTGGGGCACCACGCCGGGATTAATCATGGGTGCAGCGAAACCTCTGCGCCCCTTGGGCCAACCCACCCAAATCGGTCGTGGCCGGCCACGACGAGCGGCTCGGACACTCACGCCCTGCTACCTCACCCCTGAGCGGGCGATTACCTACAAGCAGCCTGCTCGACACATGTAGGCGAGATATGTAGGCTGGTAGCCGTGAAGCTGACCGGTCCGTTGGAGCGGGTGCTGCGGGTGTTCCTCGCAGACCCCGCCGAAGACCGCTACGGCTACGACCTGATGAAGGCCACGAACCTCCCCAGCGGGACGCTGTACCCCATGCTCGCCCGCTTGCAGGCCGAAGGTCTGGTGACCTCCGAGTGGGAACTGCCTCGCGAGGACGCCGGCGGCCGGCCCCCGCGGAAGTTCTATCGGCTTACAGGCGAAGGAATCCGCACCGCCCGCCTCGAACTCGCCGCAGCGTCCCTCGACGCCCAGAACTCCCGGCCTATGCGGGGCACCATCATCCGGCCAGCACCGGGCGGCGCGCAGTGAGTGCCAACGACCAGGCCCGTCGCCTCGCCGAACGGCTGATCCGCCATGCCGTCCGCTGGCTCCCTGAGCCCGAACGGACCGAGCGCTACAGAGAGTGGACCGCCGAGGTCCCCGCGATTCTCACCGACCCAGACGTTCGTCCCGCCCTTCGGCGACTGTTCCGGGCGCTGCTCTACGCGGCCGACCAGCACCGCACCGCTTATGCTCTGCGCGCAACTTTTCCTCGCCACCGGGCCGGCGTGGCCGGATCCTCGTCGGTGCTTGTCGCCGCCTTGGTGGCTGCGGTCGCTGTCGTTGCAGTTGCCGCACCGAGGGACTTCGGCTCCGCAACTCTTCTCGCCGTCGCCACCAGCGTTTGCGGCACCTACGTTTTGATCATTCTTGAGAGTGCTCGTCGCCGCCCACGGGCTGCTCGTGAGCCGGTCGATAGGAGTGAGGCGAACCTGGAGTGAGCGCTCTTCAGGCCCTCGCGGAGGGCGTCCCGTGGTGGGGAGTCGCACTGATCGCTCTCCCAGGCCCTCTTGCCTACATATATAGACTGCACTGTGTCTTCCGGCTCGCGGCCAAGGCCCTCGATAAGGCGGAGCACGACGACGTCGCCGCGATCATGGGCACCGTGACGGGGCACCCCGTCACGCCCTCGTCGTGCCCGCCGTCGCCCTCCGCCAAGGAAGGCCCGGGACTCGGGTTCGTGTCACCGGAGGCAAAGTAACTGGCCGGTAGCTTCCTGAACTCCCGTCCGCTCCCCGTGACTGATCCGTAGCCTGTCGCGCAGGCGCGTGATCGGGTACGGGGGCGAACCGGATGCGGCGGGAGTGGACGCCTGAGCAGCTGATCGATGGTTAGACGCTGTCGGAGCGGGACGGGAAGCTGCTGGCGAACAAGGCGGGGGCGACGCGCCTCGGCTTCGCGTTGATGTTGAAGTTTTTCGATCTGGACGCGCGGTTCCCGCGGCACGCTGGCGAGGTTCCCCGGGCCGCGGTCGACTATGTGGCCCGGCAGGTCGGTGTTGATCCGATGGCGTTCGCGAAGTACGACTGGTCGGGCCGGTCGATCAAGTACCACCGGGCGCAGATCCGCGAGGAGCTCGGCTTCGGGGAATGCACGGTCGACGAGGACGCTTGATCCGCCGCGTCATGCGCGTTGCCTCGCAGTAGCTCAAAGCTACTTTTCCCCTGGTGGCGCGAACCCGAGTCCCGGGCCAGGAAGATCGCCACGGCGGCTGACCGTGGCAGGTCGCGGCCTACTCCGATGTTTCAGGCATCGGACCGTATTCAGCGCCTGACTGCAGAACGTCAGTCCATCGATGTGCCGAACCTGCTGGCCGAAGGGCTGCACTCACCGGGACGCCGAGGGCGGCTTATTGGAGAGGTAGCGCTGAAGTTCGGCGTGTCGAAACTGGTACACCGCCCCATCCTGCCGCAGCACCCCTCGTGCGTGCGCGTCAGCGAGAAATGCCATCAGCCGCCACGGCAACCTTCCCCGCGCGGCCAACCAGGCTCTCGCTAGCGCGAATGTCCCCCATGCGGTCCTGGAAAGGCCAACCGCAAGACCCACTGCAAGACCCACTACAAGACCGCCCGCAAGGCCGGCAGTCAGCCCGGCTGACAGCGCACCCGTGATCCCAACAGCGAGCCCGAATACCAAGCTTCCGGTGAGTACCAGCGCACGAAACGCCGCGCGGTCGTTGATGAGGACGAAGTATGGGCTGGCCGCGACCGTCAGGTCCGCCGGCGCGGCCTGCACGCTGACGAGTAACAGGGCGGCAAGCCCGACCGCTAGCCCCACAATCGACCCGACCACGGGTCCGACCGTGAAACCAAGAAGGATCGCGACCGCCAGTCCGACCGCAGGTCCGAACATGCGCCCGACGCGGGGATCCCACAACAACCTGCGGGCAGGAACACGTACGCCCCATGACTCTCCGGCGGCATGCCCGACTGCGGGTCCAAACATCAACCCGAAAGCGAGCCCGAACGTCGGCGCGACACTCAGCCCGAGCGTAACCATAACCGCCAGTCCCATCACCAGCCCGACGGTCACCGGAGGAATCCACGGGCGTCGGGGCGAGATGACGGCTGGCACTCGCCACCAAGCGAGATCCGGGTCGCCATGCTGGGTCCGCTCCAGGTGACACGCAAGGAAGATCAACCAACGCTCGGCGGCCCCAGGCGACCATCGAGTGCGTCTGGTCCGGTATGGGGACGACCGGTAGGCCGCCGCGATGAACCCGTCGAACAAGAAGGTCGTGATGTCGTCTCGCGTAGGGAAGCGGACCGGGTCAAGGAGCACCGCAGGGTCAGGCAGCCCACTCGCCTCCTCCCCTGGACGTGGAGTAAAGGTCGCGCGTGCGAGGTGTGCCATCAAGGGAGTGGTCAGTGCCTGCGCAACAGGACGCTGCGGGTCTGTGTCAAGGGCAGCCAGAACATCGTTCCAGCGCGAGGCGGCCTCCCGGCCGCCTGCCGAGGCGCGCAGATATTCCGCGACGGTACGCCCCTCCTGCGGGCGCAGATGAATGACGGCGGCGCCCACCAAGTGCACTACAGATTTTCCGCCGGCGGCGGCGATCGCCCTATACGCACTGGTACGGGCGGTCAGTACAACCTTGTGCCCCGGCCGCAGCGCATCGTTGATTCGCATAATCGCGCGGGCGCGCACCGCACTGGGCATCTCATCCAAGCCATCGAGCACGGGCAAGATCATCCCTGCGTTCAGGAGCGCCCTGGCTCGAGTCGCCCCACCGTCTGGGACGGGCGTTGCCAGCGCCGGGTAGTTACGGACCAGATGACTTTCCAGCCAGCGGTCCAGATCCTGTTTGTTCGGGTCCCAGGATGCCAAAGGAACCAGCATCGGCAACGGGCCACCTGCCGACCGGGCTACGAGCAAGTCCAGTACCAGGCGGACAGCTAGCATAGTTTTACCCGACCCCGGTTCCCCCAGGACAACCAACCTGCCAGTGGGAACCCGGTCGAGGACGTCGACGAGTTCTCGGCCTCCACCCACCAACTCGGCGGGGTCTGCGGCCCAATGACCGGGCACGGGCCGGCCCGCGCCGGTGGTGGCCAGCCGAACGATAGTTTCCCAGTTGTCGACCAGTTCAGGGTCGGCCGGCTCCCAGCTCACCGGGAGCGGATAGGGCTCGTTGAGCCGTCGGAGCGCTGCCTCGTCCTCCCACTGGCGGCGCATCGCGATCTGGAGTTGGTTGGCCACCTCCTGAAGGTCGAGCGCCTGGTCGTGGCGGCGGCGGGGCAAGGCGGGTGCACTTGGCGGCTTACGGCGCCCTCCGCGGGCGGCCTTCAGGATCTGGTCGCGTGCCTCCGCAGGGGTCAGGCCGAAGATGTCGACACCGACCACCTGGCGGAGCAGTCCGGGACGGTCACAGTCCTCGACCCTGACGACGAGCAGCTTGCGTTGTTCACCGAGCGGGTCGTCCGCCCACGCTGCGCGCAACTCCGCTTGGGCGAAGGCGGAGGCCAGGTAGGCGGTGGATAGGACCGCGATCGTTCGGGTGGCGTTCCGCACCGCGCGGTGCATCTCATCGATGTAGCGCGACCCAGCGACGAAGTCCCACGCCTGGATCACGGTGCTGTAGCCGGCCTCCTCCAACACCCATGCAATCCACTGCGCACTCTCGTCATCTGCCCGCGCGTAGGAGATGAAGAAGTCGACCCTGTCGCCGACGGCCGGCTCCTGGCCCCGGCCCATCAGACGCTTGCGACTGCGGGCAAACTCGACGTCAGGGCGTCGAGGCGGCTGGACATGGCGTGCCGGAACGGGCCGTAGAGGCTGCTATGGGTACAGGACGGGGCGGGCGGGCCACCCCAGTCAGCAGAGGTGAGTCGCGTCGCCCTGACTGGGGCAGCGAAGACGCCTCGGACGCCGTCACCGTCATCAACCCACTCACGCCGCATCGAGCACCCCCGTGATCACTTGGCTCGCGATCATCGTAAGACCATGCGCCACCAAGGGGCCGAGACGGATCTGGGTAACTACAGCGAGCTACCTTTCGCTTCACGCCGGTAATCCGAGGCTGAAGCCAGAGGTCGTGGGCTTGGCCCTCGCGCACGGCCATCCACTCATCCCACTGTCCGCATTTGTATGATGACTTTCCGTTAGAAGACGCGGGAGTTGAGTCGGGAGGTGCCGGTGCGAGTGTCCCGCAAGCTCCAGACGGACGGCTCACGGCAGGTCGAGTTGCTCGACGAGGCGGGTGAGCCGGTCGAGGTCGTCTCGG
>Ga0207712_10001956_pt1 | contig 13523 bp, 11 predicted proteins | sample KBSS44metaG_FD_184402 | JGI IMG/M metagenome (GOLD analysis project Ga0207712, IMG submission 184402) | Switchgrass rhizosphere microbial communities from Kellogg Biological Station, Michigan, USA - KBS S4-4 metaG (SPAdes) (version 2) | ecosystem: Host-associated > Plants > Roots > Rhizosphere... | reverse complement strand
GTTGCCGGAGGAAATAGATCCATGGCACTCAAGACCCAAGCGCCCAACAACACGAGCAGCACCGACCGGATCGAAAAAAGGGTCGTGCTGCGCGCCCCCCGCTCACGCGTGTGGCGAGCTCTCACGAACGCGGAAGAGTTCAGCACCTGGTTTCGGATAAATCTCGAGGGCGCGATTGCCGAGGGCAGGCCGGTCCGGGGCAAGCTCACCTTCAAGGGCTACGAGCACATCACGGTGGAAATGCTGGTCGAGCGCATCGAGCCGGAGCGGTACTTCTCGTATCGCTGGCACCCCTACGCCCTGGACCCCGCCGTGGACTACTCGCTCGAGCCCACGACGCTGGTCGAGTTCAGTCTCGAGGAAGCCGAAGGCGGCACTGCCCTGACCATTGTCGAATCCGGATTCGATCGTATCCCGCTCGCGCGCCGGGCCGAGGCGTTCCGCGTGGACGACCAGGGCTGGGACGGACAGATCAAGAACCTCGCGCAGTATGTCGAGTAGCCGCAGCGCCGTCTCGCTGAAACTGCCCGACGCGGTCCCGTTGTTCGCCGCGTTGGGCGACGCGACACGACTCCGCCTGCTGGGGCGCCTGTCGGCTGGTGGGCCTCTCTCGATTACGCGACTCAGTGAGGGGACCGGGGTGACCCGGCAGGCGATTACCCGTCACCTCTACGCACTCGACGACGTGGGGCTCGTGCGCCACGTCCGCCGAGGTCGTGAGCGGGTCTGGGACCTGAACCGGGAACGCCTGGATAGAGCCAAGCGGTACCTCGACCAGATCTCGGCGCAATGGGACGACGCGGCCGAACGGCTCCGGGCGTTTGTCGAAGAACCAGAATAGTCCAATCATCAACCCGTACAGCTACCTCGTAGCAAGAGAAGGAGAGAAGGGCAATGACGAAGCACCTGACTGGGACACGTAAAGAGTGGCTGGTAGCGCGACTCGAGCTGCTCAAGGCGGAGAAGGAGCACACCCATCGCAGCGACGAGCTGGCGCAGCGACGGCAGGAGCTGCCGTGGGTGCGGGTCGACAAGGACTACCGCTTCGACACCGACGAGGGGAAGGTCTCGCTGGCCGACCTCTTCCGAGGGCGCTCGCAGCTGCTGATCTACCACTACATGTTCGGGCCGGACTACACGGCGGGCTGTGCGACGTGCTCGACGATCGCGGACGGCTTCGATGGCTTCGGGATCCACTTGGCGCACCACGGCGTCATGCTCATGGCCGTGTCCCGGGCGCCGCTTGCGAAGCTGCAGGCATACAAGAAGCGGATGGGCTGGAGTTTTCCCTGGGCGTCCTCGCTTGGCAGCGACTTCAACCCTGACTTCAGCGTGGGCTTCACCGAGGCGCAGCAGCGCGAGGGCGGCATCGAATACAACTACCAGCGCGAGCCGCCGTGGGAAGTGCGCACCGACCCTGGCATGGCGACCCGCATGGAGGGAGACCCGGTCGCCGACAACGCGGCCATGACCGGAACGGACGTAGCGACGTACATTCGCGAGCGGCCGGGCATGAGCGCGTTCGTGCTCGAGGATGGCGTCGTCTACCACACCTACTCCACTTACGCCCGGGGACTCGACGGGCTGTGGGGCATGTACCAGTGGCTCGACCGCGCCCCGAAGGGGCGCAACGAGACGGGCATGTGGTGGCGTCGGCACGACGAGTACGGCAAGCGTTGAGGCAAGGTATGGGTGTCGTTCGCGCAACCGGGGAACGGGAGATCTCACGGGGCATGGTTTCCGAGATGGCCTCCCGGCGAGCCTTCTTCGGCGCGTCGGCCCTGCTCTTCGTTGCCAGCGCAGTCGGAACGATCGTCTGGTGCGCGTCGATGTCGGCAATGGGCGAGATGCCGATGCCCGGCGGCTGGACGATGTCGATGGCGTGGGTACGGATGCCCGGACAGACCTGGCCCGGCGCCATGGCATCGTTCCTTGGCATGTGGGTCGTGATGATGGTGGCGATGATGCTGCCGTCCCTCGTCCCGATGCTGTGGCGCTACCGCCAGGCCGTCGGCACCACAGGCAAGGCGCACCCCGGTCGGCTGACTTCGCTCGTGGGCGTGGGTTACTTCTTCGTCTGGACCCTGTTCGGAATGGTCGTTTTTCCGCTGGGCGTCGCGCTGGCGGCGATGGAGATGCAGCAGCCAGCGCTGGCGCGCGCCGTCCCGATCGCGATGGGTGTGGTCGTCCTGATGGCCGGCTCCCTCGAGTTCTCCGCGTGGAAGGCGCGTCACCTCGCCCGCTGCCGGGAGGCACCGCTGCTTGCCGTCCCCGACACGGCCTGGCGCTTCGGCTTGCGCCTCGGCCTCCACTGCTGCCAGTGCTGTGTCGGTCTGATGGCGATCCTCCTCGTTATCGGAGTCATGGACCTTCGTGCGACTGTTGTCGTGGCGGCAGCCATCACCGTCGAACGTCTTGCCCGCGCGGGTTATCGCGTCGCGCGAGTGACCGGCGCCGTCGTCGTCGGGGCAGGGGTGTTCCTCATCGCGAGAGCAGTCGGGCTTGGTTGACCGTCAGTGCATCTGCGAAAAGCGCTGGCGAGCGTCAACCTTGCAGGTGCCGGCCAGGAAGTCCCACCCAGCTACCCAGCACCTACGGCTACGGGTTGCCGGTGATTTACCTGGTCTGAATCGCAGTGGTGGTTGAACTCTACCCGTTCTGCCGCTGGTTCGAAACCAAGAAACAGGGCGGGCGGTGATTGTGGTGGTCGTATTTATGAGGGGAGGACTAAGGGGTCCCTGAAGCTTGGAGCTGCCGATCCTGGCCCCCGGGTGAGAATCCTGCGCCGTCCCCGCGTATCTATGGCACACCCGGGAATAGGGAGCCTCCCCATGCGTCCTCGACAGCTCGTTGGCCGGGCGATCTCGATCGCCCTCGTTGTGATCGGCGGAGTCCGGTGCGCCAGCAGTGGCGGTGGGGGTGGCGGGGGTACTGGCCCCTCGACGGCGACGTTGACCGTGGTGGCCGGCAAGGACAAGCAGGCCGGTCTCACCAGTGGCGTGGTGCAGGTCCAGGTGGAGCTGACCGGCGCCACCGACATCAACAACCAGACTATTGACTGGACCGTCACCGGCGGCGGCGGGAATGTGTCCGCGACCAGTCAGACCTCTAACACCGGAATCGGGACAGTAAACTGGACCCTGGGTTCCTCAATCGGAGTCCAAGGCCTGAAGGCGGAGTACACCGAGCCCGGCAGCTCCAAGACACTCAAAGTGGACATCGTTTCGGTGGCCGTGAAAAACCCGGCCTGCGTTCCCGGGACATACGTCAACGGGGGACTGGTAGGGTCGACGAGTTGGACCAGCTCCGGAGGTGCGATTGTACTGCCAGGCGGCGCCAATACCCCACAGAACGGATTGCTGACGATCGCGGCCGGGACCACGGTCTGCCTCGGCCCGCTGCAGAGTATCGTGTTCGACCTCGGTGGGCGGCTGTCGGCAACCGGGACGACCTTCACCGCAATGGACCTGGCCCAGCCCTGGGGCAGCCTCCGGTTCGACGGCGCTCCCGGTCAGCCGAGTACCATCAGCAACGCCGTGTTGGACCACGGATCGCTGGGCGCGATCGGGCTGAGCGCGGGACACGTGCTGCAGATTGATAACTCCACGATCACGGAAATGACCGGGCTCGGGGTCCGGATCATCGCGCCGGGGTCGTTCGTCCATACTACCAGCATTTCCAACGTGGGCGGTCAGCCCGGCTCGCTCGGTGCGCGGCTCGGCAGCCCCTTAGCACCGTCGGCGGTGCTCGACTTCTCCGCCCGAGTGACCAACACCACCGGGATATCGATCGAAGCGGCCGGCGCGGTGCTCAGCGCGTGCGAGATTGCCAACAGCGCTGGTGGGATCTATGTACAGAGCGGCGCGGGACCGGTGAGCATCAACGGGTGCAACATCACCGGCAATAGTATCGGCATCATGAACCTGGCAAACGGGTCGGTGGACGCGACCGGCAATTGGTGGGGCGACCCGTCTGGCCCGTCGGGCAATAGCGGGACCGTGGACGCTTCCGGTTGGCTGGGCGGGCCGGTATCGCTCGGGTATTGAGGGAGCCGTCAGCCGTTAGCCGTTAGCCGCTAGCCGTTAGCCGTAAGCCGTAAGCCGTAAGCCGTAAGCCATAGGCCATAAGCTCCGGATTACCTGGGCGCTTATGGCTTATGGCTTATGGCTTATGGCCGAATCCAACCGCCGCCGCATTTGGCCAGGGCGTACAGGTGGAGCGGAGCGATTCAGAACGGCCGGAAGCCCAGATCGATGGCCTTGGCGAGGACCAACGCGGTGCGGACATTGTCGTAGGCAGGCTGATAGGTGTGGCTGCCCACGCCGAGGAAGCGCGGCCCAGAGATGGGGACGTCATCGAGCGAGCCTTGGGCGGGTCCCGAGCTGTCTACGACTCTGTACCACGCAGGAATCCTGATCTCGAAGCTGATGGCTCGATTCGCTGGGTCGGAACCGTTGCTGGTCGAAGGGCTGAGGATTCGTCCGGCGACCCGGAGGGGACCGACCGAGATGTAGTTGGCCTCGATGAATGCGCGATCGCGCGGCGGGAAATGCCGCAGGTCAGGTCCCACAACCAGCGTGTTGGTCCGCACCAGGCTCTGGGGGATGTCGTCGGGAAGCAGATGCTGCGCGATGCGGGCGCGCGTGATGGTTTCGAGCTCGTAGTAGTATGCCCGCCGGCGAAACAGCAGCTCGCCCTTTTCATCCATCACGTAATCGCCGGCACGGGTCAGGCGGAGCACGGCGTGCCACGTCTTGACCTGGTGCGCCAGGGCAGTGCTGTGGGGGAGTACCAGGAGCAGTACTGCGAGTTCCAACCCGGCCATCAGGGGGAAACGGGGCAGGGCCGCAATCCGCAATCCGCTCCACTTCGCGGGTTGCACGCTGCCCATCCCCTCCGCTGCCGCGACGAAGAGGATCGTGAGCATGGGCCAGACCGGCAGAAAATCCTGCCAGCGGTCGACCGGCCAGACCGTCAGCTCGAGAATCAAGAAAACACCTACCGTCAAGAACAAGACCCTGCGACGCCCGGCGAGCGGAGAAGCAGGAGCCCATCGTTTCACGCGGGAGTCGAGCCACAGCAGAGTGAGCAGCGCAGGCACCATGCCGAACATTCGATAAGGCCTCTGCGTGGTATTCGGCTCCATGTTGAACCGGATCGTCCCGTTGAGCATCGGTTGCAGGGCCCCGTGTGCCTTGAACCACAGGATGATACCGAGGGGGACGAGGGTCATCCCCACCGCCATCGAGGCGACCGAGGAGAGGTACCGGGCGCGTTGGGAATAGCTCGCTGGGCTCAACGGCAGTGCGACGCTCGCGAGAGCGGCCCATCCCAGCGCGGTCGCCAGGAGCCCGGTCTTTATGGACACGCCCGCACATAGCCCGATGAGAAGGCCGCTCCAGAACCCGCGCGCGGGCGTGAAGGTGCCGGCCACCAGCACGGCGATTGTCCACATCCAGCACATGGCCCACAGATCGTCAGTGCGGAATTCGACGCTCTTGACGAACATCGGCGGCAAGAGTCCCGCGAGGACCATTGCCCAAAGGCCCACCCGGCGGCCATAGAGCGAACGGCCGGCGAGACACGTCGCGACTAACGTCAAAGCCCACAGCGGGATCATTGCCAGCCGAGCCCACATGAAGAGCTCCGGGCGGTCGCCTACGATCCACACCAGTGGCGCCATCAGTACGTGAAACAGCGGCGTGTGGTTGTCATACACGTCTCGGTATTCCATCAGGCCATGGGCCCAGCCCCAGGCCACATGCAGGTGCTGGGGTTCATCGGAATTGACCGGCTGGCGGATGACGTAGACCAACCGCAGCAGAAGCCCGAGCAGCAGGGCAACGGATGCGCAGACCCATTCGAAGTGAGACGGTTCGGCGGGCGCCGGATCCTCGTCACGCCGCCAGGTGAGATGGACCCAGGACGAGCCTGCCGCGAGCCGCCGCCGCCCGTGCATCACCAGGTTGCGGAACGAATCGCGGATCGGTTTGATGATCACCACACGGCCGAAAGAAGAGACCTGCGACGGAGTAGCCACCGAGTGTTGTCGTGACGGGGCTCGCGGATTTCATGTGAGTCGGTCGTGACGCCGACACTTCATGCTAGGAACCCGCGAGACCGACATGCCTGACAAGGCAACGGTGGGGCACTCGACCACTACCAGCGCGGCTTATCGAAGCATTACAGCACCCCTCACCATTCAGCACCTGCTGGTCAATTTGTCGCAGGCTTTATTAGCCGACGGTCATTCTTGTGCGGGCCGATACACCGCGACATCCTCGAGCATGTGGATGGCTGTACATCGGAGTGCGCCACCAGGGCCGGCAGCCAAGCTCTCTGACCTGGCGAGGAACACGGTGAGTCCGATTCCGTTGCCCAGTCCTCCACGTCACCCAGCGCGTCTCGTCCCAACTTCTCTCGGCCGACTCTCAGACACCGGAGCGCTATTTGTGTGATTTTTGTCACTGGAATTTAGTGATTCAGCCACCATAGACCGAGTTCGCTGCGTAGCGGCTGAGCCACAGTGGGGCGACGCCGCTTCGGGTTCACCCCCCGTAAGAGGGCGTCAGACTCCAGTATCGCTGTTGTCATATTGTACGTTTGCAAGCCAGCTTCTGCACTGCAAATCATATCCAGTGGATACGTTAAATTGCTTATTAGCAATGTGTTGCTTAAGTATCCGCCGATCGGCGTTCGCCTTGTTGTGTATAAAATCAATGCGATTGCAGCCCTCTTGGGTATGCCCATTGCCCCCTCCCGTGTGCCGGAGCCATTAGCGCTCAGTTGAGGCAGATCAGGTACGTCCAATCCGGCGCGCCAAGATCTTGCCGGACTCATTAGGAGGTATTCAAATGGGACGAAGCCGCTGGGTCTGGACGCCAGCTTTCAGCGCGGTCCTGATCCTCATCTTGAGCTGCACGGGCCTCGACGCGCCGACCAGCGCGTCTCGGGACAACTCCGTGCTCTTGATAGAGGCGAGCGCCAACTCCCTTGGCGACGATCGTCATGCCGAGCACGAGCGCCTGCACGACCTCCTCGAGCACACCAGGGACAGCCTCAAGGCCGAACGCGAACTCCACCGGGAAGAGTTCAAGGCTGCCAGGGAGGAGTGGAAGCTGTTCAAGAAGGCGTGGGAGACTCGCCGGAAGCAGGGTGACGTGCTGGAATTGCTTCGGTGCGAGCCGCAGGAGTACACCAGCGATGTTGAGCTTATCGGCCCCGACGGCGGCTCGGTCAAGGTCGGCCCCCACGAGCTCAAGATCCCCAAGGGGGCGCTCGACCATGAGGTGGTAATCAGCGCGGTAGCCCCGGTCTCCGACCTGATCGAAGTCGAGCTGCAGCCGGAAGGACTTCACTTCGACAAGCCGGCCGAGCTCAAGCTCAGTTACGACCGCTGTTTGCAGCCGACAAGCTGGCTGAAACTGTTCATCGTATACCTGAGCGACCAAGGGGACCAGATTCTCGAGATCAAGGCCACCCTGGACAAGAAGGGACTCAAGGCGCTTTACACCGATCTGGACCACTTCTCACGGTACGCAGTGGCCTGGTAGGACCCGCACGTTCAGGTTCGTAAGCCCCCCGGTCAATCGACCGGGGGGCTTTTCTCTTCGCGGGTCACGCTTGCCATCTGTCCTTCGGGGGTGGACCTTCTGACCACTCGGAGAGCTCCCCCCTGTCCTCGAGGAACCCGATGCGTCGATTCGTCCTGACGATTATTGCTCTCGCGTCTCTGTCCGCCCCGTCCGCCTTGACCGCCCAGTCCGCCCCGCCCCATCCGGTCGGCCGGATCCAGACACCGCTAGGCGAGATCCTCTTCTATCTATATCCCGAGACGCCCCACCACCGCGACAGCTTCATCAAGCTGGCGAGCGAGCACTACTGGGATTCGCTGACGTTCAATCGGGTGATCAAGAACTTCGTGGCCCAGGGCGGCTGTCCCGACACCCCGGCAGGGTTCAAGGGATCGCCGTACAACCTGGCGCCGGAGTTCAACGACAGCCTGCGTCATGTCTATGGGGCGGTAGGTGCGGGTCGTGATGACAACCCGGAGAAACTCTCGGCAGGGTGCCAGTTCTACATCGTGGCCAACAAGGACGGCCTCAAGCGACTGGACGGCAACTACACGGTCTATGGGCAGGTGTTCAAGGGAATGGATGTGGTCGAAAAGATCGTGTCGGTGCCGAAGGATTCGACCGACCAGCCGCTCACCCCGATCACCCTGCGCATCGACGTGATCCAGATGTCGGCGGATGAGTTCGCCAAGTACGGGTTCAAGCCGCACTGAGTTGGGGCCGTCAGCCGTCAGCCGTCAGCCGTTAGCCGTTAGCCGTCAGCCGTTAGCCGTTAGCCGTTAGCCGTTAGCCGTCAGCTATAAGCCATAAGCCGTAAGCCATAAGCAAGACCCCGTTCCTCGGTACTCGGTACTAGGTACTGAAACGTCGTCCCTTCGCTCGGAGAGCTCGTGAACACTCGCCGCCAATTCCTGATCCAGGCGCCGATCATCCTCGGCGCTATCGCCGGCTGCAGCAAGAAGGAGCAGACACCTGCCGCCTCAACGCCGACGACTCCGGGAGCACCGCCAACCTTCGGCACGGCGCCGGAAACCGGCCCCGAAGTCAACGCCGGGACATTTGCCGAGGCGGAGAAGCTGGTGCAGGTGACGATGACGCCGGAGCAGCGGAGCATGGCGGCCAAGAGTTGGCGCCGCTCGATGGCCGCCCAGCTGGAGCGGCGGACCGGACCGCGGAAGCTTGCGCTGGAACCGACGCTCTCGCCGGCGACACGTTGGGATCCGGCACTACCCGGAATCTCGATAGGTCCCAAGCAGGACCGGTTCGTTCGGAGCAGCATAGATCCGGCCCCCCTTCCATCAGAGGACACCGATATTGCCTTTGCGCCGGTCACCGCACTCTCTCGGTGGATCCAGTCGAAGAAGCTGACGTCCGAGCGACTGACGGGGATCTATCTCGCCCGCATCGAGAAGTTCGATCCCAAGCTTCGCGCCATCATCACGCTGAACAAGGAAGGAGCGCTTGCTGCGGCGCGCCAGGCGGACAAGGAAATTGCCGCGGGAAAGTACCGCGGACCGCTTCACGGAATCCCCTATGGCGTCAAAGACCTGCTCGATACCGCCGGCATTGTGACGACGTGGGGTGCGGAGCCGTTCAGGAATCGGGTTCCCACCGCGGACTCTGCGGTCGTGGCCCGGCTCAACGCGGCCGGTGGGGTGCTAATCGCGAAGCTGAGTCTCGGCGCCCTCGCCCTCAACGACATCTGGTTCGGGGGACAGACGATGAATCCCTGGGTGCTTGAAGAGGGCGCCTCGGGGTCGAGTGCGGGGCCCGGTGCCGCGACGGCTGCCGGTCTGGTCGGATTCTCCATTGGGAGCGAAACCGGCGGGAGCATCGTGAGTCCGACCATGCGTTGCGGCATCAACGGTCTGCGGCCTACCTACGGGCGGGTCGCAAGGACCGGCGCGATGACGCTCTGCTGGTCGCTGGACAAGCTCGGTCCCATGACCCGGAGTGTGGAAGACACTCTGCTCGTGCTTCAGGCGATCACTGGTCCCGATGCCGGTGACGTCGCCAGTGTCCCCAGCAAACTCGCCTTCGATGCCGGCGCCTCGGTGAAGGGACTCAAGATCGGTTACATAGACTCATGGATGAAAGAGAGTCCGGCCACCGATGTGGACAGGGCGTCCCTCGACGAGTTCCGGAAACTCGGAATGATCCCGACCGAGGTTTCTCTCCCCGACTGGCCTTACGATTCGCTCAATCTGGTTCTCTTCGCCGAGGCGGCCGCGGCCTTCGAGGAGCTGACGCTCAGTGGCCAGGCAGACCTGCTCAAGGTCCAGGTGCCCGACGCATGGCCCAATCTCTTCCGCGAGGCCCGCTTTCTCTCGGCCGTTGACTTCGTGCAGGCCGACCGGTTGCGGCGCAAAGTGGCGACGGAGATGGCGCGGCTGATGGCCGAGGTGGATCTCCTCGTCGTTCCGTCCCTGCGGGATGAAATGCTCGTGATCTCGAACAACACGGGCCATCCCTCGCTCACCATGCGCACCGGATTCGTCCAGATCGCCGAGGCCCGCAGCGATTGGGCGCCCGATCCCGCCAATCCGTTGCCCAAGTTCAACCCGCCCCGGCGAGTGCCGCATGGGATTACCCTGATCGGTCGGCTGTTTGATGAGGGAACGCTCGGCAGGGTAGGGGTGGCGCTGGAGAAACAGCTAGGCGTGATGGGGGAGCATCCACCGGGATTCTAGACGGAGGAGGCTATCGATGGCCAATCCCGAAAACGACGAAACGCTGAGACGCGGAGAACGCAGAGGAAGCATCCGTCGAGGGCTTCCTCCATCCTCAATGAGGGGTCGCGACCATCGCCTTGAACCTTGGGTCATCCGCCAGGTCCTGGAACCACCAACCCGGATCCTTGGCAAAGGCAGCCCGCCGCCCCGGACTGGCCGCTAGATAGGTTTTCAACTGCTGCAGCGCGTCGGTTTTGTCACCGACGATGGTATAGACGAAGGAGCTGATAAAGGCGAGGTCCCTGGTCGGATCGAGTGCCGTGTCTCCTTTGTAACGGGTCACCAGGTGTCGCGCGCTGTCGGCCTGCCCGGCTCGGGCGAGCACCACCGCCACGATCAGCCTCGTGCTATGCCGCTGAAAGGTGGTGTCTTCCGGGGCGCTCAGGGCCGTCACCGAATCGGCCAGTCTCCAGGCTAATCCGACATCGGGATTCTTGGCCTTGGTTGTGAGCAGCCAGAGCTGGCACTCCAAGAACTTTGGATCGCCGGGGAAGCGACGCTGTCCCTCCTCGCACCAGTGGACGGCGTCCGTAAACTGACCCAGATCGTAAAATGAGTAGAAGAGTCGCGAGAGAATCACGGCCGCATTGCCGATATATGGATCGGCGCTGTAGGCCTTTCCCGCTGCCCTATTTACGTCGACCCCGCTGCCGGTCTGGTTATAGAGGTGTGACAGGGTTGCCCAGGCGCCTGCCTGGCTAGGTTGAATCTTTACCGCCGCTTCCAGATCGGTCTGCGCCTGCTCCAGCAGCTGCGCCGCCTTGCTCGAATCGGTTTCCAGCTCCAAGAGCCAGCGCCAGTAGTGGAGATTGCCCCGCAATTCGAGGACATCAGGGTCGTCTTTGCTCAGGGCCGAGGCACGCTCTGAGAAAACCAGCCCTGAATCGATCATCCTAGCCGCTTGGCGCGGGTCCTCGAAAGTTCGACGGGACCTCCAATAAGCAAGGTTCGCCCGGAGCAGGGTCGGATCGACCCACCTGGGATCCAGTTGTTCTGCCACCCTGGCCAGGGAGTCAGCGCGAGTGTAATGCAGGATGAAGCCGGCGGTGTCGCCGGCCATCACGAGGGAATCCCCCATCGCGCGAGCCTGACGAGCGCGCTGTTCCACGAGCCAGGCGCTGGCACGATGGCTGGGTCTCGCCTTGAGCATTGTCACCACTGCTCGAGCGAGCTCCCCCTGGATCGGGAGCATCTCCTCCAGCGAGCCCTCAAACGTCCGCGGCTCGGACGCAGCGCCGGTTGATGGCTCCACCAAACGCACCCCGACCCTGAATCGACCTCCTACGCTCTCCACATCGCCTTCGATCAGCGACTCAACGTTGAGGACCCGCGCCAGGCTGTCGGCGGCAGCAGCCGTTCCCCGGAACGGGGCGACGCTGTTGCCCGGCCGCACCTCCAGGCCAGAAAAGCGCCGGAGGGTGTCGATTAATCCTTCTGTCAGGCCCGTCGCCACGTAGGGGAGATCCGGGTCGTCGCCCTTCGTGTGGAAGTAGAGCACCGCTACACGCTGATGGCCGAGCGGGGTGTCTTCTCGAACGTCAGGTGTGGGGCCAGCCGCAGCGTCGCCGAGGCCTCGCGATTGCCAGGCGGCTGCGACAGCCGCTCCGGCAACCAGCACTGCAAGAGCCACCCAGATCAACGGCCGGTTTCGGCTCCGCTCTGGCTTCGATATGCTGCTGAGCGCACCCGCGAATGCAGTGGCGCTGCTGTAGCGATCGGCTGGCATCTTGGCCAGGGCCTTGAGAACCGCGCCCTCGAGTTGGGGGGCCACGGAGTCGCGCAATGCGCGGATCGAGATCGGGCGTTGGGTGATCAACTTTGCGATCACCGCCTGGACCGATGGCCCGGAGAAGGGCGGCTCACCCGTCAGCATCTCATAGACCACGGCGCCGAGTGAGTAGATGTCGCTCCGCGCATCGAGATCCCGTCCGCCGGTTGCCTGTTCCGGACTCATGTACTGCGGGGTGCCCAGGGACAACCCGGTCTCCGTGAGTCGTGCACCTCCCGCTTCCCGTAGGGCTAGTGCGATGCCGAAATCGGCCACGGTCGCCACACCTTCGTGCAGGAGGATGTTCTCCGGCTTGATGTCGCGGTGGATGATCCCGCGCTGGTGCGCGTACTCGAGGGCGGCGGCGACCTGAGTCGCGATCATGATCGCGTCGTCCAGCCCGAGCTGCTGTTCCCGGCTGAGCCGATCCCGTAACGACTCGCCGCGGACGAAAGGCAGGACGTAGTAGAGCAGCCCGTCGGCTTCCCCCGAATCAATCAGGGTGAGGATGTTGGGATGGTCGAGCTGTGCGGTGAGGCGGATCTCGTTGAGGAACCGCTCTCGACCGAGGATGGCAGCGAGTTCGGGGCGGAGGACCTTGAGCGCCACCTGCCGGTTGTGGCGTGTCTCCCGCGCCAGGTAGACGGTTGCCATGCCGCCGCGCCCGAGCTCACGCTCGATCGTGTACCGTTCACCGAGCGACGCCTGGAGTTGCGCGGAGAGATCCGTCAAGCCGATATCCTGGAAGCAGCGGAGGGAAGATGGGCCGGTTTCACTATTGTCGCCAGTTGACCCATTGATGCTATGTGTGCCAGGGACGAGGCCAGAATCAACCACTAAGCTGTCGGCCGAGAGAGGCAGCGCAGGTGAGCGACATAGGAAAAGCCGAAACGCAGAGACGCGGAGAACGCAGAAACTTCAAGGGTTTTTCTCTGCGCCCTTTGCGCCTCTGCGTTTGCTTCTGAGGGACCCTACTCCTCCATCATGCCTCTCAGCGCGGCGAGGAGTCCCTCGGCGTCCTCTCTGCACGCCGCGCAATTCCGCACGTGGTTCATGAACTCGGGGAACCCGCGCTCCACGTCCTCACCGCGCAGGGCAGCATCGCAGTAGCGGTCGAACTCCTCAAATGCTGCTTCGCAGCCGGGATCGCGGCCGGTGTGGCCCAGCAATCCTTCGAGTGGGTCACGGCTCATACCCGCTCCTCCTGGCCTTCGCTTCGAGCGATTGCCTGCCTGAGCCTCGCGCGCGAGTCGTACAGGATCTTGTAGATCGCCCCCCGGGTACTGTCCAGTCGATCGGCAAGAACGTCGATCGGCACTTCTTCGAGCACGGCGGCTTGGAAGACCAGCCGTTGCCGGTCGGTCAGGTCGTCCCGGATGGCGCGCTTGAGGCACTCAAGCGTCTCGGCGTGCTCCAGTCGTGCCTGGGTCGGTGGCGCCGAGTCCACCA
>Ga0207712_10001954_pt1 | contig 13534 bp, 11 predicted proteins | sample KBSS44metaG_FD_184402 | JGI IMG/M metagenome (GOLD analysis project Ga0207712, IMG submission 184402) | Switchgrass rhizosphere microbial communities from Kellogg Biological Station, Michigan, USA - KBS S4-4 metaG (SPAdes) (version 2) | ecosystem: Host-associated > Plants > Roots > Rhizosphere... | reverse complement strand
GCGCATACGCGAACAACCATTCAGCGTCGTTCTGTTTGACGAGTTTGAAAAAGCACATCATTCGTTCTTCGACTTACTGTTGCAAACACTCGGCGATGGACGAATGACTGACGGCCGCGGACGCGTGGCAGACTTCACCAATTCAATCGTGGTGATGACTTCCAATCTTGGTGCGGCGAAGTTTCGACGTCGACGCGCAGGATTCGACGCCAGCGATCAGGGCCCGAGTGATTCTGATCGCGCGGCGCAGAGACACTTCATTCGAGCTGTTCGAGAGTTTTTGCGGCCTGAAATCTTCAATCGCATAGATCACATCGTCCCGTTTCTTCCGCTTGACCGCAAAACAGTTGAGCAGATTGCGGTACGAGAGCTGAAGCTGGTTGAGCAACGCGATGGATTGCAGCGCCGCGGGGTTGCGCTGCGTACTTCGCAGCAAGCGCTGGAAGTGTTGGCACGTCGCGGTTATGACGCGCATTACGGCGCCCGCCCGCTGAAACGTCTGATCGAACGTGAGCTGCTGCTGCCGCTCTCAGTCGAGCTCAACCGTCGGTCCGCAATTCTAGATGGGGCCAAGCGGACAACGCTGACTGCGAACGTGGACGTGAAGTCTGGGCATCTCGTGGTTGAGATAAGCGGAGAAAGTAAATCAACGCGTGACGATTTGAGTCTGGCGGCGAGAGTTGATCGTCTCGGTGAGCTGCGCCGTCGCATCGTACGGCTCGGACGAAGTTCAGCAGTTATTGAATTGCAAAACATGATTTGGCGACTGAGCGAGTTCGAGCGACGGATCAGGAAGGCAGCCCGTCGCGCGAAGTTGAAGGAGAAGGCCGTTCAGGTCAGGTTTACCCTCGTGAATCCGAAAGAGTCCGCAGTGCTGGCTTTACTGCCAGGCTATCGACGGAAGATGGCCACCCTCAGCGAGCTCGAATTGAAAAGCGCGAATGCTGAAGACGAAGCGCTGCTCATGTTGTATAGCGGTGAGACACTGCAGGTGCCAGCCGAGCAGGTTCACGTGATTCAGGAAATCGAAACGGGTTTACAAACGTTGCTGCGGCAACTACTCGATCTGCGGTTCGCACATCCGAATCGTGTAACGATGGCGATTTATAGCGAGAACAAAGACGCACTCTTTGAGCTGGCGCGTGCGTATTACAAAACCGCAGTTGGTATGCAAATGCAGGTGACGGTATTTCAGTTCACGTCGAACCTGCCGGACGAGTTGCTGGATGATCGTGGAAATCTAAAAAAGAGGGGTGAAGATGAGCAACCGAAGGTGTTTGATCTGTTCGGTCGAAAGGTAGTGCGCGCGGAAACGAACAAGCCGGTGGAGTTTCTCTCGCACAAGCCTGATGCGTGTAATGCAATTGTTTTCAGGTTGGACGGTGAGAGCGCTTTTGCGATGTGGGCGCTCGAGTACGGGCTACATAGTTTCGTGGAAGGCAAAACAACCAATCCCGTCTTTGTTCATACGAGTGATGTGGTGACAGAGTATCGGCCTCCGTCGTCTTTGGAACGGCGAGGTGCGGTCCAGGCGGCGAATGTGGGAGCGTGTCGACGTACATACAAGCGCGCCGAGATGTACGTGGAGGATCATTCCCTCGCGACGCGCCTGAACTGGCGTATGAATTTGCCGGCTGTGCTTGCCTACTTCCTGGACCAGCAACTGCAACGAGCAGCAGAAAAACTGATAGATGAGTGAACTGAGTTCTACTTCTTCTCTGTGCAAACTCTGTGTTCCTCTGTGTCTCTGTGGTTAACAGACTGATCATCACCACAGAGACACAGAGGGACACAGAGTTTGCACGGAGAAGAGAACTCATTAGGAATGAACGTTAGAGTTCCAATTTATGTTGAGGAGCGGAAGCCGGAGGTTGCGGGGCTCCAACACGTGCGTCCTGTAAGCCTGCGTCCGCTCTTCTTTCCACGCCCAATCGAACAAGACGTCAGTTTACAGCGCGCAACGGCCCGACTTACGAACGCATTGCGTGAAGAGTTAGGCCGGCTTGCACGCTTTGCGCGTCACGAGGAGCTGGCCGCCTATAGTTTCTATCCGTCACTCGACGAAATAATGCTGGAGTTTCCGGTTGAAGTTGCCAAAAAGCGATTCCAATTGCGTCATCTATTCGTAATCCTGTCAGCCTTCGATCGTCGTTTCGCATGGACTCCCAGCGTGCCCGAAGTTTGGGTTGAAGTCGCACGCGGAGAAACCATTCGCGACAGAGTCCAGGAAGCACTCACGGAACACTATCGTTTGCTCGAACGCCGCTTTGGCAGTGAAGTCATTCAGCCCGACATAAACACAGTTCACGGGAAAGCATGGATAACATCGATCGAGGTATCAATCGACATTCCGAGCTTGTACACGCCAACAGTGGAAACTTTCTTTGCTGCTATTGGTGAAGTGCAGGAAGTTGCCGGCGCGGCCGAATTAGCGCGTGTTGGTCGTTCGCTCAATTCGCTCTATCCGGACGATCTGGACCATGCGATCAACCGTGAAGCTGAAGTAGATGAGATCTCGACCCTTTTGAGCGATAGTGATCAGCGTCCGGTGCTGGTTATCGGAAAAAGACTCGTCGGAAAAACTGCGGTCATCCACGAGTTTGTTCGTCGTCGCATGGACCGGCGGAGAACATCGGAAGCAACGATGCCAAGCGTCGCCGATCTCGCCGGTGACGTCTGGCTGATCTCACCACAGCGACTGATATCGGGAATGTCTTATCTCGGCCAATGGGAAGGCCGTTTGCTGGCGATTCTCAAAGAGAGCCAGCGCAAACATCACACGTTGTATTTTGATGACGTGATTGGTTTGTTCTATGCGGGCCGTACGAGCTCTTCGCAGTTAAGTGTGGCTCAGGTACTCAAACCCTATCTCGAACGTCGCGACGTGCGCGTGATTGCGGAATCAACACCGGAAGCCTTTCGCGTGCTTCAGGAGCTCGATCGCAGCTTTGCGGATCTCTTCCAGGTGGTGCGAATCGAAGAGCCAAATGAAGCAAAGAATCTACACACATTGCTCGGCTCGCGGCGCACGCTGGAGCGACAGCACAATACGCGCTTTCACCCGGACGTCTTGCCCGCTGTGATCGATCTGACGCGGCGCTATGTTTCTGACGCGGCGTTTCCCGGGAAAGCGGCGCGTTTGCTTCAGTCGTTGGCCACAAAACACAAACTTGGCGAAGTGACGCGCATCGCAGCCCTCGAAGAGTTTTCTGCAAGAAGCGGTCTCAGCGTAAGTTTTCTCGACGATCGATCTGAGCTCGACTACGCTCAAATTATCGAAGCACTCAGTAGTGAAGTAATCGGTCAAAAGGCCGCCGTGACTGCGTGTGCCGATGCAGTGACGATCGCGAAAGCTCGATTGAATGACAGCATCCGGCCGATAGCTTCGTTCCTGTTCTTGGGACCAACAGGTGTCGGTAAGACGCAGTGTGCTAAAGCACTCGCGAATTATTTGTTTGGTGATCGCGAGCGCCTCATTCGCTTCGACATGAATGAGTTTGCGAGTTACTACTCGGTCGCACGACTCACCGGAACGCTCGATGCACCCCAAGGATTACTGACGAGCGCCGTGCGACGCGCCCCATTTGCGGTATTGCTGTTCGATGAAATCGAGAAAGCGCATCCGGCCGTTTTTGATCTCCTGCTTGGCGTGATGGGTGACGGACGACTGACAGACGCGCGTGGTCAACTGGTGGATTTCTCCAACACCATCATCATTCTGACTTCAAACCTTGGCGCCCGGGAAGCTGCGAGTGATGTCGGGTTTCGCCAGACTAACAGGAGTGATGCATCAGTCTATCGTCTGGCGGCCGAGAAATTCTTTAAGCCCGAGTTTTTCAACCGGCTCAGCCGCGTTGTGCCATTCGAGCGTTTGAGTCGCGAGGATGTGCGGCAGATTGCGAACCGGTTGATTGAAGATGTTTTCAATCGCGAGGGATTGGTCCGTCGCGGAGTGAAGCTCGTGGTTGAAACTGGCGCCCTGAATCTGCTGGTTGAAGCCGGGTATCATCCGCAGCTCGGTGCTCGTGCTCTCAAACGAACGCTTGAGCGTCAGGTAACGGCTCCGATTGCGGCGCGTCTCTCTGCGACTGCCGCCGATCAACCGTTGATTGTTTTTATAAACGACGATCAGGGAAGAATTAAAGTTGATGCTTGCACCTTAACTGTTGTTGAGAGTGACGTGCAGGGCCGGCGTCCGCTTTCAGACACCGCTGAGTTTCTCGATCGCATTGAGGATGTGCTGATTCGCGTCGAGGATCTGGCAGATCGTTTATTTCCAGCGGGTGAGATTTTGTTGGGCGATGCTCAATCGTCGATGGTGCAAATGCAGCGGGTTAATCTCCGACAGCAAATGCGACGAGTGTCGAGGATGCTCGATCGTGCGGATGAAAGACGCACCAAGCCAATCGACATCTCGAAACCCACCGGCAGTCGTCCAAGGCGAGCTGCCGGCAAGGGATATCAACGCCGGCTGGCGAAGGTTGCTTCGGTGAGCTTTGATAACCAGCTATTTGCTCACAATCTGCACCGGCTTCTCAGTGAACTACCCGCTCAAAGTGAGAACTTTGGCGATAACATCGCCGATTACCTCGTTGACTTACTAAACGAGACTTCTCTGCTGAACGCTCTGTCAACGATCGTCGATGGCAATCCCGGACAAACACTGATACGAGTGGCATCGCTGGATGCAACTGGGCGAACGGCGTGTTTACACTTGCGCGATCTTTACCGCACGTTGTTTGAGAAGGAATTCAACTGCAAAGTAATCAAGTCTGAAACAGATGCTGGCACACACGCACATATGCATGTCGCAACACTCCTGCTGGAAGGGCCGCTCGCAGCACTGCTGGCGCCACTCGAGGCAGGCACGCACCTGTTCGTTTCCAGCAGTCAAACTTACCAACCAGTTGTCGTAACGGTTGGTTCTGTGCGGGGGGACCAGTTTGAGATTCTGCCTCCAGTACTTCGCATTTATGCGGAACCGGAGGTCACCCTCGATCTTCGTACGCAGTTATTATCAATTGGCGACATGGGAAGCGCCGAGCTCCGCGCATTTATACTCGCTGCACTCCCAACCCCGAGCGAATTTAGACAGGATTAACAAAGATGTTTCAGGATTGACAGGATCTAATCTTGTCCATCTTGAGAAATCTTGTTAATCCTGTCTAACCGAAACGTATGCATCGATTTCCTGTTTTAGTGTGGGAAGACTTCACGGGTCGTTACTCGGCGCGTTTGATCGACGATGAGGAAGATCCGACGAATCCGCTGGCCGGCTTTGGTCGCACGGCGCGTGAAGCGTTGGCCCAGCTTAAGGAGTATCTCACCTGGTCTTTCGAGCATGAGCCGTGGCGCACCGCACCTGACTTTCTCGATCCGCAGCTCGTGGAATTCAGAGTCGAGGTGCGTCCCGAGTACATGCTTAAGGGTCGAGTGTACCCGTGCGATGAATCTTTTCCGCTCCGTGTCGCGTGTGTACATGGGCGCCAGCAGAGCGGAATGCTTGTGTGCGCGCTGCCGATGCTTGGTGCTCAGTTTTACTATTACGAAGCGAATGCATTGCGTGGCCTCGTGACGACCTACACCCAGGAGTGGTTGAAAAACTCAACTCCGCAACAACTCAGACGTTATCTGAGTCCCAAAAGTGTCCGCCTCGAGGAGCTTGCCGTAAGAGGTGGTAAGCCTTCCGCTGCGATGTTCACGCCACCTGATATACAACACCTCAAGCTGGTCGCGACTCCGCTCGGCTCAGACGAAATGCGCCGGATCTTTTCTCGCGCGTTTGGACGAGAGCGACTTGTTTCAGAGGTGGTCCAGTTACTGCAACGCGATCGAGCAAACCTGCTGCTGGTAGGTGAGTCAGGTGTCGGTAAGACGTCGATACTCGTCGATGCAGTGCGGATAGTCGAAAGAGAAGCGCGTTCAGGTGATGACAGGGCAGAGGCAAAGCTGCCCCGGTTTTGGACTTCAAGTGCTGCGCGACTCATTGCGGGCATGAAATACCTGGGCCAGTGGGAGGAGCGTTGCGAGCGGGTGATTGAAGAACTGGCGCGGATCGACGGATTGATTGCGTTCGAAGATCTCCTGGAGCTGGTCCACACCGGAGGAGCGACTACGAACAGCATTGCTTCATTTTTCCAGCCATTCCTCGAGCGAGATGAAATGCGAATCATCAGTGAAACAACACCTGCGGGCCTCGACGCTTGTCGTCGCCTGTTGCCGGGATTCGTTGATGCGTTTCGCTTACTGCGAGTTCCTGATTTCACGCAATCCGAAGCGCTCGAAGCCTTACACGGTTACTGCACAAATATCGAGCGTAACAGTCCGGCGCGTATGAAGAGCGATGATCGCAATCTCATCTATCGTCTCTTCCGGCGTTTTCTGCCCTACGAAGCTTTTCCGGGTAAGACGGTCAACTTCGCTACGAGGCTTTATGAACGCGCTAAGTCAGATCGCGCCACGGAGATTACAGGCGACGAGGTTATTCGCGCGTTTGTCAGGGCCACTGGACTGCCGGAACTGTTCTTACGCGACGAGGTGTCTCTGGAAGAGCGGGATCTACAAGCATTCTTTGAGCATGAAGTGATTGGCCAAACCGAGGCGTGTCGTGCTGCGACAAGTGCGGTGCTGACATTCAAGGCGGGATTGAATGATCCAGCGAGACCAATCAGCGTTTTGCTCTTCACTGGTCCAACAGGCGTGGGCAAGACCGAGCTTTCGCGTTCATTGGCCCGCTTTCTTTTCGGCGCGGCGGAAGACTCTGAGCGATTCGTAAGGCTGGATATGAGCGAATACTCTCTGCCGGGCAGCGCCGAACGTTTAATTGCCGGACCAGGGGGTGAGCCAAGTGAGTTTATCAATCAAATGCGCCGGCAACCTTTCGCCGTGGTCTTGTTTGACGAGATCGAAAAGGCGGATGAAGGTGTTTTTGATCTGTTGCTCAGTGTGTGTGACGAGGGACGTCTGACCGATCGATTTGGACGCACCACCTATTTTCAGAGCGCCGTCATAATCATGACTTCAAACCTCGGGGCGATCGCGTCGGAAACGCCGGGATTTGGAGCCGGTGAAATCGCCTCGTCGACTTATCACCGCGCTGCGCAAACCTTCTTTCGGCCTGAATTTTACAACCGCATCGACGCGGTTTTGAGTTTCAACGCACTCGACAAAGAGAACGTCCGCCGCATAGCGATCAAGGAACTAAACGCCCTCAATTCGCGCGAAGGAATGTTGAAGCGAAGCCTCAGACTCGTTTGGACCGAGCGCGTCGTAGACCACGTGGCGCAAACTGGATTTGACTCTCGCTTAGGCGCGCGTCCATTGCAGCGAGTCATCGAAAGGGAAATCGTCACACCCCTTGCGCTCCATCTCAACCGCGACCCGCAGCTGCGAGACACGCAGATCACGATCGATTTCGATGATGCGGCGGATCGGGTGATCGTAGTTTAACTGCCTTGTAGCTAAAGTTTTGAATATCGGTTCAACGCTGGGAGGATGTTTTGAAGCTGAAGAATTATCCGGTAATCACATCTCTTCTTTTGGTGTTTATGTTTGTTGGCTTGACCGGCTGCAATCGTGCCAATCGTGCGGCTCGTAGTCCGGAAACTGATGCATTGTTTCGCGCGGTCCATGCCGGCAGTCCCGATACGGTGAGAGCCGTGCTGAACTCGCCGAACGTAGACGTAAACGCAGTCGACGAGCATGGCAACACCCCCTTGATAGAAGCTGCTCGCTACGGACATGATCAGGTAGTTTCTGTCCTACTTCTGGCTCACGCAGATTCCACCATAAAGAATGATGAAGGTAAGACTGCGCTGATGTTAGCTGCTGAAGGTAGACATGATGAGACGGTAAGGGTCCTGACTCAGGCCGGAGTTGCGAAATAGCCTCGAGCTGCGCATGACCCACTCGTCAGGCTTTGCTCACGTGTGTTGTCGCCTGCTGCGCCACTTGCCGGCATAGGGCAGCACGAACAAGTACAAACCTGTGAACAGAAGCAGGAAGAGCGGTAACAGTGGCGAGTAGGTCACTAAGGCGGGCGGCTGCTTCCCTTGTCCCACGGACAAGACGATGATGTTGGCGATAACAGTCACTGTAAAGGCGATCGACATCCAGCGGTGGACCTGTCTAATCCATTTGTTCCAGTTCATTTAGACCTCCTCAACTCACGGTTTTTCAATACCGAACAACTTTGCGTACTCCGCGTTCAATCGTTGCCAGCCCTCGAACTTCATCACGTCTGGTCCAACGATGCGCCCAATGGGCTGACCGGCGAGAAGTCGATCAAGCACATCGAAGCAGATGTGCCACCCGGCGGCGCCCATTGAAATGAAGCGGCGATCGATGTTGGTCCACAACGTCAGGCGTGTGCCACCGTCAGTAGCTTCGAGCTCCCAACGCATATCGAAGCCGCCCCAGTTGTACTCAAGCACCCTCGGCGCGTCTGCTCGCGTCACGGTTGTTTCAGTAACGTGCGGCCCTGGCGCTCCCACGGTGGTGAGCTTCACCGTGGCGCCGGCCGTTCCCAGGTTTCCGTCGGCGTCGAAGGGGGCCCACTCGCGCAGATGGTCCGGATCGGTTAACGCTTCCCAGACTTTTGCAGGCGGGTGGCGCAGTTCTCTAACGAGAATGAGCGTCCAGTTGTCTCCGTCCTTTCGCACTTCTGCGCCGCCGGCCGAACCCGGTGTGTATTGCTCGCGATCGGTCATCGTTTTTTCTTTGTCGTCCTTTTCGTTGGTGTTGATTGGGCCGTGCTGTCGAGGTGGCGTTCGAGAGCATCGACGTGAGTGGACCAGAGTTGACGGAAGGGCGCTAGCCACTGATCGATCTCCTGAAGCTGTTCGGCTTTCAGCCGGTAGACGCGGCGCTGTGCGTCGACCGTGGCTTCCACGACGCCCGCCTCACGCAGCACGCGCAGATGTTTTGAGACAGTCGGCTGCGACATACTAAGTTGACGCTCGATATCTCCGACTGTTTGTTCCGACGAAACCAGGAGACTCAATATCGCGCGGCGGTTCGGCTCCGCAATGATCTCGAATACAGACGCCACGTGTCCTAATATGCCTCAAAAGGCATATACGAGTCAAGGAATATACAGGAAGGCGCAAACAAAAAGGCGGGACCGGTAATCCGATCCCGCCCTTCGACGTTCAAGCTACTCAGCGTTGTTAGTAACCTCGGTATCCGTCACTGTAACCATTCACAAAACCCTGTCGGAAGTACTGCTGGTACAGCGCTCTGTTACCGAAACGTGAATTGTAGTCGGTGTTCGCGTTGCGATAGTCTTCTTCGTCGCGATACTCGAAGCGTTCACCTCTCGAACGGTCCTTACGTCCTTCCTTGATGCCTTCGTTGTAGCCTGCATTCAAAGCAGTCTGGCGAAGTTGGAAAGAACCACCGTATCCATAGCGGTCGTCATAACGACCATCATCACGATAATCACGATTGCGACGTCGTTGCTCACGTTCATACTCGCGTTGACGCCTAATCTGTTCTCGTTGCCAGTTCGGATCCTGCCACTGGCCCTTGGCCTCAGAACTCGAAATCATTCCGATACCCAGGAGGAGAGATAAACCAAATACAACTCCGAGCACTTTTTTCGTTAGCAAACTAGTTTTCATAACGTTCTCCTTTTGCCGTGACCTCTTGCCAGTCCTTTAGCAATCACGATGCCGCAAGCCGGATCGAGCCCGGAACATGGTCCAGGTGTGAAATTTCGGTCGAATTTAGTTGCAGGTTTATTACGATCGCTAGCTTATTGAGGCAAGACTGACGATTTCGTTAGCGAATACACGAGATCGAAGAAGATTGCAGTCACCAATGCGAACGCCGCTGAATGCAACGTTAGCGGACGCTGGTACAAACGGTGCGGCAGTGACAACTTTTTACAATTAGGGTACGAACCAGTGGCAACTTTTCTGTAGAATCCGGGTATGCTCTCGCTCAGTGCGTTCCGGGATGCAATCCGCAAACTATCGCTGCGAAAAAAGCTGACGATACTGATCTCAGTAGGCGTGTTGCTTCCGATCATCGTGTTGACTTATTTGCAGTATCGATCGCTCGCAGAGCTCCAGACCAAAACCAAAGGCGCATTCAAAGACAATCTTCGACAGGGATTACCCTTTGTAGAACAGCAAATGAAACAACGGCTGGAGGAAATCGCAGCTAAAACCTTGAAGCCGATCGGCAGCCTGCACCTTTCCTCGCAAGGAGCCAAAGACGGCGCCGCAGAAGAGTTAGATAAATATCTCGCCGGGGTAAAGCGTTCCCATCCTGAGATCGAAGAGATTTTTGTGTTTGGCTACCCGGGCGCTCAGCAAAAAATAAAGCCTGACGCTCTGTTTCTGTATGACAAAGCGCGGATGGCCCAGAGTTTTGTTGATAGTGATCGCAAGTATTTATTTGTACCGGGCATGCATGACGGAGCCTATCTGTTTTATCCGTTGCCGGATCAGGGCGGTGTTGCGGGTGTGTTTTTGAGCAAAGGTTTTGTCAGCGATTACTTGCTGGCGGGCAGCATAAATAACGTCTCGAAGATATATCACGGGAACACTGCTGTTGCATCGGCCCTCGTGATTACCATTAGCGACGAGAACGGCGAGATGCTTTTCTCAAACGCGGTGGGCCAAAACGAATACTTTCTCGAGAGCAACTTTGATCGTCCGTTCTCCAATTGGAAAGCAAGAGTCGGCCTGAAGAATACAAATGTCGATGAGCTGGCGCGCAACAGTTTTCTGCATAGCGCCGGTGCAACTGTCCTGGTGCTAATCTTTTTATTATTCGGTATGGCCTTGACCATACGAGCTACCGACCGTGAAGCGCGTCTTGCCGAAGCGAAATCAAACTTCGTCTCAAATGTCTCGCATGAGCTAAAGACGCCGCTCTCGTTACTCACCCTCTTTTCTGAAATCCTCGAACTTGGTCGCGTTAACAGTGAAGAGAAGAAGACGGAGTATTACCGGATCATCCGGCACGAGAGCCTGCGTTTGAACAAGATGATCGACAACATCCTCGACTTCTCCAAAATCGAGGCCGGACGGAAGACGTATGTTTTTGCTGAAGGTGATATGGCGGAAGTGATTGAGCACGTGCTTGCGAGCTATCGCTATCAGATCAGCAATTCCGGCTTTGACGTTCAAACAAACATACAACCTGATCTGCCGCCGGTCTCAATTGATCGCTATGCTATGGAGCAGGCGATCTCAAATCTGCTGGATAATGCGATTAAATATTCACGCGACGTGAAACGGCTTTCGATCACAACGGAACGGCGCGGATCTGATCTGTCGATTGAAATAGTAGATCGAGGCATTGGAATTCCGCGTGCTGAACAGGCAAAGGTTTTCGAGAAGTTTTACCGTGTGGGCAACGGTCTGGTCCATGACGTTAAAGGCAGCGGTCTCGGATTGTCTTTGGTGAAGCACATTGTCGAAGCTCATAACGGAACCATATCGGTCGAGAGTGAAGTCGGGAAGGGAAGTCGTTTTACGATCCTGCTCCCGCTGATAGGAGAAACATAAGTTGGCCAAAGTCCTGATCATCGAAGACGAACCCAACATGGTTCTCGGGCTAAAAGATAGCTGTGAGTATGAGGGCTACGAGGTCGCGGTGGCGCGCAATGGTAAGGAAGGTTTAGAGAAAGCCACGACTGAGAAACCTGACATCATTCTGCTCGACGTGATGCTGCCTTTAATGAGCGGAATCGATGTGTGCCGCACTTTGCGCACTCGCGGGATCGAGACTCCGATTTTGATGCTGACCGCCCGGAGCCAGGAAATCGACAAGGTGATCGGACTGGAAGTCGGCGCAGATGATTACGTGACGAAACCATTTAGCATCAAGGAGCTGCTCGCGCGCATCAGGGCGCATTTGCGCAGGGCTTCAAAACAAATCGTCGATATCGAGAATTTTTCCTTTGGCGACGTGGAGCTGAATTTTAAGAAATACGCAGCGCGCAAAGGCGGGCAGGCTTTAGAGCTTTCAGCACGCGAGTTTGAGATCTTGCGCTACCTGATCCGGCGTCGAGGAGAAATCGTCACACGCGATCAACTGCTCGACGAAGTTTGGGGTTATCGCAGCACTCCAGTTACGCGCACGGTTGATAACCACATCGCCAGGCTGCGTCAAAAGATCGAACAAGACCCGTCAGAACCCCAGCACATTATTACCGTCCACCGGATCGGCTACCGCTTTGTCGAGTAACCCACCTCTTCCTTGGTACAACTTTTTACAATCTCGTTACAGTCTGTGGAGACTTGGAAGTTCAAAGCCTATAGGCTCTTGTTAAGGAGAATTTCCAATTGAAAGACAACGCTTTGTTAACCAGCGCGTCTCTGCTCTCGATCCTTTTCCTTACGTTTCACCTGGCGGACGACATCGTCCGCGGCTATGAAAAGGGAGGGCTCTCAAACCTTATTGCTGTGCCCATCGTTGTCCTTTGGCTGTACGGAACGTTGGTGCTTACCGGAAGGCGATCGGGATTCATCATCAATCTACTTCTGTCGCTCTTTGCTTTGGTCGTTCCCCTCATCCACATGCAGGGAAAGGGGGTCGGCCTCGCCAGCCGGGTCGCCGGTTCCAGCGGAGCATTTTTCTTCGTGTGGACGCTGCTCGCAATCAGCGTGACCGCGCTCTTCTCGATCGTCCTTTCGGTGCGCGGACTATGGCGTTTGCCATGGCGACGGACGCGTGAGTCAAACTAGATGCTTAGTGCGCCACGGAACCCGCGAGCGGAGTAGTAAGAGTCGGCGCCGTTGTGATAAAGGAAGACCTGGTTGTAGCGGCGATCGCAGAAGAGGGCGCCGCCGAGTTTTCTAATGTCAGAAGGTGTCTTCACCCAGCTCGATGTTTTCAGATCGAAATTTCCGAGTTTCTGGAGCTCCCGATATTGTTCTTCCGTTAACAACTCAACACCCATGGCGGTAGCCATATCAACGGCGCTGTTTTTGGGTTTATTTTCTTTTCTTGCCTCAAGCGCTTCACGATCGTAACAAACACTTCGGCGATCTTTAGGACTCTCGACTGAACAATCATAAAAAACGTATTCACCCGTCTTCTTATCAAACCCGACGACATCCGGTTCACCGCCAGTTCGCTCCATTTCATTGAGTGACCAAAGCTTTTCAGGATTTTCTTCCAGCTTTGCTTTTACTTTGGTCCATTCAAGACCTTTGTGGCGGCCCATGTTTTTCTCAAAGCGGGTTTTTAATGCTGTAAGAAGTTCTTCACGTTGTTGGGCTGACAACTCCTTTTTGGTGCTTTTATTTTTGCTCATACTTTATATTACCTCTGAGTCCGCGAAGCGGACGATAGCATAAAGCCTGGGGCGCGAGCCCCAGGATCACGAATCAAAAAGTATATTAAAGCCCGCGAAGCGGCCGACAGCTCGAATTGGCCCACGCTGTCGCCCGTTTCACGGGCTCGATTGCTTGTGGGTCTTCGTTCCTGGGGCTGGCGCCCCAGGCTTTATGCTGCCGCTCGCTTCGCGAGCTTTATGCTAACGATCCCGCTTCGCGAGCTTTATGCTAACGATCTC
>Ga0207712_10001944_pt1 | contig 13567 bp, 12 predicted proteins | sample KBSS44metaG_FD_184402 | JGI IMG/M metagenome (GOLD analysis project Ga0207712, IMG submission 184402) | Switchgrass rhizosphere microbial communities from Kellogg Biological Station, Michigan, USA - KBS S4-4 metaG (SPAdes) (version 2) | ecosystem: Host-associated > Plants > Roots > Rhizosphere... | reverse complement strand
TATATACCTCCATATAAAAACCTGGGTGCAATTTTTATCAAAGCTTATAAAATTGCAATGGGAGAAACAGAACCTGATTTAGCTAATAGCGGTACTACTCAATTATCCGGAACAACTAGTAATCGTTAACGAATATCTAAGTTCCTGATAGCCGGTAACACCTTTCCTTTTCTTCTTTTTACATTTGTTGTTTAGAAAAAATGGCCAAACTCATCAATAAAAAATTTTTCGACTTTGATCTTTTAAAGAGAGTAATGCGGTTTGCAGCACCGTATAAAAAAAGATTCTATTGGTCAATAGCGTTAGCGATCATACTGGCAGTTTTTACTCCTGTTCGTCCTATACTTATTCAAATTACTGTGGACAGGTTTATTTCAGGAGGCATATGGAAATGGGTGCTGATCATTACAATCATTCAAATTGCATTTCTTTTTCTTGAAAGTGGTTTACGTTTTTATTTTTCATATATCACTGCATGGCTAGGACAGAATGTAGTAAAAGATTTAAGGGTGAAAGTGTATAAAAAAATTCTTTCATTGAATCTTTCACAGTTTGATAAAACACCGATCGGCACTTTAACAACCAGGACTGTTGATGATATAGAAAGGATCAATGATGTGTTTGCTGATGGATTTATCCCAATAATTGCCGATCTGCTTTCTATTATTTGTGTGTTAGGATATATGTTCTGGGCTGATTGGAGGCTGACATTGATAGCACTAGTGCCATTTCCAATTTTATTGCTGGCTACTTATTATTTTAAGGAAAGTGTAAGCAAATCATTTCATCGCGTAAGAAATGCTGTTGCACAACTAAATGCTTTTGTGCAGGAACATATTACCGGTATGCAGATTGTGCAGGCATTCGCAGCAGAAGATAGGGAGTTTGAAAAATTTAAAAACATAAATAAGGAGCATCGCAATGCAAACATTCATGCTATCTGGGCGTATTCTATTTTCTTCCCCATTGTAGAAATTGTATTAGCAATGTCCATTGGCTTAATCGTATGGTGGACCTCACATACGGCATTGAATCTTCAGCAAAGCCAGCAAGGAACATTGATGGCCTTTATTCTTTGTTTGAATTTGATCTTCCGTCCCCTAAGAGTGATCGCAGATAAATTCAATGTATTGCAAATGGGAATGGTGGCAAGTGAAAGAGTTTTTAAAGTGCTGGATAATAATGATCATTTACAACCTTCACCTGTTGATGCATACAAGCCTGCACACATCAAAGGAAAAATAGGATTTGAAAACGTAGTGTTTGGTTATACTCCTGAAAACCCTGTTTTAAAAAATGTTTCTTTCAACGTTAATCCGGGACAGACAGTAGCTATAGTTGGTCATACCGGTAGTGGTAAAACAACGATCATCAGTTTGCTTAATCGTCTTTATCATATCCAGAGCGGTGAAATAAAAATTGATGATATGAACATTGAAAAATATGATACAGACACGTTACGCAAAAGTATAGGTGTGGTATTGCAAGACGTTTTTCTTTTTTCGGGTTCTATTATTGACAATATAACATTACGCAACACTGATATACCAAAAGAAAAAGTGATCGAAGCAGCAAAACTTATTGGTATGCATGATTTCATCATGATGTTGCCTGGTAATTATGATTTTAATGTGATGGAAAGAGGCGCGACACTTTCTTTAGGTCAACGGCAATTACTTTCTTTTATCAGGGCTTTGCTTTATAATCCTTCTATACTTATTTTGGATGAAGCTACATCGTCAGTCGATACTGAAAGTGAGATGTTGATCCAGCATGCCATTGATAAATTGATTACAGGCAGGACTTCGATTGTTATTGCACACCGGTTGTCTACTATTCGCAAGGCAGATAAAATAATCGTTTTGGATAAAGGTGAAGTAAAAGAGATCGGATCTCATGAAGAGTTGATTTCAAGAGAAGGTTATTATCAGAAATTGTATCAGTTGCAATTTGAGAAACATAAATCTGTGGCATAAATTCTAACTGGTCAATTGAACATAATGAGGTGAGAAGCAAAGGCTTTAAGTTGCTTTTGACGGTCAAGAAATTTCACTTTAAGAATGTTTCGAAATCCATCTTGTTTTTTTATTCAGGCCTCTTCAATTTCAAGGTTTTTTACACCTGCCCCCTTATCTTTGCGCCAAATTTCGGAATGGGTATGCCTTCTAGACTAATGAAATCCTTTACTGTAGCGGTTTTCAGCATATTTTCACTGCTTATTTCTGTGCCTTCTTTCGCCAACGGTGGCGACGGAGAAAATGGGGGAAAAAAGAAGAAAGCTTTTGATGCACAGGAGATAATTTTCGGCCACGTTTTAGATGGTCACGACTTTCATTTTTTTGATATCACTCATTCGGACGGTACTAAAACACCTGTTGGTATTCCTCTTCCGGTTATTCTTTATTCTCCACAAAGAGGGCTTGATGTTTTCATGTCATCAAAATTCCATCATGGAGAACACGAATATGCAGGTTATCGTTTACTTAACACTGAATACCTGGAAAAGCTGAAAGAGCAAGGACACGATCTTAAAAAAGAAGGGTTATCTGCAGGAAAAATTATTGCAGTTGACGAGAATGATAACCTGGATAAATCAGTAAAGTTCTATGATGTTTCTCTTACCCGTAATGTGGTGCAAATGATCCTGGCACTAGCGTTGTTAGTTTGGATCATGATCACAATTGCAAAAAGATATCAAAAAGGATTTGGTGTGAAGACTGCCCCGACAGGAATGCAAAATCTTATTGAACCCATCATCACTTTCGTTCGTGATGACGTGGCAAAACCAAATCTTGGAGCAAAATGGGAAAAGTATCTTCCTTTCCTGTTAACATTATTTTTCTTTATTCTTATAAATAATATTATTGGATTAATACCGGGTACAGCAAACGTAACAGGCAACATTGCTTTCACTTTTGTTCTCGGTATCATTTCATTTATTGTCATCCTTGCAAGTTCGAAAAAGCATTATTGGGGCCATATCTTCAATCCACCGGGCATGCCACTGTGGGTTAAGTTTATTCTCGTACCGGTTGAGTTTGTAAGTGTGTTTGTAAAGCCAATGGCTCTCATCATCCGTCTTTTTGCAAACATGGTGGCGGGACATATTATTATTATATGTCTTATTTCACTCATCTTTATTTTTTCAGCAATGAGTAAGGGTGTTGGTATTGCCAGTGCACCTTTAGCAGTTGCGTTCACAATATTTATTTATTTCATTGAAATATTAGTAGCATTTCTTCAGGCATACATCTTTGCAATGTTGACAGCAGTATTTGTTGGCCAGGCATTCGAAGGTGAGCATCATGATGAAGCACATGCTGCGCATTAAGATTTTTTATAACCAAATAAATCAACAATTATGGATTTAATGATGGTATTGTTGAGCGATGTCGCAAATTCAAATGCTGGTGGTGCTATTGGTGCAGGTCTTGCAGCAATGGGTGCCGGTATTGGTGTGGGCCAGATCGGTAAAGGAGCTGTTGAAGCTATTGCCCGTCAACCAGAAGCATTGAACGACATTCGTGCTAACATGATCCTGACCGCAGCGCTTGTAGAAGGTGCCGCTCTCTTTGCGATCATCGTAGGCTTGCTCGCCGTTCTTTAATGAACAACGACTGCATCCAAAGCACAGGGCGGAGGATGCAGTTATTTACCCCAAATCCGCCTCTGGCGGAGCTTCGGGAGAGCTCTTTAAAATTGAAGTGTGATGAGGTAACAAGCAATAGTATTCTATTATGCTTTTGTTGCGTCGCACTCTTGTACTGCATCAATTCTATTCAACAAATACATTGAAGCAGCTACAAAAAACAATTCTGACTTTTGATTTTTAACTTTTGAACTTTTTACAATGGATCTTCTCACCCCCCCGTTTGGATTAATAATATGGACAACACTTGCATTCCTTGTTGTGTTTTTCATTTTGAAAAAATATGCATGGCCTGCGATCACCAAAGGTTTGAAAGACCGTGAAACATCTATTGCCGATTCATTGTCAACTGCTGAAAGGATAAAAGCAGAAATGGCACAGATGAAAAGTGAGCATGAGGCTTTGCTTGTTCAGGCCCGTGAAGAAAGAGCCCAGATGCTCAAAGAAGCAAGAGAAACAAAAGAAAAGATCATTAGCGAATCAAAAGAAGCTGCAAAAGCTGAAGGATCAAAGATCATTGCTGAAGCACTGGCAGCAATTGAAGCACAGAAGATGGGTGCTATTACAGATGTAAAAAACCAGGTTGGTAAAATGGTGATCGAAGTTTCTGAAAAAATATTAAGAAGGGAATTAGAAAATAAAGAAGCACAGGAAGCCTATATCAAGGGACTTGTGAATGAAATAAAATTAAATTAAAGGAAGCTACGAGTCACTAGCCGCGAGCTACGAGCCATCAGGTTCATGCTCAAAGCCCGAAGCTCATAGCTCAAAGCTGACAAAGAATGTCCAACGTACGAATAGCAACACGGTATGCCAAATCACTGCTCGGACTGGCTATAGAAAGAAACGAGCTGGAGAAAGCATTTGCAGACATGCAATGGTTGCAATCAGTATGCAAAAGCAACCCCGATTTTGTAAATATGCTCCGCAGCCCGGTAATTAAAGCTGATGCAAAAGGAAAGATTGTAACTGCGGTTGCAAAGGATAGCATAGGAAAGTTAACCGGTGAGTTTATACGTTTATTAATTACTAAGGGAAGAGAAGGAGCATTGCCGGAAATAAGCACTGAGTTTATAAAACAGTATAAGGAGTATAAAAATATCCAAATAGTAAAAGTGACAACTGCGGTCCCGATAAGTGACGAATTGAAAGAAGGGATCATTCGGTTTATTAAATCCACTACTGAAATACAAAATTTAGAACTGGAAACTATAGTAGATAAAAGTATCATTGGCGGAATTATAATGCAGGCTGGCGACAAATTGGTTGATGCCAGTGTATCATACGATTTTAAGCAAATAGGAAAACTGTTTGAGAATAATGATTTCATTTATAAGGTAAGATAGAGCGATGATTTACGAGATTGAAAAGGATTGTGAGGAAAAGATGATCAGAAATACAGAACGATGAAGAGTGCGACGCAACGGAAGATTGATAGTAGTAATGCAGCTTGGCTAAAAAAAATTAAAAATGATAAACGAGATTATATGATAAAGATGAAACCGGAAGAAATAAGTGCGATACTGCGAGAGCAGTTAAGCAATTTTAGCTCCGCCGCAGAACTTGAAGAAGTTGGATCTGTGTTACAGGTGGGTGATGGAATTGCCCTTGTATATGGACTGGGCAATGTTGGTTTTGGTGAACTGGTAGAATTTGAAAACGGCGTTCGTGCAATTGCCCTTAACCTTGAAGAGGATAATGTGGGTGTGGTATTGATGGGAGAAACTGGGGGAATAAGTGAAGGTTCAAGAGTTCGCCGCACCGGGCAGATCGCTTCTATTAAAGTTGGCGAAGGAATGGTTGGCCGCGTAGTAAACACATTAGGTGAGCCAATAGATGGAAAAGGACCAATCACCGGCGAACGTTATGAAATGCCGCTCGAGAGAAAAGCGCCGGGTGTAATTTTCCGTGAGCCGGTTAAAGAACCTTTGCAAACAGGTATCAAAGCAATTGATGCGATGATCCCCATCGGTCGCGGTCAACGTGAGTTGGTGATTGGTGACCGTCAAACTGGTAAGACAGCAATTTGTGTTGATACAATTATTAACCAGAAAGAATTTTACGCAGCAGGCAAACCTGTTTATTGTATTTATGTAGCGATTGGTCAGAAGGCATCCACCATTGCAGGTGTGATGCAGACTTTGCATGATGCCGGTGCGATGCAATACACTATTATTGTTGCAGCTTCTGCAAGTGATCCTGCTCCATTGCAATTCTATGCTCCGTTTGCCGGTGCAGCTATCGGAGAATTTTTCCGTGATACTGGTCGCCCCGCCCTGATCATTTATGATGACCTTTCAAAACAAGCTGTTGCTTATCGCGAAGTATCATTGCTGCTTCGTCGTCCTCCGGGCCGTGAGGCTTATCCTGGTGATGTATTCTATTTGCATAGCCGTTTATTGGAAAGAGCTGCAAAAGTTATCAGTGATGATAATGTTGCAAAGAACATGAACGATGTTCCTGACACAATCAAACATTTAGTGAAAGGAGGTGGTTCATTAACTGCGTTGCCAATCATCGAAACTCAAGCCGGTGACGTATCTGCTTACATTCCTACGAATGTGATTTCAATTACTGACGGACAAATATTTTTGGAAACAAACTTGTTCAACTCCGGTATCCGTCCTGCGATCAACGTTGGTATTTCAGTAAGTCGTGTGGGTGGTAATGCACAGATCAAGTCAATGAAGAAAGTTGCAGGTACTTTGAAGCTTGACCAGGCGCTGTATCGCGAGATGGAAGCGTTCTCAAAATTTGGTGGTGATCTTGATGCTGCAACTAAAAACGTTTTGGATAAAGGTGCCCGTAACGTAGAAATTCTGAAACAACCACAGTACACTCCATTTGCTGTAGAAAAGCAGGTTGCTATTATTTACCTGGGTACAAATGGGTTGATTAGAGATGTACCTGTGAACAAAGTGAGAGAATTTGAAGATCATTTCCTGATGGAAATGGAAAATAAGCTGCCTGAAGTATTGGGTGAATTCAAAAAAGGTAATTTGCCTGAAGATGGAATTAAGAAAATGGTGGAGATGGCAAAACAATTAATACCTCAGTATAAGAAGTAATATCTTTTTCTTCCTAAGCAAAGGCAACCTGGACCGGGTTGCCTTTTTTGTTTAAAATAAATTTGGTTTATGTTATAAACTACTTTATATTTGTTGTCCTAAAGCGAAAAGACCATGAGACCAATCGCCAAAACCTTATTCTTTATTCTGTTTCTTGCAATCACTAATTTACTTTCGGCACAAACAACGATTACAGGAAAAGTAACAGATAAAAAAAACCCTCTTATCGGTGTCAGCATTACTTTAAAAGACACTTATGATGGTGCTACTTCTGATTCAAGCGGCAAATTTTCTTTCAAGACTTCTGAGAAAGGTGAATTTATATTAACTGCAACTTCTGTTGGCTACAGACATTTTGAGCAAACAATAAAATTGGAAGGAAAAGGAATATTGACAATTGATATTGTACTGAAAGAAGAAGTAACTGAATTGTCAGCCGTTGTTCTCAGTGCCGGAACTTTTGAAGCAAGCGACAGGAAAAGAGCAGCAGCTGTTTTGAATCCAATAGACATAGTAACTACAGCAAGTGCAGAGGGAGATCTAACAGGTGCATTAAAAACTTTGCCTGGTGCCCAACAGGTAGGAGAGAGTGAAGGATTATTTGTTCGCGGAGGCACAGCGGCAGAAACAAAAATCTTTATTGATGGCACTTTGGTAAATAATTTTTTTCATAGCAATTCTCCCAACATTGCATCTAGAGGAAGATTCTCACCATTTCTTTTTAAAGGGACAGTTTTCAGCACAGGAGGCTATTCAGCTTTATATGGGCAAGCTTTATCATCTGCCTTAATTCTGGAATCTATTGATCTGCCCGACAGAACTTCGGCAAGTCTTGGCGTATCAATTATTGGAGTTAACGGCGGATACCAGGCATTATCAAAAAACAAAAAATCTTCCTGGGGTGGAGCTTACAGCTATACAAATCTTGCACCTGCTTTTGCTATTATCAAACAAAAACAGGATTATTCGGAGATTCCCGTGTTTCATGATGGCGATATCAATTTCAGGATCAAAACCTCCGCAACAGGGATGTTGAAATATTACGGATACTTCAGTAAAAGCAATCTTGATTTTACTGAAAAGAGTATTGACTCACTCGGTTATTTAGATCGGTTTGGTGTTTCTAATTTTAATACATTTCATAATTTATCATGGAAAGAAAAATTAGGTAAAAGATGGAAGATGTATGCAGGTATTTCATATACATTTAACCAGGATGATATAAAAGCAGGAATGAAAGATGCGAATAAAAATGAAGTGATATTGTCAGGCCTGGAATTCAAAACATTTGATCTTGACCTTACTTCGAATTATTTCAATGGCAAATTAATATTTGAAAGAAGATTGAAGGGAATATCAGTGATCCGTTTTGGCGGTGAATATAATTATAGTGACGAAAAATCTGATTATACTATTTACAATGGGCAAAAATTTCCGGCAAGATTAAAAGCAAATGTTAAATCAGTTTTTGCAGAAAGCGATATTTATATAACCAATAATCTTGCTGCGAAAATTGGAACACGGCTCGAACAATCATCCCTTATTGATAAAACCAATATTGCTCCGCGTTTTTCTTTGGCCTACAAATTAAGTAAGCAGGCACAAGCATCGTTGGCGTATGGAGTATTTTATCAAACTCCTGAAAGCCGGTATTTGCCAACAGCCGCCAGTAATCTTGTATTTATGAAAGCGACCCATTACATTGCCCAATACATGAAAGTGACAAGTGTAAGAACTTTCCGTGCAGAAATTTTTTATAAAAAATATGATAACCTTATTAAAACAGGACTTGTAAGCGGAAGAGACCTGGCAATAAATAACAACGGCTTTGGCGATGCGAAAGGATTTGAATTTTTTTGGAGAGATAAGAAAACAATTAAGAATGTTGACTTTTGGATATCTTATTCATTTCTTGACACAAAAAGAGATTTTATGAATTTCCCATATGCGACAACGCCAAATTTTGCTGCGAAGCATACTGCTTCTATAGTAATGAAAAAATTTGTGCAGGCATGGAAAATGCAATTCAATGGCGCCTATAATTATGCAAGCAGTCGTCCCTATTATAATATAAGGTTTGACGGAAGCAAATATTATTTTGCCGATATGGGTAAGGTGCAGGACTATCACAATTTTAGTGTTGCCTTTAATTATTTACCAAGTATAGGTAAAGAGAATGCGAAGAACTTTTCGGTTTATGTTCTTTCAATCAGCAATGCGTTTGGTATAAAGCAGGTGTACGGATACGAGTATTCTTATAATGGATTAAGAAAAGAACAAATTGTTCCTCCCTCAAGAATTTTTGTTTATATCGGAGCCTTTTTCAGCTTTGGTATTGATAGATCACAACAAACAGTAGACCGATTATTTTAATATTATTTCAAAAACTTAAAACGATAAACAATGAAAAAGACAATTTTTATTTTATCCGCAATACTTGTTGCAAATATTTCTTTTGGACAAATGCCGGATAAATTTGTAAAAGCCATGGAGTCTAAAATTGCATTAATTGATTCAACACACACTGCTGAAGGTTACACAGATCTTGCGAATGCTTTTGAACGAATTGCTGATGCAGAAAAAAATCAATGGCTCGCATATTATTATGCTGCTTATTGCAATGCAAGTGCGGGCACTATAGCCGGAGCCGGTGGCGATATGATGGCTGCGAAAGCTGACAAAACAGATCCTTATGCAGATAAGGCTGATAAGCAAATAAAAAAAGCAGAAGAACTGGCGAAAAACAATTCAGAAATATTTATTGTAAAGAAAATGATCGCCACATTGCGTATGCTTGGAGATCCTATGAATCGCTATATGACTTATGGACCGGAAGCACAAGCTATGCTTGATGAAGCAAAAAAATTAAATCCTGATAATCCAAGAGTTTATATACTTGAAGGCCAGGATAAATTTTACACTCCTGAACAATTTGGTGGAAATAAAGAAGAAGCAAAAGTGTTGTTTGAAAAAGCTCAAAAGCTTTACGATACATTTAAGCCGGAAACAAGTATTCATCCTAATTGGGGAAAGAGCCAGGTCGCTTATTTCTTATCTCAGTATAAATAGTTGTTTAAATAATTAAATGCCCTGTTATAAAAACAGGGCATTTGGTTTTTCATTTTATAATTGATCATTATGGAAGACAACCAAAAATTTTCTGCCGAGCAAAGTTTGCATCTTATTCAGTCAATGATTGAAAAGGCGAAACAGGATGTGGCAAACAATTCATTTTATCTTTTGCTTTGGGGCTGGCTGATTTTCATCACCGCTCTTTTGAATTTCGGACTAATGAGGTTTACAAATCTTGAGCGGCCTTATCTTGTATGGAATCTGGTGTGGATCGGAGCAATTGCCAGTATTATTAAAGGAATAAAGGAGTCTAAGAAAATTGCAGTAAAAACCTATCTAGGGGAAACAATGAAGTTTTTTGGCATCAGCCAGGGTATTCTTTATTTCGGGCTCGCCTTTTTTTTCGGTAAGTATGATTTGTGGCATATTTCGTTTCCGTTGTATATACTTGTATATGCAGCTACTTGCTTTTTTATGGGGGCATTAATGCAATTCCCTCTTTTAAAATGGACAGGACTTTTATGTTTACCCATTATGGTAATTGCGGTTTTCGTAGCGTTTGAATGGCAATTGTTGCTTTTGGCATTAGCCATTTTAATATCATATATTATTCCGGGTCATGTACTATATATGAAAGAAAAAATCCAAAACAAATAAGTTTATGGAACAGGAAAAAAAATTAACCGAACAGGAAAGCCTGCACCTGATCACTATGATGATCAACAAGGCAAAAGAATCTTACCATGATAAGGGTATTGGCGCCATTATGTGGGGAGCTGTTATTGCTATATGTTCTTTAGTGAGATTATCGGAAGTTCAGTTTGATTATAGACTTCCTTTTGATATTTATTTGCTGACACTTGTTGCTATCATTCCCCAAATATTTATTTCTATTAAAGAAAAAAGGGAACGAAAAGTAACATCATATGATGATGCATACTTGGATTATATATGGCTTGGCTTTGGCATAACTATTTTTCTGTTGATCCTTATTAGCAATAATATTTTTGGAGAATGGGGCTCATGGGCAAATGAATACAAGAATATTACAGGTAAACAAGCTCCCTTTCGATTCAATGAATATGTTGGCCCGCTTTTCCTGATGTTGTATGGTCTGCCAACATTTATTACTGGTGCAGCATGTAAATTTAAACCAATGTTATGGGGCGGTATCTTCTGTTGGATATGCTGCATCGTTGCTATATATACATCAATTAAAATAGATCTATTACTTACGGCTGTTTCAGCTATACTTGCCTGGCTGGTGCCGGGAGTTATTATGGAAAAGGAATATCGTTTGTATAAAAAGGAACAAGCACAATTGAATGTTTAAAGATCTCGATCCCATATTACATTCTCAATTAAGATTAGCAGTAATGTCACTTCTTATAAGTGTTAAGGAGGCCGAGTTTACTTTTTTAAAAGAGAAAACAAATGCCACGGCTGGTAACTTGAGTGTGCAAATACAAAAACTAAAAGAAGCGGGTTATATAGAAGTAATCAAACAATTCAAAGACAACTATCCGCAAACTATTTGTAAGATAACACCCGCTGGCATTAAGGCATTTGAAGAGTATGTAAAAAATTTGCAAACCTATCTTACCCAATCAAAATAAAAAAGGCCCTTTAGAAAAAGGGCCCGTCTCCGTTGATACTCTAAGTGTATGAAATCTTCAAGGGTTTAACCAACTAATAGAATCTTAGGCTTAGTATCGGGAGACTTTTTGGTAGTACGGATCAACTTTTAAAAAAAATGTTTATTGTTTTACAAATTTTGCTGTTTGGATATCAGTTCCGTTGTTCACTTCCACAAGATAAAGGTTGGGTTTTAAGGTTGGGCTTAATGCAAAGCTGAACATATTGTTCCCTTCAAGACTATTTACTTTGTTATTCATCATCATCCTGCCGCTCATATCATAAACTTTTATGTCAATTGACCGGGCAACAGAAGCGGTAAAGCTAAAAGTGAGTTTATCATTTACTGGATTACCAATGATCTTAATATTATTCTGATTCGTTGTAAGTTTCGTTTGGAACACCAATATTTTTGAATAACCTACCTCATTTCCCTTGCTGATCATTTTAAGCCGATACATTACTTTATTAAAGCTGCTGATCGTTTCATAAAACAAATAGTCTTCGTTATCTTTTTTCTCGCTGGCGAATACGATTCCAATTGTTTTAAATTCAATACCATCATAGCTTCTTTGCACTTCAAACTGATCGACTGCCTCGTTATTAGCTATGGTCCATTGAAAAGTAGCCTTGTTGGCTTTATTTATATTCCCCTGGAAGCTGATCAAATGAATGGGCAATGAAGACAAAAACACTTGGACGGGAATTATTTTATCCTGACAACCTGAAGCAGACTTAATAACAATTATTACAGGATCATCGTTTGTTGGCAATATAATATCCTGGCTGCCGGCTGCAGCACTACCAATAATCCTTGAATCTACAAATACATCATTTAAATCCAATTCTCCAATAACGCCTAAATCTGAATAGACTTCAACTGTTACAGCGAAAGCTGTAGCAGGACCCGAGGTTATGTTATATGTCAATAATGATTTAGTTGGGTCAGTTTCATACTGAGATATAACAGCAGCAACAGACAATTGTCCCTGGGCATTTTCTGCAGAGCCGTTCGTTTGTCCTGGATTATGTTGTCCCGGTGAATCACTTTTTAACCATACACCACATTTTCCATCAGCACTGCGGTAATATCCATTATTTGTACCCGCCGATGAGCTAATGTACTCGATGCCGTTATCCGGAATTGCATTGAAATTAATTGTAAAATCGGGAGAACTCCCACTCATATCAACAAATAAGTTTGGCATTGATTTTATATATGCGGGTATAACAGTTATATTGATACCAGCAATGATTCCATTAACCAGTATTCCATTCTTAAAAAGAAAAACGTGAAATACGCCTCCACTACCAGTAGTTTTTACAAAGAGGTCATTCAAATTAGCAGGAACTGTAACAGATGTATAGGTAGATCCGGTTTTCTCCCATTTTGTCAATGAACCACTTGGAGGAAGAGAATTCCAATCTGAATTTGCAGTTAAACCTGGTTGCCCTTGAATATTGAAAGGCGATTGTGATGCGCATACATAGTACCCTTGCGAGTTTAAAGTTTGATTGGGTAAATCGAGAACATAAAAACCCGATTTTCCTCCGGGTTCTTCATAATACGTAACAAGAGTGTAGTTGTCTAAATTTTCTGATCCGGGAGTCGTACCTGGATTATATAGTTCAAAAAATTCATTATATCCACTGCCGGGTTGAGCATAAACTTCATTTAATACTGCTTGTGAGCTTGATACGATCACAATACATGTTAACAGACAGAGGATAAAAATTTTCTTCATTTCGTAGGGAGTTTGAATTAAAAAAACGAATTCAAGGTGCCCACAGAAATATTGGATAAAAGTTTACGTCAAATGACCTGCGGATCAGTTTCAAAAAATAGCCGTAATGATAAAAGGAATTTTTTAAGAGTAGTATCAGTACGGATTGTTCTAAGTGATTCTTCTGAGGATATTCGGTGTTCTTCTATACAAATCTACTACGTGATTTTTGTTTACGCAAGCTTTTCGAAATGGAAAAATACTATCCTGATTTTTATTTTAAGGTATTAAAAATAAAAAGGCCCTATAGAAATAGGGCCCGTCTCCGTTGATACTCTAAGTGTATGAAAAATTTCAAAAGGCTTTAACCGGTCGTCAGAATCATTGGCTTAGTATTCGGAGATCTTTTTTGACGAGGA
>Ga0207712_10001941_pt1 | contig 13575 bp, 13 predicted proteins | sample KBSS44metaG_FD_184402 | JGI IMG/M metagenome (GOLD analysis project Ga0207712, IMG submission 184402) | Switchgrass rhizosphere microbial communities from Kellogg Biological Station, Michigan, USA - KBS S4-4 metaG (SPAdes) (version 2) | ecosystem: Host-associated > Plants > Roots > Rhizosphere... | reverse complement strand
GGCTGCAAGGTGAACATCTTCGACTATGAAGGCAGTTGCCGAGCCGCCAAGACCTTCCAATTCACTTCTTATGAACGACGGAGCGGCAGTCCGTCCCGGCAATGGCGTCGAGCACCGAAGTGAGATCGCAGTGTTAACCGTCGCAATGTCGAGATAAGTTCGCTTGCAGACTTTTTCGAAATTGAAACGAAAATTTCCGGACGGCTTTCGAAATCGGATCGCAGTTATAAATTCGTGTTCGGTCTTCGCGAGTTTCTTATAGTCGAGATAAAGATTCCTTAGCGGCATTACCCGTTCGGCGGTCAGGTTGCCTTGTGGCACGGCAGGCATAGTAACGTTGGTGCCGAGAACAACTTCAGCGTCAAGTGCGAGAAACCAAACGGTCATGTCCCCGATCGGCGAGGCGTTTATAAAATTGCCAGCGAGCGTTGCCATATTGCGGATCGGCGTCGAGGAAACCAGCTTTAGATGTGTGTATAGATCAGGGAAGATCGACTGCATCAAAGGAGAAACAAGCAGGTCGGTGACTGTCGTGGAGGCTCCCATTTCAATAAAGTCTCCCGCGTCGCGGATGCCACGGAGGCCTTCGTCGTAGAACACATGTTCCGCAGACATTTCAGCGATCGCGTCTGGCCGCTGGACATAAACATCCGTGCCCCCGCCTACATAAAACGTCGGAGCAGAAGATATGCTTGCGGCTATCGCGTCAGCGCTTTGGCGTGATGATTTAAGAGCCCCCAGGCGTTCGCAAATATTCGAAAAATATGCCGGTACAATTTTCGATTCAACGGCGTGTTCCAGTTTTTCCGTGAGATCCTTCTTGGTACTTACCGCCAACAATTGAGAACTAACTGCTAATGCCGCTCGCTCAATAGACTTGTAACCTGTGCAGCGACAAATGTTCCCGTCAACCGCCGATACGGCCATTTCCGGTGTCTTTTCAGCATCGTCTATGCAGAAACCGGTCAACGACATCACGAATCCGACGGTACAGAAACCACACTGAGTTCCCGATTCATCAACCATTGCCTGCTGCACAGGTGTTAACGAGCCGTCCTGGCCGTTGATTCCCTCTATCGACACAATGTGCTTTCCGGCGGCGTTCGCCAGAGGCATCAGGCAAGAGGTCATCGAGCGATATTTCACCGCGTCGCCCACCAATTCCCCGACGAGGACCGTACACGCCCCACAATCCCCTTCGCGGCATCCGATCTTGGTCCCTTTTAAGTTTTGCCGGTAACGCACGAAATCGAGAACTGTTATTCCCTCGGGAAGATCAGTCTTGATGTCTTGGTTGTTTAGAATGAACTCGATCATCAAAGATGTAATGAATGCCGGCCGGCGGCATCAAGAGACTGCCTCATACGAGGTTACCGCCGAGATGCCAGGTTACTAAAACCTCCGGATCAAGATTACGCCGCCTGTTATCAACAATATGCCTAACACGCGTGGAATGGTGACGGGTCGTTGTTCCAGACCGAGGAATCCAAAATGGTCGAGCACAAGCGTCACCATCATCTGCCCGGCGATTATGAGGCTGAACGTCATTGCGACGCCAAGCCTTGGCACAAGCGTGACTGCTGCCGTGACAAAGAAAGCACCCATGAACCCCCCGACCCAGGCAATCGGCGGAGCATTTTTAGCGGAAGCTAGGTTTCCCAGTGGAGTTCCTGTTGCAAGGACGTAGACGAAGAGAGCAACCGTTCCAACAAAAAAAGAGATGAACGCTGCAAGTATCGGACTATCCACAAAAGCCGCCATTTTATTATTAGTGGCGGCCTGTGTCGGCATCAGTGCGCCCGCGATCAAGGCGAGCAGCAAGTAAAGATAAATACTAGACATCTCTGGTCTTAATATTCCGTTTTATCGGTCTTGTCTATCCAATTTGCAAAAACTCTTTGCGATTCTTCTCGAAGCAGAGTTTCCATTCTCAATTGCCTGAGATCGTTGGGCTTTTCCATCTCATCGTAAAAGAGTTCATCGTCAAAGCCTGCCGCGGCTGCATCGCCGCGAGTGGCAGCAAAGAAGATCCGCTCGGGCCTCGACCAATAAATGGCTCCGAGACACATCGGGCACGGTTCACATGACGTGTAGATCGTGCATCCGTCAAGCTGAAACGAAATCAGGTTTTTGCAGGCATCACGGATCGCAACGATCTCAGCATGAGCCGTCGGGTCGTTTGTGGACGTAACGCGATTACATCCTTCTCCCACGATCCTGCCGTCCTTTGCAACGACACATCCAAACGGCCCGCCATGATTTTGGTCAACGCCGTTTTGAGCCAATTCGATCGCCCGCATCATGAATTTTTTGTCTGTTTCATTCATTCTACGGGGCGGCAGTTTTGTCTTTTAACTTGATCTCGTAAAGATGTTTCCAGTTCTTCCCGGTGACAAAGATCCTGTCCTTTTCCGCATCATAGGCAATACCGTTGAGCGTATTTTCAGCCTTTGGGTCGTAGTCGTCATTGATCGCTCCAGCCGCGGGCTGATCATCCGGCGATATACCCTGAAGATCGATCCATCCGAGCACCTTTCCTGAAGTCGGGTCGATTCGCGCAATATAATTAGGCTTTCCAAGGATCTCTGGTTTCTCCGAGTGCCAAATGTTCGACCAAATTTCGCCCTTTATCCATTCAAGCTCGTTTATCTGCATCAGAGGCTTCCCCTCTTCAGTCTTTACGATTATCTGGCGAATTGGTTTGAAGGTGGCTGGGTCCATTACCTGCATGACGTGCGTGCTGTTGGTCATATAAAGATTCTGACCATCGGTGGTCATTCCCCAACCGTCGCCCTGATATTGAAACTCTCGGATCAGCTTGAAATCCTTGGCGTCGAATACCCGGCAGACTTGCTCTTGCCACGTGAGCTGGTAGATCAAGCCATTAATAAGCGAAATGCCCTCACCAAAGCTGTCCCGCGGCAGATCGAACTTCTGAATCACCTTTCCAGTTTCAAACTCCACTTTTCGAAGAGACGATTTGCCCTCCTCACCCGTGCTCTCGTATAAAAATCCGTCGTGATAATAGAGTCCTTCGGTAAATGCCTTCGGGTCGTGCGGATAGGTATGAACCACCTCATACGAATAGACCGGTGCGGGTCCGGTAGGTTTCGCGGTGTTGGCTGTGTTCTTTATAGAATTGCCGTTCACAGCGTTTGGCGAACCGCTGCAAGCCATTGAGACGGAGGCAACAACGATCAATAGAAGAAAGCGCATAAGTATGAATGAGTTCGGGCCAATGATCTAAAAGAAAAGTGTTTTTAAGGCGTCACTTCTCACTTTTTGTTTAAGGCGAGATCGATCGCCTCACGAAATCCATCTGCCGAAAGGTGCCGCGTGGCAATACCGTTAATAAAGATCGTTGGCGTTCCGGTAATTCCATATGATGTACCGTCCGCCATGTCCTTTTTTACTGCTGCGGCCGCATTTTCGCTTGATAAGTCTAACTCAAAGCGTTTTACATTCAAACCAAGGCTTGCGGCGTACTTGCTGAGCGATTCGCCGTCAAGCGCGGACTGATTCTTATACAGGACATCGGTGTATTCGAAAAATTTACCCTGCGCATTTGCTGCGTATGCTGCGAGAGCTGCTCGATACGCATTCGGGTGAAGCGTGGTAAGCGGAAAGTCGCGCACGACGAAACGGACCTTGTCGCCGTATTCCGCGAGCACCTTTTGAAGCACCGGATGCGTCGCCGAGCAGGCAGGGCATTGAAAATCGCTGAACATCACAACAGTTACGGGAGCAGTGGCTGCTCCGCGCGAAGGTGCTCCGTCAATCGCAATGTTCTGAACGATAGGCTCCGGGTACTTTACAAAAAATTTTGTCCCGTATTTGCTGAAAAGCTTTTTCTCCCACGAATTCTCGAGCGCGATCCGCTCCTCATCGGAAAACTCTTTGAGTTTATTCGTGACTTCGCGTCCGATCAGCTCGCTAGGCTCGATATTTTGAGCTTTGGCCTCGACGCCCAACAAATACAAATAAACAACCTCCTCCAGATCCGCTTTCAGGGCATCGATTAAGTCAGACTTGGTGTCGTAGAGAACCACTTTGTACTTATCGTCGAAATCCTTGGCGGTAAACGACCTTGATCCGACGGTTAGAATGATGTCCGACGGTTTCAGGTCTGCTGCGTTGATGCTTTTTCCGGCTGAAGCCTTGTATTTGGGCGAAAGGGTTTCCACATATTTGTTTATTGCCGCCTGTTCCGGATCGCGTCGTAGATACTCGACCACTAGTTTGCGTGCTTCGGCTGGCGATTTATCGCCAAGAGCCTCGCGATTGGCTTCATAAACCGCTTTTATCTGTTCTTCGGTCGGCCCGGTGGCCTTTACCTTCTCAGCAGCGATAAGACTTTCGGCTGTTACACCTCTCGCCTTCGCCTCAAGAGCGATAAGTTCGTCTGCGAGCATTTTCGCAAAAAGCTGTGAGCGGGTTGCGGAGATTATTGCGGGCTCGTTCGCGGTGGTTTTCCGTGTATCGTCAGAAAGATCAGCGATCGTAAAGTTTCGGCCATTTGCCGAGGCGAGAATTCCCGTACCGATCTGACCGGACACAGCAAGAGCGGCCGAAATGAAAACCAAAATAAACAAAAAGGGTCGCATAAGATAATTAAACAAGCGCGGCTGTCCGGCTGAATCTAAGCAATGTAGGATCAACACGTATAGCCTCGTTGGCTTCTGGCTCACCGAAGATCGCTGTGTGCAATATTTTCGCCAATATCTCGGTTCCATCGACGACCCGCGGGCCGGGCCGCGAAAAATAACTGGTGGCATCAAGCGTCCACACCTCATTATTCTTCACTGCTGGCATATCTCTCCAATTTTCAGGAAAACACGTATTTTCAAGCTGCCGAAGCGTGTCGGCCATGTAGTATCCGCAGGGGATCAGCACGATCACATCCGGTTGAGACGCGAAAATTGCATCGTAGGTTGTAGTTACAGATCTGCTTCCCGGTTCACCGAGCAAAACATTGCCGCCGGCGATCTCCACTTGCTCAGGAACCCAATGTCCGGGCGAGAATGGTGGTTCGAGCCATTCGAGCATAAAGACGTCAGGGCGTTTTACGACACCGGTGGTTTTCTTTCGCACGGTTTCAAGCCGATCGCGAAGTGAGCCGACCACGTCGTCAGCTTTCGCCGACACTCCAGCCAATTCGCCGACCGCGAGAATCGTTCCAAAGATGTCCTCGATCGTATTTGGCTCTAGTGAAACGACTGTCGAATCCGCGACATACATCCGAGCTGCTTTTTCAACCTGCTTGTAACTTACGGCGCAAACATCGCACAATTCCTGTGTAAGGATCAGGTCCGGGTGGAGTTTTTCGAGAAGCGCGGTATCGAGATCGTATATCGACCCATGGCCGTCGAGTTGTGTGCGAACCGCGTGATCGATCTCCTTGCTCGTCATCGTTTCGTGCGAGATGCGGCTTGCGGTGATAGGGGGCAGATGCGTTATCTGTGACGGGAAATCGCATTCGTGCGTGATAGCGACAAGATCTTCTTCGAGGCCTAATGCACAAACTATCTCAGTGGCGGACGGAAGCAGGGAAACGATCTTCATTAACTAAAATCTACCATAAACTGCTGAAAAGATTATGAAAATCGGGCGCGAATTTTACCTTCGGCAAAATACCATCACGATAGCAAGGGAACTGCTCGGCAAGCTGCTGGTAGTGCCCGCCGCATCAGGTGAGCGCGTTTCAGGAATGATCGTCGAGACCGAGGCTTATATGGGCGAAACTGACAAGGCAGCGCACAGCTATGCGGGCCGACGGACCAAACGGACCGAAACGATGTATGCCGCGGGCGGTACGGTCTACATATTTTTCATTTATGGAATGTACTATCAATTCAACATCGTAACCGGGCCGCAGGAACACCCGCATGCGATCCTTATCCGCGCCGTCGAACCCATCGAAGGAATTGAAGTAATGCGTCAGCGGAGAGGCGAAATGAAGGACCGCAATTTAACGTCCGGACCAGGCAAACTTTGTATTGCAATGGGGATCGATCGGGGGGTAAACGGTGAAGACCTTTTAGGCGAGAGAGTCTGGCTCGAGGAATGTAGAAAACTTAGCCGGAAGGAGATCGTCGCGGGGAAGCGCATCGGGATCGATTACGCAGAAGAAGACGCCGAAAAGCCGTGGCGATTTTGGGTCAACGACAATCCGTTTGTCAGCAAGCCGTGATCATCGCTTGTCGCTCAGCGATCCACGACGAAGGCCCGGCGAGCTATCACCGGGCCTCATTCATCCGGACCCAATACCCCCCTTTACAAACTATTGGGTCAGGTGCTGCCGCAGCCAGCGTCTAACGCATGCGGCCGCCAAACATCACCGACCGAAGCCCGCTAATCAGCAAGCTCAGGAGGCTTCTTGTCCTTGAATTGTTCTTCGGTAAAGATCTTTCCCTGAAAACCCCAGCCGCCGTCAGCGACCTCGTGAACCAGAACGTATGTCATATCGCGTACCGCCGGATGACCTTCTGCTTCTACGACCGCATCCGTTATTTTTTCAATCATCAGCTTTTTGCGTTTTGCCGAAAGCCAGTTTTCGGCTGTGTAAACATGAACTACTGGCATATTGTCATTCTCCTTTTTTGTGTATTGTATAGATCCCTTCCCATTTTCCACCCGATTTTCCGATCATTGTGCCTCTTTTTCGCGTGAATCCAGGCTTTTTCTAGTTAACTTTGGCCTTTTGTTAGTTAACTTTGACCTTTTGTTAATTAACTTTGGCTCTTTGTTAGTTACTTTTGGTCTTTTGTTAACTACTTTTGGCTCTTTGTTAGTTACTTTTGGCCTTTTGTTAGTTACTTTTGGTCTTTTGTTAGTTACTTTTGGTCTTTTGTTAACTACTTTTGGCTCTTTGTTAGTTACTTTTGGTCTTTTGTTAATTAACTTTGGTCTCTTGTTACGTAACTCTGTACATAAAATGCTGGGTTTATCCGAATTCAGATTTGCTGGATAAACCCCACCATTTCAATGAGTTACCATGGTAGCAGAACTAAATTCCCGGCAGTTGCATTGGTTGCCAGAAGCTGATGAGCGACATTTGCCTGCTCGAGCGGCAGCGTGCGGTCGACAAGCGGCTTGATCTTTCCTGCTGCCACTTGTTCGAGTCCCCATTCAAGGTCTTCAATACCGCCCATCAAAGTCCCACGGATCTGCTTGTGTGTGAAAAAGAACTCCCGGACGTGGAATGTTGTGTCGACACCCGCGACAAAGCCCATAGCCACGACAATGCCTTGTGTTCGCACTGCATTCAGGCTGTCCTGCAGGATATTGCCGCCAAGATTGTCGATCACGACATCGACGCCCTTTCCGTCCGTCCACTCTTTAACCTTTTCGACGAAATTTTCCTTGTCGACATCAATTACCAGTTCAGCGCCTAGTTCCTTAGCGAACCGGGCCTTTACTTCACCCTGAACCGTGGTCGCGACCCGTGCTCCCAGTGCATGAGCTACCTGTATGTTCATGCTGCCGGTTCCGGAGGCTCCCGCTTGGATCAAAACGCGCGTCCCTTGCTTTACCTCACCGACTGTCTTTACGGCACGAACGGCCGTGACCAGGACCATTGGTAATGTCGCGATCTCTTCGGGTGCAATTCCGGTTTTGTCTTTAACCACCCATTTTGCCGGGACCGACATATACTGCGCGTAAGAGCCCCACGAGAATATCCCGCCGATGGCATACGACGGTGCCGCGGGCATCGGCGAAAAGTCATGATCCGATTCTTCCAAAGGATAGCCGGGCATCGGGATAACGCGTTCGCCGATATCAAAGCCTGTTACTCCCGCACCAACTGCAGCTATCTCACCAGACGCGTCAGAGCCAAGAATGTGCGGCAGGGCCAGATCCGTCAATACCGAGCCTTCGCGAATGTAATGCTCCAGCCGATTAACACCTGCGGCCAAAACCTTGATCAAAACATGACCCGGTTTTACTTCCGGCGTGTCTACTTCTTCATATTTCAGAACATTTTCGTCACCAAACTGACGAAACAAAGATGCTTTCATAATTCAACTCCTTTTTTTGTTGTGTTTGTATTTGAGTAAAGATCACTTCGAATGTGCCACCCCCTCGATCTGCGCGGCTTCGTTCGTAATGGGAATGGCCGCATCCACTGAAACTGCTTCATTGCCCGCCTGGAAATGGGGAAGGACCATTTCGCCGATCTCCTGCAGAACCTCTTTCGCGGGCCTTTTGCCATATTTGAAATTGAACGCGACGTGGGCCATTCCGATAGTTTCCAGTTGTTCGAGCAAAGACCTTAGTGCCGTGCGTCCAAGCCTGTAACCAAGATGGATCGGTGTCATCCGAGCGTCAGGATCGTCCGCAAGGTCGATGTACAGAGATTGTGAGAGCGGCTTGATCGCTCCCGGACGAGCATTGTCAACCGCGTTCCGCCAACGTCGGACGGTCTCCGCCTGGAGGGCAAGCGTTCTCGGGTATGTCACCCATCCGCAGGCATTCTCGGCGATCCATTCGATCGACTGCCCGCTGTGTCCTGCGATAAGGATCGGGATGCTGCGAGTGATCGGCTTGGGAATAAGATCCACTCCACTAAAACAGCCAAAGGATGAATCAAACTGAGGATATTCGTTTTCAAGTACCCGACGAATTACATCGATGCTCTCCCTGAAACTATCCGATCGATCGTCCAGATCCTTTCCGAATGCAGAATATTCCGAAGCACGATCACCGCTGCCGAGCCCCAGAACCAATCGGCCGCCCGACAAGCGATCGACTGAGGCCGCTGCCTTTGCGATGTGAAGCGGATGGCGGAGCGGTGCAATGATCGCACCGGTAGCGAGAGCGATCCGTTTCGTAATAGAGGCTATGTAACCCAGATAAACCCACGGGTCGAACACTTGCCCGGTGTCGCCGAAATACGGATCGCGGAGCGGAACGTCGCGAAACCATAAGGCCGCAAACCCGAGCTGCTCACTCAAGGCCGCCAATGAACCCTGATCCTTCATCGAAGGAGTGTCACCCTGAAATGATTCGATCGGGAAGAAGATGCCGAAGGTGATCCTCCGGGAACCAAACATCTGCCTAAATCCGGCCGACAACTCTCCGTCAATCAGTCTATTTACTTTGAACATGATCACTCCCGATTAGCTTGAACGATCAACGCAAGCTCAACTGACGCGTTCATCGGCAGCGATGAAACTCCGAAAACCAAACGCGCGTGTTTATCCGGAAAAAAATGATTGAGAATTTCGGAGCAGCCGTCCGCTACAAAAGCGTGGTCGCGAAAATCTGGAGCCGCAGCAATGTAGACAGCAACCTGAACGACGCGTGCGATCTTTTTGAGGCTCCCGTAGTGATCGTTCAAAACTGCCAGAGCATTTAACGCCGCGAGACGGGCTGCATCCCGTCCCGCCTCTTTAGGGAGATAGCCGGTAAATACCATCTCGCCATCCCGAATAGGCAGCATTCCGCTTAAGAACGTTAATCCGTTGGCCTCGCTAACGGCTGTGTATTGCCCGAGAGGTTTTGGCGCCTCCGGAAGAACTATCCGATCCGGGATTGTTTCAGTTCCATTCATTTTTGTTCTCTCCATACCTACTAATAGGTAGTTAATATGTTCAAAAAAATTTATGCTACCAGCAGAACCGTCAGTTGCGCCGTTATCTTTCTGAACTGGTCTACACTTCCATGTCCACGTGCGATCAGGCCTGCCCCTTCGAGCAAAGCGAAAACGAGCGCCGCCGCCGCCTTGGGATCGCCTTTGAAACCGAATGCTTTTGCCTTGCGGCCTTCTGCTAAGACACTCGCAAGACGCTTCTCATTGCCCTCGTAAAACATTTTGACTTTGGCCGTGGATTCGAAACCCAGCGTCGCGATCTCAGCACCGAGCATTCCGCAAAGGCACGCCTTTTCGCCGCCTTCCGATCGAAGAGTCGCTTCGAACAGATCGATGTATCTCTGCAATTTCTTTTTAGGCGGTAATGCGCTCTGGAATATATTGTCGACAAGCTGGAAAAAATGCTCGCTGTATCGTTCGAGCAACGTCTCGATCAGGACCTCTTTTGTCGGAAAATGATGATGTATGCTCGCCTTTCGGATCCCGACCGCGTCGCTGATGTGCTGATAGCTCATCGCGTTGGCCCCTAACCGTTGAACCAGGTCCTGTGCTGTATCCAGTATCCTTGTCTTTGTTTCCGAATCATTCACAAACATCACCCTACTAGAAGGTAGGCAGGCTTGTCAAGTGTTCTTTTGATAAATTATGAAGGGGTTTTATTCGGCCTGTTTGGGAGAGGGTTGATCTATCTTGCCTGGATCTTCATTCGCATGCCATACTTCGGCCGAAGGGTGATCATTGCCTGCAGGCCGATCTTTTGTTCCGGGACCATACGCAGCTTCCATTTGCGGGCGAGCGTGGCAAGCAGGAGAATGCTTTCGGTCCATGCGAAGCTTTCACCGATGCACCGCCGCACGCCGCCGCCAAAAGGTAAATAGATGTTTCGCTGCGAGGCTTCTTTAACGCTAAGATTTTCCCAACGTTCGGGAACAAAGTCATCCGGATCTTCCCAGAATCGCGGATCGCGTTGCGTTACGTATGGACTGATCAGGACGAGCGACTTTACCGGCAGATGGTAATCGCCAAACTTATGTTCCTCGGTCGAAAGGCGCCCGATCGCCCAGGCAGGTGGAAAAAGCCGGATCGATTCGGCGATCACCGCTTCGGTATATTTCAAATTCGGAAGATCTTCGACCGACGGCACCCTTGCCCCTATTACGGAATCCAATTCTTGATGTAAGAGCACTTCCTTTTCCGGGTTTTGTGACAGCAGATACCATGTCCACGTCATCGCGTTCGCGGTCGTTTCATGGCCGGCAAGAAAAAGCGTCAGGCATTCGTCGCGGACCTGCTCATCAGTCATTGCATCGCCTGTCTCCTCATCCTGGGCAAGCAGAAGCATAGACAACAGATCGCCTTTGTCTTCACCCGATGCACGCCTTTCATTGATGATGTCGTAGATCACCTTGTTCAAAGTGTTTCGGGCATTACGAAAGCGTTTCGATTGTGGCAGTGGAAGTTTCTCGAGCCATTCGGAAAAGGGAAGTAGGAGATAATTGAAAAGCTCGACCATCGATGTCATTGCGGCCCCAATCTCGTTTGCCTCGTCTTCGACATTCGCGTCGAAAAGTGTCTTAGCGACGATCTGCAGCGTCAACTGCATCATGTCGTGTTCTGTCTGGCGGACGTCGCCGTCCGTCCAGGTGTTCGACATTCTTTCGCCGTATTCGACCATCGACCGAACGTACTCGGCGATACGAGAGCGATGAAAGGCGGGCTGGATCATCCGTCGCTGGCGAAGGTGAGCCTCGCCCTCATTCGTCAGCAACCCTTCGCCCAGAAGAGACTTCGCGCGCTGCAGAGCACGACCTTTCATGAACTTGTGTGCATTGACGACAAACACGTCGCGGATCAATTCAGGATCGTTGATGAAGTAACCCTGCTGCGGCCCCATTCGAAAAGAGGTAATATCGCCAAGCGCGGCAAGGCGAGTGAGAAACTCAGTCGGGGCCTTTCGAAACGAGCGGAAATTACCGCCGATGAGATCATTCTTAAGCGAAGGAGGTAAAACAACTTTCGGAGCGGTTTTCATCTTTTCCAAGTCTAGCAAAAGTCTGAAAGTTAAGATGCTCACCGCATCAATTGGTGATGTCGGACTGAAGTTTAATTTCGGCCGGCACATTGTCCTTTCGATTTAGAAATTTCCCTCGAAAACTGCTATTCTTACCGCTTATGTCAGAAGCAAAAGTTAAGAAGGTAAAGCCCGATATCCGTGCCATTACGCGCCTCGTTCCACCCAGTGGAAATCTTGTTCAGGGACAGTCTGAATTGCCGATCGATCCGCAGCTTGCGAAAGAAGCTGCCGAGATAATCGCCGCCAGCCAGAATCATTACGGCGGGAGCGAGGGTGATTCCGGTTTACGGAAAGCGGTGGCGGAAAAGATCAAGAGATATAACGGTATCGAGGTTGATCCTGATGCCCGCCCGTTCGAATTGATGGTTACAAGCGGCGGAACCGGCGCGTTAATAGGTATTACTCAAAGTTATCTTCGCGGAAAGTCGGCCCTGGTTTTTGAGCCGTATTATTCCTATCACCGACGGATCCAGGAAGAATTTGGCGGAAAGACCGAGACCTTTGATCTGGACGAAAATCTGGGGTTCGAGAAAGACGCCCTGCTTGCGCGGTGCAAGGAACTGAAGAGTCAAAGTGAATTCCCGCTCAAGGCGATCATTGTCTGTACGCCTGCGAATCCGACGGGCAAGGTGATGACCCAGACCGAGCTTGAAGCGATAGCAGACGTTGCCAAGGAACTCGATCTGCTTGTTATCTCCGACGAAGTTTACGAGCATTACGTGACCGGTGAAAATCCACACATACCGATCGCCTCGCTGCCGGACATGCATGAGCGCACTATTACAGTGAACTCATTCTCGAAATCCTGGAACATCTCGGGGTGGCGTCTGGGTTATGCTTTTGGCAAAGGCGAACTGATCGCGCCGATCAACAACGCCGCGAATGTGATCTATGTGTGCCCGGCGACGCCGCTGCAGGCAGCATTGAGCAAAGTGCTGATGGCCTACCCCGATTACTATTCGAACCTGCGCGATAAATTCGACGAGAAACGTATTAAATTTGGCGATGGATTAAAAGAATTTGGATTCGAAATTCACGATACCGGTTCCGCCTTCTACCTGTGGGCAAAGATTCCGGAGCGATATAACGACGCGATCACTTTCAACGAAATGCTGATGGAAAAGGCCGGCGTTGGCATGACACCCGGTAGCGCCTTTGCCGACACCGACAGGTGGGACAATTTTGTCCGCATCTGCATCGCCCGCGAGGATTCAATGCTGGATGGGGCGATGACAAAATTGAAAACCGTGCTGACCTGAAAATCTTTTTCGGCACAAGTGGTCGCCCGGCGGCCACCTAACGGATCCTTGAGAACATTGCTGTTTGGGTGTAACTAGGCAATAGCAGAGACTGATAAACGTCTTGTCTGTGGAGGGCCTTCATATGAGTCAGTCGGTGCGTCCCATCAACACGGAGATCATTGGGATGACTAGTCCCAACAATCTGATCAACCAGATAATTCCCGCGATATCGATCATCGATATCTCTACGTTTCGGGCTGGTGACACCACTAATGAGCTTACATTCCGAACTGCGCCTCAAACGACCGGCCGACTGGGAATATTTGCTGCGGAGAAGGACGGCATCGAGCGTGCGGTAATGATGCTGCTCCCAGCGGGCGGCACACCGAGCACCGTCCTGATCTGCGTCACGCAGAGTTTTGGCCAGGCTCATGATGTGCTCGATCCCTTGGGCTGGAGAGATCCCCTTTCGGTACCCTTTGTAAATTTTGCTTTGCTAAAGCACGTCATCAATCGTTGGGGAGCTCAAATGTTGGCGTCGGGGCGGAACATGGCGTTGATGTATATTCTCCGTGCGCAGGGAAGCAACGAACTCGGGCCGTTCGCGCATGATGGAGTTTTTCTGCGTTTTGTATTGGGTGAGATCGTCACGCTGACCACCAATGCAT